>Ga0307477_10002386_pt1 | contig 14610 bp, 11 predicted proteins | sample atmos_gasesECM2C_FD_203316 | JGI IMG/M metagenome (GOLD analysis project Ga0307477, IMG submission 203316) | Hardwood forest soil microbial communities from Morgan-Monroe State Forest, Indiana, United States - atmos_gasesECM2C_515 | ecosystem: Environmental > Terrestrial > Soil > Temperate...
CAGACCATGAATGCCGACGATCTTAAAAACGCCTTCCGCCAGCACGACAGGCGCCTCCTCAGCCTGATTATCGTCCTATGGGGAAGCTATGCGACCCTCCTCTGGGCTCTGGTCTACTTCCTGATCCATTTCAAATGAAGTTTTTGCTTTAGAACCGATTGATTATGTCGAATATGGAATCAAAGTAATATGATTCTCAATCACGTTTTTCGTAAGAGCTAAATTATTATGTGGTTTATAGCGTTATTCCTGTTCCCGTTTACGATTTATTTTGTTTCGGTATTGTTGAGCAAACTTTGGCTGCCACTGGGAATTGTCTTCATGGGCATGTCTTGGTCGATTTTGGCAGCGTATGTACTTTCGTATTTTTTGGGACTATTCGTTTGGGCTTTATTACCTGTCGCTTTTATCTGGTGGTGTTTCACTGCTATTGCTGCAGAGCCGCCCAACAACGAGGACTGAATTTTGCCTGATAAACCCGTCGCCAAGAATAGAGACCCTTCTGCTCGATTCCTACGCTTCATTTCTTGCCACAGTTACTTCAGCGGCAAATGCTGGATTTGGAAAGGCGGTCTAGCAAAAGGCTACGGACATTTTTGGGTCGCCGGTAAGACCGTAAAGGCGCATAGATGGTTTTGGGAACAAACATTCGGTCCAGTGCCGAAAGGTTATCATTTGGACCATCTGTGTAAAAATCCACGTTGTGTTAATCCAGCGCATTTAGAATTGGTGACTGTCCGCGAAAATGTCTTGCGAGGAGCTGGTCCATGCGCCGTTAACGCCAAGGCCACTCAGTGCCGCAACGGTCATCAATTTACGCCGGAAAATACTTACATTTATGGCGGCGGCAAACGAGCTTGTAGGAAATGCCGTGTTCTTTGCGTTCGTCGCTATCGCGCTCGAAAGGTGGCTATTTCCTTGGCCGGAAATTCCTATTCATCCGATAGTACTGCTCCTGTGTAGTGAACGGGGAGGTCATCTCGAGCGGCGTAACCTGGCTCGCTCTGTCAATCCGGTAGCTCTTGATGATCGGCCTGGTGCCAGGGAAGGCTTTTCCGCGAGCCGCAAGCAACGGGTTCGCGTCCTTGTTCACGCTCGTATCGAGATTGAGCAACGCATTGATTGCGTCCCGTTTTTGATCACCGATTCCCGCGGCACCAGGTTCACCCCGCGAGTGATTCTGGAAGTAACTATTGGAGTCCTGAAGGAATTCGCCGGGATTGGCCCAGAGTTCTCGGAATGGTGTCCGAGTCGCATTCTTCAAGTAGTTCTGGTTGAGCTGGTCGAAATCGACGGATTCCAGGAGTATATTATCGTTCTTGGACAATTGGAAACCAAAAGGGACAGCGTATTTCTCGGTGCCGCTGAATGACCCGTACCTTTTATTTTCGCTCAACGCTTTGTTATAAAAGAGCCGGAAGTTGGTTCCCATTCGCGAGTTATCGGCCAGCGCTTCGGAAAGCGAGTCCAGCGCTCCGATCTGATGCGGATTGTATTGGTTGGTCTTTTCCAGCCCGGCGCGCACCTCCTGCGGCAGATAGCGAACGAATGCGTTGCCGTTGGGAAGAATCTTATAACCGATATCGTTCTTGCGATCTTCTGGTAGAGCGTTGATGCGGTCCAGCGTGTCGTTAGCAAGCTTTGCGTTGTACTGTTTTACCTGGCTGGGACTTCGCATCAGCGGGATCCCGCGACTATCTCGCATCACGCTGCCGTCAGGATTGCGCATGATTTCCGGTGCGGTATTGAGAAAGGTGTCTGCCGCATTGGTCGTCCGCAGATCCTCCATGCGGAATTTTCGAGTCGGCACTTCTTCACTTTCAATCGCCCGGTCGCGAAAACGAGTTTGAAAAAACTTCTGGGTGAGCTTATCAACCGCATCGTTTGGCTTGACGCCATCGAAGAGATGCGTCCCGGTGACCAAATTTCCCTGCCGGTCAAAAACGAAGCCTAACTTGGCATAAGAATTCTTCAGCATGTTCTGGTTGATCCAACCGGGCCGGAAGGCGCTCGTTGCGTCAACTGCGCCTTGTGCCGAAAGCAGATGGTCAACTCCATGCTCTGCGAACATTTCGCGGGCAATATCGAGGTCGCTCAAATGCGACGTCGGTTCGCCGCTGCCCGCCAAGCTGCTGACGTAGCTGTCCTTAAATTTCTGAAAGTCTTGATTTGTGGTATAACGGCTGGTAGCCGGGTCGACACCCATCGGGTTGCCCTTCGCATCAAGTGCCGTGTACTGGCCCGGTACGCCTCGATCAACGTTACCCAAAAGCGCATCGTAAATGTCCGGTGTCATGCCGGCACTCTGCGTGGCGTGCATCAGCTCGTGGGCGAATACACCGCGTACGGTGCCCTCCGGATTCGCTGTGTTAATCGTAATCGTTGGCTTATTGGCAGTGTCGAAAGTGTGAATGTGCGGATCGAATTTGCCTAATGTGGCCGCTGGATCGTGAGTGAAATCAACACGCAATCCAGGCACCTGCTGAAGATAGGTCGAGAGCATCAATTGATCCTTGGGCTGGAGCGACAAGAATTGATCTCTCTGTGAGCCGGCAAACATGCTAAGCGTGCGTTGCCAGTCGCCGCGAGCTTTCATATAGACTTCGCCAGGACTGCCATAGCGCTGCCACTGGCCGAATCCGCCTCCGACCATTCCAAAGAGGCCACCAGGGATTGCGTTACTGATGGCGCCGCTTAACGGGTCATCAGGATCACCCAGAGCGCCTATGAACGCTCCTGCTGCCATGCCTGCGGGCGCACCCTTCACACCTGCTGCAATCGTTTGAACGGCTGGCGAATCAAGGAACGCAGCCATGCGTGGAGGCACAAGCTTCGTGCCTTGGCTCATTCTGGTCCAGAACGGCACACTGGTCTCGCCATAGGCTAATTCCTGACCATAAGTCTTAAAGAAATCCTGCAGCCCGGAGGCAACTTTCGGGAGCGCTTCGGCATGCTCCAGTGAGTCAACTCCCATCTCGAACAGTCGTCCCGCCCAGGCATGACCAGCCATGGCGGAAACGCCCCACAGAAATCCGCGTCCAATTTTATCGTAAAGGCCGCGCAGAGTCGGACTGCCAAGACTTACCGTGTTGAGAAATCGGTCGCCAACTCCGTTTAGTTTTTCAACAGCACCACCGATCGCACCCGCAGCGTTCCCGAGCCCACTCGCAACGGTCTGCGCAAACTGAGTAGCGGTCCCCGGATCACCGGCAATCTTGTTCAGGCTGGTAAGTTTTTGTTGTAGCCCGAGATCTTCCTGGGTGAACGCGGCATCGGCAGCCCGAGCATCGGGCGCCAGATTAGCTTGAGCGGCGCGAACATTGAGATAGTTCGGGTTCGCGGCTTCCTCCGCAGCGTTTCGCGGCGTTACCTGCGTGGAATCGAACATGAATTTTTTCGCGTTGGCTTCCGAGAGGTCAGTGGTTGATTCCAGTGCACGCTCGACCATTGCCGGCTTGAAAGCGCCAACTGCCTTCATGCCAGCCAAACCTTCCAGAAATCCTGGTCCTGCCAATTGAGCTATCTGTGAAAGACCTTCGGCAGCCGCCGGATCGCTCTGCCAGGTCTTGAGTTTTTGCCCAAGATCAGCAAACGCTCCCGTTGCCGAATACGCATTAGCCAGTGTGCCCTGCAAGTTGTTGCCAAGCTCGGAGACCCATTGATTGGAGCGCGCCCAGTCCTGTATGCCATTTACATAGTTATTATGTATCTCCGCAAGTTTTTGCGGGTCGTTGGTAAACGTACTGGCTAGAGGCACGGCTAACTTTAGTGACGCCACCCCAAGGGAGCTTGCTAAGTTATAAACATCCGAAACAGTTTTACCTATTCCTTGAGCGGCTAAGCTGTTGACATCGGCTAAGCCCGCCAACGCTTCCGGATCCGGTGTCTGACCTGTAGCTTTTTCAGCTAATGCACGCACGGCAGGACCCGCATCATTCCATCCCGCCCTGACGACTGCGCCAATCGAATTGGCAATGTCGCCCACCATGGCACCACCTTGTCCGATCGCGTCCCAGACTTTCTCGCCGATGCTCTTTTGGTTAGCAGCCTGTTGCTGCGGTTTGAGTACCATTTCATCGAGCATCTGCGCGTTGTTCGGGTCCAACAGCGCTTTAGGGTTTTTATTCAACAGGACGGCTAGCCGGTCGTAAGGATCGATCGCATTGACATCTCCACCGTTTTTCACATAAGCGTCGAAATTCTTAACGTCATCGTTAGTGGCAACGCGCATGCCAAAGCTTTCCGGTCTTGTGCTAGCTTGTGGATCACCCGTAAGGACTAAGCCAACCTTCTGCTGATCCGCCATGGGCGGATGCGTGCCTGTCTGCACCGCGCCTGGTGAATTGTAGCCGGCCGGGACTCCCGGCGCCATCGACGCGAAAGCGTTGCGGCTCAGAGCTTGTTGAATCGCCCCGTTAACAGCATCAGGAGTGACATTCGATGGAAGTTGCTGCCAAGGGTAGACTATCGGCGGAACCTGGCCGGTTGCGACCTGCTGCTGCGATCCAGCGGCAGTCCCTTTAGGGACGATTTGGTATTGGACCGGGCCTTTGAAATTTTCGTTGAGTCCGATGCTCGACCTAGTCCCCATGAGCATATCCAGGCCCGCGCCCGTTCCCGGTCCTGGTCCGATATCTTTGAGTGGCGCATTGGTCGATTGGCCGGTTTGGGGATTTACTACCTGAACGTCGTAATTGCTATTGAAGTTACTTGCGAAGTTCGGGTTATTAACGTCGCCATAACTAGCTAGCGCGTTGCCTGGCAAAGCGACCCCTTGATTATCGGTCCCATCAAGTTTGTCGCCCCATTTGCCGATGTTCCAGTTCGGTGCCGTATATCCGCCTCGAGCTGGATTGTCTACCTCGCCAAACTCTGAGCCAATCGTGCTCGTCAGCGCTGCGGTGTTCTTGGCTGCAGGCGCCGTGAAAGCGATGTTACCAGTTTCGCGCTGCTGTTGCTGATGCATGACGTCGCCAATTGTCACGCTGGCGGGATCCATAGCCTGCCATGGGTAAACGATTGGCGGGATCGTCAACGGTTGTTGTTGCGAACCAGCTTGCCCAGCCTGTTGCGGGATGCGGCCTCTGGCTTGAGCCAATTCGTCGCCAGACATCGGCACACCTCCCCATTCAAAATGTCCCAGATCGCCGAAGCGTTCTCCACCATAGATGTGCCAATGGTTCTCGGCTTGCTGCAAAGTGCTGGGATTATCCGCTATCCATTTCTGGAAATCGGGACTGACCTCGTTACGACCAGTCTGGTTGACATCAATCGCGCCGCCAAATGCGTGTTCCGAAAGTCCTTTTGCTCCAACTTTCTGTCGATAGTTCCAACCACCAGATGATGAAACTGGAGCTCCATTAGCAGAGAGTTCGTCCAAGAACCCTTGAAAGTATGGCGCCGCATCGCGATGGACCTGCCAATTCTGGTTCCCCACGCTAACCTGACTTAGTCGAGGATCGTCACTTGATGTGATCGGCTGATCGCCTCGCTTGCGAAAGAAATCTGCGATACCTTCAACCTGGCCAGGTACGGCGCCTTGAGACGCTAAGTCGACTTGAGGAAGCTGGACTGTCGGAAGCTGAGCCGTCGGAAGCTGAACCGGTGCCGCTTGCTGAGTCGATAAAATGTCAGTCTGCTGCTGAACAGATGGAGTCGACGGCGCGTTTCCGTTCCCTTGGGACGGCATGAGCGAACTGAGAACTCCATAGTCGATATCAGCCATTTAGCGATTAAATTGCCCGCCTGTTTGTTGCCAGTTCTCCGGAAGCAAACCATGGAGCCATCCGAGAGCGGCCTGCGCTCCTTGTCCTATGGCGCTCTCCGCCTGCCCTGCAGCTTGCCCTACTGGACTCACGGTACTAGACGCGGCCCAGACTGGTTGGACCTGAGAGCTTTGCGGTGGGGGGGCCGAAGGCGTAACCGCAACTTGTCCTATGGAACCCTGGACTGGCGGCATGTTTTGCGGTGTCATCACCGTGCTACCCCCAGCATACTGTCCTGCCTGCTGTGCAGCGGCACCTACCGCCGGGCTTGGCGGCTGGGTTGGCGCAACCGCTGGCTGGTTTGGCGAGGTGCCACCTCCAATCAGCTGCGCATTAAGAGCCGCATTGGTTCCGGGCGAAACACCCGCTTTTACTGCTGGCTGGATAATGGCGTTCTGAGCGGCATTTTGATCCTGCACATTCTGGCTGCCCTGTATTTGTTGCACCAACGGATTCGCGGCTGCTGGCGCATTTTGCCCCCACAATTGTTGCGGAGATGGAGAGGGGAAATTCTTCTGCGCATCACTGCCGTGCTGGCTGAGCAGTGCCGCGTAATCATTGTAAGAGTTGGCGTACGCCTGCTTGAGCACAGGAGATTCAACGTTTTGAGGTAATCCCTGGATCTTAGCTTGCAGTTGGTTCAACTCCATCTGGTTCATGTCGATAGTTTTTCTAGCAGCCATCTCAACGCTGTCGCCGGGTCCAGGCATCAGCCGACTAAACAGTTGCTGTGCTTGTTCCTTACCCGCAGCCGATCCGGTATCCATCCCGAGCCCGCGTGCGACAGTGGTAATTAACCCGTCGCGAGTCGATTCATAGAGACGAACACGCTCATCGGTCATTTGCTGCGCAGGCCCCATAACACCAGACACTCCTACGACCCGATACGGACTGTTAGCAGGGATGTCCTGGTTTTGGTGGTGCAGCATCATGATCTGATTGTGTACGTTGAGTAAGGGGTTTGCGTCCTTGAGTTCTTCGGGAGTCATTGCTCTGGGACCGAACTGCTCATAGTTCCGCATCTGCTCCTGCTTTTGCAGTTCACCTGCTCGGCGCATTTGATCTAACTGCATCTGACGCATTGTCTCCATGCCTTGCGCATAAGCATCTTTGCGAGCAGCCTCCCAATCCGACTGCATGGGTCGATGACCCTGACTGATGGAGTACATCATTGACCTAGTGGCACTGTCCGCAGCGAACTTTTCAACGTCGAATGGTTGCTGTTGCGCCGGCTGAGTCTGAGTTTGCTGAGTTTGAGCCTGTGGCTGTTGCTGTTGAGATGCGGTTTGAATCGGTTTCTTAGTGACCGGATCAATATCGACATCTACATACTGTGGCATATATCAGTTCCTAATCTGCGACGAATACCCCGCTTGGATAGAGTTTGCCGGTCTGCGTTTTTCCCGTGGTTGGATCAGTCCGTGAAATATATCTGGTGCCTGGCAATGAAGGTCCAAGTGGAAGTGATTTCTGCGGCTGCGGCGGTGCACCTTGTACTTTCTGGCCACCGGCATATTGCCCAGCTTGTTGTTGCGCTGCTAGAATTGCAGGCTGACTTGGTGGAACTGGTGGCGCTGGCGCTGGTGCTGTCGGATTTTGCTGTGATGGGTTCTGTACAGGCGGCGGGTTCCAAGGCATTTTACTTTGATCAAGACCAGGACCACCACTTTTATACAGATTGAGCATATCCAGCATCTTGGCGTGCTCGGTTGCGACCTCCACACCACCTTTACCTGCCGCTAGAGATTGCTCCCGTCGAGCGGCCTGATCCAGCAACCATTGATTTGCGTACATGCCCGTCAGAGATTCCTTGGCACCAAGGCTCTTAGTAGCAACCGCATTATATTGGTCAGGGGTAAGAACCCCTGTCTGCTTCAGAGCAGTTAGCATGTCGTTTGCGTTCTGATTCCTGGTCATGACATCCATTACGCTCGAGACCCCTTTTGCAATTCCCTCGCCGGCTGCGGTGATTCCTTTAGCGTAGCCTTCTCCGATGTTCATCGGTGGGACGCTATATGGAATATTGAAACTTGGAGGATTTGGGTCCATTTCCATAAGGGTTATCCTTTCTTCACGGTCCCGAAATAATCGGGCGTCCATCCGTATTCTGGTGCAGCACTCGAAACGTTTTTGAGTTCTCTTTTCATCTTCGGGCAAAAGACCATTTGGCCATCCTTACGCTTGTCCACGCATCTCAAACAGCAAGGATACCAGTCGCTGTTGAATGTCTTATCAGGCCACTCGCGCCGATTCTCGACATCATAGCGATCAGTCTGAATCGGCACGTTGAACCGCTCCGTGTAGTCCCAGAGGTCGCCAAGGGACCATTCCTTCAGCGGGAAGAGGAAATCCGGCCCCTCGTCGCGCATGACGGTTCTCGAATGCAATGGCACCGGACCAAAGATCGGATCAGTATCATCATCTCGGTGGGCTACAAGCATGGCATCCCATGGGAAATTAAATGTGCCACATGGGCGCATCAGAAAATTCAATCCACACAAGAAGTCTTTCTCATTGTCGCCGTCTTGGAACTCTAGGCTATTCTTAAGTACTGCCAAAACCGATGCTGGCCCAGTCGAATACTCGCTTACGAGTGCAATCATCTGTGGGCTATGCTTAAGACTCACGCGGAGCGGAGGATAGTCGTGGCACTCGAGCAGGTAGCTATCGATAACAAAATTCACAAAGCGATTTTTGCGTGGGAAAAAAGGATCCCTGTAATACACCACAGGTAGGTGCATTTCGTTAAAATACATTAAGTGAAGCAGGCACATGCTGTCTTTCCCACCAGACCACGCGAGAACAGGATGCTGATATTTTGCTAATTCTGTCTTTAAAAACCGCAGAGTCTCATCGATTTTACTTTCTAAATTCATATGCGTCCCATCGATTTAAGTGGCGAAACTTTTGGTCGGTTGACCGTCACCGACCAATTCGAGTCTCGAAGGAAACAGTCCGGAGAGATAGTTCGTTACTGGCTTTGCACCTGTCAATGCGGGAACAATAGCTGGATTATTGGAAAAGATCTGAGGAGGGGGCACACGAAATCTTGCGGATGTCTCCACACAGATGTTGCTCGCGAGCGCTGGTTTGAAAAGGCAATCCCTGCTGCTCGAAAAGCTCATTATGTTCATGGACAACACTCTACAAATTCTAAGATCTATCGAGCTTGGTCTGCTATGAAGAGGCGATGTTATAATCCAAACTCTACCCATTACACATCCTATGGCGGCCGAGGCATTACCGTTTGCGAAGAATGGCGCAAAGATTTTCCGGCCTTTTACAAGCACATCGGAGATCCGCCTTCTTTCGGACATTCCGTAGACCGAATTAATAATGACGGAAATTACGAACCTGGGAATATCCGTTGGGCAACCAGGTCCGAACAGATGCAAAATCGAAGGCGATTTAAGAAGAAGTAGACTCATAGGTCGACAGCTTCCTCTGGTAGTCTGCGTCCGACTCCGGAGGCACCGTCAGTTCGGTCCCGACCGGGATGTCCTGTGCCGCAATCAAGATGTGTTCACCGTCCTGAAGGCCACCGAGCCAGATATTGGCTTTTTCGCCATCGGCCGGGAAATTCATGAACATCGCCTCGTCGACGCATAGGACAACTACCTCCGGATCTGCTGGGTTCATGTAACCGCGCTGCATGATGTAATCCCGATTCCTCGGACTGCAATGCTCAACCACTAGTTTTGGGATCCTTCGATCAAGCCCTGGCTCGAACATCCAGAGGACGGTTCCTTTCTTGATCTCGGTCGCGGCAAAGACGCCAAATCCGTGAATCGCGCTTTTTTTGATTTCGACCGGGACAGTTAACATAAGGTTAAAGGAGCGCTATACCGCCAATGGCAGCGCCGGCAATGCTGCCAGCCGCGCCGATCATCGCGCCGGACGAAGCCCCTGCTGATTGCGCGTTCATCTGTTGCGCGGCAGCGTTTTGGTTAAAGGCTGCCATCGTATTCTGATTCACTAGTCCCAACATTCCGGAAGACTGAAACAATCCTGGGCCGCCGGTCCCGTACTGGTTCATCCCCATTCCTGTAGCGGCCAGTCCCGCACCTTGAGTCGGGGCGCCCAGTATTCCGCTCATAGCTGCTTGCTGCTGGCCAGTGAGGTATTGAGCGATTCCCGCGCCAAACTGCTGCTGAGCTAATTGCTGTTGCTGCATCTGTCCCTGGAGCCCGGCTAGTTGACCCATGCCGGTCTGATAAGCCTGCAATGCCTGTCCCTGCAGGGCGCCTTGCTGCGACATCGCGTTCTGTAGATTGCTAGAGATCTGTCCCTGCAGCCCAGCTTGCTGGCCAAGATTAGCCTGTTGGATGCTCGCGATATTGCTGCCCAATTGGCCGCCCAACGTTTGATTCGCTAGCGTGGTCTGGATATCAGTCGAAGTCAGCCCCATCGCATTGGCAGTCCGATTTTGCAACTGCTGTTGGACGAGGGGATCTACGGCGCTCGCAAACTGTTCACGCTGCCCGAGGAGTTGTTGTTGCATCTGCTGCTGGCCCATGATCTCTGCGCCGATTGAGCCGGTGCCCTGGAGCATCCCGCGCGCCGAATAGGCTGCTCGTTCCTGTTGTGCGACGTCGCTTGCCATCTGCGGCGACATCGATCCGCCCAACGCCAGTTGCTGCTGCGCAGTTGTCTGAAGCTGTTGAGTAAGCGGATCCAGGTTGCCCAATTGAGACATCACGTTGCCTTTGGTCGCGTTGAAAATATCGCTGCGCGAATTGGCCAGGACGTCTTGTTGCAACTGCCCGAGCTGCGCGACAGTCTGGTTGGTGCCGACTTGGCCCTGGCCACCCAACGCCTGAAGTTGCTGATTTATTGGAGCCAATTGGCTACCAGCCTGCGATGCGAGATTCTGAAATCCCTGCACCTGCCCAGGAAGAGCCTGTGCCACATTCTGATAGAGTCCGCTTAGAGCAGGATTGACACCAGCATTCATTTGAGAAGTGGCCATATTCGCAAGCTGCCCGTACTGCGGACTAGACGCCATTAGCGCCTGGGCCGTCGGGGCAGCCGTCATCTGAAGATTCTGCAGCTGGCCAGCGCTCGCTTGCTGTTGCAAAGCATTCGCGACGGTCTGACCCTGTTGTGCCGTACCAAAATACTGCTGCGCGTAAGCAGCCATATTTTGCTGCTCCATCTGCCGCTGCATCTGGTTGTACTGGGGCTGGTACTGCGATTCCTCTTGATAGAGCGCAGGCGCATTAGCTACATAGCCCTGTATCGCTTGCGTTAATTCCTCTCCGGCATTAGGGGGAGCTTGAGCCTGTACTGACGGAGCACCACCCATAATCAGTAATCCTTCCTTTCTATCTTATCGTTTAAAAACCAGCCATCCATATCCGTCTCGTTCTACGAAGTTGTCCCAACGATAAATTTTGATTCTGCCTCGTTTCTTAAACGCCAAATACTCATGAGCGTAAGGCGCTTCTGACGCAATATCATAAGTAGTCGTCGCACCGGCAGGAGCAGATAAGTAATGGACCCACCAACAGTTCTTCGGACAATCTGCGCCAACCCCGACAATGCCTTTTCCGTTACTAAGAACTTCCTCGGCGAGCATGACGAAATCAGGGCGTTTAACAACCACCCCGAAGAGAAAGCAACGTAACAGGGTAGTGGCGAACGTGCCCGGGTCGTTCGCTTCGTACCATTGGACTGTCTGTTCACCTATAGTCACTTTCTAGTATTTGACTATGTAATAAAGCACGGCAAATGGCTGCATTATGGTGAATGCCTGACCACCGCCCACCGCATCTAGATAGATGTCGGTTTTATTAGTGCTCGTAGTGCCGCGTTGCTCATTTAGCGCCCAGACGGCACCTCCGGCTCCGGCTTGCGTAACGCCTTCCAGCGGTTGGTCGTACTGATGCGCGTGACCAGGGTCGTGCAACGTGTGATTGTGATTCGGCATCTCGTTGACCGATAAAACGTGATTTTCTGAGCCAGCTCTTCCAGCAAAGCCCCATCCGCTAAATCCGGCGGCGGCCCCCAGGTACCCAACCGGGACTCGCCCACGTAAATCCGGTAGATTAAACGTTGTCGCCGCGTCACCAGGGCCCCAATACGTACCAATTGCAGCCCACAATGCAGCGTAAGTGGTACGTGATACCGCGCTTCCATCGCAAATTAACCAACCCGGCGGAACATTCGGGCCGGCAAACATGCGAACCATGCCCGCAGGAATCAAAATATTGATCAGACTCTGCGCCAAAGCCGGTAGCGTGATGGATCCAGGTTGGTAAGAACTGGTGTCGACCCCAGTGACCGTGTCCAAGAGATACCCCACTTTTCCCGTCTGATCGACTGTTTTAAACCGCCCGGTGGTCGATAGTCCAACTGTTCTCGCAAAAGTATTAGGACGATTGAAGGCAATCGCCGGCATGTAAGAATCATTACCCTCATTGGCGATAGTCGAATTTATAAGTATCGCCGCGGCACCGGCAGCGGTAGACGCAACCGGAGTGTCGATAGTCTGGGATAATTTGCCTATTCCGGAATCGCCCGCCTTGTTGACCGGCGTGTACCCAAGATTGCCAGTGGCCGCGCCGGCAGCGAGATTGGATGCTTGTACCTGGCCCGCGCCGATATCGCCGCTGTGAATGGATCCAGCCTGATAGGCTCCGGCTGGAATCACGTTTGGCATAAAGAGGGTAGAACGAGCGATACATCCGTCCTGCAGCATGGTCGCATCGACAGATGGCGTCTGGATGAAGAGCGACGGGTCATCGACAAACTGCGTAGCAACCTCGCCGAGTTGAAATTTTAGTCGCGAGAAATTGATTCGGTAAGTCGAGTTTGAGAGTGCACCGCTCGGCAGGCGCACCTTGATAAACAGTCCGTTGGCAACGTTGTTCAGTCCGGTCGCGCTTAGGTCGATAGTAACCGTCTCGTAAGCCCAGGCACCCACGGAAACCGTCTGCAAATTCACTGTGGTCTGGAGGGTGCAAGCGTTGAAACCGTTAAAAGTGTTAGCCGTCCAGACTTCCAGGGTCGGCGATAGCAAACCTCCGGAGTGATTCTCGATGTAGCCGCTCCAGGTACATGGTCTGCGGAGCGTAGCGCTCAAGTCGCCATTAATTTGCTGACCAACCGAGCAATCGGTGACGTTTGGAACACCGTCCAACTCCAGGGTCCAAAGCGAGTAAAGGTCCGGAACATCGGTCGAGCGCTTACAGCTAACACCACCGCCGTGCGGATTGATGCTCCAGTAATCGGCATTGGTCGTCTCAACGCCGACTGGACAAGTCATCCCTGCCGGCGTCGTCCAAAAGCTCGAATAGAAATTACCATTTCGGAAAAAATTCTCGTCAGTAACCGGCGTTTCAATCGACAACGAGACGACTGGCGTTGCCATCAGGTTGAGCTTATCGACAGTGAGAATGTCGGTCTCTTTAAGCTGAAGACTGGGAGTCACAATGAGGTCGGCCATGGCTAAATTTCTGTTCTCGGTGCACGCTGATCTTCGAACTCTTCAACAATAACTGATCGAATTCCGAGCGTGCCAGACGTGTTCTGAATCCGGAACTGGCAATAGCGTCCGAATAGATCGACGCTGAAACGCTCGGTCGATTCCTGCTGCCGCTCGAGCTGCACGCCATTGTGACCAAGCATTAGTGGCAGTCCCACCGAATAATCTTTGCGCCGAGCGCTGGCGTGGTCGTCGTTGAGATTTTGCGAATTCCAGACCGGCTTCCCGAAGGCCTCGTATTTTGTCCGGTCCTTAGTTCGATCCGAGACCAGCGTGTTTGAGTTTGACCCGTCAACGTACGCTTCGACCGTAAAGGATGGGTTCCACGTTGCGCAATCGATGCCGACGCGCGGAAACTTATTGCGTGGGCCGACGCCGGCATATCCTCTAGTGAGGACGCCGAAATCGACCTGGTGCTCGTAATCAGTGGTCATCCCGAGGATGTCCGTTCTGCCCTGTTCGAGCAGCAGCACAATTCCTTTGACACGATCGATCGCAAATAAGCGGCGATCGCCAATGTAATTGGTTTTGACCAGATCATCGATTCGGAAATCGGGATCTCCAAACGTATCGACTGATTCCCAGCTTGCGCTGATCATGTTGTATACCAGCAATACGTTGTTGCGGGTAGCGTTCTGAAGCGGCACCGCAAAATAGACTCGTTCGCGCCTGTTCTCAGCTCTGATCCCGCTAGCGGCGTTCCAATTAATCGAATCCATTAGCGGCTTAATGTTGTCGGAGATCGGCAACGAACCGGCTTGCGGCGAACCTTCGAAAACCTGAGTGACCTGGTAGACTCCGCTATAGTCCAGAAAATAGATGTCGCCCGCGACAGCCGTGACAGCTTTCAAACCGACGAGTCCCTTGGTGCCAGGAAGCTTTTGCAGCGTCGTTGTCGATAGATCCCCGGTAACGTTTGCTAACTGAAAAATCGAATGTTGCTTGAAACACAGGACGCTTTCTTGGACCCACGGGAAAACGCGCACCAACGTGTCAGCCTCACCGAAATTGATCCGGAAATCGTTAGCCGCCCATTGATAGATGCTCTCGCCGATGTCGCTAATAGCCAGCGAATCACGGTCGTGCGGCGTCAGTATCCGATTTGACATGCACTCGGCAGTAACGGCGTTCGGCATCGGATGGCGCGTCGTGTCGGAGCTGCCTGGGTCAGGCAATTCCTGCCAGTAGACTGACCAATCGCCTCCCCACATCAGCGGCGTCATACCCGATCCGCGCCACATGTAAAAATTGTTGAATGCCTGGCTGAACTCGACAGGGTAATCGATCAGCGAGGCCATAGGAACGAGCTTTGCGGATTCGCTGTCCCGCGTAAACCAGACGCCTTGCGCTACCGCCAGC
>Ga0307477_10002387_pt1 | contig 14596 bp, 9 predicted proteins | sample atmos_gasesECM2C_FD_203316 | JGI IMG/M metagenome (GOLD analysis project Ga0307477, IMG submission 203316) | Hardwood forest soil microbial communities from Morgan-Monroe State Forest, Indiana, United States - atmos_gasesECM2C_515 | ecosystem: Environmental > Terrestrial > Soil > Temperate...
TGATCGCCGGCATCAAGGTCGCGATGATCATGAAGCTGATCGCGGCCAGCAAGAAGCCGCCGCCTGCGGCGGTGGTGACTGCAGCGCGCACCACCTTTCAGGAGTGGCAGCCGCAGCTGCGTGCGGTCGGCACGCTGCGCGCCGCGCGCGGCGCAGACCTGTCGCTCGATATCGCGGGCCTGGTCACGCACGTCAACGTGAAGTCGGGCGATGAGGTCGGCGCAGGTCAGCTGCTGCTGCAGCTGCGCGACAGCGAGGACGTCGCCTCCCTCCAGCAGCTGCAGGCGCAGGCTGCGCTCGCTGAGGTGACTTTCGAGCGCGCCAAGCAGCAGCTCGCGGTGCAGGTGATCGCCAAGGCTGATTACGACCAGGCCGCCGCGGATCTCAAGGTGAAGCAAGCCGCGGTCGCCCAGCAGCTCGTCAACGTGTCGAAGAAGCAGCTGCGCGCGCCGTTCGCCGGACACGCCGGTATCGTCACCGTCAATCCGGGCGTGTATTTGAACGCCGGCACGACGGTCGTGACGCTGCAGCAGCTCGATCCGGTGTACGTCGACTTCTACCTGCCGCAAAAGGATCTGACGGACCTGAGAACCGGTGAACGCGCCGACCTGACGCTCGATGCGTTCCGTGGCAAGAGCTTCGCCGGCACCGTAAACGCGATCAGCCCCAAGGTCGATTCCGACACGCGCAACGTGCAGGTCGAAGCCACCGTGCCCAACCACGATCGGCTGCTGACGCCGGGGATGTTCGCCAATGTCAGCGTGGATGTCGCCGCACCGCGCCGCTACCTCACGCTGCCGCAGACCGCGATCGTCTACAACCCGTACGGCCAGACGGTCTACGTCATCAAGACCAAGCGCGAGTTCGACGCCGATCAGAAGGCGGCGGCGGCCGCGAGTCCGAATGTGGGGCGGCTGCAGCCGGACGCCGCGAAGAAGGCCGCCGGCGGCGGCCCGGCGATGCCGCCGGAAACCCCGGTGGTGGAGCAGGCGTTCGTCACTACCGGTCTCACGCGCGGCGACCAGGTGGCGATCCTGAGCGGCCTGGAAGCGGGCGCCGAGGTGGTCACGAGCGGCCAGATCAAGCTCAAGAACGGCGCGCCGGTGCGTATCGACAACAGCCTGCAGCCGGCCGACGACGCGCACCCGACACCGCAGGAGCATTGACGGGAACACCGGCGGCCGCGCGATGAACTTCACCGACATCTTCATCAAACGCCCGGTGCTGGCGATCGTGGTCAGCGCGCTGATTCTCGTGCTCGGGCTGCGTGCGTTGACCGATCTGCAGGTACGCCAGTATCCGAAGACCGAGAACGCCGTGGTGACGATCACCACCTACTACTACGGCGCCGACGCCCAGACCATCGCCGGCTTCATCACCCAGCCGCTCGAGCAGGCGATCGCCCAGGCGCAGGGCATCGACTACCTGTCCTCGAGCAGCGTCACCGGCGTCTCGACCATCACGGCGACGCTACGCCTCAACTACGAGGCCACACGCGCGCTGACCGAGATCCAGACGCAGGTCACCTCGGTGCGCAACCAGCTGCCGCCGGCCGCGCAGCAACCGGTGCTGACGGTGCAGGTCGGCGAGACCATCGACGCGATGTACCTCGGCTTCAGGAGCGACGTGCTGCCGTCCAACAGCATCACCGACTACCTGGTGCGAGTGGTCAAGCCGAAGCTCGATGCGCTCCCGGGAGTGCAGACCGCGGAGATTCTCGGCGGCCGGCAGTTCGCGCTGCGCGCCTGGCTCGATCCCACGCAGCTCGCCGCCCACGGCGTGTCGGCGGCCGACGTCTATCAGGCGCTCGCCGCCAACAACTATCTGGCGCCCGTCGGCACCACCAAAGGACAGATGGTGAGCATCGACCTCACCGCCGGCACCGATCTGCACACGGTCGAGGAATTCCGCCAGCTGAGCATCAAACAGGCCAACGGCGCGATCGTGCGCCTGCAGGACGTCGCCAAGGTGGTGCTCGGGGCGGAGGACTACGACACCAACGTCGCCTTCAGCGGCAAGCAGGCAGTGTTCATCGGCGTCAAGGTGGCCCCCGATGCCAACCTGCTCGAGGTGGCACGCCGAGTGCGCGCGGCTCTGCCCGACATCCAATCGCAGCTGCCGCGCGGGCTCAGCGGCGAGATCGTTTACGACAGCACCGGGTTCGTCACCGCCTCGATTCGTGAGGTGGTGAAGACCCTGGCGCAGGCGCTGGCGATCGTGACGATGGTGATCTACCTGTTCCTCGGCAGTCTGCGCGCGGTCATCATCCCGGTGGTCGCCATGCCGCTGTCGCTGATCGGCACGCTGTTCGTCATGCTGACGCTCGGCTACTCGCTCAACCTGCTGACGCTGCTCGCGCTGGTGCTGGCGATCGGCCTGGTGGTCGACGACGCGATCATCGTCGTCGAGAACGTCGACCGGCACATGAAGGAGGAGGGCAAACCACCGCTCGAGGCCGCGCTGCTCGCGGCGCGCGAGCTCGGCGGCCCGATCCTCGCCATGACCGTGGTGCTGATCGCGGTGTACGTGCCGATCGGCTTTCAGAAGGGGCTCACCGGCGCGTTGTTCACCGAGTTTGCCTTCACGCTCGCCGGTGCGGTCACGGTGTCGGCCGTCGTAGCGCTCACCCTCTCGCCGGTGATGTGCGCGCGCTTCTTCAGCAGCGATCAGGAGAGCGGGCGCTTCGTTGTGTTCATCGACCGGCAGTTCAACCGCGTGCGCGAGGCTTACCAGCGGCTGCTGCACAGCCTGCTGAGCACCTACAGCGTGATCGTGGTGATGGGGCTGCTGCTGTTCGGGGCGACGGTGCTGCTCGGCATGACCGCCAACTCAGAGCTTGCGCCGCAGGAGGATCAGGGATTTCTCTTCTATCAGCTCAAGGCCTCGCCGGATGCGACTTCGCAGCAGATGCTCGGCTACGCAGAGCAGATGTTCGCGCTCGGCAAGAAGCTGCCCGAGTACCAGATGATGTTTCAGATCACGACCCCCGGGCAGGGCTTCGGCGGCATGGCGTTCACGCCGTGGAACGAGCGCAAGCGCGACGCCACCAAGCTGCAACAGGTGCTGCAGCAGCTGTGGAGCTCGATCGCCGGCGGCCAGGTCTTCGTCTTCCCGCTGCCGTCGCTCCCCGGCTCGCAGGGGGCGCCGATCCAGGTCGTGATCGACACCACCGAGCCTTTCCAGAACCTCAACGAGGTCGTCGAGGCGGTGATGCGCAAGGCGCAGGAGAGCGGCAAGTTCTGGTTCATCGACACGGATCTGCGGATCGACAAACCGCAGGCGACCGTGGTGGTCGACCGCGACCTGGTGGCAGCTCTCGGGCTCACGCAGCAGGACGTCGGCGGCGCCTTGAGCGCCGCGCTCGGCGGAGGCTACGTCAACTATTTCTCGATCGCAGGACGCTCGTACAAGGTGATCCCGCAGGTGCAGCAGGTCGACAGGCTGAATCCCGAGCAGGTGCTCGATTACTACGTGCGCGCGCCGAGCGGCGCGCTGCTGCCGGCGGCGACGGTCGCGAGCCTGAAGAACCAGGTGGTGCCGCGCTCCATCAACCGCTTCCAGCAGCTCAACTCGGCGACGCTCAGCGGTGCGAGCGGCATGTCGCAGGGCGAGGTACTAGTGTTCTTCCGCGACGCGCTCGCGCAGGTTGCCCCGAGCGGCTATCACCTCGACTACTCCGGCCAGTCGCGTCAGTTCGTGCAGGAAGCCGGCGGCTTCGCCGCGACACTGCTGTTCGCGGTGATCATCGTATTCCTGGCACTCGCGGCGCAGTTCAACAGCCTGCGCGACCCGATCGTGATCCTGGTGTCGGTGCCGATGGCGCTGTTCGGCGCGCTGATCTTCGTGAATCTCACCTCGAGCCTCAACATCTTCACCCAGGTCGGGCTGGTGACACTCATGGGCCTGGTCTCCAAGCACGGCATCCTGATCGTGCAGTTCGCGAACGAGTCGCAGCGCGCCGGGATGTCGAAACGCGACGCGATCGAGCACGGCGCCGCGGTGCGGCTGCGACCGATCCTGATGACGACCGCGGCGATGGTGCTCGGGGCGATTCCGCTGGTGATCGCCTCGGGCGCGGGCGCCGCCGGGCGCTACGCCATGGGTCTGGTGATCGTCGCGGGCCTCTCGATCGGCACGCTGTTCACCCTGTTCGTGGTGCCGGCGTTCTACATGCTGCTGGCCGCGGACCACCACGCCGAGGCGGCGCGTGGCGGCGCGTCGCTGGCTCCGGCCGGCGCGCCGTCAGCCCCCGTTCCCCCGAGCTGAGGCGGCGCGCGCCGTGAGCGCGGCCAGCACGTGGGCGGTCTCGGGTCGCACGCCACGCCACAGGCGGAAGGACTCCGCTGCCTGCTCGACCAGCATCCCGAGCCCCTGCAGTGCGCGCGCGCAGCCGGCCCCGGCGGCCCAATTGACGAAGGCGCTCGCCGAGCGGCCGTACGCGAGGTCGTAACAGACCGTCTCCGGGCTGATCGCGCTCGGCGGAATGGGGGGCATCTCACCGGAGAGACTCGCCGAGGTCGCGTTGATGACGAGATCGAACGGCGCCTCGCCGACGTGCTCGAAGTCGACTCCCTGAAGCGCGCCGAGATCGGCAAACGCGGCCGCGAGACTCTCCGCGCGCTCGCGCGTGCGGTTGGCAATCACGACCGTCGCCGGGCCCAGCCCCAGAAGCGGCGCGAGTATGCCGCGCGTCGCCCCGCCCGCGCCGAGGATCAGCAAGCGGCGGTTGGTGATCACCAGTCCCAGGTTGTCGCACAGGTCGTTCACCAGCCCCGCACCGTCGGTGTTGTCGCCGAGAATCGCATCGCCCTGGCGGGCGAAGGTGTTGACCGCGGCGGCATGCGCGGCGCGCTCGGTGAGCTCGGCCGCCAGCTCGACCGCGGCGATCTTGTGCGGCAGCGTGATGTTGAGTCCGCTGCCGCCCTCGGCGAAGAACGCGCGCACGCGTTGCGGGAATTCGGCCGGCAGGACGTCGTACGGCCGGTAGCTCATGTGCTGACCCGTCTGGCGGGCGAACATGCCGTGAATGAACGGCGACAGACTATGGCCGACCGGGTGGCCGAAGACACCGTAGCGGTCCGCATCGCTCATGCGGGTTATTCTGACAGCATCCGTGCGCCGCTGCCTCCACCGGCACCGCCCGCGAGGCACGACTCGAGCTCCGGCAGCCACACCTGCATGCGCTCGAGGATGAGCCAGGGCGGATTGACGATCAGCAGCCCCGAGCCGTTGAGCGCCACGCGCGAATCGCGCGGGTACAGCCACAACTCGCTCACCAGCAGTGGCGCGCGCAACGCCTGCACGCAGGCCGCATGCCAGCGCTGCGCGGCCCGCTCCTCCTTGATGGGATACCAGGCCGCGAAGACTCCGGTCGGGAAGCGCCGCAACCCGTCGGCGAGCGCTTCGATGACCTGCGTGGACTCGAGCTGCGTCTGCTCGTACGGGGGATCGAGCAAGGTGAGGCCGCGGCGCTCGCGCGGCGGCAGCCAGGCGCGCAGCCGCGCAAAGCCGTCGCCGCGCTCGACCTGCGCGCGCGGTCCCTGGTCCTCGCCGGCGGCGAGCGATGCCAGCGCCTTCTCGAGCGCGCGCACTTCCGGGGCGAGCAGCTCGATCAGCACCGCGCGATCCTGCGGCCGCAGCTCACTGACAGCGAGGAGCGGGGAGCCCGGATACAGATGCCGGCGGGCGGCCGGAGTGCGCAATCGCTCGAGAGCCGCCGCGTAGGCGCGCAACTCGGCGGCGTGGTGCTGTGACTCGAGGAAGCGCCCGATGCCCGCGGCAGCCTCCGCCGACGGGCTCGAGAGGTCGTAGCTGCCGCGCCCGGCGTGCGTCTCGAGATAGAGGAACCCCTTATCCTTCTTCTTCAGCGCCGCGAGCAGCGCGAGGAGCGCCACGTGCTTGTGCACGTCGGCGAAGTTTCCGGCGTGAAAACTGTGACGGTATTTCATCGTCGGTGCTTTAGGATCGCCACATGTCCGGCGCCGATTATTGGTTCGACAGCGACGATGGCCTGCGGCTCTACAGCCGCGTCTACGCCGGCCCTGCCGCGGAGGCGCCGGTGATTCTGTGCCTTCACGGGCTGATGCGCACCGGCCGCGACTTCGACGATCTCGCCGTGCGTCTGGCGAGGCGCTACCGCGTCATCGTGCCCGACGTGCGCGGCCGCGGACAGTCGGCGCGCGATGCCCACTTCAGCAACTACCAGATTCCGGTGTATCTGAACGACGTGCGGACGCTGCTCGGCGGCCTCGGCGCCGCGCGCGTGTCGGTGATTGGCACTTCCATGGGCGGTCTCATGGCCATGGTGCTCGCCGTGACGGAGCCGCAGCTCATCGAGCGCGTGGTGCTGAACGACATCGGCCCGGAAATCGACCCGCGCGGGCTCGAGCGCATCATGAGCTACGTCGGCAAGATGCCACCGGTGAGCAGCTGGCCCGAGGCGATCGCTCAAACGCGCAGCGTTTACGGCTCCGCGTGGCCGGACCTCTCCGAGGCGCGTTGGGAGAAAATCACCCGGCTCACGTATCGCGTCAATGCCGCCGGAGTGCCGGAGGTGGATGCCGACCCGATGATCGGCGAGGCCGCGCGCCCCGCCCCGGGCGCGGCGCCGAGCCTCTGGCCACTGTGGGGCGCACTCGCCGGCGTGCCGGTGCTGGCGATCCGCGGCGCTCACTCTGACATCCTGAGCGCGGCGACTCTCGAGCGCATGCAGCGCACGAAGCCCGATCTCAAAGTGGTGACTGTCCCCAACCGCGGTCACGCGCCGCTGCTGGATGAGCCCGAGTGCCTCGCGGCGATCGATGATTTTCTCGCGACGTCTCCCTCGGGCGCCGGCGGGGCCCGGGCAGGGTTCTGGCTCCGCAAATTATTGCGGCTCTGGGCTTGGGCGGGTCGGTGGGGGTGGCGGGTATGAGGTTCCTTTTCGCAATGGTTAAGCGTGCGCTTAACTGTCGCATGATGCGCCCGCCATCCCTGCACTCCAGTTCCGAAGTGGCTGGGGAATCTAGAATTAGCTCCCAGAGCGGGGCAAAGCAAATACGACAGCGGATAGTTAAGTAATCACTCAACTATCTAGAAATCGAACCTCTGTGTACCCCGGCTCTCCGGGACGCCGACCCGGCTCTCCTGGAGCGGGCTCTCCCGGGCGCTCACTTCACCGCCGCGCCCGCGGCGCGCCGGCACCCTTCGCACGCGCCTTGGGAGCGGCGCGCTTGCTGGCAGGCGCCTTGACGGCGCGAGCCCGGTGGGTGGCGCGTGTGGAGGCCTTAGGCCTCCTCGGGCGGGTGGCGCCGGCACGTGGTTGAGCATGCGCCGCGTCGACGCGCGCCGACCGGGGCTTCGCTCGGACCGCGCGGGCCGGGGAACCCCCGTGCGTGGGGGCACCCCCGTGCGTCGGGGCACCCCCGTGCGTCGGGGCGCCTGCCTGCGTCGGGGTACCCACCGAAGCTCCACTGTCGCCGGCCCCGCGCGCCGCCGCCTGCTTGGCGGCCGCCTGCTTGCCGCGGCCCCAGCGCCCGAAGCGTGCGCCGCGCTCGGGAGCCGCGGCGAGCAGCGCACGGCAGTCCTCCACCGTGAGCGACTTCGGGTCGCGGTCCTTGGGTATCTTGGCGTTCTTCTTGCGGTCGGTGATGTAGGGCCCGTAACGCCCGTTGAGCACCTGGATCCCCTCGGCAGCGAAGTCCTGGATGATGCGCTCGGCGTCGGCCTGCTTCTTCTGCTGAATTACCTCGCGCGCCCGCTCGAGTGTCACGGTGTACGGGTCGTCCTCCTTGAGCGAGGCGTACTTGCTGCCGTACTTCACATACGGACCGAAACGTCCGACGTTGGCCACGATGATCTCGCCTTCAGCCGTCTCGCCGAGCGTGCGCGGCAGCTTGAACAGCTCGAGTGCGTCGGCGAGTGTGATGCTGTCCATCTTCTGCCCGCGGCGCAGCCCCGCAAAGCGCGGCTTCTCGGCGTCGTCCTTGGTGCCGATCTGCACGAACGGCCCGTAGCGGCCCATGCGCACCGCCATGGGTTTGCCGCTCACGGGATCGCGGCCGAGCTCGCGCGCCTGCGCGACCTGCTCGCGTGTGACCGTGCGCTCGATCTTGTCGACCTGGTGAATGAAAGGCTTCCAGAACTTCTGCAGCGGCGTCGTCCACTCCTCTTCGCCGCGCGAGACGGCATCGAGCTCGTCCTCCATCGCGGCGGTAAAGCCGTACTCCACGTAGCGGTGGAAATGATGCGTCAGGAAGCGATTGACGATCTTGCCGATGTCGGTCGGCACGAAGCGCCGGTTGTCCATCTCGACGTATTCGCGGTCCTGCAGAGTGGAGATGATGGTGGCGTAGGTCGAGGGGCGGCCGATGCCGTGCTCCTCGAGCGCCTTCACCAGTGAGGCTTCGCTGTAGCGCGGCGGCGGCTCGGTGAAATGCTGACTGGCGAGGAGCGCGATGAGGCTCACCTGGTCGCCCGGCTCCATCGGCGGCAGCACCTGGTCCTGATCCTCGAGCTTGGCGTCGTCGCTCCCTTCCTGGTAGACGGCGATGTAGCCCGCCTTCACCAGGGTCGAGCCGTTGGCGCGCATCAGGTGGCGCTGCGGCCCGTCCGCGCCTGCGAGCAGGTCGACCGCCACGGTGTCAAATACCGCATGACTCATCTGCGAGGCGACGGCCCGCTTCCAGATCAGTGAATAGAGCCGGTAGAGATCCTCGTCGATCTTGCCCTCGACGTCCGCCGGCGTGATCGCCGCCGAAGTGGGACGAATCGCCTCGTGCGCCTCCTGTGCGTTCTTCGATCGGGTGCGGTAGACACGCGGCTCCTCGGCGACCTCGTGCGCACCGTACAGCCGGGCGGCGACTTCACGGATCTCGCGCACCGCCTCAAGGGCGAGCGACACCGAGTCGGTGCGCATGTAGGTGATCAGACCGACGCTGCCCTCGCCGATGTCCTGCCCCTCGTACAGCTGTTGCGCGAGGCGCATGGTGCGGCGGGCGTTGAAGCCGAGCTTGCGGGCCGCCTCCTGCTGCAGGGTCGAGGTGGTGAAGGGCGGAGAGGGGTTGCGGCGCCGCTGCTTGCGGTCGACCGCGAGCACCGTGAGCGTGCCCGGCGCGTCGCCGGCGGCACCTGCTGCGGCACGCAGCGTGCGCTCCACCTCGCGCGCCTGCGGCTCGCTGGTGAAGCTGAACTGCTCGACTTTCTCGCCGCGATACTCGAGCAGTCGCAGCGGAAACGCCTGCCCGCGATGCGAGCCCTCGCCCTCGACGGTCCAGTACTCGCGCGCGACGAACGCGGCAATCTCTTCCTCGCGCTCGCAGATCATGCGCAGCGCCGGGCTTTGCACGCGCCCGGCGGACAGCCCGCGGCGTACCTTCTTCCACAGCAGCGGCGAGAGGTTGAACCCCACCAGATAGTCGAGTGCGCGGCGCGCCTGCTGCGCGTTGACGAGCTCGAGGCTGAGTGAGCGCGGATGCTCGACCGCCGCGCGGATCGCGTTGCGCGTGATCTCGTAAAACGCCACCCGATGCACGTCCTTGCCGTCGAGGTGGCCGCGTGACTTGAGGATCTCGGTCAGATGCCAGGCGATCGCCTCGCCCTCGCGATCGGGGTCGGTGGCCAGATACAGCGCCCGCGACTTATCGAGCGCGCGGGAGATCGCGGCCACGTGGCGCTCGTTCTTCTCCAGCACCTGGTACTTCATGGCGTAGCCGTTGTCGGGATCGACCGCGCCTTCCTTGGGCACCAGATCGCGCACGTGCCCATAGGAGGCGAGTACCTCGAAGTCGCGGCCGAGGTATTTCTTGATGGTCTTGGCCTTGGCGGGCGACTCGACGATGACCAGGTTGTCTGCCATGACGCGGTGGAAAATCCTTCGGCCTAAAACGAAAAACCGCGGACCAGCCGCGGACCTGACTCGGCCAGTGCGGGCGTGCGCTCAGTGCGGCGCATGGCTGGACGCGTCCGCCATCAGCCGGCCGAGCTGCTCGACCGCGAGCTCCCCGCCGGGCTGGCTCGAGAGCACCATGAGCACGACCCACTTGAGCTGCTCGGTGTCGGGCTCGTCGGCATCGAGCGCCAGCATGCGCTCGATCACGATCTCGCGCTGTTGCGCCGTCAGCACGCGCGCCCGCTCGAGCCGCAACAACAGCCCGCGACACTCACTCGAGAGCCGCGCCAGCTCGCTGTCACTGAACACGCGCACCGCCGGGCGCTCGCCATCGCCGGCGACGGCCGGCGCCCGCGTGTGCCCGAAGGCCAGATCGGTCAGCCAGTCGAGTGCGCGCTCAACCTTGGCGCGCGCGAAACCGGCGCGCTCGAGATCGCGCGCCAGGTGTCCGCGTGCGGGAACGCGCGGGTCGTCCTCGAGCATGTAGCGATCGAAGACGTAGATCAGGATGTCGAGAACACTACCAGTCGTCATGTCAAGGTAATCGGCCGAAGCGGCCGCCCGGGAGAGCCGCCACGCGCCCGTCGAGCTCGAGTATCAGCAGCATCGAGGCAACTGACTCGGGACGCAGATGGGTGCGGGCGATGAGAATATCAATGGTCGCCGGCTCAAAGCCGAGCGCATCTAACAGCATTTCATACTCCTTGTCCAATGCCGGCGCACGTACCGGCGCGCGCTCGGGGGTATTCGCGGGCGATGTAAGTTGTTCTTTCGAAACTGAAATCCTGAGCTCCGACATGACGTCCGCGGCCTCCTCGACGAGCCGTGCACCGTCCTTGATGAGTTGGTGGCAACCGCGCGAGAGCGGGCTGTGGATCGATCCGGGGATCGCAAACACCTCACGTCCGGCTTCCGCCGCCAGGCGCGCGGTGATCAGCGAGCCGCTGTAACGCGCGGCCTCGACCACCAGCGTACCGAGAGACAGTCCGCTGATGATGCGATTGCGGCGCGGGAAGTGTTGCCGGCGCGGCGCGGTGCGCGGCGGCAGCTCCGAGACCAACGCGCCCTGCAGGCGGATGCGCTCGGCGAGCGGCGCGTGCTCGGCCGGGTAGATGCGGTCGAGTCCGGTGCCGAGCACCGCGACCGTCGTCCCGCCACCGGCGAGCGCGCCTTCGTGGCTCGCGGCATCAATGCCTGCGGCGAGGCCGCTCGTGACCGTCAGGCCGGCGCGCGCAAACCACGCGGCGAACTCGCGCGCCGTGGCGAGTCCGGGGGGAGTTGGATTGCGCGAGCCGACCATGGCGAGCTGTGCGGAGGCGAGCACCGCCAGCGAGCCACGCACGTAAAGCACCGCCGGGGGGCCTGAGATCTCATTGAGCAGCGGCGGGTAGTCGGTGTCGGTGCACAACACGATCTGCGCGCCGCTCGCGGCGAGCCAGGCGAGGTCGGCATCGACGGCGCTCTCATCGGGCGCTGCGAGGAAAGCGCGGGCGGCGGATGTCAGATCGACGTTGCGCAGCACCTGCGGGGAGAGAGCGCACTCCGGCTCGCCGCCGGCTGCGGCGAGGAGCGTCCGCAGCTGCGCGGCGTTGAGCGCGGGGGTACGCGCCAGCACGGCGCGTGCGCGGCTAGGGCCCATGGGGCGTGAGTGCTGGTGCCTGCATGGCCGCGAGCATAAGGCAAGCGGCTGCCGCATGAGGGCTGCAAATGGCACGCAAACATCGGTGCAAAGCACGCACCGGGGCCGCGCGTGCAGCGACCGCGGAGACCGCCGCGCGTGCGGCTACGGGGGCGAGCGGCCGCGCGAGCGGCTAGGGCGTGGCGACCAGATCGCCGACTTGGATCGTGTCCGACGCCCCGACGATCAGCCCGTAGCTGACGCGGTCGAACACCTTGAATACGAGCATCGTGCCGGTGCGCTCGTTGGGGAGCTTGACGCGGGGCGGGAACGACGGCGGGCTGCCGATCTGCCGGCCGCCACGGAACAGGTCGCGCACGGTGTCGCCCTCCTGGAGGACGGCGAGCACGTTGCCCGCCTCGAGCCCGTGACGCTTGCCGCGGTTGATCACCACGATGTCGTAAGTGCCGATGAGGTCGGCGCCGTCGACGACGTCGAGGATCCGGCCCTGCACCGGGCTCGCCGGGGCGTGCGGCACGAAGTTGGCCGGCGTCTCGTGGGTATCAGTCGACAACAGGCGATCGCCGCGCAGCGTCTCGCGCGCCGGGTCGATCAGCACTGCCTTGGCGGGCTGGCCCGCCCGCTCCACCAGCGCTGTGGCCGTATAGAGCCCCTCGTAGCCGACGACCTTGCCGTCGTCCGGGTCGCGCAGCGGAGCCGCGATGTGAATGACAGCGAAGCGGGCATTCTCACTCGCTGTGAGGTTGCGGATGTAGACCTCGTTGTTGGTGCCGCCGACCTCGTGCATGTCGCGAAAGGCGAGCACGTAGGGCGCGTTGCGAATCTGCTCCGAGGTCATGACCGTCGGGCGCGAGAGGAACGCGGCGATCGCCGAGTACGGGATGGTGGGAATGGCGCTCGCGATCGGCTCGCTGCGCAGGCGCGGCTCGAGCCGCGCGCCTTCGCGCGAGGCCTCGTAGCGCGAGGCCTCGTAGCGCGCGGCGCTCGGCTGTTCTACGCCGACCTGCGGGTGCCCGTCGGTCCCGTAAGCAAGCGCCAGCTGATCGCCCGGAAAGATAAGGTGCGGGTTGGGAATCTGCGGATTGATGACCCAGATCTCGGGCCACAGCCACGGATCCTTCAGGTACATCGAGGCGATGCCCCAGAGCGTGTCGCCGCGCTTGACCGTGTAGTGCAACGGCGCCGTCGACTTGATCATGCCGGCCGCGCTCGAGGCACGGGGCGGAGCCTCCGCGGGCGTGGTTGACGCCGCAGAGGACGACTCCGACGAAGACGACTGCGCAGGCGAGCCGGCCGCCTCGATCGCGGCTTCGGTGGCCGTCATGGCTGCGGGCGCGGGTGCGGCCTCGGCTGTCGATGCGGCCGAGGCGGCCGCGGGCGCGACTGTCTCGGTGGGGCGCGGCGGGTGGTGCGCGCACCCGGCAAGGGTCGCCGACAAAGCGCCGAGAACGATGCACAAGCCCGTCACCGCACGGGCTGCAAGTACCTGATTCGAGACCATCCTCCACTCCTCAGGCCCGAGGCGGGTGAGGCCTGCGCGGGAGATTCTAGGCGCTATACTGGCGGGACGCTCAGGTTGCATGCGATTTAATGTCAACTTTGTGCGCTGGATCACGGGCGCCAGCGCCCCCATATCAGACAGCACCATGGCCCTGCGAACCATTCTCGAATTTCCGGATCCGCGCCTGCGCACGCGGGCAAAGCCGGTCACGCAGTTCGACGCTGCCCTCGGCACGCTGATCGACGACATGCTCGAGACCATGTACGCGGCGCCGGGCATCGGCCTGGCTGCGACCCAGGTCGATGTGCACCAGCGCGTGATCGTCATCGACCTCTCCGAGGAACGCAACGAGCCGCTGGTGCTCATCAATCCCGAAATCCTCACCCGCGAAGGCGAGGCGACGAGCGAGGAGGGGTGTCTGTCGGTTCCGGGATACTTCGATGAGGTGAAACGCGCAGCCAACATCCGCGTGCGCGCCCGGGACCGCACCGGCGCAGCGTTCGAGCGCGACTACGACGATGTCCTCGCGGTGTGCATCCAACACGAGATGGATCATCTCGAGGGCAAGTTGTTTGTCGACTACCTGTCGGACTTGAAGCGCGAGCGCATTCGTAAGAAACTCGACAAGGAGCGCCGCGAGCGCGCTTCGACGCGTGCGCGCGCCGGCACGGGTGCCGCCGGCGCGGGCGCGGACCGCGCCTCGCGCACGTACTGAAGGTGCGCGTTGCCTTTGCGGGCACCCCTGAGTTTGCGCTGCCTGCCCTCACGGCGCTGCGCGCGCAGCACGAAATTGTCGGGGTCCTGACTCAGCCGGATCGCCCGAGCGGCCGCGGGCGCAAGCTCAGCGCGAGCCCCGTGAAGCGCGCGGCGCTCGAATTCGAGCTGCCGCTGGCACAGCCGCAGAGTCTCGCCGACCCCGCGGCGCGGGCGGCGCTCGCCGGCTGGCATCCGGAGCTCCTGGTCGTGGTCGCTTACGGCCTGCGGCTGCCGCGCGAGGTGCTTGACCTGCCCCCGCTCGGTTGCATCAACATTCACGCCTCGCTCCTGCCACGCTGGCGCGGCGCCGCGCCGATCGAACGTGCCCTGCTCGCGGGCGATGCCCGCACCGGGATCAGCATCATGCAGATGGATCCCGGGCTCGATACCGGCCCGGTCCTGCTGCAGCGCTCGATCGACATCTCGCCGCAGGACACCGGCGGCACGCTGCGTGCGCGGCTCGCCGCTCTCGGTGCCGACGTTCTGATCGAGTCTCTCGAGGGACTCGTGGCGGCCACCCTGCACGCCGAGCCGCAAGCGCCAGAGGGTGTGAGCTACGCGCCGCGGATCGAGAAGGGGGAGGCGCGGATCGACTGGTCGCGGGATGCCGCTGAGATCGATCGCCAGGTTCGGGCATTCAACCCCTCACCCGTGGCTGAGACGGTCCTCGACGGAGAGCCGCTGCGCGTTTTCGCGGGCCACATGGTGACGGCGGACGCGGCAGGCATATCTTCCGCGAATACAGCAAAAAAAGAGCCAAAAATACCTGAGTCTGATTCGATCATGCCTCCATCTGGCACGATCACGACGGTGCGAGGCGACGACCTGGTGG
>Ga0307477_10002388_pt1 | contig 14593 bp, 12 predicted proteins | sample atmos_gasesECM2C_FD_203316 | JGI IMG/M metagenome (GOLD analysis project Ga0307477, IMG submission 203316) | Hardwood forest soil microbial communities from Morgan-Monroe State Forest, Indiana, United States - atmos_gasesECM2C_515 | ecosystem: Environmental > Terrestrial > Soil > Temperate...
GACGACGTCACGGGAACAACGTTTTTCGTCGATGGCGGTTTGTTGGGGAATTACCAGGAGCAATAACCAGCTAAAAGACGAACCCTACTGAATCGAGCGACCTCGCCGAGATGGGGCGCAGCAGTGCTGCGCCCCTACGGGAATGCTGGTGCGAGGGGCAACAGGTTCGATTCGGGACTAAATCTCAGGGAGCGAGGTTAATACATGGCATCGAAAAATGAACAAGCGGCTAAGTCGATCAGAGTGGTTATCGCGGATGTCGATGGAACCCTCGTCACGCAGGAAAAGGTGCTGACCAAACGCGCGACCGAGGCCGTTTTGCGGTTACACGACGCGGGAATTCAATTCAGCGTCACCAGCGGACGCCCTCCGCGCGGCATGGCCATGCTGATCGATCCGCTGAAGCTCACGCAACCCTTGGCGGCATTCAATGGCGGCGTGCTGATTAAGCCGGATCTTAAAACCGTTGTCGACCAGAAGTTTCTACCCCCAGGAGTGCCGGAGAAGGTGATTGAGGCCATCGAGAATCATGGTCTGGACGTCTGGCTATACACAGACATCGAATGGTTCGTGCGCGATGTAAATGCACCTCACGTCGCGCGCGAACAGTGGACCGTGAAATTTCCTCCGACTGTGGTCAAGACTTTTGCCGGGCTCCTCGGCCGCGTGGCTAAGATCGTCGGCGTCAGTGACGACCTCGAACGCGTCGCGAAATGCGAAAAGGATGTGCAGCAAGCCGGCGGCACGCACATTTCCGCGGCACGTTCGCAGCCTTATTACCTTGACGTGACGCACCCGCAAGCGAATAAGGGCGAGGTTGTCCTGTCGATCTCGAAGCTGCTCAACATCCCGACGGCGGAAATCGCAACCCTCGGCGACATGCCGAACGACGTGCTGATGTTCAAAAAGAGCGGAGTCAGCATTGCGATGGGAAACGCAAGCCCCGAAGTGCAAGCTGCAGCCACCTATGTCACTTCCACAAACGAAGACGAAGGATTTGCCAAGGCGATCCAGAAGTTCGTATTGAACACACGCGCAGCGAAGGTTTGAAGTTCATCGACGGCGAATTGTGGGCGGTAGAAAATGCGCAGCCTATTTCATTGGAAACGGTTGCCCTTGCTTATCGCGCTGCTTGCAACGGGAGCTGTGACTTCCGCAGGCCAGCAGCAACCTGACGATCTGCAGAAGCAGCTCGAGCAATTGAAGCAGCAATACGACGCGACCACTCGCGACCTGGAGCAACGCATGGCCGCCCTGGAACAGCAAATCCAAAAACAGAAAGAAGCCAGCGAAAGAGTAAAGGAAGGGACCGTCTCCGCGGTAGAGCTGGCCGCCGAGAAGGCAGCCCAGAAAGCTGTCCGCGGAGAATCAGACCAAGTCGGAGCAAAGTTTCAAGGCCAAGTGCCTTCGGAGCCGACCTATGACCACCTGAGAGAAGCAGACCAAGAGATTAAGAGCCTCCAGCAGCAGGTGCAGGCCTTCGAGTTCCATGGCTATTTCCGGTCGGGCTACGGCCTCAACAGCAAGGGTGGGGAGCAAGTCGCTTTTCAAGCTCCCGGAGCGGATGCGAAATACCGCCTGGGCAATGAAGCGGAAACGTACGGGGAATTTATTTTCGTCAACAACTGGCTGAATCTTGAGCACAGTCGCGACAAAGCCTGGCTGAAAACGGAAGTCATGATCGAGGCAAACACGGGGAATTACGGCAGTTATGCGAACTTTCCGGGTAACACGGGGAATGATCAATTCCGTCTGCGGGAAGCATTTGTACGCGGCGGCAACTTCTTCGAGAGCCAACCGGACGCGAAGTTCTGGGCCGGTGAACGCTATTACCGCCGCTATCACATCGAGATCAATGACTTCTATCCCTTGGACATGAGCGGCTACGGTGCCGGTGTCGAGGATTGGAATCTTCGCATCGGCAAGATGTCCGTGGCATATATCGCGGGAGCGAGACCCGACATCGTTACGCAGAATGGGAACTACGCGAAGAGCAATATTGATGTTCGCCTCTACGATCTCAAAGGACCCTTTGGGCGTTACGCTCTTTGGTTTGATTTCGCGAGCGCGAAGGGCGGCACCACACCAACCGGCACGGTAATTCCTACCGCCGATGGCTACGCGTTTGGCATTCGCCACCAACTCCTGGAATGGCACGGCGGCTACCACGCGTTTTCCGTCCAGTACGGCAAAGGCGCGGCAAGCAATTTCAGCACGTCGATCGACAATCCTGATCCGTTTATCAAGAGTTCCGAGAGATTGCTGATTGCGGAACACCTGCTCGTTCAGCCCAACGACCGCTTTGCCGTCATGCCCATCTTCATTTTCCAGCGAAAACGCGACGGACAGCCAGGTCACGGATTCAACGATTGGGCGTCGTTCGGAGTGAGGCCGGAGGTTTTCTTTACGAAATACATCTCTCTGGCGTTTGAGGGTGGGTTTGACCACACAGAAGGTTTTGTTACCACCCAAAATGGCAATACGCAATTCGACGGATGGCTGCGCAAATTCACGGTCGCGCCGCAAATCGGAGCAGGCCGCAAGTTCTTTAGCCGGCCGGTGCTGCGGTTGTTTCTGACCTACGCGAATTGGTCCAACGGTTTCCGCGGTTTCGTGGGTGGAATCCCGTTTGAGGACAGAACGAGCGGGCTTACGTACGGGGTGCAAGCGGAAACGTGGTGGTAGTGCCGATTGGTACCGATTCGGTCCGGGAGAATGTGATGCAAACAAGATTTGAGAAAAACTCGCAGGGCGCGATCGGGAATGCAGGCGCGTCGAGCGCTATTGTGCAGGCGTCGAGCACATGGTTCGTCTTTCTGGCCGCTGTTTTTGCGGCTGTGGGCGGCCTGTTGTTTGGGTATGACACGGCCGCGATCTCTGGCGCGGTCATTTTCATCAAGCAACAGTTTTCGCTTTCCACCTTTCCTGAAGAGCTGGTGGTCGGCATGGTGCTGGTCGGCGCGGCGCTGGCTGCACTCGGAGGCGGCCGGCTCTCCGACCGTCTTGGGCGGCGGACCACGCTGATATTGACTTCTATCATTTTTATTCTCGGCGCACTTATTTGCGCATTCGCCGATTCGTTTCAGACGTTGCTGGTCGGCCGCACGATCGTCGGCTTGGGAATTGGGCTGGCATCGACCACTGTGCCCGTGTACATCTCGGAGGTGTCGCCGCCAAAGGCACGTGGCTGGCAGGTCTCGCTGTTTCAGCTTGCCATCACGATCGGAATTCTTGGCGCATACATCGTTGATTACGCTTTCGCGGGAAGCGGCGGCTGGCGATGGATGCTGGGCCTCGCGGCTGTTCCCGGCGCCATGCTTGGATTGGGCATGCTATTCCTTCCTGAAAGCCCGCGGTGGCTTGCAAAGCATGGGCAAACCGACAATGCGCTGACAATCCTGAAGCGAATTCGCGGCAACTCGGACGTTACGGCCGAATTTCAGGAAATTCGGAACACGCTGTCTCAAGCGAGCGAGCGCGGGCACTGGACCGATCTCTTCAGCCCCACGGTTCGCCCGGCGCTGATCGTCGGCGTCGGTCTGGCCGTTTTTCAGCAGATCACTGGCATTAATACGGTGATCTATTACGCGCCAACGATTCTGCAGTCCGCGGGCATTTCGTCGGCTTCCGGCGCGATTCTTGCCACAGCGGGCATCGGCGTCGTCAATGTAATCATGACGTTGGTTTCGATGTGGTTGATCGACCGCATGGGGCGCCGGCCGCTGCTGTTGATTGGAACAGCGGGCATCATCATTACCTTGGGCATCCTTGGCTTTGCCTTCCTAACGCCGGGCGGAGGGCTGGCGCGCGTCGCGGTGGTCACGTTGATGGCTTATGTCGCTTCGTTTGCAATCAGCCTCGGTCCGATCTTTTGGCTGCTGATCTCTGAAATCTATCCGCTCAAAATCCGCGGACTGGCAGAGGGGACTGCGGCGGCGTCGAACTGGGCGGCTAACCTGTTGGTTTCCCTCACGTTTCTGACGTTGGTGCAAACTCTGGGGCCAACTCGAACCTTTTGGCTGTACGCGCTGTTCGCGGTTGCGGCGTGGATCTTCTGCTATTACCTGGTGCCTGAAACCAAGGGGCGAACGCTTGAAGAAATCGAGCAGTCTTTGAATAGTAAGGTTGCCGCGCGTGGCCGAGATGCGCTGCAAGGAGCTTAGCCGGAATTGTTAGGGGCTGGGACGAGGGGCAGAGTGACTGCGGACGTGACGCGAGGGTTTCCCCGGACTTGCATCGAGGGGTTCTGACCCCCCTCCCCCCTTTTTCTATAAGTGTTCATTCTAAAGGAAGTTAAAGTCGTTTATTTTGATACACTTTCACAAGTGTTGATTCTAAAGGGACTTAGAGCTGCACTAGAATTGTGCAAATTCGCTGAATGCGGACCGACCGTGGAAACAAAAAAACGGCGCGCTCGAATGGCAAGCCGCCGCAGAACTACAAGACGCACCTTTAACTGACAACTACTATAGCGGTTTGGTTAGCGCGTTGTCAAGAAAAAGCGAACAAAAAACGACGAAGAAATGGGGACACTCGACTCTGAATGCGTGCGTTCGCTTTCGGCGTAATCCTAGCCGACGCCGGCTCCTCGCTTGATTCGTGTGGATCATGCAAAATGAATCAGAGCGGGAATTCCAGGGAAGGAAGTTACCGGAGATATGCTGGAAGCGGCTAAGAGTTTATTTCTGGTCTTGAGTGCGCTGTTCCCGATTGTGGACCCACTGGGAGGCAGCCCGTTCTTCCTGGCGCTGACTGGGGAGTACACTTCGGAAGCCCGCAGGGCATTATCGTGGCGAATCGCGCTGAACAGTTTCTTCCTGCTGGTCGGGTCGTATTTTGTTGGGACCTACATCCTCGCGTTCTTTGGTATTTCGCTGCCGGTGGTGCAGGTCGGCGGAGGGCTGATCGTCGTTGCGACGGGTTGGACGCTGCTGAAGCAGAAGGAAGACGGGAAACACGACGTGCAGAGAACGGTGCAGCCTCAGGACACATTCCGCCATGCGTTCTATCCATTGACGATGCCACTGACCGTAGGCCCAGGATCCATCTCCGTGGCGGTCACACTGGGTGCGAACGCTGCGCATAAGCACGCACTCCATCCTTTGGCTATCCTGGCTGCGCTCATCGGGTGCGTGTTGATCGCGGTCAGCATTTTCCTGTGCTACGGATTTGCTGACCGGCTGGCTCGAATTCTGGGAGCAACGGCGATGACGGTGATTATGCAGCTGTCGTCGTTTCTCCTGGTCTGTATCGGCGTGCAAATTGCTTGGAACGGGGTCAAGGCGCTACTGGAGTCGGTGACGCTGCATGTTGGCTGATCAAAGGCCGCCGGCGCGTACGAAGGAGCCCGCTTCGGAAAGCGGGCGCTACAGGACGGGCTGGATTGCGGCGGCGCGGGCGGATTCGAGGAGTTGCCTGGCGCTTTCGCGGGGGTTGCCATGCTCGAAGATGGCGCTGCCTGCAACCAGGATCTCGGCGCCAGCACGCACTATGTCCGCTACCGTGTCGTGGTGTATGCCGCCGTCCACTTCGATGCGAAAATTCAGGCCGCGAGATTCGCGGATCTTGGCTAGCATCTCCATTTTTCTAAGGGACGCGTGGATGAAGGATTGGCCGCCGAAGCCGGGATTCACGCTCATGACCAGGACGTGATGAACTAAGGGAAGAATTTCATCGAGGGTGTGGACTGGGGTGGCAGGGTTTATCACGACTCCGGGCTTGCAGTTGTGCGAGGCGATTAGACGGAGCGTGCGATCGAGATGGACGCAGGCTTCCTGGTGGACGGAGATCCAATTGGCGCCGGCGTCGGCGAAGGCCGGGATGAAGTCGTCGGGGCGTTCGATCATGAGATGGCAGTCGAGCGGGGCCTGGGTGACCCTGCGGAGAGAGGCGACTACCGGAGGGCCGATCGTAAGATTGGGGACGAAGTGGCCGTCCATGATGTCGACGTGGAGAACGGTGGCGCCGCCTTCGATGGCAGCTTGCGCTTCGGAGCCCAGCCGGGCGAAGTCAGCAGAAAGAACGGAGGCAGCGAGCTCGATCATGGGGAATCTACTGTTGCGGGAACTGTGACTTAGGTGGGGCGCAGCGGTGCTGCGCCCCTACGGGGTCATGGAGATTCATTTCGCGGCTTCAACCTCCAATTTGGGCATGATCTGCCTGTTGGTGCGTGAGTTTTTCCATCAGGCGGCGCGAAATCCTATCGCCCCGGAGGCGACCGACGGGTCGAAGATCATCCTTGCTGCGAACAATCGGCAACCAGGAGATGCCGTGGTCGAGCATGGTGGCGGAAGCGACGAGAGTGGCATCGTCCAGGGCAAGATATACGGGATTCCCGGGCAGAAGTTCACCTAGTTTACTCTGGCTGATATCGCCCTGCGTGTCGGTGGGAGTAACAGCAATCTGCTCTATCACCCGGTAAAGGCCGTCGCGGTCGAAAGTTGCCCACAAACGCTGCTTCTCGTCGAGGACCAGGAGCTGGCCGGTGGCGCTTTCATTGAGCGCCTTTACGGCGTCTTGAAGCGTAGTCTCCTTGGTGAGCAGGCTGGCGGGAAGAGGGTCGATGAGGGTCGCGAGTGATTCGCCCTCCAGGAGAGACTTGGCCAACGGCAAACGACGCCAGAAATCGCCGGAGCGGCGAGTGAGCGTCTTGAAGAGCAATTCGCGAATGGGAGCGAAAGAACCGGCAAGCTGCGAGAACAGGGCGCTGCCGATTTGTGCGAGGCGCACGGGCGTGCGAGCGCGGACGCTTTTTTCATGGGGACGATTCCCCAAGAGGCCGGCCTCGCCGAAAAAATCGCCCTTGCCGAGGACACCGATTACTTTGAGTTCCGAGGAGTGCTCGGCCGTCTCCAGGACCTCTACCTCGCCTTCTTCGATGATGCTCAAGCCCCGCGCCAAGTCGCCCTTGCGGTAAATGAAATCGCCGGGGCGGTAATACTCATGGGTCAAACTCTGGGCGCTATCGGTATTTAGGAAGCTGAGATCGCGGGGGAAGAGGACGTCCCAAGCCCAGTCCAGGGCGACTTTGATTCTGCGAGACCAGGTCGGAAGTTTGAAGAGGTAGACGCCACGCCATAGAAGCCAGGCGAGAAAGCCGGAGATGTGCACACCGAGCATTTCCGCTACGGCCTGGTAGCCGCCGATGGAGCAGAGCTGCCCGAGCGCTTTGAACTGGAACGGTTTCGTAGTTTCGCCTTTCAGGATTCGGACAAGGTTGAGAGCCGCCTGGCGGCCCTGGCGCTCCGCGAATTGACCGGTGGTCGGCGATGGTTTGTTATCGAAGGCGTTGATGATGTATGCACAATCGCCGATGGCCCAGGCGTTGGTCTGTCCTTCAATTCGCATTTCAGGTGTGGTGCGTACACGTCCGCGCTCTTTTGGAACATCGAGAGCTTGAACAATCGGAGAGGTTGCGGTTCCGATGGTACAGACGACGGTGGCGCCCCGCAGCATGCGTCCATTATTTAGCTCGACGCCTTCGCGCGTAGCGGCAACGGCGCGTGTGTTCAGCGCCATGGTGATGCCGGCTTTCTCCATCTTCTTCCCGGCAAAATCGCGCAGCCTGGGCGCTACTTCTGGCAAAATTTGGTCCTGGGAATGGACGAGTGTGACGACGGCATCGTCTTTGCGGAAATTGCGGTAAAAGCGGGTGCTGCTGCGAACGAGTTCATTGATTTCGCCGGCGACCTCGACACCGCTGAAACCCGCCCCCACGATAATGAAACTGAGATGCCAGCGGCGGCCATCCGGATCTGTGGCGGCTTCGGCGAATTCCATTTGACGGACGATGTGCTGGCGAAGATCGATGGCGTCGCGCATGACTTTGAAGGGGAAAGCGTGATCGCTCATTCCGGGAATGATTCCGAGATTGCTTTCCGCACCGCAGGCGATCACGAGATGGTCGTAGTGCAGGAGTGTGAGGGCACCGTTTCCATCGTCAAACTCAATTTCTGAGGAGGAAAGGTCTATTCGCTGCACGCGCTCGGTGCGGCAACCTACGCCCGGGAGCATCTGGCGAAGAGGGGCTGCGGCGGCGTCGACATTGATGGAGGCTCCAGCAACGTCGGCGAGGAGAGGATGAAACACCATGTGGTTCTCGCGGTTGAACAGGAGGATCTCGCACTCGGAAGCGGGCAGCTTGGTGCGAAGAGTTTTCGCGAACTGTACGGCGGCAAATCCTCCACCGACGATGACCACTCTGATTTGCTTCACTTTCTTGCTCCTAGCGCCGGGCGCGCAGTGCAAAGCCCGCATTTTTTCTGGCACCCGCTCATCCGCTACAGCAATGCGGGAAACGACAGTTCGGCGTTCTAGTTCAGGATAGAGAACGGGCAATACCCCGTATTTCGGAAACGTGTAAATTCTGTTCGAAATGGCTGACGGAATGGTGTTGGGCACGGCCAGAAAGATCCCCCTTAGTGCAGCCAGACATCAGGAATCCGGGAGCCGGTTGATGCGAATAAGAGACGAAAGAGAATCAGGCGAGATACTCGCACAAGCAGGGCCCCCCCAAGAGAGCCTCGTTAAATAGGAGGATAATCGCGAGGAGGGCCGAGTAACGCGGCCAGTCGCCTTTGGAGGTCTTGCGCCAGCACCTGAGAAGGAGAGAGGCCACCAGAACCAGCGCCAAGGCGCTTGTTACCCGGTGCAAAAATTCGATCACTGTTTGCGGTTGTGGCGCTCGAGGCAGGATGCTGCCATCGCACAGGGGCCAGTGGTTGCCGCAACCGGCGCCGGAACCCGTGGCCCGCACATACGCGCTCCAAACGATCACCCCGACGTCGCAAGCAAGGGTTAGCCACGCGAACCGCGCTACCCATTCCACGCGGCTTGCGGAAGCCATCGGCGGCCGGTATCAGAACTAGAGATCATTGATTTGAAGAAAACAGAACATCCGCCCTGTGACGGTAGAGCCAGCCGTGTCCCACAGGGCCAGGAATCAATCCTCACTTATGGTCCGAAGGGAGCGCGATACCCAGGCGCTTCATTTTGTAAAACAGGGTAGTGCGTTTCAATCCGAGCCTCGCGGCTGCTCCACGGGGACCACCGAGTTTCCAATTGGCGCGCTGACACGCAGCGAGAATTTCTTGACGGACTTTGTCCTCAAGCGTCGGGTTTGAAATTTCGACCCGTGCGGGTTCGCATCTTTCGAGCGGCGCGGGCTCGAAAATCCCGTCCGTGGAAAGGATTACGCCGCGTGCCACGTAGTTTTGCAACTCACGAATATTTCCCGGCCACGAATGAAGAAGGGCGGCGCTCATGGTTTCCTCGGGGATGGTTTCAATAATTTTGTCCATGGAAGTCGCGAACTGTTCCACGAAATATCTCACGAGCTCCGGAATATCCCTTTTTCTTTCGCGGAGTGGCGGCAGAAAAATGGGGAAAATATTGAGTCGATAGTACAGGTCTTCGCGGAATTCACCGTCCTGGACCATCTGCCGCAGGTCTCGATTGGTGGCGGCCACGATGCGGACGTCAACCTTAGTGGTGCGTGTGCTGCCGACGGGTTCGAACTCGCGCTCCTGGAGAACGCGAAGGATCTTCGGCTGAAGTTCCAGCGGCAGATCCCCAATTTCATCGAGAAACAACGTGCCACGATCCGCCAGCGCGAAGCGGCCGACGTGAGAATTGAAGGCCCCTGTGAAAGCTCCCCGTTCATGCCCGAAAAGCTCGCTTTCGAGAAGACCTGCAGGCATCGCGGCGCAGTTGACCTTGACCAGATTCCGGCTTCGGCGCGGGCTGAGCTCGTGAATCGCTCGCGCGATGACCTCCTTGCCGGTCCCAGTCTCACCGGAGATCAAGACGGTGGCATTAGTGGGCGCTACTGCCTCCACTTCGGTGAGGATTGAGCGCAGGCCGCCACGGCGCCCCACGATCGACTCCACGAAAGAGGGTTGCGCACGCTCTGTTTTGCGGACAATTGCCTCATCAGGAGGACAAAGAGTGGTATTTAGAGTCGCGATTTCCCGATATCCGCCAATCCGTGAAGCAAAATTTGATACTGCGCTCATGTTTCAATCCTCCATTCGCCGTCAAGAAAGGTGCTGACAAAAAAATTGGGTTGGGCCGGTCATAATTGATTACACGCATGACTCGTCCATCGCATTCGCTTAACCTCGAACTTCTGCAGTCGCAAGTTGCATCGAATGCGACGCCGCAAAAGGCATCGGTGCATAGCAAGACCGCTGTTCCGTGTCCATTAAGAAGGCCAACCCGTTTTCCCCGGCATGCCGATCGATGAGCAGCACATCACCCGAGCGCACTTGTGCCGTGGCCAGCAGCCTGGCAAGCGGGAAGATCAGATAGCGCTCGATCGCGCGCTTCAGGTGGCGCGCTCCATACCTCTGATCAGTCCCTTCTTGCAGCAAGAACAGCCGTCCTTCGCTCGTCACTCGAAACAAGAAGGGGTTGGCCATCGAATCCGATACGCGCTTCTGCACTTGCCCCAACTCAATGTCCAGCACTTCCTCCAACTGTTCCCGCTTCAGCGGATGAAACACCACCACCTTGTCCAACCGGTTCATGAATTCCGGTGAAAACTTCCGCCGCGCCGCTTCCACCGCCGTCCGTTCCACCTTCTGGTCCAAATCCGTTACCGGCTTGTCTTTCGGCTGGATAAAGCCCATCCCTCCTTGCATCAACTCCGTGATCTCCCCTCCCCCAAGGTTCGACGTCAGAAAAATCACCGTCTGCGACAAATCCACCCGCCGGTTGTCCCCCAGCGTCAGCGTCGCTTTGTCCAACATCCCCAGCAACAGCTGCCACAGCGCGTCCGACGCTTTCTCAATCTCATCAAACAGCAGGAAAGAAAGCTTCAGTTTGTCCGTGTGCGAGGCCGCCAAAGCTTCCTGGGTGATCAGCGGATGCGTCTCGCGGTGGCCCAAATACCCTGGGGGCGAGCCAATCAGCTTGGCAATCTCATGTGAGTGCTGAAATTCCGCGCAATCCACTTTGATTAATGCGCGCGCGTCCCCAAACAATATCTCCGCCGCGGCTTCCACAATACGCGTCTTGCCCGAACCCGTCGGTCCCAGCAAGAACAAATTTCCCACCGGGCGGCCCGGAGAATTCAATCCCGCGCAGAAGACCTGATATAGGTCCACCAGCGCTTGCACGGCCTCGTCCTGCCCCACGATCTTCCGCCGCAGCGCGTTCTCAAAATAACGCGACGTGGAACTCCGCTTTCTCGTGTCCAACTCCTCCCTGTGGGCCGATTGCGATGCTGTTGCCATAACGTCCCCCTCACTGTCGTGCTTCGGAATCAGCTGGAACACGACATCCAATTTCAATCTCCCGAAGCGGACGACCAACTTGTCCTCCGCTTTTGTTGCGGTCAGCAATGCCCCGATGAACCGCTAACTTCCGCGCTTCATGCCCCTCTTCTGGGAAGGCCGAATCTCCAAGTTGGGTATTTTTCGTGACCATGCGCGGATACTACACGGAGGATGCAGCGCCGTCTTGAATGAAGCGGCCGCGACCAGGACATTTTTGCTCAATTCTTGGCGGTCCAGTTTCTGGCTCTGGTTGGATTACTACTTGCTCTGCCTTGGCGGATAACTCTATATGGAACCAGTGGTTACAGAGACGGGGACTCAGTATTGGCCCGCAGGCACGACTCAGTTCTCGAGGATTTGAGGGTTTCTTTTCAGGACTCCCGTACGTTCGGACTTATCGTTCCAGGCGGCGGGCGAGACTTGGGGGCATGCCAGTCAATCGGCGGAAATGCCGAGCGAGATGGCTCTGGTCGGAAAACCCCGCGGTCAGGGCGATTTCAGACAATGGCAGTTGAGTCTCGCGGAGCATGCGCTCAACGTGTTCGAGGCGTCGATGTAGCAAATATCCGTGCGGCGGCATTCCAACGGATTGACGGAAAGCACGTGCGAAATGGTGCGCAGAAAGCCCTGCCATCGAAGCGAGACGGCTGAGGCTAATCTTCTCATCGAGATGCGATTCGACGTATTCGCATATGCGGTGTGTTAACGCGGGTGGAAGGCCTCCACGGTTAGGAGGCGGCGCTTCCTGCATCTGCAAGTTGCCCAGCATACTCATCCTGGGATGAGAGTGGACGATTGCCTCTGCCGAACTATGCGACACGTTCGGTCTGGCGAGGGGAGGAGTAATCAATGCGTTCCACCCGCCATTGCCACCAGCGCGACTCAGGCGAACCGGAATGTCCTGTCCACTACCGCGGCGGAAGAGCGAAAGACTGTAATCGAAGATCAAGGATAGATGCACTCCGCCGGCCAAGTGCGTGTCAGTGAGAGAGAATGCCAGGCGGGCGACTCGATCCGCGCCGACGAAGCGCTGATCTTCGTCCACGGCGAGAAGCAATGCGGGTCCACTATCGTCGCATGGCAAAGCGGCGATGATCCATGCGTGCCGGAAGAACTCACGAAAGAGTCGTTCTTCCACCGCACGCGCGGAGGCAATGGTCGCGGCTAGAGCCAACTGCTGCGTCCGATCTGTCCCCTCGAAAATGACGGCGGAAACATCCAGCACGCCCGCCAGTTTGCCGACGGCATCAAAGATCGGGGCACCAGCGCAAGTGAGTTTGGCGTGCCGACTGCGATAGTGTTGGCCGCAATGGACGAGAACCGGGCGCCGTTCGGTGAGGCAAGTCCCGATACCGTTGGTCCCTTCGATTTGCTCGGACCAGACGCCACCGAGCCAGATGCCCCAATTTTTGAACTCTTCAGCCCTTGCTTCATCGCCGCGATGGTGAATTGCAACTCCCTCTTCGTTGCACAAAAGAACGACATACCCTTGCTGCCGGACGATCGCATAGAGACGATCGATCTCTTCCCGGGCGTGCACGATGAGATCAGCGAGCGGTTCGCTCGAGACCTTTAGTTCGCTTTGCGTGATGACATTGGGCGCCGTGCGACTTCTCGGGTCGACGTGATATTCGGCCATACACCGTCGCCACGAGTCGTACACTTCCTCGGGAGTTAAAATTAGACGTCCACTGGCAAGGGCAGACTCAATGGGCCGGACCTGGGAAGGGTGTTCGGCACCGGGGCCGAGACGATTCATGACTGCAGAAGCCACGTGGCCCTCCAGCATTGAGCGGACTTAGGGCATTCCGACCTGTCCCTGAGTGGGCAAGGGATCGACCTGCGCTCGGGTTCCGGGAAATCTCCTCAAACACTTCGGTTTTGCCGGCCATTGTAGCAGCCGGCTATGAGACTAACAAGCTGGCTCTTCCGGCCGGATGTGATGGTCGTCACGTTGCTACGTGACGTGCATCACGGAAACGCCTTTCAGCTAAGCGCATATTTCGCTTTCATCGCGAGGTGCAATATGCGAAAGGATGAGCGTGACGTCTCGGAGATTCTGAAATTTGACCTGTTTGAAGAAACGGTTGGAAGTTGGCTGCGGTCCATTATTAAGCGTTTGGAAGAAGAGCGAACGGCTATTTTGACGGAATCCCTGGCCGATCGCTTTCCGGATGGGACAGAGCGGACCTAATTGGTAGAGTATCCCGGCGTAGACTGTGAGTGCTCGATTCGGATCGTGGTTCCGCTCTCAGGGGCTCGCCCCGCCGTTGGACGCCATGTGTTTCAGCAGGCATCGGGGAAATCATCCTACCATTAGCGCCTTAAGACTGCACAACTAGACGAAATTCAGAGTGATCAAAAGCGGGTAGTGGTCGGAAGCGGACGCCGAGCGACCGACCAGGGGTTGGCTGGCTCGAATTGGTCCGCGCGTGAAGATCCAATCGATCGTTCGTCCGGGCTCCAGGAAAGAGCCGGGCGTTGTTGGCACGTGCTGATTCGCAAATGCGTCCAGAAACTGCGCGCGCCCGATCGCGGTAGCAGCAGGCCCCCCGGACGCATCGAGATTGAAGTCACCAGCGAGCACGATCGGCGTGCTTATGTCGTATCTCCGGGCATCCTCCAGGGTCTCCTCAATCTGGGAGCAGCGCAACGCATCATCGCCCTTACTCTCCACGTGCAGGTTATAAGTGACAAGCCTTTTCCCCGCGATGGCCGTTTCGCATGCCAGCGCCAGGCGTCCTCCGATTCGTTCCTGAAACGGTTCGACCTCGGGCAGGAACCAGCGCGGACGCCAGAAATTCGATTGCTTCTGAAATCGCAAGATCCGAGAATTCGATAACGGCCAGCGCGAGAGCGTCGCTTGGCCGTGATAGGCGGGTGATGCGCGCGAACCCTGCGTTAATTCCTGGAACTCACGCCCGAACACATAGTTCATCTGCAGCTTCTGCGCGATTTCCTTCGCGACATTGAGGTGATGCGTCCGCCGGGCATTCAGGTCGGATTCCTGCAAGAGAAAAACGTCGGCCTTCGCGCTAGCCAGGAACTCGATGACCTTCTGCAGTCGCAGCCCCCGATTGATATTCCAATTCACAACACGTATGGAATCCGGTGGAATGAGGACCAACCGAGGAGGTGAAAAATTGCCTGTTTCGATCTCCTGCATCAAAATTACCGCCTGCCACACTTTTTCAGCGTACACACCTTGATGGTCTCCAACCGCGAAACAGATGGCCCCATCACGAGAGGATCAAAGCAAACCAGCGGCGTATTCACGCGACGGTTCTGCATTCTGAGAGAAATCTGCGCGATTGTTC
>Ga0307477_10002389_pt1 | contig 14583 bp, 17 predicted proteins | sample atmos_gasesECM2C_FD_203316 | JGI IMG/M metagenome (GOLD analysis project Ga0307477, IMG submission 203316) | Hardwood forest soil microbial communities from Morgan-Monroe State Forest, Indiana, United States - atmos_gasesECM2C_515 | ecosystem: Environmental > Terrestrial > Soil > Temperate...
TGTTTGCTCCACGCTGCTTTCAGACCTCGCCTCGCGGCGAGGCCCTTGCGCTTCGCTATCACTTCGCCTCCATCAGGCTGTGAAGAGGACTCTCACCTCCAAGCTATCGAACATGCTCGGCACACAACAAAAAAGCCCACTCGCTGCGAGTGGGCCGAATCTTTTTTCTGGATCCGCTTACAGAAACGCCCCCCGCCACCTAGTTGGGTGGACCGCTAAATCGAAACCAGTACGTGCGGTAGGCATTGTTCATTGGCGTAAGGCAGAAGTCTATTTCGTATCTTTCCTTGATGCAACAATTTATTTCGCGCACAAGATGCCGGAATTTCCGCTCTGCTTCTTCAATAAAGTACGACCGCAATGCGGTAGACCGGAAAATTCATTTCTTGCACCGGCGCGCACGCGCCGACTTCGGCGCGGTGAACTTCCTGGTTGTGAAGTTTTCGCTCGAGGCCTTCCGGCAATTTGCCAAGGTCCGGCGCTTCAAAACGCACGATGGACATGGCGCGATTTCCAACCGGCACGCCTTGGTTGGCGCATTCCTTGCGCGCGTCCTCCGTTTGGCCCACCGAGACAAGTCCGCGTGCTTTGAGCAAGGCGCTGACCTGTTTTTCCTGCTCATCGAAATTCAACTCTGCCACGGCGAGCGAAAAATCCTGCACCGCAAATAATCTCCCCCGCGCTTCCACGACTGCAACTCCCAGTGCGGTGAGTTTTGGATCAAGAATGTTGGCGCGGTGGCCAGGGGAGTGCATCCATCCATAGTGAATGTCGTCGGTGTCCTGGCCGGCGGCGACATTCTCCGCCACAGTGGAGAAGCGAGCGCCCACGGCAGCGATGCGTTGGACGAGGGCGGGCTCGCCCGGGAATTGGTGGGAGATGGCGCTGTGCTGCGCCATGATTTCGGCGTGCTGGCGAGCGGCGGAAGCGAGGAGAGTATTCCACTTCAGCGGCGGCAGGTCTTCCTTGGAGCGCTCGCGATTGGCGTTGTCGAAGAGGGCTTGCTCCGGCGCAGATGGTCGCATGGAAGGCTGCTCCACGGTGGAAGGTTGCGTGGAGTGCAGCGACACTGACGAAGATTGTGCGACGAGCGGCGCGTCCGCGGCGGGCGGATGATTTTGCGGGATGGCGGCGAGAACGAAGAGGAGTGTAATAAACGCGGCGGCCATGAAAAACCGGAAATTTTTCATGGCTCGCTGAATCAGCCGCGGACGTGAACGGCGCTGAAGCTGAGAACGACGTGGCCGCCGGCGGTGGGCCGACCGAAACTCAGCATCGGGCTGAAGCGGGAGAAGAGCAGCATTTGATCGAGCTGGCGGCGCAGTTCGACGCTGTTGGGACCGGAGAGAATCTGGTAATCGGTCATCTGACCATGCGCATCCACGGTGACGTCAATGAGAAGCCCATGCGGCAGCGAGAGCTCCACATCGCTCTGGTCCTGCGACCAGGATTGCGGATAGTCGGAAAGCGTGAGCAACTCGGCAGGACGCATCAAGTTGAGAGCCACGTCATTCTGCACGGCGCGGACGGTGATGCCGGGCACGATCATCTGGAACACAAGAACGAAAACGAGAATGGCGGAGAAGAAACCGCCGGTGGCCGGAAGAGTGAGAGGACGGAAAACGTTATCAAGCAAAATCTCGGCGCGGTCCTTCACGCGACGCAAGCGGCTGGGCCAATCGTGAGAATGGTGGGCCTGCGCGGCGGCCACCTTAATGCGTACTGCCAGGTCGGCAGGCGGAAGACTCTTGGGCATGCGAGACAAAAGGACGGCCAGCTTGCGGAATTTCTGGAGCTCCGCGCGGCAAACGTTGCAACCTTCGAGATGCTCGCGAATCTCGATGCGCTCTTCGACGCGTGCGGCGCCGGTCACTGCATCATCGAGATAACCCGCCAGTTTGGTTCGTACCGTGTTGCACTTCATGGGAGACCCTCGCCCGCGGAGCTTGCCCGCGGGGACGTACTTTGTTCAGACGTTGTGATACGCCGCGCCGCGGTGAATGCATCGGTGAACGGCGATGGTTGCGGCTCGGAAACGGAGCCGTGCGAAGACGTTTGCGCGTGTGGATGGTGCGCATTCGCCTCCAACAACAGCGGTTCGAGAATTTCCTTCAGTGCGCGGCGTCCGCGAAGGATGCGAGACTTCACCGTGCCGACGCTGCATTCCAGAACTTCCGCGACTTCCTCGTAACTGAGTCCTTCGAGGTCGCGCAAAATCACGGCGCTGCGAAACACGTCGGGCACCTGATGCAACGCCCCCTGCACAGCGACTTGAATTTCCCGGGAAGCCAGCAGCTCGAACGGTGTGGCGCCGAGATCCTCGATCTCGACGCGGGCGTGGCCTTCTTCCGGTTCGGCGTCAATCGAAACATTTTTCTGCAGGTGGCGCTTGAACCAGCGCTTGTGATTAAGCGCCTCTCGGATGGCGATGCGGTAGAGCCACGTTTTCAAAGAGCTGCCCTGACGGAAACTGCGGATGCCGCGAAAGGCTTTCAAGAAAACTTCCTGCGCGCCGTCGGCGGCGTCGGAGGTATCGCCGAGCATGCCGAGAATGAGGTTATAGACCGGCGCATGATAGTGCGTGACGAGCCAGTCGAAGGCCGTCTCCGAGCCGGCTTGCAGCTCGTGGACGAGTTCGGCTTCATCGCGGCCCCAGCTAAGGGCACTAGCCCAATCGGACACTGCCGGCCTTTCCGACCCGCTGCTGAATGGCGGGCCACCCTGCCGATCGGTCTACCTTTAAACGGTAGACTCAGGCACGACTTGCAAAGGGGATCCTTGTCAAGCAGTCCCCGATGTCCGCTCTTTATGGTTAGACACCGGGGAGGGCGGAGTTGTTTCCCCGGAGGGCGAAGAAATGTTGCGCCAATGGCCATTGTGGCACCAAGGGGGTTGGACCGCAATGGGACTGGCGGTGGAAAGCAAAGGGCGTCTGAAAGGTGGAAGGTCTGAACGTCCGAACGTGGGGACGTGAAATCCGGAGGGGGTACACGCCCCCATCAAATGGATGAATTTCAAAACAAAGGAGATAGAAAATGGGCAATTGGTAAATGATTGAAAAGAAAGGACGGGATAACGTTTGATGGATGGGTGCAAATGGGGCTGAGAACCCAGAGTTAAAGTAGTGGTTTAGGTTTTTGGACGGAGGCATTCCCCCACCCCCATGGCGATGGAAAGAGTGTGGAAGAGCGTCAGAAGAAAAGAGTTAGGTGTCGTCCATTGCGCAAAAGAGTGCGGAAGGCTTGAAAGGAAAGGGGTTGAATCAAAAGACGGCAAAACTTTACCAGGCGAAGGCCCTTGAGTCGCGGGTCAGTCCGAGGCCCGAGCTTGGCACTTCGGGATTCAGTGTAAACAAACACGAGACATGAAAGCACGGGAGTAACGACAGGCTAAGTCAAACACAGGGAATGGTGAGAATTGGGGAGTGGACGGCAATGAAGCGGGGTTGATTCGACGCAATGCGGGCTTTCACCCCCGAGGTTCTGCTGATTACCTGATTTCCTCCTACACGATAAATCACCGCAGATTGGAGGATTTGCCTTATTCCAAAAGTCGAAGGCTTGCGCCCTAATTGTGGAAGGAGGCCGAGGAGATGATCAAACCTAACTCGGATCCAGCGGACCAAAGCATACTGCGTATCCTGGAGCTGTCGGCGGATGCGCACATCCGAAGACGGGGCACGGTCAAGGACTCTCCGGAGTTTCACCATCTAACCGAAGCGATAGCAGCCTATGGGAAAGCGCTCGAGCGTCTGACAACACTTCAACAGCCGGAAGAATTCCACGCGATGATCGGACAGCATAACCTGGCCAGCCGCGCTGCATCGAGTTCGTTGAAGTAGAAGCTGATTCCCTATGTGGCGTGGAAATTGTCCCGTGTGCCGGCAACCGCTGGCAAAGAAACGTCCCACGGAGACCGTGCCTTGCCCCTGCGGAAAGTACGCCTGGAAGGGCTAGGCGGCCCAATTCAATCGTTCGGTGATGGCCGGCACTGTGTCTAGACAGGCGGGAACCCGCCATGTTGCAAGACGTAAATAAGAAAACTAAACCGGGACCGGGCAGCAGAATCCTGCGGAGAATTTTCGGCGTGTCGCCCCGCTCCGCCAGGCAATCCGAGGATTAGGGCTTGGTGGCGTCTTTCGCCGGGGTTTCGGCGGGGGCTGACGTTTTGCTGTACATGATCTTCTTCGTGCCGCCGTCGCAGGTGCCGACTACTTTACCTTCCGCGTCCTTGTCCTTCGCGACGATTTCCAGGGTGTAGCCCTTCACGCCTTTTGCGTCCAACTTCTTGGTGATTTCATCTTTCAGGTCTTCGCAAGACTTGGCCGCTTGTGCGTGAGCGGGGATGGAAACGAGTAGCAGAACACCAAATGCGGCTAACAGCTTCATGGTGTGACCTCCGTGGCTGGGATGCCAGCACACGACGGAGCATACCACCGGCTCAGCGCATTGGGCCGCGCACCGAGCGGCACGTTCACCCAAAGAGATACGGGATGGATTTAATCAACCCGTAGGAGGAAACGGCTGCCCCTTGCACGCCCAACGCGCAGCACCTTTACCTTAAACGATACCAAATGGATTCAACCTAACGTCACCCCATTTCAAGTTGTGGGAAGTGACCGATATGGAACAGACAAGGCATTGTGAAGCGCTCTAGGATTAGTTGTTCGAGGAAACAAAGACGGCGATGGCGGATTTAGATTCCTAGTGTTAGCTACCTGTTGTTGAGAGAAAGAAGTCCAATCGATGATGAAAACGAATTCGGATCTCGCGAACAAAAGCATAGAGCAAATCCTCGAACTCTCGGTGGATGCGCACATCCGAAATGTGGCGAAAAAATTGTCCTGTCTGCCGGCAAGCACTGGCAAAGAAAAACCCCACGGAGACGGTCCCTTGCCCCTGCGGGAAGTACGTCTGGAAGGGCTAGTGGCTATGATTCGATCGTTGGGCGACGGCCGACAGTGTCTCTTGACGGGCCTGGCCATCGACTAAAGTTTCACAGGGAAGGTGCGCTCGATCTGCCGCAGGTGGTTTAAATCGTGGCCGGCGGTCATGCGGACAATATGCTCGACGGTTTCCTGTCCGCGCTCGGAATGCATACCGTAGTGTTTCCACTGCTCGGCCGTCAAAGACTTGAGCAAGGCAAGGTTAGCCTCGCGGACGACGCGAAACAGCTCGAGGGACTTCCGCGGGTCGCGCTTCTCGTAATGCCCACTGGTCACCCAGGAATCCTGATCGTAGGCCGTGATGGGAGTCCCCGGAGCGCCCAGAACCATCCTGAGACGGAAACCAATGACGATTTCCGCATCAGCAAGGTGCGCCACGATCTCGCCAATCGACCATTTGTCCGCAGCCGGGCGCTTGCGCAGTTTGCCTGCAGGCACGCCTTTGATTCGCCGCTCGAGTTTCTTTGCGGTAGCGGCCAGAACTGCCAGAGGCTGCTTCCCTTCCACGTGTGCGGTGATCCGCTGAATGTATTGTTGTGCCGTTTCATTCATTGCGTTCGTCTCCCGCTTCTTTAGACGGGGTCCCGCTCGTTACGTCAGCCGTCAGTCGACAGCGTCCCTGTGCTGGGGACTCGATCAAGACGCCTGCGTACGGACCGTGGAGCAAAAGAAAGGCGGGGTGCCGGTGCTCCCCGCCTTTTCGCTTGCCGTCCCCTTTGTAAGCAGTCAGCCGTCAGTGGCCATGGCCTCCGCCGCCATGAAACCCGCCGCCACCGCCGCCGTGGAATCCGCCACTGCCACCATGAACTTCACCACCACCGCCGTGATATCCACCGGCGAATCCTCGCTCGCCATAGCTGCCGCCGTGATAGTGGCCGCCGCTAAATCCTCCGTAGTAGTGCGGCCCCGGCCCCCAAGAGCGGTAGTTAGGACCGAAGTGATGATGATAGCGCCCGTAGCCGTAACCATAGCCGCCGAAGAAGAACGGCGAATCATAGACGTAGAACGGTGAATAGTAGCCCCAGCCAAAGGGACTCCAAAAAATTCCGTCGCCGGGAATCCAAGTGTAAGCGTCAAACCATGGGTCCCAGTTCCAACCGGGGTAGTAGAATCCGCCGCCCGCGTACGGCGCAGCAGCGTCGATATTGGCTTCCGCCACATAGGAGGAGCGCAAGCTGGCCCACTGGTAGAGGCCGCTCGCTTCGAATTGCCCTTTGTCGAACTTCTGCGGCTTTCCTTCTGCGTCACCGAGCGCGAGTTGCCGGCCGCCCTTCAGCTTCACGTCGCGGTCTCCCACGCTCACTAGAGCTTCACCCTTGTAGACGAGCACATTGTTTTGATTGGCATCGAAATCGTAAAGCCCATCTTTCATCAGGCGCGTGGTGACGCCGTCCTCGTCCACGCGAAGATTGTTCTGCGGGTGGAGTTCGGCCACTTCGATCATGGCTTCGCCCTGATGTATCTCCACTTCGGTATTGGTGAGGTTCGGTGAGATCATCTCCACCGAACTGTTGTCACCCAGCCGCAAAAAAACGCCGGGCGTGAGCAGCAGTTCTGCCTTTCCGTTCCGCGTGGTCAGGGATTCACCGGGCTGTAGTTGCGCGGAGCCAACCGACTTGGCATCGAGGGTCTGCCCGGCCATGGTCACTTGCCCTTCCACGTAATTGAGTGTTCCGGGGGACGCCTGGCGCGGCACGTCCGCCGATTGGGCTGGCAGACCCATGCCCGCAGCCAAAACAGCGCCCCCGATTACGTGTAGGATGAGATTTCGCATTTTCTTGCGCCTCTATGTACTTAGATGAGGTGGACAGACTTCGCGATTCGACATCGGTGTGATGAAAACAAAGGCTATAGCGCACACGGGAGTGGGGCTGGGTCTTGCGTAGGGTTGGAGCAGCCTTGGGGGATCGATTCCAAAGGTGGCCGGTCTGGAGACCGGCGAGTAGAAATGCGGGCACGATGGCGCCAGAGAAAGAGAAGTCGTCAGAGTGAAAGGCCCAACGCTATTTTGGGCCGTAGGCTTGCTGCAAGGCTTGGATGTCGATTTTAGTCATTTGCATCATGGCTTGGCGGACGCGCTTTGCTTTTTCGGGATCTTTGTCGCGCATCAGCTTGCCTAAGATGGAAGGGATGACCTGCCAGGAGAGGCCGAATTTGTCCTTGAGCCAGCCGCATCTGCCTTTTTCGCCGCTGGCGGAGAGCTTTTCCCAGAGGTCGTCTACTTCCTGCTGCGTTTCGCAGTTCACGAAGAGCGAGATGGCCGGAGTGAAAGAGAATTGCGGGCCGCCGTTTAGTGCGAGAAACTCTTGACCATCGACGATGAAGGTTCCGGAGATGACTGGCCCGCTCTCACCCGCGCGAGACATGCTCACGATTTTTGAATTCTTGAAAATGGAAATATAGAAATTCATGGCCTCTTCGGCTTGGCCGTCGAACCACAGAAACGGTGTAATTTTTTGCATGGAGTTCTCCTCTCTGATTATTTAACCAACTTCTTTGTTCATGTTTGCAAGCTGCGCCACGAGCCGTCAGGCGAGCGACGCCAAGAGTTGCTCGAGGCGGTCGTAGCTCATGGAGACCCCCTGATCCATGGGGGTCTTGAGAACGGCGTCGCGAGCTTCGCGCGACTCGTAGAGGACCGTCAGGGTGAGCGTGGTTTTGCCGGCCTGTTCGACAAGGACGTAGGTGATCAGCCCCTCGCCGGGGTACCAGGGATCGTCGAAGCGTTCGGTGGCGACGAAGCCTTCGGGTGGGTTGATTTTGCGAAAGACGCCGCGCGTACCCATTTCGGTGCCGTCGGGGCCGCGCCACTGGAAGCGATAAGCGCCGCCGATTTTGAGATCAATTTCGCAGACGGGCATGGTCCAGCCGGGCGGGCCGGTCAGCCATTGCTTGATCAACGCGGACCTGGTCAAGGCATCGAAGACGAGGGGGCGGGGGGCGTTGAAGATGCGGGTCATGGCGATCTCGCGGTCGGTGGGGGTGGTGACTTTGAGTGCTCCAATGTTTCTCATAGGCGGTCTCTCCTTATCGCTTGGGGTGGGCGTGTTTCTTCTTGCGAGTTTTGCGGCCGCTGGCCTTCAGGGTTTCTAGAAGCGCGTCGAGGCGCTGGAAGTTGGCTTCCCAAAGACGGCGGTACTTTTCCAGCCAAAGTTCGAGTTCTTGAAGCGGGGCGGGGCGCAAGGCGTAGATGCGGCGCTGGGCGTCCACGCGAACGTGAACGAGACCGGCGGCGTTGAGAACGCGGAGGTGCTTTGAGACTTGGGGCTGACGGAGACGGAGGCGGCGGACCAGGTGGCCAACGGGGCGGGGGCCGTGGCGCAAGAGTTCGACGATGTGGAGGCGGTTGGGCTCGGCGAGGGCGCGGAAGGTAGCGATCATAGCGGCATCGAATATGCCTGAGTACATATATTCTTGTCAAGGAATATTCTCAGTGGAGAATATAATAGCGAATGCCCGCTGGGTGGACGCCAGGCGGCGGTGCTAATTCGAGTCGTCGGTGTCCGGGGATTCGAGGCCAGCGCGGGCGAGGAGCCTGCGGAGGGCGTCTTCACCGCCCGCGCCGCGCTGGGTGCCGGCGATGAAACCGTCGCGATCCACCACGACATAAATCGGGTAGACGGTGGCGGCGTACATGGCGGCGAGATTGGTGTCTTCCATGAAGACGATTTTGCAGTTGCGCGGGTGCTGGTCGAGATATTTCTTGACGGTCTTCTTGGATTCTCCAACGTTGATGGCGAGAAGGATCAGGCCCTTATCGGCGAACTCGCGGCCAATTTTGTCCACGAAGGCGGCTTCGTCGGCACAGAAGCCGCACCAGGTGGTCCAGAATTCGAGGAGCACGACTTTGCCCTTGACGGTGTCGTTGGTGAGTTTTTCACCGGTGGTGGTGATGGCGTTGAAGCGCGGCGCGGGTTCCTTGTCCTTGGAACCGGCAAATGCGCACAGGGCCGCGAGGAGCAGAACGCCGGGAAAGGCTGCGTGCCGGAGGATAGCTCGACCCTGCATGCCGGGAAATGTATCACAAGATGGCAAACAATGGAGGTCGCCGCCTCGACAACCAGGCGTCTGCCTTGCCGGATCGGTATTGGGAAAACTTCAGAGCTTTTCGAAGAAGTGGGCGATTTTCTTGCCGGACTCTTCCGTGTAGTAGACGGTCACCTTCGCTGTTTTCTCAGTGCCCTTGCCGATGCCCTTCCCGGCGTCGACGACGGCATGGTCGGACATTTTAAAAGTCTGGACGGTGCCATCGGCGGTTTTGACGGCGACGACTTTCGTGCCACGATCAATCTCCGTCACGGTGCCCTCGGTGGCCTTCATGCCGTCCTTGCCAACTTTATCCACTTCGACGGCGGTCTTTTCGGAGCCTTTCACGGTGTAGTGGGCGACGACTTCGGAGCCCTCCTTCAGGCCATGGAAGGAATCTTTGCCGGCGTCGGCGGTGACATCGGCACCGGCAACGACGGTTTTGTCGGCAAACTTGATGGTGTGCTCGGTGCCGTCCGCAGTCTTGACTACGACGGTCTTCGAGGCGGAATCAACTTTGGTAACGGTGCCGTGGACGGCGTTAACGACGTCCTGCGCGGCGCAAATTCCCGAAGCGAAAAGTAGTACGGCGAGCAATCGAAGAGAATTCTTCATTTCTAGCGGCCTCCCTGACCCCATCTCAATTCTCCCAAGTTTCTTGCGGCATCGCAAGCGAGAAGGCGTCGCTGCACGGATGGTACCGCCGATCTACTGGGCGAAGCGGCAGCGGTCACGACGGAGCTTGTCAACAATCAAGATTTTGAGAGCGCGCGATCGACAGAGAGGGCGCCGGAGCCTTTGATCATGATGGCCAGGGCGATGGCGATTGCCATGACGTGATACTCGATGCCTTCTCCCTTCTGTTGGCCGGTCCAATTGGCGAAGAAACCGAAATGCTGGTGGACCATGACGATGGCGATAACCATGTTGCAGGCAATGCCAAAGGCGGCGATGCGACCGAGAAAGCCGAGCAGCAAACCGATGCCGCCGAGGAATTCCGCAGCAATGGCCAGTGCGGCAAGCGGAGCGGGAATGCCCATTTGATGGGTGAAGAATCCCATGGTTCCGGAAAAACCGTAGCCGCCGAACCAGCCCAGAGTTTTCTGCGCGCCGTGAGCGAAAAATACAACGCCGAGGAACAGGCGAAGAATGGTGACGGCGAAATCATCGGTAGTGTTTATGAGCTTGCGAAACATGGGAGTGCCCTCCTCTGTGTGGTTTGAAGGACCTGAGTTCAGGGAGGGGATAGTACCACTTGAGCGGATGAGTTAAAACTGGGAGGAATGGGCACCCGGTTATTCAGGAGAACCGACTTGCGAGCCAGGGAGGCGGCAGCAAGCGCGGAAACGGCGGACACTAGGAAGCAGGAGTTCGAGTCGAGGCAGGCTTCGCGTCGGATACAGCCTTGACTGTGAATTCCGCTGTCCGAATGACCGTCTCGCTGGTGAGCAAATCGATGGCGGTGACTTCGATGGTGTAGCGGCCCGGCGCGAGCGAAGCGACCGGTAGATAACGTTGGATGGTCAGCTGTTCGCCGCCTTGAAGCAATTGATCCGGTGCTTCGACGGCTTGCCAAATTTCTTGTTGGTCTTTGGTGATGCGATAAGCCACAGAGACGTTGGTCTTATGTGAGCCAGCGTCCAGTTTCAAATTGTAGAGCTGAAGGAAGATGCCCAGTTTATCGGCGCTGGAGAATTCGCGGCTGAGGCGCGGGCGCACCTTGTAGGAGTTGAGGACGAACTGGCCCGTTCCGATTTGTTTGGTTGGCACGGGTTCCATCTGATCGGCGAGGATTATGGAGCTGGCATCGAGTTTGTCGTCTTCAAAGTGAGGGACGCGCAAGGCCGTGTTGAATACGCCGAGATTGCCACTCAGCGTGTCCTTGACAACGAGATCGAGGCGGTAGAGACCGGAACGAAGCGGAACGGATTTTTGGTAGATGGAGGAGAGGCTTAGCGAGGACTGATACAGGGATTCGGGGAAATCGCGGGAGATGGCATCTTCAAAGGTCTGGACGACGACTCCGCCGGGTGTGGTGATGCGGCCATAGAGGTTCAAAACCGCGGAATAAATGCCTTGCTTGCTCTGGAAGTTGAGGTCGCGGTTGGGGATTTGCACGGTGATGGGAACGAGGACGGTGCCGCTAGTGACGCGAAGGAAGTCGGCGCGATAGTCCAAGTGGATTTCGTTATGGACGACGCGGACGGTGACCAACTCGGCGAGATCTTTGAGGCGCTCCGGCGGACGCTGCACGCGGAAGTAACGATCCTGCATGTCGAACTCGTTCATACTGGCGGACGTGCTGCCGAGGGGCATCGGACAAGTGGTTCCGTTTGAGTTGGAGAAGCGACCGGCCTTGGTAGTTAGGCCCATGCTTTCCGTTAGACTCGGGCCCGCGCCGGGAACGTGGGCTAACTCGTCTTTTTCGCAAGGATCCTTGGTGATGTGGTATTCGCCGGAACCGGTGGGGTCAACAAATTCGATTTCGATATTTTCACCAATACCTTCGAGATGGCGGTAGCGCCACAGTTCCCACGGATAGGTGGTCGTAGTGCCGCCGCCCTGCTCCATGGGCCGGTCGTACGTGCCACCCGTGGGATGGGTTTCAATTTCATCCGGTGGACCCCAGATAATGTAGATGTGACCGCGGTCGGATTTTCGGCCGGCGATGCCAGAGGCGAAGTGTTCATCGGAGTAAGCGAGGCGGCGGTAGTGTTCTTCCCTGACCGGATTGATGGGTGATTCGGGGTCGGGGTTGCGATTGCGCCAGAAAATTTCTATGAATTGTTCGCGTTCTTCTTGGGTGCCGAGTTCGAGAAAAGCCCGTCGTTCTTGTTCCGTAATGATGTCAGGAACCTCTTCCCGCAGCCAGGTCGCGTCCACCGAGCTAAGCTCTTTGATGAGTTGCCTTTGACGCTTTTTGAGTTCCTTGGGCGTCAGCGGTTTGGCGGGAGAATCCTGTGGCGGAGGCTGGTCTCGCGCGGCGGAGAGCGCAGGCCAAAGCAGGCTTGCTGAGAAAACGACAGGAAGAAGGCGGCGGCTGTATCGCGTCATGAGGACACCTCACACGAGAACAGAGTCATCGGAGACTGCTCGTTACCCCACTCTGAATCGAAGGAGTGCTCATAGGTTGCCTGATTGATGTGGAAGGGCAGCGTTCCAAAGTGGTTAAGGGGCTGAGCGGAGGAAATTCGGGCAATCGGGCGTACCATGGTGGTAAGGGGAAGTCCTCCGGAGGCTGACATCGACTACCGAGAGAAACGACGTTCGCCAAGATACTCGTTCATTGCGAGCGCAGAGCTGATTGAGGAGCGGGCTGATGTGCGTATCGCGTCGCGAGTGAGCGAGCTAAGCTTGCACGGTTGTTATTTGGACATGATGAATCCGTTCCCGACAGGGACAATGGTGCTGGTGAAAATTTCCGCGGGGGATGCGTTCTTCGAAGCCCGGTCGAAGATCGTCTATTCGCAGCCGAATATGGGTGCGGGTGTGGGCTTTCTGGAAGTGGCGGCACCGTCTCAGGAAGCTCTGGAGCGCTGGCTGGACGAGGCGGAGCGGGAGCATCAGAGGCAGGCCGGATAATTCTACTTCTGTCATGGGCGGCGCGCCGCGCGCACGGTGCGGGCGCAATCGCAACAAAACCAAATATAGAATCAAGAAAGTTGGCGAGATTCTTCTGCTTTGACAGGGGGAACGGCGGAGCTCTTGTCCGGATGAGAGAAACTTGTCCTTTGGATAGTTCAGAGGGCATTGCGCTTCAGCTCGGATAGGACGTAGTCGCAGGAGCGGACGGCGAGAGACATGATGGTGAGCGTGGGGTTCTGGCAGGGGTTGGATGTAAAGCCGGAGGCGTCCATGACGAACAGATTCTTGATGTCGTGGGTTTGCTGGAATTGGTTGAGGACGGATTTTTTCGGGTCGCTGCCCATGCGGGCCATACCGGCTTCATGAAGAGCCCAGCGCGGGGCGGAGGGGTTGCCGTAGGTGCGAATGTTTTTTGCGCCGGCGGCTTCGAGCATTTCTCCGGCGGAGTCGCACATGTCCTGGATCATGGCGCGTTCATTTTCGCCGTCGGACATGTGGATTCGTAAGACCGGAATACCGTAGATGTCTTTCACGTTCGAATCGAGTTCGACGAAATTCTCCCAGCGCGGGAGGACTTCGCCGAAGCCGGTGATGTCAATGGTATTCCGCGGCTCGAGAAGGGCTTTCTTGTAGGCTGCGCCGAAACCGGGAGCGTCCCAGGTAAATTCGGTGGCGGATTCGCCTTCGTAGCCGAAGCCGCGAAGGAATTTCTTGTAGGGCGGAGCGTTTTGCAAATTGCGGAAACGGGCGATGTAGATGCCCAGCGGCTTGTGGGGACCGCCGCCTTCGGGAGTAGGTTTCGAACGGATGGAGGGGAATTCGCCGCTGCCGCCGGCGCTGCGGACGTGCGCGGTGAGATAGTGGCCGAGGACGCCGCTGGAATTGGCGAGACCGTTCGAATGCTGCGGCGTAGCGGAGTTGAGAAGGATGCGGACAGATTCTTGCGATTGCGCGCAGAGGATGACGACGCGGGCATGAACTTCACGGGTTTGGCGCGCGTTGCGATCGATGTAGAGAACGCCGCGAGCGCGATTGTTATCGGGATCCATGAGGACTTTGTAGACCATGGCGTTTGAGATGAGCGTGCAGTTGCCGGAGGCGAGGGCGTCGGCGACGGCGGTGAACGCGGAATTGAAGTAGGAGTGGGTCATGCACCCGCGTTCGCAGGGGCCACAAAAGTGGCAGGGGCCGCGACCGTTGAGGGGCTTGGTGAGATTGGCGGAGCGTGTGGGGATGATGGCGCGGCCGAGCTTTTCTTTGACGCGATTGCGGAAGAGCGTTTCCTGGCAATTGAGCGGAACGGGCGGCTGGAATTGGCCGTCGGGGAGATGTTCGAGGCCTTCGGCGCTGCCGGTGATGCCGACGTATTTTTCGACCAGATCGTAGTAGGGCTCGACGTCTTTATAGCTGAGCGGCCAGTCTTCGCCGTAGCCGTCGTGGGAGGCGGCCTTGAAATCCCAATCGCTGAAGCGCAGGCTGACGCGGCCCCAGACATTGGTGCGGCCGCCGGTCATGCGCACGCGGCCCATCCAGTCGAAAGGCTGGCCGGCAGGTGTGGTGTAGGGCTCTTCGAGATCGTTGACGAACCAGTCTTGTGTGTATTCGTTGCAGATGTCGAATTTCGATTGGATGGGGCGGGTCTTGCGGAGGATTTCCGGCGCTTGATTGCGGTATTTGAGTTCGAAGGGCGGCTTGTGTTCGGCGAAGTTTTTGTCGGATTGCGGGCGGCCGGCTTCGAGGAGCGCGACCTTCAAGCCGGCTTCCGCGAGGCGCTTGCAGGCCCAGCCGCCGGAAGCGCCGGAGCCGACGACGAGGACATCATAAGACTGCTTTTTCTGCTCGGCCATGAATTCCAATTCGAAGTGGCATGCTAACAACTGGTTTCCGCGGGGTCAATTGCGGAAGATCCGAATGTCAAGCCTCGTTAGAAATGTCCCCTTCCTTACCTCATTAGAAGTGTCCCTTTTCTTTTGATTTGCTGTTGTCCTTGGGGTGTCCGCCGGAGCGAAGCCCTGCGCCGCGGTTTG
>Ga0307477_10002391_pt1 | contig 14576 bp, 11 predicted proteins | sample atmos_gasesECM2C_FD_203316 | JGI IMG/M metagenome (GOLD analysis project Ga0307477, IMG submission 203316) | Hardwood forest soil microbial communities from Morgan-Monroe State Forest, Indiana, United States - atmos_gasesECM2C_515 | ecosystem: Environmental > Terrestrial > Soil > Temperate...
CTCCGTCCCGATCCGGACCGGATCGCCGAAGCGATCGAGATGATCGGCGCGGCAAAGCGGCCGCTGTTTTACGGCGGCGGCGGCCTGATCAATTCCGGGCCCGAGGCTTGCGTGCGCTTTGCCGAGTTGGTGCGACTGACCGATGCGCCGTGCACTTTAACCCTGATGGCGCTCGGCGCCTTTCCCGCCGCGGACCCGCATTTCCTCGGCATGGTCGGCATGCACGGCACCTACGAGGCGAATCTGGCGATGCACGACTGCGACCTGATGATCGCCGTCGGCTCGCGCTTCGACGATCGGGTGACCGGTCGACTGAACGCCTTCTCGCCCGCCTCGAAGAAGATCCATATCGACATCGACCCGTCTTCGATCAACAAAAATGTCCGCGTCGATCTGCCGATCATCGGCGATGTCGGTGAGGCGCTGTCGGCGATCCTCGCGGCCTCGCCAAAAGGGTCGCGCCGCAGCGGGGGCAAGGCGCGCGCCGAGTGGTGGCGGACGATCGAGGGTTGGCGTGCCAGGGATTGTCTGCGTTATGACAAAAGCCGACGCGACTTGATCAAGCCGCAATACGCGATCGAGCGGCTCTACGCGCTGACCCGCGAGCGCGACGTGTACATCACCACCGAAGTCGGCCAGCACCAGATGTGGGCCGCGCAGTTCTTCAAGTTCGACGAGCCGTACCATTGGATGACTTCGGGCGGCCTCGGCACCATGGGGTACGGCCTGCCGGCGGCGATCGGCGTGCAGATCGCGCATCCCGAGGCGCTCGTCGTCGACATCGCCGGCGAAGCCTCGATTCTGATGAACATCCAGGAAATGTCGACAGCCGCCCAATACCGGCTGCCCGTCAAGGTGTTCATCCTCAACAACCAGTACATGGGCATGGTGCGGCAATGGCAGGAGCTGCTGCATGGCGGCCGCTATTCCGAGAGCTACACCGCGGCACTGCCCGATTTCGTCAAACTCGCCGAAGCCTTTGGTGGGGTCGGGCTGCGGGTCGAGCGCCCGGCCGATGTCGACGCGGCGATCAGCGAGATGCTTGCGGTCGACCGCACCGTGATCCTCGACGTCGCGGTCGACCCGGCGGAGAATTGCTTCCCGATGATCCCCTCGGGTGCGGCCCACAACGAGATGCTGCTCGGGCCCGAGGACAAGGCCGAGAAGCCGGTCTCGGAGGAGGGCATGGTTCTGGTCTGAGACCTGCGCGTGGCCGATCTCGAGCGACACGCGATCGCCGTCCTGGTCGACAACGAGCCGGGCGTGCTGGCCCGCGTCATCGGGCTGTTTTCCGGGCGCGGCTACAACATCGAGAGCCTGACCGTGGCCGAGGTCGACCGCAAGAACCGGCTGTCGCGGATCACCATCGTGACCTCGGGAACGAGGATGATCATCGAACAGATCAAGGCGCAGCTGTCGCGGCTCGTTCCGGTCCACCGGGTCCACGATCTGACCGACGAGGGCCCCTTCGTCGAGCGCGAGATGGCGCTGATCAAGGTCATGGGCAAAGGCGAGACGCGGATCGAGTCACTTCGTCTCGCCGACATCTTCCGGGCCCGGGTCGTCGATTCGACGACCGAAAGCTTCGTCTTCGAGATGACGGGTTCGAGCGAAAAGCTCAACGCCTTCATCACCTTGATGGAGCCGCTCGGGCTGGCCGAGGTGTCGCGCACCGGTGCCGTCGCGATCTCGCGCGGCGGAGCGAGCTTTTAGACCCGCTTTTCGCGAGAACCCTGACCCGACGGCGCTAAGTAGCCCGGTACCCGGAGCTCAGCGCCGGTGATGTGGAGAGATTCCTCTGACGGCAGGGGAAAAACGTTTTTTTCAGCCCTAAAGACACCATAGAAATGTACGAAAAATAAGTCATCTCAATAGCTTATCTACAATTTGCCGAGCCCGCCGGCAGCGGAATTTCGGGCTGCAAAAACGCGGTCGGCAGCGGATTGGCAGGGGAATTCAGCGGCATCGCGCATCCGGTGGTTTTGGTCAAAGCCCACCGGCCATCGATACCTCCTCGGCTCGACCCTGAATCCGTTTCGTGAGCCGCAGGTCGACAAGTAGACCATGAGAGTATGGCAATTCTACGGGGGATCAGAACCGCAAAACTGTAAGCTCGGGATAATGTCGCAGGCACTTGATTCCTTGAGATCCGCCAGCATATCAGGCGTGCAGTGTTCGTGCTCCTTGGTCGAGTCACGTGACCGGGCCTGCGTGAGCGAACCACCGACGCGGTGGAAGCGGACCGGTCTTTATCCCCTGCCGACATCTGGACAGCCCTAATCGCGCGGGTCGTCTCCCGACCGCGCATCGCGTTCAGGCGAACGCACTGTGGGCAACTCGAACCGAGAGAGCATCTCCACCTTGCCAAATTTTTCCGACCTTGGACTTTCCGCGCGTATTCTTGACGCCCTCGCCGCAGAAGGCTACGCGGCGCCCACACCGATTCAATTCCAGGCCATTCCGCCGGTGCTCGGCGGGCGCGATCTGTGCGGCATCGCACAAACCGGCACCGGCAAGACCGCCGCCTTCGCACTACCCATCCTGGAGCGCCTCGCCGCCGTTTCACGACGAGCGGCACCGCGAACCTGCCGCGCTCTCGTGCTGAGTCCGACGAGGGAATTGGCGAGCCAGATCGCGGATAGCTTTCGCGCCTATGGTGCGGGGACGCCGCTGTCGACGGCGGTGGTGTTCGGCGGGGTCCCCGTCGGGCCGCAGCGGCAGAAACTAGCGCGCGGCGTCGACATCCTCGTTGCCACGCCGGGACGCTTGCTGGATCTGATCGACACGCAGTCGCTGACGCTGTCGAGCGTGCAGGTTCTGGTTCTCGACGAGGCCGACCGAATGCTCGACCTCGGCTTCATCCATGCGCTAAGGCGCATTGTGAAGCTGTTGCCCCGACAGCGGCAAACGCTGCTGTTCTCGGCGACGATGCCGCGGCCCATCGCCCTCTTGGCCGAGGACTATCTCAACGACCCGGTCAAGGTGGTCGTCGCACCGTCGGCGACGACGGTTGAGCGCGTCGAACAGGAGGTCGTCTTCGTGCCGAGCGACCGGAAGCGGGATTTGCTCGCGACCTTGCTCCGCGATCCGGTTTTTGCGCGCGTGCTGGTCTTTACCCGGACAAAGCACGGTGCCGACCGCGTTGTACGTCACCTCGTAAGCGCCGGCATCGAGGCGACCGCCATTCATGGCAACAAGTCCCAGCCGCAGCGCGAGCGAGCCCTCGCCGCCTTTCGCGACGGCCAAACCCGCGTGCTTGTCGCCACGGACATTGCCGCCCGCGGCATCGATGTCGACGCGGTGTCGCACGTCGTCAATTTCGAATTGCCGAACGTGCCCGAAGATTACGTGCATCGGGTCGGCCGGACTGCACGAGCGGGCGCCGCCGGCACCGCGATCGCGTTCTGCAGCGATGAGGAACGGCCCTATCTGCGCGACATCGAGAAGCTGACGCGATGCTCCCTTCGCGCAATCCCGTTGGCGACTCCCGCCCCGCGCAATGGCCCTATCGAGCGGCCGGCACAAGCAAAGCTGCCGTGGGAAGACAGCCTCGCGTCGCGTCAGGCTTCCGCGGGCCGGCGATTTGCCCCGGCGCGACGCCCGCAGCGGCCTGCCAGCGCCGACGTCCGGCGCGGAGACCCGCCCGCTACCGGTTCGCTTCCGGCATTCCTGCGCCGCCCGTCGTCAACCAAACCTAGTTCCGTGGGTCGTCGCGGCGAACACCGAGGCCGCATGCGGACCCGCGGATCCCGAACTCTCGGCTCGAGGATCTCGAGCGACTAGTGCCGTTTCGCTCGCCACCGCCAGGTAATCGGTGTCTGCGGCACATCAACCAGCATCCGGGGATTGACGCATGGCCAGACGTTCCACCGTTCGCCGCGTCGAGGAGTTCATTCTCTTCGATGTTCTCTACGAGGATGGGAGCCGCACCTCGAACCGCAAAATACCGGGCTCGGAACTCGTCGGGATCGACGGAGATCTGCCCGCCAAGACCTATATCGAGGCCCAGGACCGGCAAATTGCCGAGATCTCCGGAAAACCCCGGAGCCCGATCAAATCCTTGACCCGCGTGCGTCGCCGCTAAGGCCCGCCGGGGGCGCCGCACTACGTCCACATCAGAAAGGGTGCAATCCAGTGCAGGTCTTTGTTCGCGACAACGACGTCAACGGCGCACTCCGCGTCTTGAAGAAAAAAATGCAGCGCGAGGGTACCTTTCGCGAGATGAAACGGCGCCGCTCTTACGAGAAGCCATCGGAGCGACGAGTGCGCGAAAAGGCCGAGGCGGTCCGCCGGTACCGCAAGGCGATGCGCAAACGGCTCGAGCGCGAGGGTTACTGATCGAGAAAATTGGAGTAAAGCTGCGGCAAGCCCCGTGTCTGAAAAAGGCGCGCAAGGTCGCCGCTAAAAATCGTTTAAAATCGCCAGGAGTCTGCCGATGCGCAAACCGAATTATCGCTTTGAGCGTGCCGAGCGCGACCGCGCCAAAAAGGCAAAAAACGACAAGAAGCTGCAGCGACAGCAAGAAAGGACGGCGACCCGCGCAGACGACGGCGCTCCCGAACCGACCGCGGAAAACGAGCCGCGCGAAAGCTGATCGACGCCGATGTCGCATTCCGACGCCGTTGCTCTGATGAGTCGCCAGCGGTTGAGGGGCGGAAGGGCAGGACCGGGCACGACCGCACCCACTTAGGCTGTCCAACAGACCCACACCCTCCCAAGACGATACGGGTTTACCGCGGGATGGCGGCTTCCGTAGGCTTGATCGGCTGCCCTGGGGCGGCACGTTGAGCGGCACCGACCGCTTCTGCGATCGAAGCAAAACCATCGCTCTTGAGCAAGCTCGCCAATCCTGAGTTGATCTGATTGACGAGCGCGGGGCCGCCAAAGACCAGCGCTGTATAGAGCTGCACCAGGCTGGCGCCGGCGCGGATCTTCGCGTAGGCATCCGCCGCACTTGCGATCCCGCCGGCGCCGATCAGCGGCAGACGCCCTTGGGTCAGCCGGTACATTTCGGCGAGCAGCGCGGTGGACGGCCCGAACAGCGGCCGGCCGCTGAGCCCGCCCGCCTCGCGCGCGTGGCGGCTGACGAGACCGTGCGGACGCTCGACCGTCGTGTTCGACACGATCAGGCCGTCGATGCCGGTTTCGAGCGCGACCCGTGCGATGTCCCGGCGCTCCTCGGATGTCAGGTCGGGCGCGATCTTGACCAGCAGCGGTACCCGGCAGCGCGTCTCGTCGCGCACCTTCAGCAGACGTTCCACCAGCGACCCGAGCATCGCCCGACGCTGCAGCTCGCGCAGCCCCGGTGTGTTCGGTGAGGAGACGTTGACGACGAGATAGTCGGCGAGCCTCGCTGTACGAAGGACGCCTTCGGCGTAATCTTCGGCCGCATCGTCGGTGTCGCGGTTCTTCCCGAGATTGACGCCGACGATACCGGAACGGGTACGCTGCGAGAGCCGGTCACAGACCTCGTCGAGCCCGCCGCTATTGAACCCCATACGGTTGATGATCGCCCTATCCTCATCGAGGCTGAACACCCGCGGTTTGGGATTGCCCGGCTGCCGGCGCGGCGTTACGGTCCCGACCTCGACAAAGCCGAAACCGAGGCGACGTATTGCATCGGGAACGCGGGCGTCTTTGTCATAGCCCGCGGCCAGTCCAACCGGATTCGCGAAGTCGAGACCCCACAAGCGCTGCGCCAAGATCGGCGGATCGGGCTCCTGCGCGGCAGAAGCGCCGAGAAACCCACCCAAGCCGAGCTCGAGCGCCCGCAAGGTCAGCTCGTGCGCGGCCTCCCTTGGCAGCCGCCGCAGGGCTGGACCGATCAGCCGATAGAGGGTTGGCATGACCAGGGCCGTGTCTCAGCGGGTTATCGTCACTCCCGCGCAAAGCGGGAGTCCGGGCAGCGCTCGGAGCATTTATCCCCTGGATGCCCGCTCTCGCGGGCACGACGAGACGGTCGGGATCACATACGCTTTCCCGCGTCAAGTGTACTAGATTATGCAAATCATGTCGGGAGGCAATCGCGAACTTTCGCCCGCGCGGGTACTGGTGCCGCAGGCTCCTGTCCTCGTCGCCGGCTTCAGCGAAGTGCTGTGGCTCACTCCGGACGGCGAGATCGAGGCGCTGGCGCCCGCCGAAGCACGCAGCCGGGTCGAGCGCGAAACGCCGATGCTGTGCCACGCAAGGGCGACGGCGCGGCGGCTCGACATGCCGGTGTTTCCCGCTCTCGATTTGCTCGAGCTGTTTGCCTTTGTTCGTCCGGCGAGGTTCTGCGTGCCGACGCCGCGCGGTCTTGCCGAGGCGCTCGGGATCGATCCACCGCGCCACCCGGCCGAAGAGTGCGTGACCCTCGCTGCCGCGGCGGGCGCCTTGCTGGAGGAACTTGGAGCGGAGATCAATGCCGAGGCGCGTGCCGTGGCGCAAGCCATGCACCGCGGCGGCTGGCTGTGGGCCCCGGCCGTCATCGCCGCGTTGCCCGTTCGCGACCCGGAGGCGCTAGAGCGGACGGCGGGGCTGCGCGTGTGGACGCGGCTCGCCGAATGGACCGAGCCGGCACCCGGGGCGTCGCCGGGTAACGAGGCGGTACGGCCCGAGGAGGCGCGCTCGCGCCTGGCCGAGCTGCTCGGCGAGACTGCCGAGCCGCGTCCGGAGCAAGCCGATTACGCCGCGGCGGTCGCTGCCGCCTTCGCGCCCCGCGCCCAGCCAGACCGGCCCCAAGCCGTCCTTGCCGAAGCCGGGACAGGGGTCGGCAAAACACTCGGCTATATCGCGCCGGCGAGCCTCTGGGCGGAGAAGAACCGCGGGTCGGTATGGATCTCGACCTACACCCGCAACCTGCAGACCCAGATCGCCGGCGAGCTCGACCGGCTCTACCCCGATCCCGAGCTGAAACAGCGCCGCGTCGTCGTCCGCAAGGGACGCGAAAACTTCCTCTGTCTGTTGAATTATGAGGAGGCGCTCGGCGCCGCGCTGATGCGGCCGGGGAAATCACTGACGCATTTGGGATTGATCGCCCGCTGGATCGCCGCGAGCGACGCCGGAGATTTGGTGGCCGGGGATTTCCCGGGCTGGCTCGCCGAGCTCATCGGATTTGGGCGCGTCAGCTGGCTGGCCGATCGCCGCGGTGAATGCGTACATTCGGCCTGCCCTCAGTTTCACCGCTGCTTTGTCGAGAAGAACATCCGCAAAGCGCGACAGGCGCGCATCGTCGTTGCCAACCATGCGCTGGTCATGGCGCAGGCGGCGCTCGGCGGCCTCGATGACGCGACCGTCCCCACCCGCTACGTCTTCGACGAAGGCCACCACCTGCTCGCGGCGGCGGACGGCGCCTTTGCCGTACGCCTGTCCGGCCGGGAAGGGCGCGAGCTGCGCAGCTGGATCGTCGGCGCCGAGGGCGGCCGAGGATCGCGCGCGCGAGGTCTACGCCGCCGGATCGGCGATCTTGTGGAAGGCGACGAAGTCGGCGCCAAGGCGCTGATCGACGTGCTCGCTGCCGCGCGCATCCTCCCCTCCGACGACTGGGCGCAGCGGGTCGCCGAAGGGCGCGGGCACCAAGGCTTCGAGAAGTTTCTCGTGCTGGTCCGCCAGCAGGTGCTGGCGCGTGCCGTGCTTGCCGACAATGGTTACGGCTTGCAGGCCGAGGCGCGGCCGCCGATCGAAGGACTGTTAGAGGCGGCATTGCAGCTCGCCGACAGCCTCGAACGCCTCGCGACCGCATTGAAGCGGCTCTGCGGCGTGCTGCGAACCCGGCTCGAGGATCCCGACAACCCGCCCGATACCGGTTTGCGCCAGCGTCTGGATGCGACGATCCGCAGTCTCGACCGGCGCGGCGAGCTGCAGCTCAACGCGTGGAGTAGGCTGCTGCGTGACCTCGCCGAGTTGCCCCAGCCCGAGACGGTCGAGTGGCTGGCGCTCGACCGGATCGACGGGTTGGAGACTGATGTCGGGGTCAACCGTAATTGGGTCGATCCGGGTATCCCTTTCGCGGCACTGGTGGCGCGGCCGGCGCATGGCCTGCTCGTCACGTCGGCGACCCTGACCGACGGTGCCGCTGATCTCGATCTCGCATGGCGTGGCGCCGAAGCCGGTACCGGTCTGCGCCACCTACCCGCGAGCCCGGCCGCGGCGCGCATCGCCTCGCCGTTCGACTATGCGCGGCAGACGCGCATTTTTGTGGTCATCGACATCCCTCGCGACGACATCGGGCAGGTCGCGGCGGCCTATGCGGCCTTGTTCGTCGCGGCGCATGGCGGCGCGCTCGGCCTCTTTACCGCGATCACACGGCTGCGCGCCGTGCACCAGCGCATTGCCCCGGCGCTCGAGGCGCGTGGTCTGCTGCTGCTCGCCCAGCACGTCGATGCAATGTCGACCGCGACGCTCGTCGACATCTTTCGCGCCGAGGAGGATTCCTGTCTGCTCGGCACCGACGCGGTGCGCGACGGCATCGACATCCCGGGCCGCGCGTTGCGCCTGCTCGTCTTCGATCGGGTTCCCTGGCCGCGTCCGGATATATTGCACCGGGCCCGCAAACCGGTGTTCGGCGGTGTGGAGTATGCCGACAGGATCGCCCGACTGCGGCTGCGCCAGGCCTATGGCCGACTTATCCGCAGCGCCGACGACCGCGGCGTCTTTGTCATGCTCGACCGGGCGCTGCCGTCGCGCCTCCTCGCCGCCTTTCCCGAGCGCGTCGCCGTGGCGCGGGTGCCTCTGACCGAGGCGGTCGCGGCGACCTCCCGGTTCCTCGAAACCGGGGATGCTTGACAGGCGCCCGCCGATTTTGCTCTGACAGCCATCGACAACCGAGCCGCGAAAGGACCCGGCATGCTCGACCATCACCGCGCCCTGATCTACACGATGGTGATCGTGTCTGCCGCCGACAGCGATCTGCCCGATTCGGAGCTCCGCATCATCGGCGATATCGTCGACGACCTTCCGGTGTTCCGCGATTTCGACCAGAGCGAGCTGCCGGGGGTGCTCAACGATTGCACCGAGCTGATCGGCCGCGAGAACGGGCTCGAACAGACCCTGACAGCGATCAAGGCGGCGCTCCCGGCAAAGCTGCGCGAGACTGCCTATGCGATCGCCTGCGATCTCGTCGCCGCCGATGGTGAAGCCACCCAGGAGGAGCTGCGGATCCTCGAGCTGATCCGTCATCGGCTCAACCTCGACCCGCTGGTCGCCGCCGCCATCGAGCGCGGTGCGAGGGCAAGGTTTCAGACATTGTAGGGGAACCGGGGAATTGGGGTCAGTCGGGGAATCGGGAAGTGAGGGGAATTGGGGTCATGAGGGGAATTGGGGTCAGAGTGGAATTTTTGCCGACCCCGTTCCTTTGCGACCGACCTCGGCAAAATCTACTCTGACCCCAATTTCTTCCAATTTCTCCCCAATTTCTCCAATTTCTTTCAATTTTCTTTACCGTGCTTTACTCTATTTTACCCTGCTCGTGACCCAATGCGCTTAAATATTCAGCAGATGGCCCGGACGCCGTAGCGGCAGTTATCGAAGGCGGAAGGCCACAGTCACCCACGTGCGGGAAGTCGAACATGATCGGGATCGTCAAGATCGCGCTTCGGCGTCCCTACACTTTCATCGTCATGGCGCTGGTGATCGTGATCTTCGGCGTCGGCTCGGCCGTCCGCACGCCGATTGACATCTTTCCGAGCATCAACATCCCGGTGATCAGCGTTGTCTTCAGTTATACCGGCCTGTCACCCGACGACATGGCGGGCCGCATCGTCACGTTCTACGAGCGCTCGCTGACCACCAGCGTCAACGACATCGAACACATCGAATCGCAGTCGATTCCCAATTACGGGATCATCAAGATCTTCTTTCAGCCGACGGTGAACATCAACGCGGCGCTGGCGGAGGTCTCGGCGATGTCGCAAACGGTGTTGAAGCAGATGCCGCCCGGCATCACCCCGCCGCTGATTCTTAGCTTCGATGCGTCGAGCGTGCCGGTGCTGCAGCTCGCCCTGTCAAGCGACAAGCTTTCGGAGACGACGCTGTTCGATGACGCGACAAGCTTCATCCGCCCGCAACTGGCCTCGGTTGCCGGGGCCGCCATTCCGTTACCCTATGGCGGCAAGGTCCGACAGGTTCAAGCCGACCTCGATCAGCAGGCGCTGCACAAATACGGCATCTCCGCGAACGACGTGGTCAACGCCCTGTCGATCCAGAACCTGATCACCCCGGTCGGCACGGAGAAGATCGGCAAATTCGAGTATACGGTGAACTTGAACGACTCGCCCACCGTGATCACCGCCTTCAACGATCTGCCGATCAAGACCGTCAATGGAACGGTCATCTACATGCGCGACGTTGCCAATGTGCATGACGGCAGCCCGCCGCAGACCAATGTCGTCCATGTCGACGGCAAGAGTGCGGTGCTGTTGGCGGTGGTGAAGGCGGGCGCGACCTCGACCCTCGCAATCATTTCCGGCATCAAGCAGCTGCTCCCGAGCGTCGCCCAGACTATGCCGGCCAGCCTCAAGCTGACGGCCGTTGGCGACCAGTCGGTGTTTGTAACCAGCGCCGTCTCGGGGGTTGTTCGCGAAGGCGCAATTGCTGCCGCGCTCACCGGAATGATGATTCTGCTGTTTCTCGGCAGCTGGCGCTCGACCCTTATCATCACCGTCTCGATCCCGCTCGCGATCCTGGCGTCGGTAACCGCTCTTTCCCTGCTCGGCGAGACGATCAACGTCATGACGCTCGGCGGGCTGGCGCTCGCCGTCGGCATCCTGGTCGACGACGCGACGGTGACGATCGAGAATATCAACTGGCATCTCGAACGCGGCAAGGAGATCGAGACCGCAATTTTGGACGGCGCTCAGCAAATCGTCGTTCCGGCTACTGTGTCGCTGCTGTGTATCTGCATCGCCTTTGTGCCGATGTTTGGGCTGGGCGGTGTCGCCGGCTATCTCTTCCGCCCGCTCGCCGAGGCGGTGGTCTTTGCGCTGATCGCGTCCTATGTCCTGTCGCGCACCCTCGTACCCACCTTGGCCAATTACCTGCTGCGCAGGCAGCTGCTCGAGGCACATGCGGTTCATCGCGATACGGCCGCTGCCAAGCCGAGCCGCAATCCCCTGGTGCTATTCCAACGGGGCTTCGAGCGCCGTTTCGAGGCCGCCCGCGGGGTCTATCGCGGCCTGCTGCAGCTCGGCCTGAACCATCGCGGCAAGCTGATCGCCGGGTTTATCGGGTTCACCCTGCTCTCATTCGCGCTTGCCCCTTATCTGGGCCAGGACTTCTTCCCGAGCGTCGATGGCGGGCAGATCAAGGTCCACGTGCGGGCGCAGACCGGTACCCGGATCGAAGAGACCACCAAGCTCGCCGATCGCATCGGCGAAACGATCCACAAGATCATCCCGGCCAACGAGCTCGGCGGCATCGTCGACAATATCGGCCTCACGGTCAGCGGCATCAACATGGCCTACAACAACTCCGGGACGATCGGCCTCGAAGATGCCGACATCCTGATCAGTCTCAATCCGAACCACGCGCCGACCGCAGGCTACGTCAAAGCTATGCGCGAACAGCTGCCGCGCCAGTTCCCCGGCACCTCCTTCGCCTTCCTGCCGGCCGACATGGTCAGCCAGATCCTGAACTTCGGCGTGCCCGCGCCGATCGACCTGCAGGTGGTCGGCAACGACCTACCGGCGGATCGGAAATATGCCAACGCCTTATTGGTCCGCGTCAAACAGATCCCGGGTATCGCCGATGCGCGGATCCAGCAGGCGTTCCAACAGCCGACCTTGAACGTCAACGTCGACCGTTCGCTGGCGGGCCTCGTCGGTCTCAGCGAGAAGGACGCGGCGACGGCGATGCTGACCACCCTGGCCGGAAGCACCCAAACCTCGCCCACCTATTGGCTGAACCCGCAGACCGGGGTCTCTTATCCGGTCTCGGTGCAGACGCCGCAGCGTGACATCGACACGATGGCCGGGCTGCAGAACATGCCGGTGACCGCGGGGACCGGCGCCGGCTCGCAGCTGCTCGGCGGCTTGGCGACGACCGAGCGAACACCCGGCAACGCCGTCGTCTCGCATTACAACGTCCGCCCGGTCGTCGACATCTATGCGACGCCGCAGGGACGCGATCTCGGCGGCGTAGCGGCCGATGTGCGTCAGGTGATGCAGGACACCGCCCACGATGTGCCGAAAGGCGCCAGCATCGTGTTGCGTGGTCAGGTGACGACGATGACGAGTGCTTACCAGCAGCTCTTCCTCGGTCTCGCCTTGGCCATCGTCCTGATCTATCTGCTGATCGTCGTCAATTTTCAGTCCTGGCTCGATCCGTTCGTGATCGTCATGGCGCTGCCGTGCGCGCTCGCCGGCATCGTCTGGATCCTGTTCGCCACCGGCACGACGCTCTCGGTCCCGGCGCTCACCGGGGCCATCATGTGCATGGGCATCGCTACGGCGAACAGCATTCTCGTGATCAGCTTCGCGCGCGAACGTCTCATGGCCGGCGTCGACGCGTTTGCCGCGGCTCTCGACGCCGGCAGCACCCGGTTCCGGCCGGTGCTGATGACGGCACTCGCGATGATTATCGGCATGGCGCCGATGGCGATCGAGCCCAGCCAAAACCAGCCGCTTGGTCGGGCGGTGATCGGCGGCCTGCTGTTCGCCACCTGCGCAACCTTGTTCCTCGTGCCGGCGTTATTCAGCGTGGTGCACGCTCGCGACCACAAAGAGGCAGAGCCGTCGGCGCCGGTTACCTCTTTGACGCAGCCCTGATTTCGACTGGAAAGACAGATGTCCGCGGAACAAATCAAGACGCCAAGCCGCGGTAAACTGGTGCTGCTCGGCATGATTGCCCTGGTCATAGCGGGCCTCGTCGCCGCCGGCGGCATCATCGGCCGAGCCAAAAGCAATCGGGAACTCGTCCAATGGACGAACCAGCAAGCTATTCCGACCGTGGCACTCGCCCAGCTCAAGCAGGGCGATGCGTATCAGAGCCTGACATTGCCCGGGAACATCCAGGCCTTCCGCCAAGCGGCGATCTACGCACGGGTCAGCGGCTATCTCAAGAGTTGGCAAACCGATATTGGCGCCCATGTCCAGCCCGGCCAGGTGCTCGCTGAGATCGACACGCCGGATCTCGACCAGCAGCTCGCTCAGGCCAAGGCCGCGCTGGCCACTGCCCAGGCCAACGCGCAGCTGGCGGCCGTGACCGCCCAACGCTTGGATGCGCTGTTGAAGAAGCAATTCGCGTCACAGCAGGCGGCTGACAATGCGACAAGTGATGCGGTGGCGAAGAAGGCCGTCGCGGATTCGGCTCAGGCTAATGTGCGACAGCTGGAGGCGATGGAATCCTTCAAGACCATCGTTGCGCCGTTCGACGGCGTCGTCACCAAGCGCAACACCGACATCGGCGCCCTGATCAATGCGGGCAGTGGGGCGGGGCAGGAGCTGTTCGAAGTCGCCGACACCGATACGGTCCGGATCTACGTCCAGGTGCCGCAGGCCTTCACGGCCCAACTCCATCCGGGACTGAAAGCGACCTTCGAGGTGCCGCAATATCCCGGCCAGCAGTTCGACGCGAGCCTGGTTACGACCTCGAATGCGATGGATCCGAGCTCGCGCAGCATGCTGGTCGAGCTGCAGGCCGACAATTCGGACCACAAGCTCTCTCCAGGTACCTATTGCCAGGTCCATTTTCAGATCCCGGGCGACCCGAACATGGTGCGCGTACCGGCCACGGCGCTGATCCCGGGCGACCATGGTACGCAGGTCGCGCTGCTTGGCGATGGCAACAAAGTGGCATTCAAATCCATCCAACTCGGCCGGGATTTCGGTGACAGCGTCGAGGTGACGGCCGGCCTCTCCCCGTCGGATCGGGTGATCGACAGTCCACCCGAAACTTTGCAGAGCGGCGATGCGGTCCAGCTCGCCGCCGCAACCCCATCGCCGGCCTCGCAACAGCCCGGGTCGCCGACACCGGCGACCAAGGCTCATTGATCGCCGCGTCACTGCCGCCTCCGAACCACGCGGCAGGCTGCGACCCTCATTCACCAGGAGAGTAAGCGATGTCTACACCGAAACCGACCGTCGGCACCCAGATCATCCCCTACCTTTTCCATCGAGATGTTCCCGCAGCTCTCGACTGGCTCGCCCGCGCCTTCGGCTTTGTCGAGGAAATGCGGCACGCGACACCCGGCGGCATGCACGCTCAGATGACGCTCGACGGACAGCGCATCATGATGGGAACCGGCAGCAAGGACTGGGGGATGCTGAGCCCACATGAAACGAAGTCAGCGACCCAGGGTATCTTCGTCTATCTCGCCAATGTCGATGCGCACTACGAACGAGCACGCTCAGCCGGGGCGGAGATCGACCCGCCGCGCGCCGAATCCTACGGCCGCACCTACACAGCGCGCGACATCGCCGGCCATCCCTGGTTCTTCACCGAGCCTCCCGCCGAGCGCTGACCGACCTCAACGGCGAATTGGCAACGCGAACTGCGCGAATTGGCGCGACTTGGCGGCCGAATAGGGAATTGGTAGGGAATTGGGGTCAGAGTGGAATTTTCTTGGCTAAATCGACTCTGACCCCAATTTCTCAATTTCTCTG
>Ga0307477_10002393_pt1 | contig 14572 bp, 11 predicted proteins | sample atmos_gasesECM2C_FD_203316 | JGI IMG/M metagenome (GOLD analysis project Ga0307477, IMG submission 203316) | Hardwood forest soil microbial communities from Morgan-Monroe State Forest, Indiana, United States - atmos_gasesECM2C_515 | ecosystem: Environmental > Terrestrial > Soil > Temperate...
TCGCGCAGTGGAATCCTCGCCTGATCTATGCCGATCTCACCGGCTTCGGCGAGAAAGGTCCGGACGCTGCTCTTCCGGGATTCGATCTCACGGCCTTCTGGGCGCGAAGTGGTTTGTTATTCATGACGCGCGATGCTGGAGAGCCACCGACCTGGCCAGTGGCAGGTAGCGGCGACAATGCAACTGCGGTCTGCATTTATGCCGCGATTCTGACCGCGCTTTATCGTCGCGAACGCACCGGCAAGGGATCCTACGTCACGACATCGCTTCTCGCGGCGGGTGTCTGGTCCGCCAGCGTCTTTATCCAGGCCGCTCTCTGCGGTGCGAGTTTCTATGGGCTGCACGATCGAACACATCCCGCGAATGCAGCTTTGAACACGTATCGCTCCTCCGACGGCACTTGGTTCGTTCTTGTAGCGACTCCGGACAAGGTACCCGGGGTCCTGAAAGCAATGGGTCGTGAGGACATTTTGACGGACCCCCGATTCGCCGATCCTGCCAAGCTGGCGCAGAACCGGCCGCAACTGACCGCAATGCTCGATGAGATCTTTGGCTCGCAGCCAATGTCGCATTGGTATGAAGTCTTCAATGGCGTTCATGTCCCCTTTGGCGCCGTGCGTGACCCGCAGGAAGTCGTGAATGATCCGCAATTGCGAGCGAATGACATCGTCGTTCCCCTCGAAGGAGCCGGCGAGAAGTTGACCTCGACCGTCAACAGTCCTATTCAAGTACACGGAGTCTCCAAAGTGCCTGCCAGGCGTGCCCCGCGAATCGGCGAGCATAACGATGAAGTGCTGAAAGAGCTTGGTTTTGGAGATAACGAAATCGGCAGCCTGCGTACCAGCGGCGCAATCCCGGCTGCACAGGCAGGCAACAACCTGAAAGAGGCCCTCCGAGCCAGCTAAGGGTCTCGGAAACAAACTTGCGATTGATTTAAGGTGAATTCATTGGAGGATAGATGGCAAACACCAAGACCGGCGAAGTGAAGAATGTAACGATTGTTGGGACGGGAGTCATTGGCGCGAGTTGGGCTGCTCTATACCTGGCGCGTGGCCTTGATGTTGTCGCCACAGATCCGGCGCCAAACGCCGAAACCAATCTGCGGCGATACATCGATGCGGCATGGAAGGACTTAACGGCGCTTGGAATTTCACCCAACGGCTCGCGCGATCATTTGCGCTTCATTCTTGACCTGAAGGAAGCTGTTGCCGGCGCCGATCTCGTTCAGGAAAACGGACCTGAACGCAAGGACTTCAAGGTTAAATTATTTGCTGACATGGATGCTGCAGCTCCGACCGATGCCATCATCGCTTCGAGTTCATCCGGTCTGACCATGAGCGTGATGCAATCCGCCTCTAAGCATCCGGAGCGGTGCGTCATTGGCCACCCGTTTAATCCTCCTCATATGGTTCCTCTGGTCGAGGTCGTCGCTGGTGCGAAAACGTCCCCGGAAACCGTTGAGCGGGCCATCTCGTTCTACACCTCGATCGGTAAAAGGCCGATCCACGTGCGTAAAGAAGTTGTTGGCCATGTCGCGAACCGCCTTCAGGCTGCTCTCTACCGTGAAGTCGTGTATCTCATCGAACAAGGCGTTTTGGATGTCGCCGATTCCGACGCCGCGGTGTCCTGGGGACCTGGATTACGCTGGGGTCTGATGGGCCCCAATCTGCTGTTCCATCTCGGAGGCGGTGAAGGCGGGATTCAACACTTCATGGAACACCTGTCCGGTCCTGTCGCCACATGGTGGAAAGATCTCGGCACGATCACTGAATTCCGTCCCGAGGTGAAGCAAACCATTGTCAATGGCGTATTGAAGGAAGCGAATGGCCGTTCGATCGCAGAACTCGAACGGGAGCGTGACAGTATGTTGCTCGAATTGCTTGCAACTCGCTCGAAAGGGGAAAAAACCGCACACGCTGGGACTAACGCTGCAGCGGATTAAATCTGTTTCCCTCAGGCGGCCACGCGGAGGGCAGAAAAAATGAGACTAGAAGATGATCTACGTTCACTCTCTCGGCCGGGCATTGCGATTCTATCCCGGCCAAACCGCGCTCGCTCGCGACGGCCGACTCCTGACCTTTCGCGAACTCAACACTCGCGTCGAAGGCATCGCAGGAACGCTCACGAGCCACGGTTTTGGAGTAGGAGACCGCCTAGCTCTATTGCTGCCTAACGGGCCCGATTACATTGAACTTGTATATGCCTGCAGCATGCTCGGCGTGATCGCCGTTCCGCTGAATACCCGCCTGTCGACCCAAGAGATCGACCGGGTGCTCGAAGATGCGCGTCCGCGTGGGATCGTTCGCCATTCCTCCCTCGCTGTCCCCGGAGCCCAGTCGAATTGGCAACAGGTAGTCGACCAGGAACCTGTTCCAATTAGCAGCGAACCTGCCCCGAAGGTCTTTTACGATCCGGAGGCCGTTTTGGGACTTATCTACACAAGCGGCACGACGGGACAGCCAAAAGGCGTGATGGTAACGCATGGGAATATCCTTGCTGACGTCCACAACTTCAACTACTGGATGCGCTACACCGAAGGCGGAATCTACCTCCACGCCGCTCCAATCTTTCACATCGCAGACTTTCCAAGCATGTTCGCGGCTCCGGCATTCGGGGCCAGACAAATCACAATTCCGAAATTTAGCCCGCAGACTTTCTGCGAGACGGTGCAACGAGAACATGTGACTCACACCGTGCTCGTGCCCACGATGATCAATTTGCTTACGCAATTCCTGGACGCGAGAAGGTATGACTTGAGCAGCCTTCAGGTGCTGGCGTATGGCGGCTCACCGATGGCGCCGGAACTCGTTCATAGGACGCGGGAGCTGCTGCCAAAGGTCAAATTGATTCAAGTGTATGGGTTGAGTGAGACCGGTTTTCTTACGGGCTTGCAGGACCAGGAACACACTGAAGACAAGCTGATATCGTGCGGGCGACCCTGTCCCGGTGTCGATCTTCTGGTTACAGACATTTCTGGGAAACAAGCCGATCCGGGACAGGCAGGCGAACTAGTCGCACGAGGCGCCAACGTCATGCGTGGCTATTGGAATAATCCTGAAGAAACCGCGGCAACGTTTCGCGAAGGATTCTTTCATACGGGAGATATCGGCCATCAGGACACTGCGGGATATTTTTACATCCTAGACCGGCTCAAGGACATGATTGTTACCGGTGGTGAGAACGTTTATTCGGGAGAAGTGGAAGCAGTGATCTCCGGGCATCCCGCTGTTCGTGAAGTAGCCGTCTTCGGCGTACCCGATCCGCAATGGGGCGAACTTGTAATGGCTTGCGTAGTTCTGAAGACGGGCGAGACTCTTACAGCTGACGACCTCATTGCTTTCTCCCGACGAAGCCTTGCGAGTTACAAGATTCCCAGGCGAATCGAGTTTTCGGAAACGGATCTGCCCAAGAGCAGTTCCGGCAAGGTACTGAAGAAGACTCTGCGCGAGCGTTTCTGGATGCACCAGCAACGCGCCGTGAGCTGATGCAAAACTGTGAACGAAGGCGAACCATGATTAAGAAACAACCTACCATCATCATCGTGGGTGGGGGCTTTGCGGGGCTCGCCGCTGCGAAGTCACTACGACATGCTCCAGTGCAGGTGGTGCTGATTGATCGCGCGAACCACCACCTGTTTCAGCCGCTGCTCTACCAGGTCGCGACGTCAGCACTGGCACCTAACCAGATCGCATCGCCTATCCGCGACATCCTGCGCACACAACCGAACACAACCGTCGCCATGGCAGAAGTGACTGCGGTCGACACCGAGCATAAGCGGGTCTTCGCGAGCACCGCGGATCGTGAACACGTATCGATTTCGTACGACTACCTGATCTTGGCGACTGGCGCGACTCACAGCTATTTCGGTCGCGACGAGTTTGCGAAGTATGCGCCGGGACTGAAGACGCTCGCCGATGCCGTGGCGATCCGCAACAAGATTCTTCAGGCCTTCGAGCAGGCGGAAACTGAGGAGGATACGAGCGTCCATCGGGACCTCCTGACCTTCGTGCTCGTCGGTGCTGGTCCCGCCGGAGTCGAAATGGCGGGCGCGATCGCAGTCCTGATCCGCAACAGTCTGCGCACACAATTCCGCCGTATCGACCCAACATTGGCCCGAGTGATCCTGGTCGATATGGCCAACAAGGTCTTGGGACCCTATGCCGACGACTTGTCTGCGGCCGCCAAGGGGCGGCTTGAGAAGCTGGGAGTGGAGGTGTGGCTAGGACATGGGGTCGATCAGATCGACCATGACGGTGTCACTGTTGCCGGCGAGCGGATTGCCAGCCGGACGGTGATCTGGACCGCGGGTGTCGCGCCTTCGCCGGCTGGTAAATGGTTGAACGCTGAGGCTGACCGCGCCGGGCGCGTGCGCATTCAACCAGACCTCACCGTACCGGGACATCCGGAGATTTTCGTGATCGGTGACACAGCCACGCTCAGTCAGGACGGCAAACCACTGGGTGGCGTCGCACAGGTCGCCATGCAACAGGGTCGCTACGCGGGCAGGCTGATTGAGCGGCGCGTGACCGGCAAACCAGCACTGCCTCCATTTCGCTACTTCGACAAGGGCACCATGGCCGTCGTTGGTCAAGGCTATGCCGTCTTGCAAACGGGCAAGCTGCACCTTAAGGGATTAATCGCGTGGCTGGCGTGGGCGGGCGTGCACATCATGTTCCTGGCACAACCCGGCCTCCGGTTAAGCGTCTTCTTGCAGTGGATGTGGACGTTCCTGACACGGCAGCGAGGCTCGCGGCTCATCGTTGATCATCACGGGTTCGTTCCGGAGGTCGGTGCGACGGAGATTCCCCCGGCGGAAGTGACTGCCAGCAAGCGAGCAGTGTGACCGACAAAGTCCGCCGACAGTTGTGCACAAAGTCAGAGGAGAAATCAATGATCACAACGCAGTCCAACTTACTCAGGGAGCGGGCGATACGTAACGTGACAGTCGAGGGCACTGGTGTGCTCGCTGCCCAGATCGCTCTTCAAGCGGCGTATCACCACTTCAAGGTCATCGCGTACGACATCAACGACGCGGTCCCTGAAAAGGCAAGGGCCCGATTCAAAGGCTTGCACGACACGTGTACCGGGACGACATGCGCACGTCGGAGGGTCAGGTCGACGGCGAATATTCAACCATTGCCACAGTGCCAACCTGGCCAAGGCCGCGAAGAAGGCAGACCTTTTGATCGGAGCTGTTCCAGAAAACATGGAGTTGAAGAAGTCGTTCCACCGCGAACTCGTAATCTTCGCCTTCGTGAGTGGAACCGTAGGTGCTCCAACCGAGTCATGAGAACTCCAGCGCATCGAGATCTCTGCATGCTCAAGGAGCGACTTTAATGTCCGCCTCGCCAGTGTCCGCCGGATCCCCGGCGCCGGCCGCGAAACTGCAGCCGCCCACGACCGATACCGACAAGGCAGTTCCACACTGGGGCGCGAGCTGGCAGAACTACCTAACGCCCGTTTTCGTGGTGCTTCTGGCTCTGGCAGTCTTGATTACGCTCACGCGTAATTGGAATGCCTGGGAAGGCGACAAGGCCGAACAAGTGACCGACGATGCTTATGTTCGCGGCGACCTTACTCCGCTCAGCACGAAAGTGGCGGCCATCGTCCGCGCGGTCGATGTGTCGGACTACCAGCAAGTCCATAAGGGCGACCTCCTGGTCGAACTGCAGGACGATGACTACCGGGCTCAGGTGGATCAAGCCAAAGCGGCAGTTGAGGCTGCACGCGCCGGCATCGAGGAGAATCTTCGGAAACTCCAGTTGCAGGATTCGCGCATCGCGAAAGCGTTGGCGGGTATTGATCAGGCAAAGGCGCAGATTGCAGCCGCCGAGGCTGGCAAGGAAGCCGTACAGGCTCAGTTGATTCGAGCACGCTCGGAACGTAAGCGCCAGGAAGGGCTTTATCAGACTCACGCGACGACCGAGCAGAACCTCGAGGCCGCAGTCGCCGCCGAAGGAAACCTCTCCGCTCAGCTTTCCAGCCGTGATGCCGACCTCAATCAGGCGCAAACCACGGTGCGTAGTAGTGAAATCGCTGCCGAAGCCGAGAGACGCAGCAAAGCCGTGCTCGAATCGCAGGAGATTCAAGTTCAGGCCGACCTGCACGCCAAGCAGGCGAGCCTTGCTGCAGTCCAGGTGAACCTTGGCTACACCAAAATCTACGCTCCCGAGAACGGCACGGTGGGTGAACGGCAAGTTCGGCCCGGGCAACTCGTCTCGCCCGGTACGCAGGTGATCTCTTTTGTCGCTCTCACCAAGTGGGTGCAAGCGAACTATCGCGAAACCCAGTTGACCAATGTGAAAGTTGGGGACCCAGCCGAAATACATATTGACGAATATCCCGGACAACTCATTCGCGGCAAAGTGGTCGAGATCGCGCCAGCGAGCGGATCGCAATTCGCTCTGTTGCCCCCCGATAACGCCACTGGCAATTTCACAAAAGTAGTGCAGCGCATTTCCGTCAAGATCGCGCTGGACGATCCGGCCGTCGCGGCGACGCTGCGTCCCGGACTTTCAGTGGTAGCAACTGTACGCACCAGACGATAACCGGAAACCTATGGCAGCTTCGACCATCTCAATTAGGCCGTCTGCGGTAGAGATCGCGCATGCGGCCGCCGCGGTTATCCCGTCCGAAGTATCGACGCGCCCTCTTCTCGGTATCCTGGGAGTCGTCACTGGCGCCGGACTCGTCACCCTTGCCGGCCGCATGCTCAGCCTTGGCCTTGCCGATCTGAAGGGCCACGTGGGCATAAGCCTCGACGACGGTGCCTGGCTCGACAGTGCCTTCAATGCATCGCTCATGTTTATCGGCCCGTTCACCGTCTACATCGGCGGTCTGCTAGGGCCGCGGCGGGTCCTGCTATTGGCGGCAGGACTTTTCACCGTAACCTCTCTCTTTCTTCCGCTCATCCATAGCTACAGTCTTCTCGTTGCTGGGCTAATCGTCGCCGGGCTGACCTCAGGCACTTTCTATCCCCTCACACTGACGTTCGCCCTGCGCAACATTCCGTTGCGATATCTTCCGTTCACTATTGCCCTCTATGCGGCCTTTGTGGACGGGGCGGTGAATATCGCGCCTTCTCTCTATGGTTGGTACAGGGACCACCTATCGTGGCACTGGATGTTCTGGAACTGCGCGGTGATCGCGCCGGTGATGATGATATGCATTTACTTCGGAATACCGCCGGCGTCGCCGCGCAAAAAGAGCGGCTCGGCACCCAGCTTCGCCGGGTTCCTTTACCTTAGCGCCGGACTAGCTCTGATTTTCACTGCTCTTCAGCAAGGCCAGCGGCTGGATTGGTGGCGCTCCGGCGTGTTCAACGGCTGTTTCTGGTCTGGATCTGTTTTTCTCCTGTGTGCGCTGGTTCGGAGACTACGCGGTCCCAATCCACTCGTGGCGTTACCTTATCTGTTGAAGTGGGACACTATATTGCTTGGCTGCCTGCTCTTCTGGTTCCGCTTCACGCTCTGTACAACCATCATCCTCATCCCGCAGTCGCTGGCCATTCGCGGTTTCGAAGCCGACCAGATTGGTCTCGCGATTATCTGGAGTGCGGTTCCGCTCATCCCGATTGCCTTCACTGCCGCGCTTTTGCTTTTGCGAAAACTCGATCCACGCTTGCTGTTCGCGGCGGGGCTTGCTTGTACGGCATTTGCTGCCTGGCTGTGCTCGCAGTACACCGCGGCGTGGGCGGCTGAGAACTTCTACCGCACGGAATTGCTCGTCGGTGTGGGACAAGCTTTTGCTTTCATCGGCTTGGTCGGCTGCATTGTGTTGCAAGCAATTTTCGGGGGGGCTTTGGCCAAACCTGAGTGGGTTCTGACCTTTTCCGCCTTCTTTCACGTCGTTCGCTTATTCGGCGGCACCGCGGGCGCTATTTACATGGGCCACTTCATCGCTCAGAGGGAGAAGCTTCACTCGAACCTCCTGGGACTCCATGTCAGCGGTGGCAACTGGATCACCGATCAGAACGTTCGTGCCATGACGGCCGGCCTATACGCCAAATCCTCCGGCATGGCGGCCGCAGGCGCGCGCGCCGTTGATCTCATTGCGGCCCGGCTGCGTCTGCAAGCGTACAGCTTGAGCCTTAACGATGGTTTTCTCCTGATCGCCTGGAGTTGCTTTTGCGCCTTGATCCTTGTCGCTTTGCTGCGCAAATCACCTTTGAACTACGGCGATCTCAGCACCATGCAGCAGATTCCCGGAGCCAAGAAGAGGTCGAATCAATGAAAAGAAATGCTGCACTATTCGTGTTGGCAGCTACGGCCTTTTCCGTCTGCGTCGCGGCGGCCCAGGAGACAACCAATACAACGTCTCCTCCACGGCACGTAACTCTGCAAGAAGTCGTTCAGTCGGCGCTCAAGCACAACCACGATATTCGTATCGCCGGCTATACGGTCGAGGAGAAGCAGCACGCGAAGGAGGTGGCAAAGAGCTCCTATTTTCCATCGATCCGGAATGACAGCAGCTTTATTCACGCGACGGACACTCAGTTGATTCAGATCAAGGCCGGCAGTCTCGGCGTCGCCGGGGGAACGCAGATTCCGCCTGTAGATGCGATCATCAGCCAGGGCGGCAAAAACTTTATAACTAGCGGCACCCAGATCACGCAGCCCCTAACGACTCTGCTCAAGATCAGACGGGAAAACGATCTGGACCAGGCGGAGTTAAAGGCATCGCGTGAGAAGGCCGAGCTTACTCGAAACGACGTAGCGCTCGCAGTCCATCAGGTCTACTATCAGGTCCTGATTGCTCAGGCGCACCGTAGCGCCGCCATAGCGCGGATAAAGGCTTCCGAAGCCCTTCAAAACGAGCGCGTCGAGCAAGTAAAGTTCGGCAGTTCACTGGAAGAGAACCTGATCGACAGCCGTGCCCAGCAGTTGCAATCCAAGCAGCAGCTGCTGACGACCGATTTCCAGCTGACAGATTTGAAGCTGAAGCTCAACGACCTGATTGGCCTGCCACTGGCCACCGCTCTTGATCTTGATCCGGGTATTCCCGAATTTCTGGAGACTTGTCAACCCAAAGATTGTGTTACTGCTGCCATTCAGTCACACCCGGAAGTCCTTGCCGCTCGTGCCGAGGTGCAAAAAGCTGAGGCCGCGATCGGTTTGGCCAAAACTGATATCTGGGTCCCCGATGTTGAGGCTTTCGCCCGTTACAGCTACCAGGAGAATGTCCCCTTCCTGGCGCGCAACTTCGGAACGTTTGGTGTTCACTTCGGCTACGACCTGTTCGACAGTGGGCGTAAGCACGGCGTGCTGCGTGAACGTCAGGCGCAGCTGTCTCAAGCAAAGGAGAATCTGGTGAAGCTGACGGACGAGATCGAGCTATCAGTCGAGACGGCATACAACAAGCTGGAAAGGACACGGCAGATGTTGAAGGTGTCGGAAGAAGTGCTGGCCTTGCGCACTGAGTCGAACCGTGTGCGTCAGCAGGAGCTCCTAAGGGGAGCGGCGCTGAATTCGCAGGCGGATACCGCAACCGCCCAGGAATACGACGCCAAGGCGCTCCTGCTGCAGTCACAAATGGACTACTTGCAGGCCCATGACGAACTCCTGGATGCCATGGGCCGTGCGCCCGAGTGAGTCATTTTCATTTTAGGTAGAGAAAGCCGTATTCAAGTATGGGAAACGATCTTGAGGACTTATGAAAAAAACTGCGAGCGCTTCCGGACGCAATCGCGAAGGGCGCTGAGCTAAACGCCGTGAGTCTCATGTGTCTAGCATGCGTCGCAGTATTTTGAGCAACTACTAATGACCGAATGGTGCGCCTTTGCGGAAGCAGTTCTGTCTTCAACGGAAGAAGGTAAATATTGACGCGGAGAATGAAATCGAGCTTGTGCTACTCGTGGCGGATTGCACTTCTTATATTTTGGTCCGCGAGGTTACTTTGGGCAGTCGAGCCAGGCGGTTCGACCGCCCAGAACACGAGCATTTTTTCTCCTGCCTCAACGCCCGCCAAGTCAATCGCTGACTTGTCTGTCTTTGTACTTGTCGTTACTGGAATCATCTTTCTCGCGGTCTTCGCATTGCTGCTTTACTCCGTCGTTCGGTTCCGTGGGCGAGCGATGGACGGTGGCCGTGAACCGGCTCAGGTGTATGGAAGCATGCAAATTGAGTTGGCATGGACCATCATTCCCACTCTGATCGTGGTCGTTCTGTTTCTGGCTACCGCACGAGTGATCCACGCGATACAGGATGCTCCAGAGCCAGCCGGCGCTTTGGATGTGATCGCGATCGGGCATCAATTCTGGTGGGAGTTTCGCTACCCGAAGCTCGGTATTGTCACGGCGAACGAACTGCATATTCCAGTCAGCGTTTCCGCTCATCCGACGCCAACGTTTTTGCAATTGCTTTCGGTCGATACCGACCATAGCTTTTGGGTACCGCAGCTTGCAGGCAAAACGGACCTCATTCCAAACCATCCCAACAGAATGTGGATGGACCCGCAGCGCACGGGTGTCTTTCTTGGCCAGTGTGCACAGTACTGTGGAACGCAGCACGCCAAGATGCTGCTTCGAGTTTCTGTCGATGGACCGGAGGATTTTGCCAGCTGGGTTCACGCCCAACAGAAACTCGCAGTCGAAGACGCTGCTGCAATCGCCGGCAGGCGAGTGTTTGAACGCAATGCCTGCATGAACTGCCATGTAGTCGCGGGAACTCGAGCGGACGGACGCTTTGGCCCTGACCTGACGCACCTGATGAGCCGTGCCACGATTGCGGCGGGTGCTGCTGAAAACACTCACAAGAATCTCCGTCTTTGGATCCAGGATCCTAGTGTGATCAAACCCGGCTCGCTGATGCCCGCCATGAAGCTGAGCGATGCGGACCTGGACGCGGTCGTGAGTTACATGGAGACGCTGCGGTAAAACGCGCTGGAAAATCACTATGTCCTCGAACGCCATCACGATTCCCGGCGCCCAGATCGAAGCCAGACCCTGGGTCGACGAGCTTCATCTGTGGCTGACCACGGTCGATCACAAACGGCTGGGAATTCTCTACATCCTCTCAGCCCTGTTGTTTCTCTTGATCGGTGGAGTCGAGGCACTCATCATTCGCATCCAGCTGATGCATTCGCACAACAATTTCGTTTCGCCGGAAGTTTTCAACCGGATGTTCACCATGCATGGGACGACCATGATTTTCTTTGTGGCCATGCCCGTCCTGTTCGGATTCGCCAATTACCTGGCCCCCTTGATGATCGGTGCGCGCGACATGGCATTCCCGCGCCTGAATGCTTTCAGTTTCTGGCTTTCGTTCTTGGGCGGGCTGCTTCTATATTTCAGTTTTCTCGGAGGAAGCGGCCTGTACGGCGCAGGAAGCGCGCCCGACGTCGGCTGGTGGTCCTACGCACCGTTAGGTGCACGCGCGTTTTCTCCAGGCCATAGCTCAGATTATTGGACTCTCGCGCTTCTGGTCTCGGGGTTTGGAAGTATCGGAACGGCGATCAACATCATCGCGACGATTCTCTGCCTGCGCTGCCCTGGGATGAAGATCAATCGTATGCCGCTGCTGGTCTGGATGAACCTGGTGATGGCAGGAATGGTTTTGCTTGCGATTACACCTTTATCGGCCGCTCAAATCATGCTGCTCATCGATCGATACCTGGGCGGCCATTTTTTCGATACACAGGCTGGCGGATCGGCGGTCCTCTGGATGCACTTTTTTTGGATATTCGGACATCCGGAAGTTTACGTTCTGATCATTCCTTGCTTTGCCTTCATGTCAGAAATCATTCCGGTATTTTCACGCAAACCGATTTTCGGATATCCGGTGATGGTTGCCGCAACCGTGTGCATCGGCTTCGTGAGCATGAGCGTTTGGGCACATCACATGTTCACGATCGGAATGAACTCCTACGCCAACAGCTTTTTCACCCTGACCACGATGGCAGTCGGCGTTCCCACCGGAATCAAGATTTTCAACTGGATCGGCACGATGTGGGGCGGCAGGATTCAGTTCAAAACACCGATGCTGTTCAGCATCGGCTTTCTGTTCCAATTCCTCATTGCAGGCCTGACCGGCATCATGATGGCGGCCTCGCCCTTCGATTGGCAGCTTAGCTTGTCCTATTTTGTCGTGGCGCATTTTCATTACGTGATCGTGGGCGGAATTTTGTTCGCACTCTTCGCGGCGTTCTACTACTGGTATCCGAAAATGACGGGCCGAATGCTGAGCGAGCGTCTGGGCAAATGCCATTTCTGGCTGTTCTTGATTGGCTTTCACCTGACGTTCGATGTGATGCACATTCCGGGAGTGCTCGGGATGCCGCGGCGGATCTACACCTATGAGCCTGGCCGCGGCTGGGACACCTTGAACCTCATAGTTACGATCGGCGCGTTCATTCAGGCACTTGCGATTCTCGTGTTTCTAGCCAACCTGGTAATTTCGTATTTCAAAGGAGCCCAAGCCGGTAACGACCCATGGGACGCGTGGACGCTGGAATGGTCCATCGGTTCGCCGCCGCCTGTTTATAACTTTGCGACCGTTCCGACAGTCGCGAGCAGACGCCCCTTGTGGGACCTGAAGCATCCTGAAGACCCAGATAGCCACTATGAGTGAGCGAATTATATGAGCGCAGCAACAACTTCATTTCCGAACGCATCCCCCGCGTGGGATCTGCCATCTCGCGGGAAGGTGGCGATGGCCGGCCTCATCATCGCCGAGTCGGCGATTTTCACGATCTTCGTCGTCGCCTATCTCTTTTACTTGGGGAAAAGTCTCACCGGGCCGACACCGCGCGAGGTCCTTGAAACGCCGATCTTCTACACGATTTGCTTGTTGTCCAGCAGCCTGACCATTCATTTCGCGGCGAAATCGTTGGAGCGGGACTATACACGATTATTCCTTGGCTTGTGGCTGCTGACCATTGCGCTCGGCGGCGCATTCCTCTACGGCACAGCCCAGGAATGGCATCGACTGATCTTCGAACACGGACTCACAATCTCGACCAACTTGTTTGGGACAACCTATTACTCACTCGTCGGCTTGCATGCCTTTCATGTCACAGCGGGTCTGATCATGCTCTTGGCGGTCGCGATATGTGGATTTGCCGGCCACATGGGAGTGAGCCAGTCAAGTCGCGTCGCGGTGCTCTCGATGTACTGGCATTTCGTCGATGTCGTTTGGGTTGTGGTTTTCACGGTGGTTTACGTTCTTGGACGCTGAGGTTTACATGGCAATGCTATCCGCGACAGAGGAATTGAGGGAGAATCGTCGTGCTCCTCGCGAGATTGAAGTACCGGCGCCGACAGCATGGCCGTTCCTCTTGGCGCTTGGGGCGGCGCTGCTGTTCGCGGGCCTGGTGACGAGCATGTCAGTAAGCTTTCTTGGCGCCGTGCTAGCGGTGGCAGGCTCTGTTGGCTGGTTCCGTGAAGTGTTTCCGCGCGAGCATGAAGAGGCAGTAGCCGTTCTTCACGAAGACATTCCTTCAACGACTACGCGACCGGCCGTGGATCGGCTACCGGTTCTGCCGGATCAATTGCGCGCCTGGCTCCCGGTTCACACCTATCCGATATCAGCCGGTGTGAAAGGCGGGTTGGCTGGCAGCATCGCGATGGCAGTGTTGGCGTCTGCCTACGGAGTACTGAAAGTCGGCAGCATCTGGTATCCCATCAACCTCCTGGCCGCAGTAGCTTATCGAGAATCCTTAAGGCTCGGGCCTGCAGAGCTGAATTCATTTCATGCCGACGCTTTCGCTATTGCCTTTGTTCTGCACGTGGTTGTCTCCATCTTTGTTGGGTTGCTCTACGGCGCGATGCTGCCCATGTTCCCACGCCGTCCCATTCTGCTTGGAGGACTCATTGCCCCGGCGCTGTGGTCAGGGCTACTGTACACAATTCTCGGACTGCTGAATCCACTGCTCGCGAGTCGCATTGATTGGGTCTGGTTCATGGCTTCGCAAGTGGCTTTCGGAATCGTCGCTGGACTCGTGGTCGTGCGCCAGCCGAGCTTTCCTACCCGCGAGAATGTTTCGTTTGTTTTACGGGCAGGAATCGAAGCTCCAGGAACGATTCCACCACGAGAGAGCGGGGAGAACCCGCGATGAAGATGAAGCTGATCAGAACTCTCGCTGTACTCGCGGTCCTTGGCCTGGTGGTGCTTGCTGCTTGCAGCACTCCAGATGGTGAACCTCAGCCTAACGCGGAACCGGTTGCCCCGAGCCAGGTTATGGACTTTGGCACTCTCTACACACAGAACTGCACGGCCTGCCATGGCACCGAGGGGCGTGGAGGAGCGTCGATCGCCCTTGCCAATCCCGTGTATCTCGCCATTGTCGATGAAAAGGCGATGTACAACGTTGTTGCCAACGGCGCCCGCGGAACATCGATGCCCGCCTTCGCGCAGTCTGCTGGGGGGATGCTGACCGAGCACCAGATCGAGGTGATTACGAGTGGGATCTTTTCTCGTTGGGGGTCCAGCCATGCTCTCGATGGCGCCGATCCACCCTCATACGCGGCAAAAGCCGCCGGGAATATCAATCGCGGCCAACTCGTTTTTGGAACTTATTGCGCATCCTGCCATGGTTCTGAAGGCGGGGGAACGCGCAAGGGAAGTGCCATAACGAA
>Ga0307477_10002394_pt1 | contig 14572 bp, 23 predicted proteins | sample atmos_gasesECM2C_FD_203316 | JGI IMG/M metagenome (GOLD analysis project Ga0307477, IMG submission 203316) | Hardwood forest soil microbial communities from Morgan-Monroe State Forest, Indiana, United States - atmos_gasesECM2C_515 | ecosystem: Environmental > Terrestrial > Soil > Temperate...
ATTTGGTACAAAGCCAATGGCGCTGGCCCTTCTGGGAATGGACTGGCCCGTCGGTTTGAGCCCTGGTTCTGGCTTGAACCGACGGAGGAAACCTCTCGTCAAGGGGAATGGAATTTCCTGCCGGACTGTATCGATGTCTGCCGCGTCGTCCCTGGCCACGTGGAAGCTCTGCAACATCCAACACAAAAACCAGTCGAACTGCTGCGCCGCTTGCTTCGCTTCTTCACTGTTCAGACGGATACGATTCTCGATCCGTTCATGGGTTCCGGCTCGACGCTCCTTGCAGCGAAAGACCTTGGCCGGCCGGCAATCGGCATCGATATCGAGGAGAGGTACTGCGAAATGGCTGCAAAGCGGCTGAGCCAGGAAGTTATGCAATTTGATGCCGAACCAGTTTCCCAAGCCGATCTTGCCCTGTAATGCCCTAAGCTTGGGGCATGAGGGCAGTGATTTACGCGCGGGTGTCGACGCCAGAGAAGCAGGAAAAGCAAGACCCCGAAATGCAGATCCGGGAAATGACGGAGTTTTGCGAGCGCCGCGGCTGGTCAAAACCAAAGCCGGTGGTGATGATTGACCGCATCTCCTCAGGCAAGGTCCGCCCCGAGCTCGAGAAACTGAAAGCGCTCTGCCGGCGCCGCAAGTTTGATGTGGTGCTGGTTTACCGCTTTGACCGGTTCGCGCGCACGCAACTGCGAGGAGTGCCGGGAAGGTTTCGGAGATTTGATCGGGTGAATCTTATCAGCCTGTTTTCAGGGAGTGGACAACTTGACCGATCCGTTGAACGTGCTCTCGCCTGTTTCGGAATCGAAGCCCGCATTGTGTGCTACGTCGAAGCGAACAAAGCGGCGCAGGAAGTCATCCGCGCCCGCATCCGAGACGGTTTGCTCGACGATGCCCCCATCTGGCCCGATGTCGTCACTTTCCCCGGAGGACGGTTTAGAGGCCATGCTCAGGCGATTGTCGGAGGCTTCCCCTGTCAACCCTTCTCGATCGCTGGCAAAAAGCTTGGCACTCGCGACGAACGTTACCTCTTCGGAGATGTCGTCCGAATCGCTGATGAATCTGGATGCGAACTGCTCTTTCTGGAAAACACGCCAGGCTTGCTTATTCCCGACCCGGACCGACGAGACGAACCTGCACCAATATCAGACGTTTCTCGGCTCCTGGCCCAAAGCGGCTTTGATTGTGCATGGCTCCCTTTATCCGCAGAAGATGTGGGAAGCCCGCACGGTCGAGAGCGCTGGTGGTGCATCGGCTGGCGCAAAACTTTGGCCGACAGCGACCGTAGACGGGTTGAACAATGCGGTGGGTAGCAGCGCTACATCTCAGGATGGACTGTCGACCGCCGTTAAGCGCTGGTGGGCGACTCCTAGAGAAGCGGACCGAGGACAGAAAAACTCGAGCGACGAATCGCTCAATCCCGACTGGGAAGAGACCCTGATGGGTTGGGAAATCGGGTGGACCGACCCGACCCGACCGTGTGGCGCGTTTCCGGGCTGGCCGATGGGACAGGGTTATGAACAGTACGATTACGAACCGCCGCGCACTCTGTCGCGCAAGCTGATGACCGGGCGGACTGCCCGCATCAAGATGATCGGAAACGGGATAGTGCCGCAAGCGGCAACCATGGCCTATGTGAAACTGCTGCGTTTGCTGCTCAGAATGCCCTAAGCTTGGGGCATGAGGGCAGTGATTTACGCGCGGGTGTCGACGCCAGAGAAGCAGGAAAAGCAAGACCCCGAAATGCAGATCCGGGAAATGACGGAGTTTTGCGAGCGCCGCGGCTGGTCAAAACCGAAGCCGGTGGTGATGCTTGACCGCATCTCCTCTGGCAAGGTCCGCCCCGAGCTCGAGAAACTGAAAGCGCTCTGTCGGCGCCGCAAGTTTGACGTGGTGCTCGTTTACCGCTTTGACCGGTTCGCGCGCACGCAACTCGAGCTCTTAGAAGCGTTGCAGGAGTTTCAGGCGCTCGGCGTCGACTTTGTGTCTTTGCATGAAAATATCGATACCACCACACCGGCGGGGAAACTGATGTTTGGCATGATCGCGGCCTTTGCCGAGTTCGAGCGGGCGATTATCCGGGAGCGGGTGATCTCGGGCCTTGCCGACCGGCAAGCGAGGCTGAAAGAAAACGGATCCTTTCTCACCCGCAAGGGGAAGGTCTGCACCCGGCTTGGCCGCCCGCGCCGGATGCCGGACGCGGAAGCAATCAAGGCGCTACGGCGTGCGGGAAGGACCTGGCGCCACATCGCAGAGCAGTACGGCATCTCGATGGCTACGGCAAAGCGGGCGGTGCTCGTCGGACAGAAAGCGGCGACGGAGGTAATTCAATGAGTGATCCGAATCCAGAGAAGCGCTCCGTCTCGACCGATGCGCTGGCAACGCTAGGGACCATCATCGGAGAGGGCGAGAAGCGGGATGCAATCCACCTGGCAGTGGAACCTACGGTAGCAGCTGAGAAGCTTTACCCGGGTCAGGATGTGGGTGTCGACGGCACCCGTGCGAATCCGGTCGGCATTGTGGATCCGTTCCTAAAGTCACCGGTCATGCCGGGGGATCGGTTCTGGCTGGTCGTCTACCCGCGGCAGATCAATTCCCTGCGCCATGTGTGGACGCATCCTGCGTTTCCCGATGAGGTTCTCCTTCCGAGTCGGGTCTACACCAAGTCTGAATCTGAGAACTACCTCAGAAATTTTGCTGCAGATGCCGATGTTCCTAGCTTCGAAGCGATGATTGCAGCTGCCTCCGGTGAGGACGTTTCGAAACTTCCGCGCCATGCGCATCTCAGTGTTGAAATTGATTCCGAAGCCCTAACCTTCATCGGTACGACTGCATCGGGCGAGATCCCGCCGGAATTCTGGGATCACCTTGAGGTCTACACGGGCAAGAGGATCACGAAGCGCCCGACGTACTTTTCCTGTTCCTGCTGACGGAGGTAAACGCAATGACACCGATTGTTGCGGGAATCGCTTGCGGGCTCTGCGGCGCGAGGTTTGACAATTCGGCCGATGGGGATCACCGGATGGATCTGCACTGGAAAACTCATTCTCTTTGGTCTCGGTTCCGCTACTGGCTTCGTGCGCCTGATGTTCGAATCGGCGCCTGGCGGATTAGTGCCGACTTCACCGGGGTGATCCTCTTTCACTACAAACCAGTCGGCACTCATCCTCGCATGGTCTGGTCTTGGATCTGGCACCGACCCCGGATAAAAGTGCAATGACGGATCTGCCGAAAATGTCACGCTGGCTCTTCACCCGCTTGATGTTCAAGTGGTGGCAGGTCGGCATGCTTGGCGGGAATAAGGTTCGATGGGGCTGTGCAGGTGCACTGACGGATGCAGTTGGCGGAATTGAGGAAATAGCGAAACGCCAGGTGGAAGCAGCCGAAAGAATACGCGACGCTCGACGGCTCAAAAACCTGCGCCGCGGAAGGTGAGATAAGTCCTTTGTTTCCGGTCGGTGTCGAGTATGCTTTACATCGGTGCAGAAAGAGATGTTTTTGACACGGGGGTGCTGAATGAGCGAGGAAGAGCGAAAACCGCCGACTCCCCAAGAGCTGAAAGCCGCGGAAGAGCGCTGGCAGAAAATTCGCGAGGATTGCCTCGTAGAGCGGTATCAGTATTTTCAAAAGCTCGCGTTTCGTTTGATCGTGGGTGAACAACCGAAACCGGAACCTGGTCACCCGGTTAGTTACAGTTACGATGAGCGCGAAGTCCGCCACATGGCGGAAATGCTTTTCTTGCTCGAGGTAGCTACTGTAGCTACTGAGCGCACTTCATTCACGCGGTTCCGCTCTCGCTACGCTGGCAACTACTTTGAAGCCGGGGGATAAAAAGTGGAGAAATTTTGTCCAGCTGCAATCGTGCTCTGGTTCACTGTCGTCTGGGGTGCGTGTTGCTTCGGTTTCGGATGGGCGCTTCGGGGAGTTCACAAAGAGAAGTGATGTACCAGGATCTTTTGAAAGACACGGCCGCGGAGCTCGAGCGATTGAAGGCTGCGACGCAAGCGGTCGGAGACCGGCGGGAAAAAGAAACGGTTTCGGTCCTGCTCGTGGTCTTTCACGTGGTGCGGGAGCTCGACAAGCGGCAGGATGATTTGGTGCGCCGGCTTACCGAACTCGAGCGCCTCGCTGCGGACCACGGCGAAGAGCTGCGCAACCTTCGGCGCCGACTAGAGCGGATACCGCCGCGGCGCTCTGGCCCATGGGCGTGATGGAAATCGCAAAGACCGTCCTTGTGATCGCCGGGCTGATTCTTTTCTGTATCTGGGTGCTGAGAAGGTGGGAGCCGTGAACCAGTTGAGCCGAGTCGAGAAGTGGGTTTGCACGTGGACGGCTGCGATTGTCGCCACGAACGTGATCCCCGACCGCATTTCTCCTCTGATGCTCGGCTCCTACGTGGTGCTCTACCTGTGCACTGCGGTTGCGATCGATGCCAGCCTGAACGTAGTCCTGCTGATCCTCAAAAAGCAGGGAAACTGGTGGGGCTGGTGAAAACGCACCACATTTTCGAGGAAGTACCGCGCGGGTTTCGCTTCGTTTCAATCCGTGGACCGAACTTTGACGGCATCTGGGTACCTGTCCCGGTTTACTGGATGCTCTGCGCTTGGCGCAAACTGTACCTCGCTTACCTGCGCTGGAAGCTGCGACGTCGATGAGCTCCGTCCTGCTCGGTTTCGAAGTCGGCTCTGGGGTGCCGATAGAGATCCCGGTCGGTCACATGGCCGTCACCGGGCAATCGAACGTGAGCGGAAAAACAACCACTTTAGAGGGTGTGGTTTCCCGGTGCGGCATGCGCGCGATTGCGTTCCTCACCAAGCGCGGGGAAGGAAGCTTCCGCGTCGCCTCCCCCATACCGCCTTACTTCAAGGACCGCACCGACTGGCGCTTTCTAGCCTCGATTCTTGAATCGGTTGCCGGGGATAAGCTGAAGTTTCAGCGCACCGAGATCATGAAGCTGAGCCAGGACTATGCGGGTCCGGAGGGAACCTGGAATGCGCCGAAAACGCTCGCGGAAGTTCAAGCAAACGCGGAGATTGCGCTCATCCGCTCCCGCGGCATCGCGAAACGGGTGTATCAGGAACTCGTCACTTACCTTGATGACGTGGTGCCGCAGATCGCGCTTCTGCCGGCGAGCGCGCAATTAAAACTTGGCTCCGGGCTCAACGTGATGGATCTCACCCCCTACGACTTTGCCCTGCAAGCGCTGGTCGTGCGGTCGGTACTCGAGTGGGTGAAAACCAAAGCGCAAAAGACAATCGTCGTGATACCGGAAGCGTGGAAGTTTGCGCCGAAGCAGCGCCGGTCTCCGGTCTCGATGGCTGCGGAAGAGCTCATCCGCCAGGGCGCGGCGCTTGAGAATTTCATCTGGTGTGACTCGCAAGATTTGGCCGGCGTCTCCGGTGTCCTCTTGCGCCAGGTGACGGTGTGGCTTTTCGGGGTGCAACGCGACGCCCGGGAAATCGAGCGCACGCTTGACCACATCCCCGCGGACGTGGTTCGGCCGAGCCGGGCGGATATCGCAAAGCTCGGCCGGGGTGAGTTCATTGTCGCGCATGGCAATGAGTTGCGCTTGGTCTACGTACAACCGGCTTGGATGTCGTCCGTGCACGCGGAAGCGATCGCGCGGGGTGAGGAAAGTGTCGAGTCGGCGCGGGAGATCGTGAGAGACTTTGACCTTGAGCATGAGCATGCGGAAGGTGGCGAATGAAAAAACACGTTCTTGCACTTCTTCAGGTGATTCTCTCTGTGTCGGTACCGGATGGCTCATCGGTTGGGGCATGGGGCGTGACGGCGTGATTTATGCGACACCGAAAGCTGACGAGGGGAAAAAGGGAACCGTGCTGCAATGCGTGATGACGGTTAACGTCCCATCGGGCCAATTCTATTGCCTGCAAGCAATCGACCACGATGGACGAGCGATTCCGCTATCCGAAAATGAGATGCAAGAGATCACTTGCACCATTGATAAAAAGTTTTGCTTCAAGGTCGAAGTGAAGTGAAAAGCAAGCGCAAACGGAATCCGCGCCTCGAGATCGCGATCACGGCGGGCGCGGCGATTCGGGAAGCTTACGGGTTTCCCTGCTTTCATTGCGGTATCCCGCTCGCGCAGTGCCGGAAACGCAAGTGCTGCAAGAAGTGCAAACCAAACGAAGCGAGTCACGCTTAATGACACCTGCACCCGATCAAGTAATTCCGCCCGCGGTCGAGCCTCCAATCTGTCCGCACTGCAATGAGCCTTGCGTCGGGATGGCGCTGTTTTTTTGGACGGTTTCCGGCTGGCTGGTGGTCGCGTCGAACTGCCCCTCTTGTCGCACGATTCTCTCGACTCAGATGATGCCGATGGGAGAACCGCAACCGCAGTCCATGATTCAACGGCCAAGTTGAAAGGGGAAACGATGCTGAGACGCTACCGGGATCAACTGATCTTCGCGCTCACGATTCTTTTGTGCTTCGTCTACGTCGGCCTGTGGGGGCAGGATCCACCGAAAGGCTCGCCAGCTGCGCTTGCGATATTAAAGCCGGGCGATGAAGTGAAACCGCTCGAGCTCGAGAGCGCAAAGCTTGGGAAGCTGAAAGCGCAGATCCAGCGCGACGAAGCGCAAGAAAGCGCCTTGCAGTCTCAGTACAACGCGACCGAAGCGGATAAGCGTGCCTTGCAGGCGAATCTTGATGCTCTAGTGAACCAGATCGCGGCTCGAGTGAAGAAAGAGACCGGGGCGGAAGTTGTTTATGATTCTCGGACCGGTGAGGATGGCACCTTTCACGTGAACACGGTCCGAGCGGATAAGGAAGTGAAGAAATGAAAAGAACTTTCCTTCCTCATCCTCGGAAAAATCACGGTAGCCCGTTCACGGCTGAGTTGAAGGCTGGAACCTCAACGTTGTCGATAGCAAACTGGGTAGGATGAGCGTTTGGCATATAGTAAGTCGGATTCGAAGAGCAGCCATCACAACCTAGCGGTGTGCCGGTAAAATCGACGAGCGCATCGGCCCACGAGTGATTCGCCAGAAGCAAATTGTTGAAGGTGTTTTTCCCCGCATCGAAACTCGGATTGAAAGCGGGCATCGTAGCTACCACACAAAAGAAGGTTGAAGAAACGGCGTGCCGAGCGTTGCAGTAGGACTGCATGTCGCTATAGATTTGCGCTGGCGTTCGTCCCGTAGCGAGGTCGTTTTGCCCGCCCCAAAGGACGACGACGTTTCTCAGATAGTTGGTGTTGTAAATCGAATCCACGTGCGAGGGTGCATTCGCGAGCATCGTTTGCAAAGTTTCGCCAGGAACTGCGATATTCGTGACCGTCCACGGTCCTCGCGTCAGTGTCACCTCGCTAGGCCATGGCGTGACCCCGCCAAAGGTCGTCGAGAACGAATCCCCATCCGCAATCATCAGACTGCCGGTCGGGAAGTCAATTAAACACCAGATAGTCAAAGCACGCCGGGTTGGTCGTGGGTGCGGTGATCGTGAAGGTGAAACTTGTCCCGGCAGTTGAAGCTGTGACTATTGGCGTCAGCGTGCTCCTTGTCGTGTTGCAAGTTACACCAAGCCGCGTGCCTGTCGTTGTGTTGGCGGTTTGCGTGACTAGAATCTGACTACTGGCTGATACTGCGGTTGTGTTGACCTGGCAGTTGCCTCCGGATGCGGTGGAGCAAGATACGCTTCCAAACACTGCGCTGGTGCAACTAGCGACGCTTGGATTCGCAGCTGTTCCAACCCCGGAGCAGTTCGTTTTCGACTGATAGCTGTTCGCTTGAAAGGCGGGGTTGCCTGAACCTGTGGTTGAAATCAGGCCACTTGCCAAGGTCAGGCAATTGTTCCCGGTCCCGAAATCGCAATAAGGAGCGTTCGCGAGAATGAACGATGAGCTGATCTGAAGCAGCAGCGCGCCATTCGAGACGATGCCGACGTTATGCGCGCCGGCGTTGTAGATTCCATCGTTTGCGTTCCCGACGGCATAGGTTGGCGTGGCAAGGCTTCCGGCTGGCCCAGTGACATTATTTACACTCAGGATACCCAGTTGACTCTTGTCGGTCAGTGCTGAAAAGATGCACCAACCGTCCGAATTGCCTGTCCCTCCCGTCTGGCCTGCTATGCATTGAAAACCGTAGTGATGCGTCATCGTACCGCCAGAACCGGAAGTTCCGGGGTTGGTTGCTGAAAATGTGGCGTCGGTCGTGACCGTCCCGGTCGCTGTCGAGGAAAGACCACTGACGCCCACGAAGGTGTTGTTGGTCGTGATGAGTCCGCCTGCGGTGTTGTTCAAGGTGGACTGGCCATTGAAGGCGCTTTGGCGTGTTACGGTCCCAGATCCATTGTGGACCACTGCTGCTAGGTAACAAGAGAGCCCGCCGGCCGTGCCAGAGTAAGTGAAATTCCCGCTCCCGTTGCTCTGGCTCACGCAGTTGTAGGGAGACATGGAGAAGGCAAAATTCTGCGTGTTAGCTGCTGGCGTTTGCAGGTTCCCGGTGTAGGAAAAGAAGTTTGCACTTGATGCGCCGGCGGGGTTCACGATTCCGACCTGATTAAACCCAGCGTCGTTGACGGCTGCGGTGTCGGTGAAAGTCGTGAACGAGTTGTATTGTGAAGTGGTTGTGACCGAGTTGAATGTCGCGGGAGAGGGTGAGCCGTTCACGGTCAATGGGCCCACGATGGTTCCCCCGGTGAAAGAGGAAGCGGCATTTGAGAGCGACAGAGCGACCGCGTTTAGTTGCGTCGAGATATCTTGCGAGGCACCCGAGATGGTGATGGGCGCGGCGAGCGAGAAGCAGACCGGGCCTTTGCCGCCGGCCGGCTGAATCGTTCCGGCTGCCGAGCACACATTGAAATTCCACTTCGAACCGGCTGGTAAAAGTACCGTAGTGTCCGCGAGGCTGATGGTGAAAAATCCCGCCGGGCTGAGGCCGGTCGGCTGCGTCGGTGGCGTATAGGCGAATCCGCTGAGCGTGGGGGAGCCGGCACCGCTTGGGACGACCAGCACCGCGCTGACCGTGCCTCCCGCGTACGCGAGGCCATTCGGATCGACCACGGTTGCCGTCACCGTCGTAAATTGCGCCGCGGCTGCTTCGCTGAGCGGAATCACACCGGCGTAGCCGATCAGGAAATCACAGAGCGCGTAGAGAATGATGATCCAGCGAAGTTTTCGGAGATTCATAGTTTCGGTTTCGTCCGTTCTACCTGCGCTTGCAGCGTCGCGGTGAGGTCGTGAAGCTCTTCCCGGGCCCGGTCAAACCACTTCTTTCGCTTCCTCGGATCGCGCTCGATTTCCGCGAGCTCGATGTAACCTAAAACGTTCTGCGCGCGGTTTGCGACCAGGTGCATGAGTTCACTGCTGATCGTCACTTTCCTGGCCGCCCTATCTACTCCATGCGAAATAGGCAATCGCCGCAAGCACCGCTACACCTGCGATGAGTTCGGTCGTCGAAAACTGCGCAAGCGGCGCGAGCTGCGCCGTGTCGATCGTCGAGGTATCGACCAGTCCGGTATCCGTCACCCCGGTCGCAATCGGCGCCGGCTGCGCCTGTACTATCGTCGGTGCTCCGCTTGCAAGCTGGCCGAGCGTGGTCGAGATATCGACACCGAGCCCTGACGCAACCGCCGCGGCGTAAGTGTATGCATCCCCCTGTGCGTTGACCGTCGGTGTCACCTGGCCTAGGTAGTGCGCCATGATCTCGAGGATGGTGAAGTTCGGAAAGTCGCTGACGTATTTTTGCAGTTGCCGGTAGAGCGCCTGAAAGCCGGTTACCGGATCCGGAAAGACGGCGAATCCGCCAGAATCGGCGCCGACTGCGCCGGCTTGCCCTAGATACTTCAGATCACCGGGATTATTGTTGCGCGCGGGTCGGGTGCCGGGGGAGTTGAATCCCTCAAACTGTGCGATCACGTTCGCCCATGCCGGTATGAAATCGAAATTCATCCTTGCTTACCCAATAAGTAATCCATCCGTCGCGAAGTCTTTTCCGGCCGTGAGAAATCGGCTTAGTCCTCTTCCTCCTCGTCGTCCTCTTCCGCTTCCGGAAGTTCGTCGTCCTCGATCTCCTCGAGCGTTTCAACCGTTCGGCCGTCGCGCACCGCGGCTGCTAGGTACTCGCAGCCCATGTGCTCTTTGTAGTAGTGGCGCGCCTCTTGTTCGGTGAGTCCGAAAAAATGGTGCACGACTTTCACCGTTCCGTCACCCGGGTCGATGATCATGATCTCAAGGTCATACGCCATCGAATTCCCACTCGATTTTTGCGCCCGTTTTCGGGTCAAGCTTTTTCTGGCCGCGGGATTGCATCATTCGGTCTATGGTCTTATCGGCGTCGACTTCCCCGTTCTGGCTGTTCCAAAATGCTACCGTGCGTCCACCGCAGTAGGGGCGGATTGCATCGAGCCATTTTTGATCGATAGAATTCATGGCGGAATTCATTGCCCGCTGATCTTCTTCGTGCCGGCGAGCGGGTCGGGTGCCGGGACTGGCCCGGGCGGTGCGAGGTCTGCGACTTCGACGCGGAACCAGGGCATGAAGCCGAAGAGCTGATAAAGCATCCCATTGGCCGCGTAACCGCCGATGCCCGCGATCGAGGTTGCCGCGAGTTGCAGACCGCCGACCGCTTCAATCTTCTGCGCCACCGTGTGCACGATGAAACCGTACCCAAGCGCCGAAAAGAAGGCCCGCGTTAGAAGGTTCACGGCGTGCAGCTTGAGCCATGAGCTCACCGTATCAAGCCCGTTCGTCTTCGACTTCACCGAGTTCTGTGCTTGCGCAGCCACAAAGAGAATCCAGCCGATGATAAAAACCGAAGCGTCGAGCACCGCGAGTTTGTTCATTGTGGGCCCCTTTACTGCTATTGCCACGACACTGTGATGTCCATCCCGACCGAAGCTTTCACGCAGATGCCGTTCAGCATGTTCACGTCGTAGGTGAACGTCTGAAGCGTGGTCGTCGTCGCGGTGATTACTGCAACCGTGTTCGTTGCCGGCGTTCCGGTGCAACTGGAACCGACCAGATCAAAGAGGCTCACCGTCCCGGCTGCGCCGGTGTTGATTGAAATGGTGTGCACAAAACCGAGCGTCGATTTCACCGCGGTCGCGGTCGTAGCCGTGATGTGGGTGTACTGCGTCCCGGGGAAAGTTCGTCCGGGTGTCGCAAAGACGTACTCAGTAGAGACGTTGCCGGCGCTGCCGGTGTTTGAGTAAGAGACAGATGCGAGCGGACAGGATGCGTCTGGCACCTGAAAGACTTGCAGCGTGTTCACCTGCGCCGGCACCACGCTAAACGTAGTCGCACCGGCGCTGAAACCCTGCGGGCTGCACTGCACCGTCACTGCGGCGCCAGAGGTCGTTGCGTTCGTGTACTGAAAGTAAAGCGTTCCGGCGCTCGAGCCGAAAGGGGTTTGAAAGGCGTCGGTCTGGTTCGCATTCGCGGGCGCCGCAAACCAGTCGATTTTGTCGAGCTGCGCCGCAAGGTAGCTGCCCGCATTCTGAATCGTGATGGCAGAAGTGCCGCTATAGGATGCGGTGAAGGTTGCGCTACCCGGCGAGCACGTGACCAAAACTTGTATCTGAGGGAAGTAGCCGGAAGCCGCAACCGTGCCCTGGCGAACGGCAGAGGTTCCCGCCTCCTCGACCACGTCAGAAATGCGGGTAACGTTGCCCTGGTTGTCAATGCCGTCGATTTCCGCCTGAAACTTCTGCGCACCCGTGACGTTTGAGACGGTCAGAAGGTGTTGCGTCTGCCCGATGTTATTGAATCGAGGAGTTGTGCCGGTGATGAAAGTCTGCGCGGAGCCGGTGCAATTCAGATTGGTCGCGAGATTTGATTGCACGCTCTGCGGGGAAGTGAAGCCGATGAACTGCGCGTGCGCCTTGCGGGGTGGAACGCAACCGATCAGGACGAGCACCAAGCCGACAATAGAAAGCTTTCGCATTTCGTGAAGTCCCTCCCCCACTAGATGAAAACGTTCGGATCCTCGAGCTCGCGAGGGTAGAGATATCCGCAGATGCGGGCGCCCACAAACTGCCCGGCGGGAACGACTGCGTTGTTGAACACTTCAAAGGTGATTACCTGATTTTCGAAAATACGAAATCCGGCAATGCCGACCGGTTGGGCCGGCGAACCGAGCGAAGCTTTGATGGCTTCATAGCTATTCGCCCCTGGCGGTGTGCCTTGGTCTACCAGCAAACGCCAGAGCACATCTCCTGACCCTTCCGTCCAACCCCCTCCGACGAAGTTGCAGGCAACTTTGTTGATGATCCCGTTCCTGCCGAGCGGGACCTGGAAGGTCAGAATCACTGCTTCGACGCCGATGGCAGGAAGGGTGATGTAGTTGATCTGGTCGACGTTTTCCCAGTTGATCGGCGGGTAGATCCATAGCGGCAAATTCGCTACTTGGTCCGGTTGCGGATACGGGTTCGTGAGATCCGCGATCCGGTCCGGTGTCCCGAGCCGCAAGGTTTCCCGCCGGCGATACTGTTCTCTTCGCATCTATCTCCCTGGTTCTACCTACCCAGATTCGAAACCACACCGCCCGGGAATTCCTGATAGCCTGGCGCGGGCTGGTTAAAGCGCAACACCTGACCATAGAGCGCGATATCGATCGTGTTCGCCGCGGTCTCCATGTTCTGCACGATCACCAAAAGCTGAGAATCTGGCTCATCGAACTCCCACGGTTCCCGAAGAAAGAAAGCGCCCGGGTTTCCACCACCGCCCATCGGACCGGCTAGATTTGCGAACATGACGCCGCGATCCGCGAGACGGAGTTGTTTTTTCATGTCGTAGAGTTGCGCGCGGAAACCACCGAGCGCGGTGTTCACGGTTGCGGCTGCGGTAAGTGCGATCAGAGTGAAATCGCGCTGCAAGTTCACGCGCACGCGCGTCGAGCCGCGGGCGTTGAGTTTCACCGTGACCACTTCCCACATGGGTGCGTGGTCGTTCAGATGGCCGGAAGGGGGATATTTTTCCCCCAACCGGTAAACCATCAGCTGCTCGCGCTGGATCGGAAGCATGCGCGCGAGCGGGTGCGTGACCGTATGCCGCAACGAAAACGGTTTCATTCCGGGCATTTGTTTTAGGCTCCCACCTTCGGCCGAGGCCATAGCTTGAAGCCTGAGAAAACGATCTGCACGGTGTTATTTCCTCCGCTCGTGTCGGTGAGCAGAATCGTGTAAGAGCGGTTCGCCGGCAGAATATAGGGCACCGCCAGGGGGAACGCTGCGGTTGCAAGCGCCGTGCCTGCCCAGAGGTCGATCTGAATGCCGTTAAAGGTCGCTGTGCCCGCGACTGCGCTTGCTGTCGTTCCAATGAAGTCGCGGCCGGTGGCTGCTTCTTTCATGAGGACCTTGAGCAAGTTCGAAGTGCGCGAGGCTTTGATCCACCACCATTCGAAATCGGCGTCTGAAAGAATCTGAAACTGATTCGGATCCTGCACCGTGTTTGCCGGCACTACCCGGTCGAGAACATATTCAAAATACTGCCGTTCGAACTGGTCATCTGCACCTTGCGCACTCGGCGCCTGTTGCGTGTCGGTTCCGTCCATATACATAGTGGCACCCTCCTTTCTCCCTCGCCCGCATCGGGGCAAGAGTGTTCCGTCAATGTGTGGAGTCGAGCGGGCTCGCCGCTCGAGCTCGCATGAATCGTGATGCGGCGAGCCCGCTTTAGTGCGTTTACAGAATCGCGCGTGCCAGTACACCCTCGAGGTATACGTGCAGGTTGATTCCGGTGCCGACAAACTGCGTCGCCGGCGCCGCGGCTGACGTCGTGAACGCGGCTACACCGCTGATGGTCGGGTCGAGCACCACGTTAAAGTTCTGGTTTTGCTCGATCACAACCCCCATCAATGGCTCCATCGGATCAAGCCCCGGAATTTGCGGCATGGGATCCGTGATTGTCGCCACGTTTTGCGCCGAAGGCCAACCGTTCGAGCCCGAGGTGCCGATGGTTCCACCGGCTGCAAGGGTCTGGGTTGACATGGTGAAGGTGAAGGATCCCGCACCCGCGGGACACTTCGACACAAGCGCAGTCCAATAGTCCTTACCGGACACAAAGAACTGTGCGAGCGTGGTACCGATGAACGAATTCAGATCGTGCGTATCGACATCGGAGCGGATCACGACTGCGACCGCTTTCACCAGGTGCTTTTTCGGAGCATCGAGCTGCCCGGGCTGCACCAGGTTCGTGTGGTAAACCGACTTCACGAACGCGGCACCGCCAGACGGGGTGTAAGATGCGCCGATAGGCTGCGCGAAAAGCTGCTGCTTGGTCACGGCTGTCGCGACCGCCACGGCGTAAAAATCGTAGATGGGTTGGACGATGTATTCTAATTGTCCCGCAACGATTGGGTTCGAACGGAGCATTTTGAGTTTCGGCCGGCCCACTTCGATTTCTTGGATCTCCTGGCAGTGCGCAAAGCGTGATTGATAGCGTGAGTTCCATTTTCTGTTGACCATTTTTATTTCGCCTCCCTTCTGGTCAGAATCTTTTCTCCTGCTGAGATTTCTTAGAGTTCTTAGACTTGTTAGAACTCTAAGAAATCATTCAGTAGTTGCCCGCGTACCGCGAGCGGAAACGGTGAAAGCCCATGCCCTTGAGACTCGC
>Ga0307477_10002397_pt1 | contig 14569 bp, 10 predicted proteins | sample atmos_gasesECM2C_FD_203316 | JGI IMG/M metagenome (GOLD analysis project Ga0307477, IMG submission 203316) | Hardwood forest soil microbial communities from Morgan-Monroe State Forest, Indiana, United States - atmos_gasesECM2C_515 | ecosystem: Environmental > Terrestrial > Soil > Temperate...
TACTATCCCCAAGCGATTACGCAAAGTGGTACAGCGCGCTCCCCGCTCCAGGAGGGAAATGAATGAACCAGTGGCTAGCCCGGTGGATGTACACCACCAACCACAAGGACATCGGGGTACTCTATTTCGTCAGCTCGATGTACTTTGGGTTCATCGGGGCGGTCCTCGCCCTCCTGATGCGCGTCCAGCTCGCATTCCCCATGAACACCGTCCTTTCTGGCGCGTCCTTCAACCAGGCGGTGACACTGCACGGCCTCATCATGATCTTGTGGTTCCTCTCGCCCCTTAGCCTCGCGTTCGCGAACTACTTCATGCCACTCCAGATAGGTGCCGATGACCTGGCCCTCCCGCGCGTGAACGCGTTCGGTTTCTGGCTCTTCTTCTTCGGCGGGATCGTCGCGACCCTCGGGTTCTTCCTCCCAGGGGGGAACAGCGCTGGAGGGTGGACTGTGTACGCCCCGCTCTCAGGGACCTCGTACCAACCAGGGCCAGGCCCCACCGTGGCAGTCGCAGGTCTGATAATGCTCGCGACCTCGATCACCGTCGGCAGCGTGAACATCGTCCTCACCATCGTCCACTGTCGCGGGCCCGGCGTCACGTGGAGGAAGATCCCCATGTTCAGCTGGTTCATCTTCTTCACGATAATCGCGATGCTCTTCTCGTTCCCGTCGTTCCTCGCCTCCCTCGTCCTCCTCATGTCGGACAGGGTGCTGGGGACGTTCTACTTCGCATCCTCGACCGGCGGCGCCATCCTCTGGGACGACCTCTTCTGGTTCTTCGGGCACCCCGAGGTCTACGTCGTCCTCCTGCCTGCGTTCGGATTGCTGGGAGAGATCCTCCCGGTCTTCTCTGGCAGGCCCCTCGCGGAGAAGAACATCATTCTCTTCTGCACGGGCGCGGTCATCCTTCCCCTGAGCTACATGGTCTGGACGCACCACATGTTCATCACCGGGATGACCTTGAGCGAGTCGGAGGCCTTCAGCGTGGCCACTATCCTGATCTCGCTGCCCTTCGACGTCATAATTCTCGCCTTCATCAAGACTCTCGGGACCGCCACGATCCGCCTCACAGCGCCCATGCTGTTCGCGATAGGCGCGGTGTTCCTTTTCATAATCGGGGGGATCACGGGCGTCTTCCTCTCGTCGTTCGTCCTCGACGTCGTCTTCAACAACACCTACTTCGTCGTCGGGCACTTCCACTACGTGATGGTCGGCGCCGCGATCTTCGGCCTCTTCGCGGGCATCTACTATTACCTCCCCAAGATGACAGGGAGGATGTACAACGAGACGCTCGCAAAGTGGCACTTCATCCTCTCATTCATCGGGTTCAACGTTCTCTACTTCCCGATGTTCTTCCTCTACGACATGCCTCGTCGCATCTACACCTACCAGTCGATCCCGAGCTGGGACCTCCTCAACCTCATCTCCACCATCGGGGCCTTCATCTTCGCCGTGGCGAACATCCTGATAGTATACAACATGGCCTGGACGATAAGGAGCGGCAAGCCCTCCCCGCCGAACCCGTGGGGGGCGACGACCCTCGAGTGGGTGCCGCGGATCGTCGGGGCCTCCTCGGCCCACGGCGCTGTGGGCGAGTCGGGGGCGTACCACACCGAGCACTGGAGCCCAAGGCCGATCTCACTCTCGGTGGGGATGGCGATAGCCTTCGTCGGGCTGGGGCTGCTGTTGTACAACTGGGGCGTCGCGGTTCTCTTCCTCGGCTTGGCCATCGCCGGCCTGTCGCTCTTCGGCTGGGCGAGGGACGACCTGAGAGAGAAGTTCGTGATGCACCAGGAGCCGGGAGAGACCTGGCCCTTCACCGGAATACCGAAGCTTAGGTTCGGGATGTGGATATTCCTCTCGACCGACGTCGTCCTTTTCGGGGCGGTCCTGGGCGCCTACCTCTTCATCCGCGCGAACGCCGTGACCTGGCCCATCGCCGGCTCGATCCACGAGATCCCCCTGGGCCTCGCCAACACGATCGTGCTTCTCACCAGCGGTCTGACCGCCTTCCTCGCCCTAGAGTCGATCAAGGAGGGCAACCAGCGCGGGATGATCGGATGGCTCGGTGTGACCCTGGTGCTGGGCGCGACCTTCCTCGGGATAAAGGGCGCCGAATGGTACGGCCTGTACTACGCGCACGACCCATCCTTCAACTGGACCAGCGGGCTCCCAGGCAGCACCTACTTCTTCACCGTCGGGCTCCACGCAGCCCACGTGACCGTCGGGCTCCTGATAATGGTCTACCTCATGAGGAAGGCCATGATGGGAGGCTACAGCAAGGAGCACCACGTCGGGGTCGAGAACTTCGCCCTCTACTGGGCGTTCGTCGACATAGTCTGGGTCTTCGTCTTCCCGCTCTTCTACCTGTTGTAGGTGTATCGATGAAATACCTCTCCCCAATCGCGATCTGGCTGTATCTCGTACTGACGACGGTGGGAGAGACCTACATCTTCTACACCGGGCCGGGGACCTTCGCCGTCAACGCGGCGATAGGCCTGATAGCTCTCGTCAACGCGGGGATCACCGCCCTCTTCCTGATGAACATCAGGCAAGAGTCCTCGTCCGTCCATTACCTCATCCTCGCCCCGTTCGCCCTTGTCATGGTCCTCATACTGACCCTGATCTTCGCGCTCTCCCACTGAGTGAGAACTTGGAACACGAAGCCCCGCGTCCTCCGAAGATGGTACTGGCCATAATTGCCATAGTCGCTCTAGTAATCCCCATCCTGGTCGGTGGGTTCCTTGTGGGGAATCTTGCCGCCCCCTATGTTGGACCGGCGCCGCCGACGACTTCAATCACCTCCGCGCAGCCCGGGTCTGTGAGCATAATGATCTATCCTGGGGCGAACGACCCTAGCAAGGCTCCCGGGTACTCCCCCGACAAGGTGACTCTGGTCGTCGGCGTCAACAACTCGGTGATCTGGACCAACGCCGACTCGGCCCCTCACACCGTGACCTCTTCAAGCGTCCCGACGGGCGCCAGCGCGTTCGACTCTGGGAACATGCCAGCGGGGGCGAAGTTCCCCTACACCTTCACGACCCCAGGGACGTACCAATACCTGTGCAGCTATCACAGCTGGATGATCGGGACCATAGTTGTGGTCGGGGGAGGAGGGGGAGGCCCAGCCATTGCCGCGGTGAAGGTCTCCATCCCAGTCGGTGCGAACGACCCCAGCAAGCCCCCAGGATTCGCGCCGGACAAGATCACGGTGGTTATCGGTGTAAACAACACAGTCACCTGGAGCAACGACGACACCGCCCCCCACACTGTGACGTCCTCGAGCGTGCCGACGAGCGCCAAGGCCTTCGACTCCGGGAACCTGGCTTCCAAGGCCACGTACAGCTATACCTTCACGACGCCCGGGACATACCAGTACACGTGCAGCTATCACGCCTGGATGACCGGGACGGTCGTGGTCGTGGCCGGGACGGTTGCGACGCCGACAACAGCGCTGAAGGTCTCGATCCCCGTTGGAGCGAACGACCCGAGCAAGCCTCCGGGATTCAACCCTGACAAGATCACTGTCGTCATCGGGGTGAACAACACGATAACGTGGAGCAATGACGACTCGGCTCCTCACACGGTAACTTCTTCCAGCGTACCGACGGGAGCGAAGACATTCGACTCAGGAAATCTGGCTTCGCACGCGACGTTCACTTACACCTTCACGACGCCGGGGACATACCAGTATACGTGCAGCTATCACACCTGGATGACCGGCACGATAGTCGTCAAAGGCCCCTGAGCTCTAGTCGCGGAATGGGCCCTGATTTCTCCATCGGCTTGCGCCTCGTTCTCCCACAAAGTCCATAGGGTGAGATTCAGACTCCGGGAAGAGATTCATCTCGATGTTCACTCTGGGCCTGCGGCCGAGCGACTCGTTTCAGGGCGTTTCGATGTGGGACCACCGAGGCGCGCCGGCGCGTTTTCGAATAGAAGTGCGATTAGGCGAAATCAGGCGTGAGTTCTTCGGGACTGCTTGCCCTGAAAATTCTTTCAGCCTGTTTCATGTCCCGGTTATTCAAAAAAAACCCGAATTTTGCTCCGTTTGCGAGAGCTTATATAGCAACCTCGATAGCTCGCCTGCGATCGACCTGTGGTAACCGGCTACTGTGTCTATGAGAAGAAGAACAAGCGGGAGATCAAGGGACCCAAACAGATCAAACTGAAGAACGGACGGTTGGCTGTTCGGGGCACCTGCGGGTCGTGCGGAAAACCGATCTTCCGCATTGGCAAGCTGAAGTAAGACCCACTCCCGTTCCTATTTTTTTGAGGAAACACGGAAGACCTTATCACGCACTGTCGCGCGGCCGCGACTCGGATGGTCCTTCGCCTCTACAACTCTATGGGAAGGAAGGTCTCGGTGTTCCGTCCGCTCCGGGGGAGGACGGTCAAGATGTACACATGCGGACCCACCGTCTACAACTACGCCCACATCGGGAACTTTCGGACGTTCGTCTTCGAGGACGTCCTGAGGCGGTACCTGAAGTACAGCGGGTACAGGGTGGTTCAAGTGAAGAACATCACGGACGTCGAGGACCGGATCATCGAGGGTATCAAGAGGACCGGGATGACGAGGGAGGCGCTGACCGCGAAGTTCACCGACGCCTTCATGGAGGACCTCGACTCCCTCTACATAGTCAGGGCAGAGCACTATCCCAGGGCGACCGAGTTCGTCGGGGACATCGTCAAGGCTGTAAAGTCGTTGATGAGGAAGGGCTACGCGTACAAGGCGGACGACGAATCGATCTACTTCTCGATCAAGAAGTTCCGAAGGTACGGCGCGCTCTCCGGGATCAAGCAGAAGGAGCTGAAGGCCGGCACCCGCGTCTCGATGGACCACTACGACAAGGCGGGCGCAAACGACTTTGCGCTCTGGAAGGCTTGGGACGAGGCCGACGGAGCCGTCTTCTGGGAGACGGAGATTGGGAAAGGTAGGCCCGGGTGGCACATCGAGTGCTCGGTCATGGCGATGAAGTTCCTGGGTCCCAGCCTCGACATCCATACCGGCGGGAAGGACCTCCGGTTCCCCCACCACGAGAACGAGATCGCCCAATCGGAGGCGCTCACTGGGAAGAAGTTCGTAAGGTACTGGCTCCACTCGGAGTTCCTGAACATCAAGGGCGAGAAGATGAGCAAGTCACTCGGGAACCTTATCACCCTGAGGGACCTCCTCAAGGACTCCTGGAGCGCGAGGGCGGTGAGGCTGTTCTTGATCAGCGCTCACTATCGGGATGAGCTGAACCTGACTGACGGCTCCATGGCGCAGGCCTCGGCGACGATAGAGAAGATAGATGAGTTCCACGCCAAGGTCTCTGCAGGCCTTGCTCGCGGCGCCGCTGGAACCGCCTCCGCGGCCAAGCAGCCCGTCGCTTCGCTCCTGCGCGACTTTGCGAGGGCCATGGACGACGACCTGAACACCCCGAAGGCTATCGCGGCGTTCTTCGAGTTCCAGCGGAAGGTGAACAAGCTGATGGACTCGGGGCTGCTTTCGCGGGCCGACTGCGACCTCGTCTCAGGCGCGATGAAGAGGGTGGACGACGTCCTGGGGATAATGCAGTACTGGGCCCCTGCCAATGGCGGCCACGCTCAAGCGGAGCTCCAGGCGTCCGAGGACGAAATGGGCCTTGTGAGGGAGAGGGAAGAGGCCCGCAACTTGAAAGACTATGCGAGGGCGGACGCGATCCGGGAGAAGCTGAGGGCGAGGGGGCTCGTGGTCGAGGACACCCCCGGAGGGCCTGTCCTCCGCAAGTTGTCAACTGTCGCTTAACACCTGCTCAAAGAGCTTCAATCCTGCCCCATTAGTCGTCGCTCTTCGCTTCGCCACTCGTGCAGCGAGAAGTCTCCCCCTTCCCCCAGTCCAGAGAGTTGCAGAGCTCGCAGCTGAAGAGGAGTCTCTACCTCTTCAGGCGGGACGCGAGGGCGAAGGTCGAGCTCGACGGTTCGCTCTCTTGGGCTCACAGTACCGCCGCGGGGAGGCTCCTCTTCGGAAAGAACTTCGTGGAATGCTCAAGGGTCCAGTCGGGGACGAGGATCGCGTTCCGCCCTCAAGACCTCCAGATCTGGTACTCGCCCAGCTCCGTGACGTTCGCGTGGAAGGGCACCGAGAGGCTGGGAGTCGTCCAGACGGTGGGGCTGATCTCGGGCGAGTCATCAGGTTACTCGAGGACGATGCGGCTCACAAACAAGGGCGACTCGGTCAGGGTGAGGGTCATCGCCCTCCACGACCCCACGTCCCTGAACTACAGGAGGGAGCGAGACCCTCCCGGCGAGATCGGGGTTAACGCCTTCAACCGAAACGATCAGGTGGTGATGGACGACGTGGGAGAGAACACCGGCGTCCGGGTCGTGGGCTTCGACCCGCGTCCGAGCGTCGTATACATGACCAAGGACAAGGCGCGCGCCGCCGAGCTCCTGGGGATGGGCGAGCTTCCGGAGAACTCGCTCGGGATGTCGGGATCTGTCATCCTCCTCACTCAGCACGACCTGGACCTTGCCCCCGGGGGCTCCGCCGAAGTGCGCACAGTCTCCGTCTACCACCCGACGTCGCTGGAGCTTGCCCTAAAGTCGGCCTCCTCCTCTTCTCCCGGCGACGTCCCCCGAGAGCAAGATCTAGAGTTCATCTCATCGAACCAGTCGGTGAACTTCGCCTACACCTGGGCAGGCGCGGCGCTCCACGCGATGGAGGGAGAGAGCAACCTCCTCGAGCGCCTGTCGTGCGGCGCCGCCCTCAGCGTCGGAAGGCCTGATTACTACGTAGGGTCGGTCTGGGAGGCGATCCGCGCGAGGGAGAAAGACGGCGCGGCCATCCCCGCCGACGGGAGGGGCGTGCTGGAGGCGTCGCTCTTCATCATAGGCGCCTGCTCCTACTTGGCCTTGAGACCCGACAAGAAGCTGTCAAGGAAATGGTATCCTCACATCAAGAGGGCCGCCAACGGGCTGGCCGCCCTCGCCTCGGCGGGGCTCGTTGGGACGGGCTCCGGGTCGCCAGAGGGATGGAGGAGGCGCATTGGGTCTGGGTTCCCGACCGGATACCTCAGCGAGGTCAACCTCTGCGTGATAAGGGCCCTGAGGGAAGCTGCCGCCGCGGCGTTCTCCCTGGGCAAGGGCAACGACTCTGCCAACCTCAGGGAGACCAGTGTCCGGCTGACGAACTCACTGAACGAGAGGCTGAGGGACGCCGAGAACGGGTCGCTCGCGTTGAACCTCGACCCGAGGGGGGTCGTGCACAAGGAGATGACCATCGACCAGGCCATCGGCTTGTCGTACTACTCTCCTAACCAGAACCTCTCCTCATCGATGGTACACCGCCTTCTCGAGAGGGACTTTGAGACGGGATACGGCCCCAGGTGCGTCCCGAGCTCAAACGCGCTATACTACAACCCGGTCTACGGCGACGGGCAGCTCGGCGGGTATTGGACGAGGGCCGCGCTCTCCCACGCCCTTCTCGCGTACCTCGCGGGGTACCCGGGCATCGGTAGCCTCCAGCTCGAGAAGGTGGCGAGGCTCGTCCACCTGGACTCCGAGAGGCTGGGCGGGCTCCCGGGCGAGTTCCCGTATTGGCTGGACCCTGACCGGAAGCAGATCATGAGTACCGGTTCCGACCCTGTCGCAGCTTCGAGGTTCGTCGAGACTATCGTCTTCGGTGAGGCTGGGCTGACCTCGACGCCCCAGGGCCCGTCGATGGCCGTCCCCGAGTTCTCCCAGCTAAAGTGGTTCTCGTTGAGGGGGCCTCTCTTCGGGAGGAGCGGGTTGCTCTTCGTCGGGCGGTTCGGCCTGAGGGCCTTCGTCGTTACGACTTACGATTTCGTCCAGAGGGCGACCCGCTTCCATGAAGGGGAAGAGGTCGAATGCCCGCCGGGCATCGAGGGAATCGTCTTCTGGAACCAGGACACCACCCTCGTCTGCCTGGGGAACACGTCTCAATCCCCGGTCTCTGGTCCCGTGTCCGTCCCGATGAGGTCCAAGTCCCTATCATCTTCTCTGGCCGCTAAGATGGAAGAGCTCGACCACGAGACCGGACTCTGGGCAAACCCCCAGAACGTCAGGCTCCCCACCTCTCTGGATATCAAGGTCGACGTAAAGGCGAACTCCTGGACTGCCTACCGGCTCACAAAGTGATGGTGGTCCTCAACGCAAGCCGCCTCTCGCGACCTGCTCCGGTCAAGCAGGGAAGACAGGAAAACCCACGAATAGGGTATCGAGGTCTCTGATAACTTGGCGCCTTAAGCCGTGAGTGGGGTGACTTGGATCGTGCCTGGCTCCGGGACGCGCTTACATTCTAATAGATTTGGAATCCATATCCCGTAAATACGGCGACAAGCGCTTTCGGAAAACGTACCTGACTTGGCAACCCTGATCCCGTACGGGCTCCGAAGGAAGACGCTTCGTGGAGGCCAGTAGAGATTGTCATTCTCCGGATCGATGCACGAGCCAGCACAGCAAGTCTCTTCCGAAGCGGGGTCGCTCATCAGGCAGTCAATCGACGGGTCGATGAGGGACATCCTGGGAGAGGAGGCCAGAAAGGCCACCATGTTCCACCTCAAGGTCCCCGACTACGAGAGGCACCCGGGTGAGTTCCACGTCCACATCGGCGCGATCTTCATGCAGGGAGCGTCCGTGATCGAGAAGGTCATCGTCAGGGACGTATATGACAAGCTAGACCTGCGTTTCGACGAGGACGGCAAGATTGACTACGTTAACTCGATGACGCTCGCGCTCAAGGAGGCTTCAAAGAGGCAGGCGGAAATGAAGGGGGAACCAGGAACCCATGGAAAACGTTAGGTCTGGAGGGGCACTGCTGGAGAACCTCCTCAGCTCGGATGGAAAGGCCAAGCTGATCCTTCTCTTCAGGAGGAACCCGGGGCTGATAGACGGGGCCGAAGGCATCGCTAGGCGGGTTGGCAATAAGAAGGAGTCAGTGGAAGCGGATCTGAAGGACCTGGTAAAGGCAGGCGTGGTGAGGGAGCGGAGGATAGGGTCCACTCCGGTATTCTCACTGGATCAAAAGAAGGACGCCGAGGTGAAGCGCTCAGTCGGGAGCTACCTGATGGGTAACCAGGGGATTGCGACATAACAATGACAACAACAACCACCGCGGTGCCGAGGAGGGTCGGGACAGGAATCCCAGAGTTCGATGCGATGCTAAAGGGCGGGTTCATGCGAGGGGACGCAGTAATGCTAGCAGGAAGTGCGGGATCGGGAAAGACGACGATCGCGCTCCAGTACCTCGTGAACGGGATTGCGATGGGGGATCCAGGCATCTACGTCACTTTCGAGCAGATGCCCGACCAGATCTACAGGGATGCGCTCAGCTTCGGCTGGGACCTGAGAAAGCTAGAAGAGGCGGGCAAGTTCAAGCTCATATGCACTTCGCCGAACCTTCTGATTGGAGGTTCAGGCGCGGAAGAGCTGCTGGGCGAGCCCATCAAGGAGATCGGCGCAAAAAGGATCGTGGTTGATTCGGTGAGCCACCTCTCCATGTTCGTCCCTGAAGGGGACCTCAGGAAAGAGGCCTACAGCATCGTCAACTACTTCAAGGCGAGCGGGCTCAGCTCCGTGCTCCTATGGGAGTCTACGCAGGAGTACGGGAACGCGTTCAGCGTGACCGACATGGGAATGAGCTTCCTAGTCGATACCATCGTCCTCCTGAAGTTCGTTGAGATCGAGTCATCGATCAGGCGGGCCATGGTGGTGTTGAAGATGAGGGGGAGTGACCACGACAAGCGACTTCGCGAATATCAGATAACGTCCAAGGGCGTGAAGCTTGAGGAGGCCTTCACACAATACCAAGGGCTCATGAGCGGCTCGCCGACAAAGGTTGGCTCCGAGAAGTTCTTCGAGCTCTTCAGCAAAGCGGCGAAGGAGCGATAGACTGAGTTGGACTCCACCCTGGCCTTCGTGTACTTCTACTCAATCGTCTTTCCCATACTGGCGGGGGGCGCGCTCTATTACGCCGTCAGGCTTACGAAGATAGCGGGTTCGTTCAAGGGATGGATCCTCATGATCATCTTCGTCCTAGTGTTCGCGATCCAGGCACTCACGTCGCTCATGGGAGTGGTTGCGGTCTTCCAACCGGACGTGATCGAGAAGATTGTCCAGCAAAGGGGTGTTGCCTCCTTCATCTCGACAAGCTCGTACAACGTGGTGCTGGCAGCAATCCTGTTCGCGGCGATGTTCTCGATGTACAGGACATTCAGGTCCTTGCAGGCGAGGGTGGCCACCCGCAGCCCCGCGATCCCCGCCTAGGGGCACGTCCACAGGCTAGTCTTCGCCGTTCCCGCATCCTCTTTCATCCAAGTCGTTCTCCTACCCGGTACGACCAGAGCTACTGCGCAAACATCTCGGGGTAAACGTCATAAACTCTTCTTGACGAGACGGTGGCGGTTGGGCAGGACTCGGGTCACCGTCGGAAAAGCCATTATGGTCGAGCAGGGAGTGATGAGCTACGCCCTCGACCCGATGTCGCCGGTCAAGTCCGACTACACCTTCGTCTCTCACGCTCACATGGACCACGTCGAGGAACCCCGCAAGAACTCCAAGGTCCTCGCGTCCAAGGAGACGGCCATCCTAGCCCGCGCCAGGGGGGTAGAGCTCGGCGAGCCGACCGTCCCCCCCGAGGGGGTGAAGCTCCTCGACTCTGGCCACATACTTGGCGCGAGAGCCCTCTGGATTGAGGACGAGTTCCTGTACACTGGCGACGCCGCCGGGAGGGAGAGGGCCTTCCTCGGCAGCTGCAAGACCAGGAAGGCCAAGACCCTCGTGACCGAGACCACGTTCGGGGACCCGCGGTTCGTCTTCCCTCCACTCGAGAAGGTGGTAAAGGAGGTCAACGAGATGATCGCGCGCAGCTTCGACCAGGGCCGCCCCGTGGTCCTTATGGGCTACGCGCTGGGGAAGTCGCAGGTCCTCTCCTATCTCTTCTCTGCCTGGCACCCCTTCTTCGTCCACGAGAGCGTCTCGGAGATGAACGACATCCATCGAGACTGCGGGGTCTCGCTGAGAAAGGTAACCAAGGTCGACTCGTCGTTGGAAGGCCTGCCGCCCGGCCCGTGGGTCATGGTCGCGCCGCTCATGGGCTCCCGGAACAGGCTCGCAGCGCGCCTCAAGAAAGAGCACGGGGCCGTCCTTGCGGCCTTCAGCGGCTGGGCCGCCTCTCCGGGCTACGCATTCTCCCTCGGGGCAGACTATGCGTTCCCGCTGAGCGACCACTGTGACTATCAGGAGCTGATGCAGCTCGTCGACGATGTCGAGCCGGAGCTCGTCTACACGACCCACGGCTTTACCAACGAGTTCGCGACCGCGCTGAGGCGGGAAGGCTTCGACGCCAAGCCCCTGTCTGGCTACCAGGCATCCATCTCAGACTACTGATCTGCCGTCCATCGCCGGAAGGATTTTAAAATCAAGCCCGTCCGCACGGTGCGGCTTGAGTGGTCGTAAAATTCGCGCGCAGTGAGCAAATGCCCGAGAAGAGCACATTCTCATCTGTCTACGACTGGAGAGCCGTCGAGTCAAGGGTAAGGGAGTTCACCAAGGAAAGGGATTTTCCGAAGCTGGCGGCGAAGAGCCTCTCTAGGAAACGCCAAATGGGTTACGTCGAGGGCCCCCCCACCCTCAATGGGGTCCCCCACATAGGACACATCCGCGGCAGGATCATGAAGGACCTCTGGTACCGGCACAGCACCCTCTCAAAGAAGAACGTCGTCTTCAGAGGAGGGTGGGACTGCCAAGGCCTCCCCGTCGAGTTGCAGGCCGAGAAGGAGCTCGGGCTCTCCGGGAACAAGTGGGAAGACCTCAAGCAGATAGGCGAGGAGAAGCTCGTGGAGGCCTGCAAGCGCCTCCTCGAAAAGTACCTGAAGGCGTGGGAGGAGGCTGACGACCTCCTCGGGCTTCTCATCGACCACAAGCAGGCCTACATGACGTACAAAGACGCCTACATCGAGAGGGAGTGGAAGTTCCTCGACCGGGCTTGGGCGAGGGGGATCCTCGGCGAGGGCTTCAAGGTCGTCCCGTACTGCCCTAGCTGCATGACCTCGCTGAGCCACGCGGAGGCGGTACTCGGCTACGAGACCCTCGAGGACCCGAGCCTCTACTACAAGGTCAAGACCTCCGACGGCAGCTTCCTGGTGATATGGACGACGATGCCTTTCACCGTCGTCACAGACGAGATGGTCGGGGTCAAGCCCGAGGCCGACTATGCCTACGTAAAGGTGGGAGGGGAGACCTGGGTACTCGGGGAGGAGAGGAAGGCTGCCCTGTCGCAGGAGCTCGGCCTGCCGTTGGGAGAGACTACCAAGGTCGTCAAGGGCAGGGACCTCGAGGGGCTCTCATACGAGCACCCACTTCTGTCGCTCATCCCCGGGCTCCAGCGGCTGAAGAACGAGGGCAAGATACACAAGGTCGTCGCAGAGGACTTTGTCGACACCGCCACCGGCACAGGGCTCGTCCACCTCTCCCCGGCGAACGGAGAGGAGGACTTCCAGGTGGCGACCAAGAGGGGCGTGCCCGTCTTCGTCCCCATCGACGACAGGGTCAGGTTCACCGGGGACGCGGGCAAGTTCTCAGGCATGTTCGTCAGGGACTCGGACGCGGTCGTGTCGAAGGACCTCGAGAAGGCAGGGAGCCTCGTCCACGAAGGCAAGATCGAGCACGAATACCCCACGTGCTGGAGGTCAGGTCACAGGCTGGTCTGGGTCGCGAGGCGGGAATACTTCTACTGGATCGACCGTGTCAAGGACGACCTCCTCAAGGCCGCGGAGGGCGTCGAGTATTACTACGACCAACCGAAGAACAGGTTCATCGAGTTCATACGCCAGTCTCCTCCCTGGTGCATCTCTAGGGAAAGGGTCTGGGGCACCCCTCTCCCCATCTGGGTGTGCGCCTCCTGCAAGGAAAAGGTCCCCGCCTTCTCGAGAAAGAGCATCGTCTCGCAGGCCGCCGAGCTCCCAGACGGCCCAGACTTCGAGCTCCACCGCCCGTGGATTGACCGGGTCGTCCTAAAGTGCCCGAGGTGCGGGTCGAAGTGCAGGAGGGAGCCCTTCGTCCTGGACACGTGGCACAACAGCGGGTCGGCCCCCCTCGCCGCGTTCACGGACGCCGAGAGGAAGGCACTCGTCCCTGTCGAGCACCTCACCGAGGGCATCGACCAAACTAGGGGGTGGGCCTACACGCTCCTCGTCCTCAACGTGGTGTATCAGGACCAGCCCGTCGCCCCATACAAGGCGTTCCTCTTCCAGGGACACGTCCTTGACGAGAAGGGGAGGAAGATGAGCAAGAGCCTCGGGAACGTCCTGGACGCGGCCGAGATGCTCAAGGGCGGCTCGGTGGACCTGCTGAGGTTCTACCTGATGTGGAAGAGCTCCCCCGTCGACGCGCTCAGCCTCGACGTCAAAGAGATGTCCGGTAGACCATATCAGGTCCTCAACACCCTCTACCACCTCAACGTATACTTGAAGCAGAACGGCGAACAAGACGGGTTCGACCCGAGGCGGCACACCGTCGCCTGGGCCAAGGGGAGGAGGCTCCTCACCCCTGTAGACAGGTGGCTCCTCTTCAACGTCAACTCGGCGGTTACTAAGGCAGAGGCCTCGTACGACACGGGCAGGTACAACGAGGCTTGCAAGGAGCTCGAGCACCAGGTCGTCGAGATCCTCAGCCAGAGCTACGTTAGGATGGTCAGGAACGAGCTCTGGGGGGACGACTCGAAAGGGAAGAACAGGAGGCTCGCGGTCTACGCGGTCCTTGGGCACGCGATCTCCGCTCTCGAGAGGCTCCTGCACCCTGTGAGCCCCTTCATGACCGAGTACCTCTATCAGGAGGTCTTCAAGGCCGGCAAGTGGAAGGACCCACTGTTCCTGGAGGATGCAGAAAAGGTGACCCTCCCAGCAGGGACAAAGGCCGAGAGCGAGGCTGTCGAGTTCGCCCTCGAGGTCGAGGGCGCCTGCAACTCGGCCCGGGTGAAGGCGAAGCTGAAGAGGCGCTGGCCCCTCCGTAGCATAGAGGTCTACGTCCCGCCGAAAAAGGCCGCCCAGCTCAAGAAGGCCAAGTCGCTGATCTCCCTCCTCTGCAACGTGAAGACCACCTCGTTCGCGACGAAGGTATCGGAGCTTCCCGTCTCAGCGACCCTGACCCCCAACCGCTCCCAGATCGGGGCACTCTTCAAGGAGAAGACCAACGACGTCCTCGCCCGCCTCCGGCCACTCGAGGGGGACGAGGCGTGGGATGCATATCGGAGCGGCAAGCCGATAAGCCTGGACCTCCCCAGCGGCCGCGTCGAGGTCCCCATCACGGCGATGGAGTTTAGCTTCACGGGGACGGGGGACTGGGAGGCAGCCGCGAGGGGCGAGACAATCATCGCGATCGAGAAGGTCAGGGACGAGAAGCTCATGGTCGAGGGGCTCGTGAGGGACATCGCTCGCCGCCTCCAGGCCCTGAGGAAGAAGAGGGGGTTCTCCCCTACCGCGCTCCTTCCCAAGGCTCGGGTCTCGGGGCTCGACGAGGAGACCACTCGTCTCTTGGTCGGGATGAGAAAGCAACTTGCGTTCCTCGTGAGGGTCAAGGACGTCGAG
>Ga0307477_10002398_pt1 | contig 14566 bp, 9 predicted proteins | sample atmos_gasesECM2C_FD_203316 | JGI IMG/M metagenome (GOLD analysis project Ga0307477, IMG submission 203316) | Hardwood forest soil microbial communities from Morgan-Monroe State Forest, Indiana, United States - atmos_gasesECM2C_515 | ecosystem: Environmental > Terrestrial > Soil > Temperate...
AGGCATTCGACGCGGTTTCTTCCCTTCTTCTTGGCAGCATACATGCACACATCGGCTTCGCGCAGAAGATCTGACACCGGGCATTCACGGTTGAATGCTGCGGTAACCCCCAGACTGACAGTGGCGGTAGTTGTGCCAAAGGGAGTGAAAATCGGATCTTTCGCGACCAGGTTACGAAGCTCGTCAGCGCGGCGAGCACCTGTGGTCAAATCGCAACCAGGTAAGATGATGAGGAACTCCTCGCCACCGTATCGTCCCACGACATCGTAGGGGCGCAAGTCGGACTTTAACCTGCGGCCCACTTCTTTCAAAACCTCATCGCCTGCCGCGTGACCGAGGGAATCGTTGATGCGCTTGAAGTGATCGATGTCGGCCATAATGATCGTGGTGGGTTTCATCTCTCGTCCACCGCGCGAACGCTCTTTGTCAATCGCTGCCAGTATTTCTGAGCGGTTCAACAGGTTGGTCAGGAAGTCGTGCGTGGCAGCGAAACGTAGGGACTGCTGCAGTTCCAGGATTCTCCTGCCCGCCATAATTCGGGCCCGCAATTCCGATGGATCTATCGGCTTGGCCAGGTAGTCGTCGGCACCGGCTGCCATGGCAATTAATAGATCCTGCTTGAGGCTCTTCGCCGTCAGCATTACGATGTAGACGTAGGGCCCTCGCGCTCCAATGGTTCTGATGCGGCGGCAGACGTCGATGCCGTCGAGATCAGGTAGCATCCAATCGAGCAAAACCATGTTGGGAGGTTCGGAACCTTCCAACAGGGTGACGGCTTCTGTCCCGCTTTCGACAGCGACAAAATCGAGTCGCCAGTCGGTTAGGTAACGGCTAGTCTTGTGTCGTTCAAGGCGGGAATCTTCAACCAGTAGGATCTTCATAACATTCCACGCTTGATGTTGGCAGGCCTTCGTCGGCTACGCAAGATAACGACATGAGAACGAAGGACTGTACACTTCTGGGGGGGGGCGGGCTCTCTATCAAGCTATCAAGCGAGGGAAGAACTGCCCGCATAAGAAAAGCAGTAGTAAGGAGGGCCATGCGAGGCCGATGGGAACTCAGCGGTGCCCAACGGAATTCTGTGGGTTTGAGGGACAGGGGCGCAGTGGCCCCGAACCGGTACCCGCCGTACCAGACCTGCCACCGCCGCCTCCAGCATGGGGTGCGAGAAGCAAATCTGGAGCGCATCCTGCACATCTTAGCCAAGGAGTTACAAGGGAAACTCCAACTGGAGGAATGCTCTTCTCGAAGCCTCTTTCATTGGGGAAAGAGGGGCCTCGCGGTCGGGCCCACCAACGGCAGCCCTTTGTCTACTTACCACTGGTTTCAAGCAGCGGATCGGGCTCTGAGGCGGATCCAAGATCAGACAGGTCCAGTTGAAGATTGCCAGGGTTGGTGGCGTAAGCCAGTCCCGTGTCGCGATCGATGGTGCCATTGCGGATGAGTCTCTCGATGTCACCGTCAAAATGCTGCATGCCTTCTTGTTCGCCGACCCGCATTGCATCCAGCAACGTCTTGCCTTCGCCTTCGCCCTTTTCGACATACTCACGAGTACGCAGGGTGGACTTCAAGATTTCGATTACGGCTACCCGCCCAGCCCCATCTTTACGCGGGACGAGCCGCTGCGAAATGATGTACCGGAAGCTTTTCGCCAGGCGGTTTCTAAGAGTGTGCTGTTCTGCCATCGGGAAAACTCCAGCGATTCTTTCAACTGTCTTCGACGCGTCAATGGTATGCAGGGTGGAAAGGACCAAATGACCGGTTTCCGCCGCCTCCATCGCGATTTCGATAGTTTCCTTGTCTCGCATCTCGCCCACCAGAATTACTTTAGGAGCCTGGCGCAGCGCCGCCCTCAAAGCCAGGGCGAAACTCGGAGTATCGCTGTGCAATTCCCGTTGATTCACCATGCAGTTCTTGTGAGGATGGAGGAACTCGATGGGGTCCTCGATTGTAAGCACGTGATAGCACTGTTCCTTATTGATCTTGTCGATGATGGCCGCCAGGGTCGACGATTTACCGGAGCCGGTCGGCCCGGTTACCAACACGATTCCATTGCGCAGGCCGACAATCTTCGCTATTTCGACGGGTAAGTTGAGCGATTCGAAGGATGGGACGTTCGTGGGAATTACTCGCATCACGACGGCACACGAGCCGCGCTGCATGAAAACGTTCACGCGAAACCGATGAGCACCAGCCAAACTGTAGGACACATCGCAAGACCCACGTTCCTTCAAGTTCTGAATTGCATGCTCGTGATTGCCGATCAGATCGGATCCAATGCGCCGAGTATCGTCGCAAGTGAGTGTGCGTGCGATTCCCGCAGGGGATAGTTTGCCGCTGATTTCGACGAGCGGGGGCTTGCCGGGCGAAAAGAAAAGGTCGCTGATTTTCGCCGAAGTCTTCAGCATCGCCGCCAGCAGGGCCGGGGTCGAGAAGGGCGCCGCTGCAGGAGCAGCGGCGCCGATTGCCGCGGCGTTGGCTCGTCCCGGGGTCGAAGGAGCTATATTCGGTGCGCTGTTCGCAGTAGAAGACATAGGGACAGTGCCGCCTTTGGGTAAATACAAGGTTAGACGTGAGCCTGAGAAATTTCAGCCATGTTAAAGCCGTAAGTTGAAAGTACACAGTGAATAAGGGGGTTGGAAGATTACGGAAGGCACGATCTCGTCGAGCGAGCTGTCGAATAGGCAGAGTTCACGATCGAAGACCTTGTGAAGGATAGCTCACCTAACGCCAAACTGTGCGGAGCGCTAGTAGCTCGTCACTAAATAGCAAGTTCTTAGCACCGGACACCTTCGCGCGTGACCTTTTGGCAGAGAGCATACTTGGCCCAAGAATTCGATTCGCATAATTGGGAAAGCCGAAGAGATAGCAGTCTCGATACTACTGCTCTGACGGATCCAAAATCCACCAGGGGCGTGTTCTGGACTCGCATTTTTCGCAAAACTACGGGTCCGTGTAGGTTTCATGCAGACGTGGAGGTAGCCGCCTTCGCTCGCGTGGCTGAGACCTTTGCAAAGCTGTTGTTACTTAGAAGCTGCTCGATTGCTTCGGCAGCGACGGGCTTCGAGTAAAGGTAACCTTGGGCCAGTTCGCAGCCGATATCCTTGAGCAGGTCCACCTGCGCTTGTGTTTCGACACCTTCCGCAACGACTTTCAGATGAAGACCGTGGGCCAGCATGACGATGATTCGAACAATTTCGTGGGTCGCGAGATCGGTATCTATACGCGAGACGAAAGCACGGTCGATCTTCAGCGTATCCACAGGGAAGCGCTGCAGTCGGCTGAGGGAGGAGTAGCCTGTGCCAAAGTCGTCTATGTCCAGACGAACGCCGAGCGCTTTTAACTCGGAGAGCACAACAGCAGACTTCTCAGCATCAGCCATCGCGATGGTTTCGGTGATCTCCAAGTTGATACAGCTAGGATCCAGTCCGGTCTCCTGCAAAGTCTTGCGAATTTCGGACGCCAACTCAGGTTGCGCGAACTGCTTGGGCGTGATGTTTACATTTAGCGTGAGGGGCGGATCAGACGGAAAGAGTGCCTGCCAGGAACGGAGTTGTCGGCACGCGTCGTAAAGCAGTTGACGGTTGATGGGCAAGATGATACCGGTCTCATCCGCAACCGCAATGAATTCCCCCGGCATAACCAGACCTTCGGGGCGCTGCCAGCGACTGAGGGCCTCGAACCCCACTATCTGGCCGTTGCGCAAGGATACGATGGGCTGGTAGTAAACGCGGAACTGGTTCAACTCGAGGGCTTTGCGCAGGTCCGTTTCGAGCTGCAAGCGTTTGATCGCCCCGGCATGCATCGCATGGTCGAACACTTCACAGCGGCCCTTGCCAATGCCCTTGGCGCGATACATGGCGATTTCGGCGTCGCCGAGGAAGTCCTGCGCTGCCCCCGCATTGCCGCCGAAAGCAACACCGATGCTTACAGTCAAGACGATCTCTTGGCCATTTAAATCGAAAGGAATGGCTAGTCTCTGGTGAATGCGCTCGGCGATGCGAATGGTGTCGCTGGGGTCATGAAGTTCTTCGAGGAGGACGGCGAACTCGTCACCCCCGGGACGGGCCAGCGTACTTTCGCCCGCGCGGGGCTCTGCCGTGTTACTCAGGCAGGGGCGTGAGATAGTGTCGTCTCCGCGGAGGCTGGCGGCTAAACGTTGCGCGATCTGGATGAGCAGTACATCACCGGCAGCATGGCCCAGACTATCGTTGAAGACTTTGAACTCGTCAATGTCAATGAACAGCACGGCGAATCTGAAATCTGAGTGCCGCCTCGAATGTGTAATCGCGCATTGCAGCCGGTCGAGGAAAAGCGTGCGGTTAGGGAGATTGGTCAAGCCATCGTGGAAGGACAGGTGGTCCAGCTTTTCCTCGGCCCGCTTCCTCTGGGTAATATCACGGTTCACGATGACCAATCCATCAGTCTCGCCTTCTTGGTTACGAATGGCACTAGCGGTAGATTCAATAAAACGCCAGGAACCGTCTTTATGGCGGATGCGATACTCGAGCCGTTCACCACGGCCGGTGTTGCGGGCTTTCTCCGCGGCCTCGAGCACGCGCGCGTAATCGTCAGGATGAATCTGATCCATCGCAGGAGTTGCTGCTAATTCTTCGGGACCATACCCCAGAATTTTCTGATACGCGGGACTGTTGTAGAGGCGCTGTCCGTTGCGGTCGATCACGGCAATCATATCCGCGGCATTTTCCGTAATGAGTTGGAAAAGATGCTCGCGCTCGGCTAATTGGCGGCGGATTCGCTGCAACTCACGCTGTTGGTAGACGGTGTAAATATCGAACAGCAGTACGAGAGCTGCCAGTCCGCGAACCCACTCTTTGAGGTTCAGCGAATGGGCGTTGTCGGCGGGTAAGTGAAAACCGGGAAAGGTTAAAGATAGGATGCCGAAGGTTAGGCCCAGGGTGACGGCTACGGCGGAACCCCAAAGCCACCACTCCCGACCCTCGACTTGACGCATGCGGAGAGCTTGGGGCGTTGTGCCCTCGGACAGAAATTGTGCATGCACAGCGAAGTCCGCCTAGTCCACTTCTTGGACGGTTGATATTCTGGGGATGAACTAGATTCTAGACGAGGACAAATGGAGGGAAAGTTACCAAAGTCCAAACTTCGGACCGCCCAGCAACACCCGGGGACGATTGTGTCCTAACACTGCGTACATGACGCAATGCAGCGTCGCTTCCGGCAATTTCAGTTACAACGAAACTAGTCTGGCCAAGACCAACGTAAGGCATCACGACATAGAACCAATACTCAAACGATCCGGATAGTGGCAATCGTCTGGTCAGCATTGAGAGTGTCCCACAATGTGCCCAGCGCGACAGCGCTTAGGACCATGATAACTATCAAAACCAGCACCAGGGCCCATGTTTCCAACGGTGGGTTCAAGGACTTTCTTGTTGGTCGCCTTTTGATGGGCAAACGAAAGTAGTCTTCACGACCGCGCGACTGCATCACGGCTGCTCCTTGCCGTACAGAATCCCACGGTTTTCGTTCTGCCCTGTTTACTGCTTTGATCTCTGTTACGAAATCCGAACAAATGTCGGCCCATTCGCACTATTACGACGGCATCGCCAAGTATGCCCTGCCGCCTTTCCCCCCGCCTTCGCGAAACCCTACTCTGTTGCAAATTCGACGCGGTTGCGCCCTTGACGCTTTGCTGAGTATAGAGCCGCATCTGCGCGGGTCACTAGATCGTTGAAATCGGGACAAGTCGTTGTGCGGATGCCAGCAATTCCGAAGCTGGCGGTCGCTCCGAAAGTGTGGCCCGCAACAGTGAACTTCTCAGTCGCAAATTGTTGGCGGATGCGCTCAATGGCGATCGTGACATTTTCCTTCTCCACATGGGTAACGATCAACAGAAATTCTTCGCCTCCGAGACGGCCGCAGATATTCGACCTGCGGGTGTTGGACTTGAGAATTTCGGCGAAGCTTTTGAGCACGATGTCTCCGGCATCATGTCCGAGGGTATCGTTGATGCTCTTGAAATGATCCAGATCGGCGATGACTACCCAGATGGGAAAATCGTGACGCACAGCCGCGCTCAGTTGGCGGCTCGCCCAGAAATCAATCGCACGACGATTGGGCAGGCCGGTAAGCGGGTCGGTTAGCGCCAGCTCTTCCAGTTGTCGGTTCTTGTCTTGGACCTCGCGGTGGAGATCGACGATGCGGCGGCCCACTCTCACCCGGGCTTGCAGTTCTCCGGGATGAAAGGGCTTAGTCAGGTAGTCATCGGCTCCGGCTGCCAGACCTTCAATCACCTCTTCTTTGTCGGTGTTTCCGGTAACGAGGATGACATAAGCGTAGAACGGTTGGTTGTCCCTGCGGATATGCTGGCACAGTTCAATGCCGCTGATGTCGGGCATACTCCAATCTGTGATTACAAGCTTAGGCTGGTGTTCAGCAAACAGATCCATGGCTTGGCGGCCATTCTTCGCCAGCAGAACGGTGTAGTGCTCTTGGGAGAGCGACTGCTCCACCAGTTTGCGATATACCGGGGAATCATCTGCGACCAGAATCTTGACCTCACGGGGCGAAGGGTCCATTTCTTTGGCCTCGACTGTGTTTCCGGTCTTAAACAACTGGCTGAATGAAAGTTATCACGAGCAATAGGGCTTCGCCATTGACTAGGCTGCCCACGCACAGCAAAACCGCCGGCTTCCTCACGGCTGTGCGGTTGGGCCGGAGTCCAGAAGTGGCTCCGACGTGGTCACCTCTAGATTAGCAGCCTGCTGAAAAATTGATGTGCCGCGTGTTTTTCTTTCTGTTGTTCATGGTTGATGATGTCGAACGATCTGATTTCAGGTGTTTTTGTGGCCTCTGCTTCTAACTCGATGCGGTCGGAAACACGCGTTGGCCTCGACTTACGTCACCGGAAACTGCGACAGCCAAGTTTCGCATTCTCACCAGATTGTAGGCGGCACAGGCCAGGGTAAGGATCCAATGCACTTTGCTCACGCCGCGATGCCGAACCCTTCGCATCAGCGCGATCGTCTTCAGCCAGCCGATGCATTCTTCGATCTTTCCTCTTCTTCTGGCTGATGGCGTAGCCCGAGAGGCGCGTGGTGCGGCCATCAATGGCGCCGCCCCGCGTCGCGTAAGGTTCTGTGCCAGGTGGGGCGTCACCCGCAGATGGCGGCACTCCTCCACGAATCCGAATGTGTCGAACCCTTTGTCGCCGCCGAGCGTCAGGGGTTGCGTGCCGGGAAGCTTCTCCAGCATGATCAGCGCCGCATCGCGTTCTGCCGTCCCGTTCAATTGGAAGACTTCCACGTCGACGATCAGTCCGTTGCGGTTCTCCACCAACAGGTTCCCGCTATAACTCAACCGGAAGTCCTTCCCGCCGCTTTTGCGCGCCAGCAAAGAATCAGGATCGGTCTTGGACTCATGCGTCTCATTCGAGCGCTTCTCCCCGCGAAAGTTCACCGTGGGATTGCCAGGATCACCCGGCGGAGGTGTCGCCTTAGCTTCTTTGGGTTGAAAGCTCTTGAGACTCGCCCAGGCTTCCAGCAGCGTGCCGTCCATCGTGAAGTGTTCGTCGGAGGTCAGCCCCTTCTTCCGCACTTGCTTGACCACGCGCGACAAAAACTCTTTCTCCGCCTCGGCTTCCAACAAGCGGTCGCAGTTCTTGGTGAACACGCTCGCGTCCCAAACTTCATCGTCCGCGTTCAGCCCCACGAACCAGCGGAACAGCAGGTTATAGTTCATCTCTTCCATCAGCAAGCGCCCGCTGCGAATCGAGTACAGCATCTGCAGCAACTGCGCCCGCAGCAGCTTTTCCGGCGCAATCGACGGACGACCGCCGCGGGCATACATCGTGTCGACGCGTCGCGACAGTTGAGTAAGTACCTCGTCCACCATGCCTCGGATCGCGCGCAGCGGATGATCCTTCCGCACCCGAGCTTCCGGCGACAAGTAACTAAACATGTGATTATGCTGCTGGTCGTCTCCGCGCATGACTCCTCGTACCATACAAGGCTGTGGATTAGGAGTAGTTCTTCAGCAGCCTGCTAGGCTAGTCTAGAGGCTCAAGGTAAGCCGCACGTGCGCAATGACATCCATTCTTGTTACGAAATCCCGACAAGACCTGACAAAATGACTTTGGTAATTAGCAGTTACTTATCTCCTGTGACACGCTGGCGTGAACTTCATTGAAGTTAGTAGGTATTCGATGTTTAGTAAATCGCAACAGCCTGTCACGGGCACAATCTTAGTCGCGGACGATCAGGCTTCCAACCGCGAGCTGTTGGACGAATTGCTCACCGCGGAGGGATTCAAGGTCGCGAGTGTTTCAAACGGCACCGCCGCCTTGGAGCAGTTGGCCGTAGTCCCGATCGATCTGGTACTCCTTGATGTCATGATGCCCCATCTCAACGGCTTTCAGACCTGCGAGAGAATTAAGGCCAATCCGGAGACTTATTTGATACCCGTAATTCTGATTACGGCGCTCTCCGACAAACAGGATCGCATTGAAGGTATCAAGGCCGGAGCTGACGACTTCCTGACCCGTCCCGTTGACCGCACCGAATTGCTCGCCCGCGTGCGATCGCTCGTCAAACTTAAGCTCCGTACTGACGAGCTTGAGCGCGCGGAATCAGTCCTGTTCACCCTTGCCCGAAGCATTGAAGGGAAGGATCCCTACACGCACGGTCACTGCGAACGCTTGGCAGAGTATTCAGCTTCTCTGGGAGAACATCTCAAACTCTCGGAAGACCAGGTTACTGCTCTCCGGCGTGCCGGCGTGGTTCACGACATCGGAAAGATCGCGATACCCGATTCGATTATCCTGAAGCCGACCAGTCTTTCCCCAGAAGAGTGGGAACTCATGCGGCAGCATCCTGCAGTCGGGGAGCGTATCTGTGCTCCCTTGAAGTCCTTCCGCTCGGTACTGCCGATCATTCGCCACCACCACGAAAAGTTTGACGGCTCCGGATATCCGGATGGACTGGCAGGAGAAGCCATACCGATCACAGCCCGAGTGCTGCAGATCGTGGATGTGTACGATGCGCTTACAACAGTGAGGCCGTATAAGCCCGCCTTCTCCATCACTGACGCAATGCAGACTATGAAAATAGAAGTAGCCAAGGGCTGGTGGGACCCGCAGATCTTCGGTCTGTTCGAGCAGTTTGTCAGGAGCGGCACAGCCGATTTCCTATCGCGTGGCGCGGCCGCTGGAGCGAACGGCTAGGAGCAGGGCATCTTTATCGACGGATGAGGGCAGTGAATATGCGAGGACGCCGTATCACCGACGCCAGGAAGGACGCCGCTGGCGTCAGGGCCGAAGCAGGTTCATGGTGCGTGACGGCATTTGTGCAGCGCGCGGCTCTCATCATCTTGCTCGTGCTCCCGGGGCTGGTCAACCACAGTTTCGCCGCTCCACAGGAATACCAGGCGAATGGCGAGGCCCTCAAACAATTGAGCTTGGCGGAACTGGGAAGTGTCGAGGTGACGACGGCCTCTAAGGAGCCGGAGAAGATCTGGAAGACTTCGGCTGCAATTTTCGTTCTGACTCAGGATGACATTCGCCGTTCCGGGGCCGCCAGCATTCCCGAGGTACTACGCCTTGTGCCGGGAGTGGAGGTAGCGCAAATCAACTCCAGTCAGTGGTCTGTGGGCATTCGCGGATTCGGGAGTAGTTTCTCCAAATCGGTGCTGGTATTGATTGACGGCCGAAGTGTGTATACACCGTTCTTCGCCGGCGTGGAGTGGGACGTACAGAACGTGTTGCTCGATGATATCGAGCGTATCGAAGTAATTCGGGGTCCCGGGGGCACGATCTGGGGATCGAACGCGGTGAATGGCGTAATCAATATTATTACTAAGGATGTCAAGGATACACAGGGCACCTATGCCTCGGCTGGCGGCGGCAACATTGATCAAAGCAGGGATGCGGTTCGCTACGGCGGCCACGGTAAGAGTCTTGACTATCGTGCCTACGCCATGGGGTTCGGCAGGATGCCAGAATTCCATCCCGATGGCGACAACTATGATGCCTGGCAACTTGGACAGGCGGGCTTCCGAACGGATACAAGGTTGACTGATCGCGATACGCTGACAGTCCAGGGCGATCTTTATAAGGGGAACGTCGGCCAGCAGGTGGGCATCGGCTACTATTCGCCACCCGCGCAACTCAACGTGGACGGGACGCAAGACGTATCGGGCGGCAATCTCGTAGCACGCTGGCGCCGGGAACTCAGCAATACGTCAGACCTTCAAGTCCAGGCTTATTTTGACCGAACGTACCGTCTCGGACCGCAACTGGGAGAAAGTCGTAACACGTTTGACATTGACCTGATTCACCACTTCGTCCTCAAGCAGCGAAATGAAATTATCTGGGGGCTGGGCGCTCGATGGAGTCCAAGCGACTTCATCCAGACGGTACCAACCGTCATCTTCACGCCGCAGCATGAAGCCGACAATCTTTACAGCGCGTTCGTGCAGGACCAGATCGCGATCGTACAGAATAAACTCTGGGTGACACTCGGTTCGAAGTTCGAACACAACATCTTCACCGGCTGGGAGAACGAACCCGGCGGTCGTGTGCTGTGGACACCAACGTCGCATCAGACATTATGGGCAGCCGTGACACGCGCGGTGCGCACGCCTTCTCGCATCGATGAAGACATGCAACTGACTGGTTTTGACAGTGCTTCCCCTCCGCCCCCTCCAATCTATCTTTGTATCTGTGACAATCGGAAGTTTGTGTCGGAAACGCTATTGAGCTACGAGGCTGGGTATCGCAAGCTGGTAACTCCGCAGCTTTATGTGGATTTTGCCGCCTTCCACAATAAGTATAACGATCTTGAGAGTTACGGAAATGCAAACGTCTCCATCGTGCCGACGCCTCCGCCTTACGCCATTCTCGTCTCGTTGCCCTTCGCCAATGGCATCATGGGATCCACAATTGGCGGCGAGATCGCCCCAGATTGGAAGGTAACTCACTGGATGGAACTGAGGGCGTCATATTCTTACGTGAGCTTGAGCCTATTGGATAAGCCAAGCCACACGAAGACGAGTTATGTCTCGTCCTACGAGGGAGCCAGCCCACACAATGAGGCAACGGCGCAGATTCTGTTCAACCTGCCGAAAGGATTTGAGTTTGATCCTACCTATCGTTATGTGGGCGCATTGCCGGCGCTGCCCGTAAAAGCTTATCAAACGGCGGATGCCCGACTCGCTTGGCACTTTGCCAAGAAGTTGGAGTTGTCTGTCACTGGACAAAATTTGTTCCAGCCCCGTCATGCCGAGTCCGGTTCTGTCTTTACCAAGAGAAGCGCTTACGCGCAGATCACGTGGAGACGGACTGCGGATTGATATTCATGAGGTACGTTCAAGGCACAGACTCCCGCCTGCTCATTCTGCGAAACCAATGGACTTGTCGAGTCCTTGGTCGTCGTACCTGGCTCACGGCGGTAGTCTTAGCATGGGGGCTCCTTGGCATTCCTGGCGCGCTCGCGCAGAGCCCAAAACCCACCGACTATGACGTCAAGGCCGCTTACCTCTACAACTTTGGGCGATTCGTCGAATGGCCCGCCAAGATCACGACCGGCAAAACCAGCTCCTTTACCATTTGTGTCCTCGGTGCGGATCCATTTGGACCAGCTCTGGATACAACGCTTGCAGGCGAAACGATAGGAAACCAAAGAGTGGCCGCGAGGCGAATTTCGAGTCCGCAGGAGTCGGTCGACTGTCAGATTTTGTTCATAGCCTCATCGGAGGCGAACCGCTTCAACAAGATCATCGAGTCATATAACAAAACTGCAGTCCTGACCGTCAGTGACATCCCGCACTTTTCAAAGCGAGGCGGCATGATCCAGTTTGTCACCGAAGGGAACCGAATCCGTTTCGAGGTCAACCTGACCGCGACCCAGCGTGCGGGCCTGACGCTCAGCTCCGAGCTGCTCAAGGTCGCCACCGTCGTCAGAAAGAATCCTCAGCCTGGAGATTGACACACCATGCCCAGAAATCAGCAAGATTCGATCTCCAAGAAACTCACCCTGATGAACGTGCTGGTGAGCGCTGTGGCCTTGCTTTTAGCTAGTGGTGGCTTCTGCGCTTATGACCTGTACAGTTTTCGCGTGGCCCTTGTACGCAGTGTCTCCATCCAAGCCCAAATCATTGGAGACAATACCGTCTCTGCGCTGCTGTTCAACGATCCACATTCCGCGGAGAAAACGCTATCAGCATTGCGCGCCAATCCCAATCTTGTGTACGCCCAGATTTACACGAACGACGGCCAGCCTTTCGCAGGCTACTGGCGTGATCGCGCGGGCGAGCCTCGAGCTCTGCCCATCATTCCAGCCAGCCAACCCCAGAGCCAGTGGTTCAAAGATGGGCACCTAGAGATGGCACGCTCGATCATTTTCCAGGGCAAACCAACGGGAACCGTGTACATTCGCTCCGACTTAGGAGCGATGAACGACCGGCTGAGAAGCTACGCTCTAATCGTCGTTGCCGTATTGTTCGTCTCCCTGCTGGTCGCCCTGGTTGTCGGCCTTGCGATAAACAGTTTCATGGGCTCACTCTATTCCAAGCTGGACACCGGCAATCGTTTCATGGATCTATCAGTCGACCTGTTTTGTGTCGCTGGGTTCGACGGATTCTTCAAGATCTTGAACCCCTCCTTTGAGAAGACACTGGGCTTCACCACGAAGGAACTTATGGCGAAGTCTTATCTGGAGTTCATACATCCGGACGATCGCCCGACGACGGTCGAAGAAAGGGACCGGCTGGAAGGGGGGAAAGCCACTCTCGCATTTGAAAACCGTTATTTATGCAGAGACGGCTCTTACAAGTGGCTGTTGTGGAATGCAGTTTCCGTGTCCGAGCAGGAAGCTATCTATGCGGTGGCGCGCGACATTACCGAGCGCAAGCGGGCCGAAGCCCTGCTCCGTGAGAGCGAAGAGCGGCACCGCAAATTGTTTGACAACAATCCACATCCGACCTGGGTCTTTGACCGAGATACGCTGCAGTTTCTTGCGGTAAACGCCGCTGCAGTTCGCAAGTACGGCTATTCCAAGGACGAATTCCTGGCCATGACCCTCAAAGACATTCGCCCGCCCGAGGATGTTCCCGCCCTGCTCGAAACTGTGAGAGCCCTTGGAGACGCAAATGAGAGCAGCGGCGCCTGGCGGCATCGACTGAAGGACGGAACCATCATCGACACAGAGAATACCTCTTACGCTCTAACCTTTTTGGGCCGACCCGCGCGGGTGGTGGTTGCGGTCGACGTTACGCAGAGAAAGCGGGACGAAGCAGAAAAGCACGAATTCATGGATAGCTTGGCCGCTTCCAATCGGGAACTCGGTCTTCGCAACCGCGAGGTAGAGCGCGCTACCCAGATGAAAAGCACGTTTCTCGCCAGCATGAGCCATGAACTGCGCACCCCTCTGAATGCGATCGTGGGTTTCTCAGACCTCTTGGCGGAAGAAACATCGGGCGCTCTGAACACAAAGCAGAAGCGGTTCGTGGATCACATCAAACAAGGCTCAATTCACCTACTGCAGTTGATCAATGACATCCTGGATCTCTCCAAGATCGAGGCAGGACAACTGGAGCTGCATAGCGAAGAGTTTTTCGTGACGGACGCCCTGCCAGAAGTACTCTCGACCATTGATCCTCTGGCAATGGCCAACAATATCCGGTTGGAGCAGAAGCTGGAGAGCAAGTGCCTGGTAAAGGCGGATCGCGTGCGCTTTAAACAGATCCTGTACAACCTGCTGAGCAACGCAGTCAAATTTACGCCCAAGGGCGGCCAGATCACAATCGAGTCCGTCGACGATTGGGACTTCGTCCGCGTGTCCGTAACTGACACGGGGATCGGCATCCGGCCTGAAGATCAAAAGCTCGTCTTCGAAGAGTTCCGGCAAGTCGAAGGAAATGCTGGCCACACTCAACAGGGCACCGGATTGGGGCTAGCCATTACGAAGCGGCTGGTGGAACAACAAGGAGGCCGGATTTCGTTGCAAAGCGAATTGGGAAAAGGCAGCCGGTTCACTTTTACTCTTATTGCCGTGGAGCCGACCTTCGAGGTTCGCCCCGTTCAAGAACCTCCAAAGGACCTGGTTGTGACACCTTCAGACCGTCTCGCTCCACTGGTGCTCATCGTGGATGACGAAGTCCCTGCCCGTGAGCTTCTAGCTAGTTACCTCGAGCCAGAATGCCGGGTAGCAATGGCCGGGTCAGGCGCCGAAGCTCTTAAAGAAGCTCAGCGGTTGCGGCCCGACGCCATCACTCTCGACGTGATGATGCCAGGTAGCGATGGCTTCGAGACCCTAGTCACGCTGCGGAAGACCCCCGAGACAGCTAACATCCCAGTCATCATCCTTTCCATTGTGGATCAAAAGCGGCTAGGTTTCGCCTTGGGTGCCGCTGACTATCTCATCAAACCGGTTCGCAAACCAACCCTGCTGCAAACCATTCGCAGGCATGTCCCTTCGCCGGCAGACGAGGATTCGTCGATCCTACTGGTAGACGACGACCCCAAAGCTTTGGAGCTGCTACAGGAGGCTTTGCGCTCCGCCGGATACGAGACTCAAGCCGTGCGCAGCGG
>Ga0307477_10002400_pt1 | contig 14565 bp, 12 predicted proteins | sample atmos_gasesECM2C_FD_203316 | JGI IMG/M metagenome (GOLD analysis project Ga0307477, IMG submission 203316) | Hardwood forest soil microbial communities from Morgan-Monroe State Forest, Indiana, United States - atmos_gasesECM2C_515 | ecosystem: Environmental > Terrestrial > Soil > Temperate...
ACTGTCGCCGTGTCTGTCACTGGCCACCCCGCGTTCACCTCTCCATTTGCGTCCGGCGGGGGTGTGGATCGGGATTGGCCCTGACGATCCGAGCTGCATGAGGGCAGGCACGCGATGAGGCGGCCGCCCGCTCCGCCATACCAACCGAGCCGATAGATGGAAATGCGGTAGCGGCCCGGTGGATTCATGCTTACGTGAAGATGGAGCTCCCCGCCTGGAGCCACGCTGATTTCTGATCCGTACACAGCAATCTTTGGGTAGGGCGACGGAGTCGCTGCCCAAGCCTTGGTTCCAGCTAACGAGTTCTCGGTCTGAATCGCATTCGAACCGGCGTTGGCCGGCTCGGCCATAGCGGCGAACGACCCGGCCACCAGAACCATGAGCGTGAGACCTCTTGCTCGCCGGAGCATCCTGACCGCGCGTGTCTGGTACATAAGCGAGGGCGGAAGCCTAGACAAGACCACCGGTGGGCGGCGCGCGAGTGGTTGCCGCCGATGTTCGGCGTCGCATCGAGCACGGGGTTACACCAGGGACGTCGCTAGGGCCCTCAAGGTCAGCGACAGCACGGTCTTTTCGGCCTGCTCACATTGGGCAACCCGAGCCGGCGGCGGCAAACATGCGTCGGCCCCGAGATCGGGGACGCCGGCCGGAGCCCGCCACCGGCCGCGGTACGGCATCCGAGAACGTGGATACCCTTACCGCCAATGTGACCCCTCTGCTGCGGTTCGCCCCGGTTATAAAGTCAATGTCCGAGCATAATCCTAGTTCGTCCGACTCCGACCCTTCTCGCCGCCGTGCTCGCAAGCTGACGATTGCCTACCGCGTTGCAAAGGCGATATATCCGGGGTATTACATCAGGCTTCCCTATCCACCCTCGGCCGAAATAAAGCCACGCTATGGCCATGGCCGTCCGGGTCACTCCCAGCTCTCCGCGCTGCTCTCACAGTTTGACAGCGATTACCGTGCGACACTCCACGAAATCCTGGGGTACGAGGATGAGCTAGCAAAGATTCCTCAGCATCAGACAAGCTCGACGGAGCCGCATTGGTTGAATGGCTTCCTTTTCGGGCTAGACGGGGTCTCGCTGTACTGCTTTGTGAGAAGCCGCCGACCCACACGTTACATCGAGATTGGTTCCGGTAACTCAACGTTGTTTGTTGACCGCGCCCGACGGGATGCGGGCCTAGCAACGAAGATATGGTCAATCGATCCTCAGCCTCGGCGAGAAATCGATCGGATATGCGACCACGTCATACGGACCCCACTCGAGAGCGCCGACCTGAATGCGTTCCGGGAGTTGACTGAGGGGGACATGGTCTTCATGGACGGTACTCATCGTGTGTTCATGAATTCCGACGTGGTGACCTTTTTCCTAGACGTTCTTCCCATCCTCGCTCCTGGCGTGCTTGTGGGGATTCACGACATCCAGTTGCCCGACGACTATCGCCCGGAGTATGGCGAGGAGTACTACTCCGAGCAGTACATGCTGGCCGCTTATCTTCTGGGCGGTACTCCATGGCTGAAACCCACGCTGCCATGTTGGTATCTGTCCAATCACCGGGACCTGGGGGTACTTGCCAACCGCCTATTTGTCTCCGGCCCCCTCGCTGGCGTCAACCCGCAAGGCGTGCTGTTTTGGATGACCGTAGGTGAGAGATAGGGGTAACGACCGACGCGCGAGCATGCCACGAGTAGGGCCTTGGGCAATGTCTGCGGGTGGGAATTGGAACGCGTCTTACCCCAGTGGTAGGAGGGCCGCGGGTAGCGGGCGAAGCAACGACTTTCGGAGGGCTGGGCAGCGCCGTAGCGCCGGTCCACAGTGCTTCACGATGTCGCGTGCTTGCGGTCCCACCCCATCGGCAGCCGCCGAATCCCGCGCAGAGGCACCGAGGGCGGCACAATGGTCAAGAGCGAGGGGGAGGTGGAGCGGGGTGGGCGGGACGGTATTTGAACCCCGAAATGCGGGGCCGTATCGGCGAACTCCACGTCGGCTCAGGGATGTCGACCGGCCGGAGCCCTTGTAGAGGCCCCTTCAGAAGAGGAGCCGGGATGGAGGGTCAGAAACAGCACGCCGAAGTGGTCGCGTCGAGGGCCTGCAAGGGAACGTTGGTGGGCTCGGGAACCCGGTTATGACCTTGCCGCCCACCCCTGTGACGAACTCGCGGGCTCCTCGAGCCGAGTCCGACCCGGACGTACTCAGCTCGGCATAGCGCTCGCAGTCGTGGTCGTGTGCGTTGAGCACCACGTCGGCTCCGTGGGCATAGAGCGCGTCCCAGAAAGGACTTGACCCCTGGGCTGGCCCCTAGCCTTGCCGTCGTGAACAGCGGGTGATGCCAGTAGGCCAGCGTGCACATCCCCTCGTGAGCCGCCGGATCGCTTTGCAGCCAGCTCACCTGGGCGCTCGAGAATACTCCGGGATCGGGGCTGGCGCCCAGGTTGTCGTTGAAGTCATAGGACCAGATGTGATTTGGCGGCGGGCGGGCAGAGTCTCACGCTGCGCCGGCCTGTGAGCCCAGCGCTTCTTGTCCGTGCTGCCGCTGGGCAGGCGGGACACGCAGGCCCTCCGCGCGCCACAGCCTCACACCCGCTTGCGCTTGACCTCCCAGCCCTCGGAGCGCAACAACGCCCACACCCTCCGATAGCCATAACGCGTGTGACGATCGGCGAACTCGTGCCCCCGCCGAACCAAGCGCAACTCGAAATGAGGAGTGGGGGTGGAGTCGGGACGCCGGTGGGGATTCGAGTCGGGCTGGGCGCTGGGAGCTGGTGGTCAGGGGTGGGCGCGATCGTGGCCCCGGCCGCGCACGACCCAGCGCGGGTGGAGAAGCTTGAGTTGGCCCGCCGAGCGCTTCCTTGCGCCGTGGGGCGGGGTGGGCGTAGGGTCGTCGACAGGCTGGTTCAACGTGAGGGGGAAGGCGATGTTCGCGCAGCAGAAGGCAGGGCGTCTTGGCCGTGCGGGGCTGATGGTCTGTTTGATGGTGGTGGTGATGCTGGCGGGCAGCGCTCGCGCATGGGCCACGAATACGGACTCGGACGGTGACGGCTACGACGACACCGACCACAACGTCGCCGCGGGCCCTAGCCCGTTCAACGCCATCCAGTTCACCGCCGCCAACAACGTCGCGCTGGGCGAGGTGATGATGCCTGCGCTCACCACCGGCGGCGGCAACGTGGCCCTGGACACTGGGGCGTTGGTCCGCAACAACACCGGCAACGACAACGTGGCGATCGGCTTCGACGCGCTCAATTTCAACAACGGTTCCACCGCCAACGACAACGTGGCGATCGGCACCAAAGCGCTCTTCTCCAACGTGAGCGGCGGCGGCAACGTGGCGATCGGCCCCAGCGCGCTGCAAACCAACACCGGCCTCGACAACGTCGCAATCGGCTTCAATGCGCTCTTCGCCAACACCACGGGCCACGACAACGTGGCGACCGGCTCCACCGCGCTAATCGCTAATACCACCGGCCACGACAACGTGGCGAGCGGCAGCGACGCGCTCCACTCCAACACCATGGGCCACGACAACCTGGCCAGCGGGACCTTTGCGCTCTTTGCCAACACCACGGGCAATGACAACCTGGCCAGCGGCGCCGGCGCGCTCTCCTCCAACACCACTGCCAGTGACAACGTGGCGAGCGGTACCAACGCGCTGTCATCCAACACGACCGGCGCCAACAATTTGGCGAGCGGCTTCCAGGCGCTTCAGAGCAACACGACCGGCGGCAACAACGTGGCGAGCGGCACCAACGCGCTCCAGAAGAACAACAGCACCAACAACGTGGCGAGCGGCACCAACGCGCTTCAGCTCAACACGAGCGGCTCGGACAACCTGGCGAGCGGCACACAGGCGCTGGCCTCGAACACCACCGGCAACAGCAACCTGGCCAGCGGCACCGACGCGCTGTTCGCTAACACGACCGCTAGCGACAACGTCGCGTTCGGCGCGTTCGCGCTTCAGTCAAACACCACCGGCACTAGCAACCTGGCCAGCGGGAGCAACGCGCTGTCGTCTAACACGACCGCCAGCGACAACCTGGCCCTGGGCACCAACACGCTGCTCAACAACACCACCGGGGCCAACAACGTGGCGGTCGGCACCAACGCGCTGTCTTCGAACACCACAGCGAACAACAACGTCGCCAGCGGCGTCAGCGCGCTTGACCACAACACCACCGGCCACGACAATGTGGCGAGCGGGACGAACGCGCTGCAAGCTAACACGACCGGCCAGGACAACCTGGCGGTGGGGACCAACGCGCTGTATCACAACGGCAGCGGCAACAACAGCCAGGCGATCGGGGTCAATGCGCTGGGTAACAACAGCACCGGCACATGGAATCTGGCCAACGGGACCAACGTGCTTTTTTCCAACACGGTCGGCAACTTCGACGTGGGCAGCGGTGTCAACGCGCTATTTCACAACACCTCGGGCTCTAGCAACCTGGCCGCGGGGGTCCGGGCGCTTTCGGCCAACACGACCGGCAGCTCGAACCTGGCGTTGGGTGCGAACGCGGGTTCGACGCTGACCACCGGGTCTAACAACATCGACCTGGCCAACACGGGAGCCACCGGGGAGTCGGGCGCGATCCGGATCGGCACCCCAGGCACCCAGACCAGCGCCTTCCTTGCCGGCGTGAGCGGCACCTCGATCGCTGGTCCCGACCAGAGCGTGCTGGTCAACTCCGCCGGGCGGCTGGGGACCGCGACCGCCTCCTCGGCCGCGCTCAAGCAGGACATCCGCCCGCTGGGCGCGCTGGCGGACCGAGTGCTCGGCCTCCAGCCGGTCAGCTACCGCTACCAGCCCGCGTACGCCCCAGGCCGAAACCCGACTCAGTACGGGCTGATCGCCGAACAAGTCGCCCACAAGTTCCCTGAGCTGGTCCAGTACGCCCCCAACGGCAAGCCCAACGGCGTCTACTACCAAGAACTACCCGCCCTACTACTCGCCGAACTCCAGCGCCAGGCCGCACAGCACAAGCGCGATCGAATCCAGCTGCGTCGCGAGGCACAAGCCTCCGAACGGCAACAGCGTGAGCTCAGCCGCCAGGCCCACGAGCTGCGCTGGCTACGCCACGAGGTGCTCAAACACCGGTGAGACAGAGAGACCCGCCGACGCGCCTGAGAACCGACGAATCAGCCGCTTCCGAGCTCTTCAGCGGAGGGGGAGGGATTCGAACCCTCGTCGGACCTAACGGCCCGAAACGGTTTTCGAGACCCGCCGATAGCCGGACACCCGCCGCCCCTCCGGGGTGCTCAGGTCCCCTCAGGGACACCCGTACCCCTCAGAACCCGCATCTTGGGACCGATCTCGGGACCGACTGCGCGCGCCGGCGAGGGTAGGATCGTCCTAGAGACCAGAGAGTGCCCCGGCGGCGACCGTAATCGCCCCGGGGCCGGCGCTCGGAGAACGCAGCTCCGGCGCGATCGGCACGCTACCTGCCCCTCCCGCCATCAGGGCCTCGTCCCTCCGGCGCCACGAGCCGAGAGGAGCAGCGATGCCAGAAGTGACCGTGACGCTCACGCAGGAGGACGCGGAGCGCGCGCGCCGAGCCGTGCTCACACGGCTGGCCGAGGCCCTGTATTTCGCGGCCGATGAGGTCCGCGGTCTCGCCGAGAAGGCGGACATCGAGGCGGGCGTCGATGCCGGGGATGCACGGGATGCCGTCACTCAAGCGCTCCGGGACGTGGCCACCATGGACCGACTCGGGTGGCCTGGGGATGCCTGATGGGACTCCCTGGGGGCCGAATGGGCGCAAAGCAGGCCGAAAGGCACGCCCAGGTGCCATTTCCGGCTCCGGGACCGGCCGGCCAGCTGCGCCCGCTCCGCGCAGGCGGCGTGTAGAGTCAGGACTGTGGGGCGGCCGGCGCTCCGACCCCGCACGAGACAGGCGGCCAGATCGGCCGATCGCTCGTAACGCCCGTCCCAGTCTCTGCCGATCCCGAAGGAGGGCATCGCCCGTCGTGGCGACTATTGGTCGATGACAGATCCCCAGAACCACGAGAATCTCAGCACCGAGGAGCGGTTGGTGCTGGATGTCGTCAAGGCCGAAGGCGCGCCGCTCGACGCCATCGCCATTTCGGGCCGGACGCGAATGGCCGTCGAGAGGGTTCTGGAGATAGTCGAGTCATTGATCGCTCGCGGGGAGCTGGTACGGGTCGACCCCGAGCCCGTCCACAACCGCGTTAGCCCATCCGCGCCCCACCATCTGGAGCGCGTCGGCGGGTAGCTGATGCCCTACCTCGTGGCGGCTGTTGTCGCCGCGGTCGTCGGTGGGATCGAGCAGTACCGGCGCCTGGTGGCCCGGTTCACTCTGGAGAACAAGGCCGGGCTGTGGTGGCTTCTTCGAATCGTCCTCGAGGTTGGCGTTGGCCTACTCGCCGTCGGCATCATTCGTGCGGCTCACATCGCCGGCTGGAATCACGCGTGGGGCTGGATCGCGGCGGGCGCCGCGGGCCCGGCCGTCGTCCGGCTTCGGGTGCTGGAGCTGGGGAAAGACGGTCCGCCGGTCGGCCCCGCCACCCTCTACGAACCTCTTCGACGACTGCTAGAGGATCAGATCGACGGTCGGAGCGCGGAGTGTCAAACGACCTGGCTCAACTACGAAATTCTCCCAGCGCTGTCGCGGGCTGGCCCCACGCCGACGCAGCTGGCCACCTATGCCATCGACTACCTCAACAGCTTGCCCCGGATGGATCAGAGCATCCGGGCGCTTGAGATCGCGTGGTTCGAGGGGATCAGGGACAGCGGCTCTGTCAGCGATCGCGTCAAGCTCGAGACGATGGCGCGCCACCTGGTGATCGACCTCAAAGCCCACCGGCTTCTCCAGCGCTTCGTCCGCGACCACGCGGGCGCATAGATGCCCTCAGGCGAAGTGCTGGATCAGCAGGAGCACGAGGGCGGCGAGTAGCCAGAACCCGAGCCACCACACTTCGGGCCAGCTCATGCCGCTACGGCCCTCTGCTGCGGGCGGGCTGCCTGCCCGAGGCTCCTGGCCACCGTCTGGAAGTCGTAGGGATCGTCCGGGCGCCTGGGGTCCACGACGGCCAGGTGACCGATCCCGGTCCAGTGCGCCCAGTGGGGGAATCGGTGAAGCCAGGAGCGGACGCTGAGGACCTCGGCGAGGTGGGCCTCGGCGGCGACGAGCTGCTCGAGCACCTCCAAGTACTCGGCGCGCGCTGCGGTCAGGGCCCGGTCGAGTGACTGATCCCAGTCGTGACCGTGCCGGTCGACGACCTCCACGAGCTCGCGCCGGCCCTCGCCCAGCGCCGCCCTGAGCTGGCCATCCGTGCCGGCCGGCAGCCGTTCAAGCTGCTCCCGATAGCGGAGCGCTGCGGCACGGATCTCGGGCGCGTTGCGGATCAGCCCGGGCGGCGGCGTAGAGATCGGCCGCGGCTCGGGGCGCGGATCTTGCGCTGGCGGGCTGTTGGCCGCAGCGGCGTGCGCGAGCGCAGTCGTCCAGTCCAGCCCCGTCGGGGTGCGGAGGCCTTCGCCGTTGAGCTGGCGGGCGATCGACCCATACGACCGGCCCTCCTCGTGGAGCTGCCAGATCCGATCAGCGACGGCCGAGGTCACAAGTGTTCAGACCAGCGGGCGCCGGCCACTAACCCGTGTGCGAGTGGCCGGCGCCCGGGTCACCACCACCGGAGCTCGCGGTGGCCCCAACATGAACGCCTCGGATTCTCGCACGCGGGACGGGCTTCCGAGGGGTCACCCGGTCGTGCAGCGTTGCAGTGTGTTCGGCGAAGTTCTTCTCACGGCGCACTGGCCGGCTTCGCAGCCCGCGCCGCTCGAAGCTCATACCCCCCATCCGAACGTTCCCCGGGCTAGCGCGCGCCGGACGGGTTGGCTCGGCGCCACCTCGCGAGCTCATCGAGCGCCAGGAGCGGGTCGTCGGGTGCTTCCTCGTCGCCGGTGTCAGCGTGCAGCATCTCCCAGTAGAGCCTCATCGCCTGGATGCTCCCGGCGCGCGCCGCACGGGACACTGCCACGCGCAGCGCGTCGTCCGTCATCGGGGGGGCTTGGGTGCTGTGGTCGCGAGCGGCGGCGACCGCGGCGGCGAACATGCCGTAGGTCGAATCGGGCTCGTGCTCGCCACGCTTGAGCCAGTTGTAGAGCGTGCGCTCCGAGATCCCCGCGCGGCGGGCAGCGTCGGCAAGCGACACGCCAGCCGCGACCGCACCTACGACGGTGCCACCTACCTCGGTGATTCGGCCGGAATCGCGCTTCTTCGGGCGTGGCATGGCTGCAGGGTTGCAGGGCGTTCGCGTGTTTGGCGCGCGCGGCCGTCTGGCCGGCTTTGGAGCCCGCGCGACCAACAGCTCATACCCCCATCCCAAAGATCTCCGCCGGATGGTGGGTCATATCTGCATCGCGCTGGCCCCAGCGAGGGCTGGCGTGCACACCGTTTCGGAAATGCGACGTGCGCTGGCCGCTGGGCCAAGCGGCGCGGGGGTCGTGGTGCTGCCCTGACTGGAGAATTGGCGGAGGCCGATCCGTGGCCATGATCGCGTGAAGGTGGTCATAGGGGACCACCGGGCACCGGTAGAGCTGTGCCAGCGCCCGGATCATCCGTCGGACGGCGAGCGAGTCTCCGGGACACTCGGCAAGCGCTGCGACTCGCGAGTGGCGCGCTCGGAAGCAGCGTGGCTGGTCCTCGAGCTTCGGACCCCACGCGACGACCGCGCCGGCCACCTCCCTGGCCGCTGGCAGGAGTGGCTCGTGGAGGACGTAGAGACCACATGTGCAGTCGGGGTCGGGCGCATGGTGGCGTTTCAGCTCGAAGCGACCTCGCTTGTCCCGACCCGCCCCCAGACACACCGCCGTGTTGATGCCCGGTTTCCAGGCTGTCTCGTGGTCCAGGGCCGTTAGACCGAGGTCAGTGACAACCCAGATCCGGAAGCCCACCCGTTCGTCTCTGAGTTCGGCCGTCTTGTAGAGGTCGGAGATCTCGGCCCAGGTGGGCAGCTTCGTCCTCAGCTTCGAGTGCGCGCCGAGAGCCCTACCAAACGAGATGCTGGCTCGGCCGGCGTCAGTCGACAGGTAGTCCGGGTCCACCGTGATCCCGACGCGGCCGAGCAGGATGCGATCGGCGTCCCAGCAGATCCCCGTCTCGAGGTGGTCGGTGGTGTAGCCAAGCGGGTGATCCTGAATGGCTAGGTGCAGGTACACCGAGTCCTTACGGTCGCGCTCGAGGCCTGGGATTCCCGGTGACTGTGTGAGCTGGTCGAACAGCGCCGCTGCCCTCGACCCATGGTCGGGGTCGCCGCCGTCGTCCTCGCGCATGCAGTCGTGCAGCAGAGCGAAGTTCCACAGGAATGGCAGGCTGACTGGCCGCTCGCGGACATCGACCTGGCGGGCGATATGCAGCGCGGCGAGCGCCACGCAGCGCCAGTGCTCATCGCCGTGAATCTGCGATTGACCGGGCGGGTTGGTGACAGGGTAGTGCTCCAATGCCGACCGCAGTGGCTCGGGCGCTAGAGCGCTCATACCCCCCGGCGCGGGCCTGCTGCGCGTCATCGCCGGACAAAGCTAACGCGAGGGATCGCTCCCATTCGGACTTAACGGTCGACCACGCGCAGGATCTCGACCAGCACGCCGGCGGATCTCACGCACCCAGCTCGCACTCACCTTCTCGATACTCGCCACCATCGTCGCTGAGCGGCCCTCGTGCTCATGGCAAACGCGATAGCGAAACTGCTCCTTGGATTCGGGTTCGCGATCAGGCCCGTGGGTGACAAGTCCCTTGCCCCCCAAAGGGCGGAGCCAGCGGAAAAGGGCTCGGTACGAGGAGGAGTGCGTTCGGTGGGGTGCCGATCACTTCCCGGGAGTGGACCCGTCGGTCGTACGGGCAGCGATCGGCATGTTGCACGACCACGACCGGACTGACCCCGACCGGGCTGTCGAGATCGTCGCGTTATGGCTCAGACGCTGGGGCTCGATGCAGTCCGACGCTCTCGGAGGCCAGGAGCCCAGCCCCACGGAGCGTTGCCTTGCTGATCTGTCTGGCTCGGAGCTTCTTGCCGCGTTCCCCGGGTCGGTCTTCCTCGACGACGTGGCCGTGGAGGCGATGTTCTGAGCGAGCAGCTGCTCACTGTGGAGGACGTCGCCAAGAGGTTGCTCGTGTCCGAGAAGTGGGTGTATCGCGCGGCGCGGCGAGGGGAGCTGCCGTGTGTGCGGCTGGGCCGCTATTACCGCTTCCGGTCGGCGTCAATCGACGAATGGGTTGTGGAGCAGGAGGCGGGAGGTGTAGCGTCTGCATCGACCAATGGAAAGGCCCCGCGCGAACGGGGCCCTTCCGCCGCCCCGAGGGGCGGCCCCACACCGAAGGAGTGATCTTCGATGCAAGCCTCTAAGTCTCGTTCTCGTGGCTCAGGCCACGTCTACCTCGCCCCTCCCTCGCGCACGGTGTGGCACCTGCGCTACCGGCTGCCGGACGGTCGCGAGTCTCGCAAGCGGATCGGCCCGAACTGGACTGGCCGCGGCCGACCGCCGGCGGGCTGCTTCACCGAGGCGATGGCGCGGGCCGAGCTGGCCGCGTTCCTCGAGCTGCGCGCCGGCGCCGGCGCCGACCCGCGTCTGAGCGCGGCGATCGACGCCTGGCTGGACGAGCTCGCGCGAGAGGGCCGGTCGAACGGAACGGTCGGCCGCTACCGCTCGATCGCCGAGCGCCAGGTGAAGCCCGCGCTGGGCGATCGCAGGCTGAGTGACGTCACCACGGCGGACGTGATCGCGCTGCGCGAGCAGCTCGCCGGCGAGGGCCTCTCGGCGTCGTCGCTGAACAAGGTCCGCACGGTCCTGGTGGGCGCGTACAAGCGCGCCCGCCACGCTCACGGCTACATGGGCCCGAACGTAGGCCTCGACTTCGAGCGCCGATCGGTCAAGCCTTCCGGTGTGATCGACGTCTATTCGCCGGCCGAGGTCGAGGCGCTCGCCCGTCACGCGGCGAGCGAGCAGGACGCGGCGATCTTCCGCGTCGCGGCCTATGCCGGCCTGCGCCTGTCGGAGATCCGCGCGCTGCGTTGGCGTCACGTCGAGTTCGCGGCGGCGACCATTCGCGTGCGCGCGGGCTACACGAACAGCGACGGGGAGGGCCTGCCGAAGTCCCGCCGCGGCCGCGTGGTGCCCCTGATCGACCAGGCCGCCGCGGCGCTGAACGATCTCTCCCGGCGCGAGCACTTCACCGGCCCGGACGATCTCGTCTTCTGCAACGAGCTCGGCGGCGTGCTCGACAACGTGCGGTTGTACCGCCGCTACATCGCGGCCGCGGAGGACGCGGGGCTGTACCGCCTGGTGAAGGGCAAGCGTCGGGTGTTGCGCTTCCACGACCTCAGGCACACGTTCGGGACGATCGCGGTGCAGGCGTGGCCGGTGACCGACGTCCAGGGCTACATGGGCCACGCGGATATCTCGACCACGATGGTCTACGTCCACTTCAAGCCCCACACCGATGCCGCCCGGCGCCTCACGGAGCTGGTGAGCGCCGCGGTCGACGTCGACGCGGCCTGGGACCGATCGGGGACTGTTGGGACCGATCCGGTGCCGGCGACGCCAGCTCCCGCTGCCCCGTGAAGTGCCGGGTTTGCAGGGACAAGCGGAGGGGGAGGGATTCGAACCCTCGTCGGACCAAAACGGCCCGAAACGGTTTTCGAGACCGCCGCATTCAACCACTCTGCCACCCCTCCGGATGACGGCCCGAGAAGGCTAGCGCGGGCGCCCCGACCCGCCGCCCTGAGCTCCGGTCCGACCCGGCTCAGCGCCGGGAGGCAAAAAAGTCGCCGAGCAGCGACGCGGACTCGGCGCCCAGGAGACCTCCGGACAACTCGGGCCGGTGGTTGAGTCGCTGCTCGCCCAGGACGTCGAGAACGCTGCCCGCCGCCCCCGCCTTGGGATCCACAGCCCCGTAGACGACCCTTGGCACGCGCGCCAGGATGATCGCGCCCGCGCACATCGGGCACGGCTCGAGGGTGACGTAGAGCACTGTGTCGAGCAGGCGCCAGCTCCCAAGGGCCCGGGCCGCCTCGCGCAGGGCCAGGATCTCGGCGTGGGCCACCGGGTCCTGGCGCACCTCGCGCTCGTTGTGGGCGCTGGCGATCACCTCGCCCTCGTGGACCACGATGGCGCCGATCGGCACGTCCTCGTGCTCCATGGCCAGCTCGGCCTCGCGCAGGGCCAGCCGCATGAAGTACTCGTCTCGGGGAAAGAATCGCTCGCCCATCGGGCCTGAGGCTTCTCGGGGGGCCCGCCTATAGCTTTTGATGTGGGCGCTGGCTGCCGATTAGATCGGCATCATTGTGCGCCACCGCCGTAGGCACGCCGGTTCGGCCCCACCGGGACGCAGCCGACGGACCCATCGATTCCTTACTCGTCATTAACGGAACTCTCTCAAGCTCTGCCTCCTACGCCGGCGAGTGTGGCCGGTCCTTTCCTCGCTTCCGACCGGTGCCCACCTCTCAGCCCTCCCGCTCGAATCCATCAGCTAGCGGGTGGTTGCGCCGCTGGCGCCGGCTGTGCGGCGCCCTGATCGGCGCCACCCTCCTTCTATCCTCCGCAGCGCTGGCGTCCGCCGCTCGGGCCAGCGGGGCTCCGTACGTGCCCGGGGAGGTGGTGGTCGGCTTCGCCCCCCACGCCACACCCACCGCCCGGGCCGCGGCCGAGCGGGGGACGGGAACGGCAGACGTCGAGCAGCTCGGCAGCGCCCGAGTGCTTCGGATCAGAAGCGGCGTCAGCGTGGCCCAGGAGATCCGGCTGCTGCGCCGCCGCCCGGGGGTGCGGTATGCGGTCCCCGACTACATTGCCCATCTTGCCGATGGCCCGGCCCGCTCTGCGGTTGCTTTTCGGGGCACCGGTCCTCACCCGGACCTCCTCGCCCAGGCCGCGCAGGCGTCCCCGGCCCCGCCCGCTCAGGCGTCTCCAGCCCCGCCGCCCGAGCCGGCGCCGATCATCCCCAACGACCCCGGTCGGGGGAGCACGCCGGGGGGCTGGCAGGCGGTCCAGTGGAACTTCCTGCCCACCTCGGGAGTGAACGCGCCCGAGGCGTGGGCTCACGTGGCCGCCGCCGGCGCTCCGGGCGGGAGTGGAGTGACCGTGGCAGTGCTGGACACCGGCGTGGCCTACGAGAACCGGGGACGGTTCCGGCGCTCGCCCGACTTCCTCTCGAGTCAGTTCGTCCCGGGCTATGACTTCGTGGGCCACAGCCCCCACCCGGATGACCACAACGGACACGGCACCCATGTGGCTGGGACCATCGCGGAGGCCACCAACAACGGCTACGGGCTCACCGGGCTGGCCTTCGGGGCCAAGATCATGCCCGTCCGAGTGCTCAACTCACACGGTGAGGGCGACGCTCGCAACATCGCCGCCGGCGTCCTGTGGGCCGTGCGCCACGGGGCCAAGGTCATCAACCTGAGCCTCGAGTTCTCCGAGGACGTCACCGCGCGCCAGATTCCCGAGCTCATCACGGCCATCGCCTATGCCCACCGCAAGGGGGTGTTCGTGACCGGGGCGTCGGGCAACGAGGGGCATGCCACGATCGCCTACCCCGCTCGGGCCCGCGGGGTGATCGCGGTGGGAGCGACGACAGAGCATGGTTGCCTGGCCGACTTCTCCAATGACGGGCGCGGTCTCGACCTCGTCGCCCCCGGAGGCGGCTCGGATGCCAACCTGACCGGCGACGGCGACTGCCACCCCGTCGGCCCGACCGGGCGCGACGTCTACCAGGTCACCTTCACGGGCCAGAACCCGCGCAAGTTCGGGCTGCCCTCCGGTTACGAGGGCACGTCCATGGCGGCCCCCCACGTGGCCGCCACGGCCGCCCTGGTCATCGCCAGCCGAGTGCTGGGTCCGAACCCCACTCCGGACGGGATCGCGCAGCGACTGGAGGCCACGGCCCGCCATCTGGGTCCGGCGGGCTACAACCCCCAGTTCGGGTGGGGCCTGATCGACGCCGCAGCCGCCACCGATCCGACCGTACCGGTGGCCACCACCCCTCTGACCACGCCGCCGCGCTGACCGAGACCGCCCCGGTGAGGGCTACGTGGTCCGGATGATCAGGACCGAGCAGGGGGCGTGGTGGGAGATCTTGTTGGGAACCGAACCGAGCAGGAAGCGCTTGGCCCCGGTCATTCCCTTGTTCCCCACGATGATCAGGTCAGCGTCCTTCTCCTCGGCCACGTCGAGGATGGCGTCCGCCGGATCCCCCTGGCGGGCGTAGGTATCTACGTCCACGCCGGCCTTCTTGAGCTCCTCGGCCGCGTCGGCCAGCGTCGAGTCGACGTCCTCGCGCGGGTTGATCATCCACTGCAGGTCCTCGGGAGCCTCCTTGGACTCCTCCCGCAGACGGCTACCGGAGACGGGCTCATAAGCGCTCACCAGATGGACTGAGCCTCCCACCGCCTTGGCCAGGTCCGCGGCCTGACTGACGGCCTTCTTCGCCGTATCGGAACCGTCGGTGCCCACCACGATCGAGTCGAACATGCCACTCCCCTGGGTCGCGCGGCGTCCCCGCTCGGGCTGCGGGCACGGCGCCGTGCGTGCGGCGCGGGCGGATCATATCCCCGGGGCT
>Ga0307477_10002401_pt1 | contig 14562 bp, 8 predicted proteins | sample atmos_gasesECM2C_FD_203316 | JGI IMG/M metagenome (GOLD analysis project Ga0307477, IMG submission 203316) | Hardwood forest soil microbial communities from Morgan-Monroe State Forest, Indiana, United States - atmos_gasesECM2C_515 | ecosystem: Environmental > Terrestrial > Soil > Temperate...
TATCACGAGTTCCTCACCCAGTGGAAAGATGCCGACCCGGAGATTCCCATCCTGAAGTCTGCGCGGGCGGAATTCGCTAAATTCAAGTAGCTGGACGGCCAAAATCGTTCCACAATTACAGTCCTGGGGGAGTGGCAACAGCGCACCGCTCCTTCACGGCAGACTACAATGATCATTCTTCCAACCGCTGCTCGATTCCTGCGAAACACTCGATGATTCGTACTCGGCTAACGGAACGTTTTGGCATCACCCACCCGATCATCTGCGCGCCAATGGCGTTGGTTACCGGCGGGGCGCTCGCCGCGGCCGTATCTAGTGCTGGCGGATTGGGCATCGTCGGCGGAGCCTATGCGGGGACATTAGGCGGCGAGCCTGACCTGGAAGCCGAAATTGCTCGAGCGAAATCTGGCAAGTTCGGAGTGGGATTCATCACCTGGGCGCTGGAGCGCGCGCCAAAGATGCTGACGACGGCGTTGCGCCACTCGCCGTTCTGCGTGTTCCTCTCCTTCGGGGATCCGCGCCCGTTTGCAGCGGAGATTCGCGAAGCCGGAGCATTGTTGATTTGCCAGGTGCAGTTCCTCTCGCAAATCGATGCCGCTCTGAATGCAGGTGCTAACGCGATTGTGGTCCAGGGTGCGGAAGCAGGCGGGCACGGAGCGACGCGATCGACGTTCCCTTTTGTGCCCGAGGCTGCCGATTACCTGAAGCAGCATTCGCCGCAAACCTTGCTTCTTGCTGCCGGAGGCATCGCGGATGGAAGGGGATTGGCCGCGGCACTGATGCTGGGTGCAGACGGAGTTGTTGTGGGCACGCGCCTTTGGGCCTCCGCCGAGGCGCTTACTCCGAAGTCGCACACGGACAAAGCCATCGGGGTCTCTGGCGATGCAACCATTCGCACCAGGACCCTCGATGCGCTTCGCGGCGTTCCCTGGCCAAAGGAGTACTCATTCCGTTTCCTCAAAAACAAGCTGACGGACGAATGGGCTGATCGCGAAGCTGAGGCGTTCCGCGCCTTTGGCACATTGTCCTCTCAATACGCGAAGGCACGGGCACAGGATGATCTCGATACTCTTGCGGTGGTTGGCGGCGAGGCCGTCGGCCTCCTTAGAGATCGCCCCTCGGCTGCATCGATCGTGGATTCGATGATTTCGCTTGCTGAAACTATTCTGCGCAATGGCGGCAAGCTTGACTTCACCGTATCCGTTCCTCCGCCGCGTTGACCCTTTCGCGCCCGGCGTGCTAGCTTGCCCGTGCCCCGAGATGTGAGCTCAGTTTTGTTTGAAGAGTATTCTTCCCGAGGAGAGAATTCGCACCGCATGACGCCAAGCAAGAGTAGCGGAACTGAGAAGCTCCCGATGCGGCGCGGCGGAAAAGCCGCGCGCATCGCCGTCATTCCCGGCGACGGAATCGGGAAGGAGGTCACTCCGGAGGCCGTGAAGGTGCTCCGTGCGGCTGTCGCACCGGCAAATCGTCAGATGGAGTTCGTGGAATTCGACTGGGGCGCCGATAAGTACTTGCGCGAGGGAGTTACTCTGCCGGCGGGCGCCGTGGAAATGTTGCGAGACGAATTTGACGCCATTCTCTTTGGGGCCTTGGGCGATCCGCGCGTGCCTTCCAACCAGCATGCCGCCGACATTCTCCTCGGCTTGCGTTTCAAGCTCGACCTTTACGTGAATGCGCGTCCGGTGGAACTGCTGCACGCACGATTGACTCCGCTGCGCGATCGCACGGAACGCAACATCCGGCTCGTGGTCTTCCGCGAGAACACGGAAGGGCTTTACGTCGGTGTCGGCGGATTCTTCAAGAAAGGAACTCCAGACGAGATTGCTATGCAGGAAGACGTCAATTCCCGCAAAGGAGTCGAACGGATTATCCGCTACGCGTTTGAGTACGCCCGCCAAAATCGCTTGAAGCGCGTGTGTATGAGCGACAAATCCAACGCCATGACCTTTGCGCATGACCTCTGGCAAAGGGTTTTCAAGGAAGTGAGACAGGAATACCCGGAGACCGAATCGCGACACCTTTACATTGACACGCTGGCGATGGAACTCGTTCGCGACCCGCGGCAGTTTGATGTCATTGTGACCTGCAACCTCTTCGGCGACATCATCAGCGACTTGGGTGCGCAGCTCGCGGGCGGGCTCGGGTTGGCGCCCTCAGCTAATATCCACCCTGGGCAGACCTCGTTGTTCGAGCCGATTCACGGGTCGGCACCCAACATTGCGGGCAAGGGAATTGCAAACCCCCTCGGTTCTGTTCTGGCTTCCGCGATGATGCTCGACTTTCTCGGCTGGAGGGAACAAGCAGCAGCGGTAAGCGAAGCCGTAAAGCTCGCGCTGCGCGAGAACTTCTTGACCCCAGACCTGGGAGGTGAAAAAGGAACTCAGGCAGTCGGCGATTGGCTTGCCAGGCGTGTCGGTGAAATAAAGCCGATATCAACTTAAAGTAATACTTTAGATACAGAAAATCGGTGGGCCAGCTCTTGTTCTCATCGTCATTTGCGCTGCGCTAATTTCGTCAGGGAAATTCCTGTCAAGAATCCTCCCACGTGGGCCCACCAGGCAACACCTCCAGTCGCAGCTGCGCCCATTGCGCTGATGCCTCCAAGGAATTGCAACAGGAACCAATAGCCCAGGATGAAGATGGCCGGAATCGGCACCAGAAAAATGAAGACCAGTGTGAGAATCCTTGCTCTCGGATACAGCAGGGCATACGCGCCCATCACGCCGGAGATCGCGCCGCTCGCTCCGACCGCCGGAAGTGGAGAGTTCAGGTTAAAGAGCACATGCAGAAGACCTGCGCTGATCCCGCAAACCAGATAGAACAAGAGATAAGGGAAGTGCCCGAAAAAATCCTCGACGTTGTCGCCGAAGATCCACAAGAAAAGCATGTTGCCGGCGATATGCATAAAGCCCGAATGCAGAAACATGCTTGTCAGCAGGGGAAGAAATGCCGCTTCCAAATGGACATGACCCGAGAACCAGCCCGGGATCCTTGCGGGTATTGTGGCGTTGGCGGTAACAAAAGCCTTGAAGGCGTTCGGCGGAAGCGTCATCTGATACACAAAGACGGCGATGTTGGAAAGAATGAGCAGTGTGTTGACAACGGGGAAATTGCGTCGCGGATTCAGGTCTTTGAGTGGTATGAACATGCGATGAGGCCGGGCGCTCCAATGATGCTAAAGGCACAGACCGCACAGCAGAGTAACGGAAAAGCGAAAAAAGGAAAAGCCGCACAGAAACAGCTTGGATTTCGCGAGGCGCCCATTTAGCCGGCGGAGGCGCTGCGCGAAAAATGCCGCAAGAATTTTTTCCAGGGAAACATTGCGCGCGGCGCCGGTGTGTGGTAATTAAACTAGTTCTTGCGTGAGCGCGCGAATCGGACGGGGAAGTGCAGGCCGTTCGAAGCTGCGTCGGCGCGCCGACTGGCCATGCCCGCCCGGGAAACGGAAGCCATCATCTTGAAGACTTTTCCGCTGGGCGAAGCTGACCGCCTGGTAAGCTTTCTCGGACGCGAGTCTGGAAAATTGCGGGGCGTCGCCGCCGGTGCGCGGCGCTTGAAGAATCGCTACGGTTCCACGCTGGAAGTGCTCTCTCACGTCAAGATCTGGTATGTCGACAGGGAGACGCGGGACTTGGTGCGCATTCAGCAATGCGACCTGCTCGAGTCCTTCCACAAAGCGCAAAGCGATTACGGGCTCAGCACCGGGCTGGCAGTGATCAGCGAGATCTCCGAGCTGGTCTTGCCGGAACATGAAATTGCCGAACCCATGTTTCGCCTGATTCTTCTGACAGCTCGAGAGATCGACCGAACGGGGAACTGGGAACTGCCGCTAAGCTACTTCGCGTTTTGGACCGTGCGCCTCGGCGGATGGCTTCCGCAGTTTGACCGTTGCGCGGCGTGTGGTACGGCGTTCGATGGGCGCGCCGCTTATTATGCCGGATGGAATGCCGGCCTACTTTGTGAGAAGTGCCGGAGTTCCGGCATGAAGCCCATGCATCTCGAAGCGCGTCTCTTGGGAGAGCGATTTGCCGAGGAACGGCTCGATCGAATTGGTAATTCGACTCCACTCGAAGTAGCCGTGAAAGAGCTGCGCGAGGCATCGCTTAATTGGATCGAGCACCACGCAGAACGGCAATTGAAAACGAAAGAGTTGCTGGAGACTTCTTGAAATCTAAAGTAAAACTAGAGGGCTCCGTCAAGGGCCTTACCTTCCAAGACTTAATCTTAAAGCTCTCGCATTTTTGGGTGAAGCAGGGCTGCGTTCTCCAGCAGCCCTACGATGTGGAAGTCGGCGCGGGAACCATGCACCCGGAAACATTTTTGCGAGTCTTGGGTCCTTCCCCGTACCGCGTAGCTTACGTTCAACCGAGTCGTCGGCCCGCCGACGGTAGGTACGGAGAAAACCCCAACCGTCTCTACAAACACACGCAGCTTCAAGTCGTCCTCAAACCATCACCGGCAGACATTCAGGACCTCTATCTGGATAGCCTCGGAGCCATCGGCATTGATTTGAAGGATCACGACATTCGCTTCGAGGAGGATAATTGGGAGTCGCCCACGCTCGGAGCATGGGGTATCGGGTGGCAAGTGCTTCTGGACGGACTCGAGATCACACAGTTCACTTACTTTCAACAGAGCGGGGGAATCGATCTTGATCCCATTTCCGTCGAGCTTACCTACGGCTTGGAACGCATCTGCGCTTTCCTCCAGGGCGTTGACAGTGTCTACGATTTACGCTGGTCCGCGGACAAATCTTATGGCGATATCCGGCTTGCAGAAGAGCAGCAATTCTCCGAATACAGTTTCGACCGCAGCGACGCTGCTCTGATTCGTTCTGAGTTTGAGCTCCACGAGAAGCAAGCCAAAGAACTTCTAAACGGTTTCTCAAGCATGAAGGGGAAGGATCGCGCTCGCTACCCTCTCCTCGCAGCGTATGACCATTGCTTGAAGTGCTCGCACTTGTTCAATCTTTTGGACGCCCGCGGTGTCATCTCCACGACGGAGAGAGCAACTCTCATGGCCCGGGTGCGTACGCTGGCGTGCCGCCTAGCGCCCGCCTATCTGGAACAAATTGGCGGAGCCCCCCAACGACACGAGGCTCGTCCATGAAGAACTTGGAGCGACGGGTAGAACTGTTGTTTGAAATTGGATGCGAAGAAATTCCCGCAGGAATGATTCCAAAAGCGGAAGAGGAGTTGCGCGCCAATCTGGGGAAACACTTGGCGGCGGAGAGCCTCTTCGATGGTGTGCAAGTGGAAGCTTTCGGCGCTCCCCGCCGGCTGACAGCTTGCGTTCGAGGGCTGCCGGAGAAACAGACAGACGCCACAACGGAAGTGACCGGCCCGCCTCAATCTGTCGCCTACGATGCCGTCGGCGCGCCGACTCGTGCCGCGCTGAGTTTCGCGGAGAAGCAAGGGTTGCCGCTTAGCAGACTCTACCTCGCGAAAACACCCAAGGGAGAGTACCTCGCCGCCAGGAAAACAAAGCTTGGGCGTGCTAGTTCCCAAATTCTTTTGGAGATTTTACCGCGCGTGATTCACGACTTTGCCTGGCCGAGATCAATGACCTGGACGGGTCTCGAAGGTGCGCGGTTCATTCGGCCGATACGCTGGATTGCAGCTGTGCTCGACGGCAAGCCGTTGACATTCTCCTTCGGGGGAGTGTCGGCCGGTTCTGCAACTCGCGGCCACCGTTTTCTTGGTTCGACGAATATTCGCGTGAAGAGTTTTGCCGACTATGAAAAAAAACTGGCCGCGAACGGCGTCCTTGTCAGGCCCTCGGCGCGCCGCGATAAGATCGAGAAGGAACTGACGGCCCATACCAAGCGGGGCGGATACCGCGTTCACGATGACCCTGATTTGAAAAAGCTCGTGTGTTACTTGAATGAGTACCCGACTGTGATTGAAGGTGAGTTCGATCCGGCGTTCCTGAGTTTACCGGACGAAATCCTGATTACCGTGATGCGGGACCATCAGAAGTATTTCGCAGTGGAGAAACGCTCCGGTGAACTCGCCCCCCATTTTTTAGCGGTGATCAATCTCGCCAAAGACTCGAAGGGCTTGGTCAGGGCAGGACACGAGCGAGTGCTGCGCGCACGATTCGCCGACGCTCGGTTCTTTTGGGAGGCCGACCAGAAGTGTCGGCTCGCCGACTATCTGCCGAAACTGCAGCGCGTCACTTATGAAGCGCGGCTCGGCAGTTACCGCGATAAAGTCGAGCGTGTCCGCACCCTGGCGCGGTGGCTTGCGGAGCAGTGGTTCAATAGCGGCATCCTTCAGGCGCATGTCGCCGAAGCTGATCGCGCTGCCGAGTTGGCCAAATGTGACCTCGCCACAGAGATGGTGCGGGAGTTTCCGGAATTGCAGGGTATCGTCGGCGGACTATATGCCCGCGCGCAGGGCGAGCCGGACTCTGTTGCCAACGCCATCTATGATCACTACCTACCGGCGGGACTCGATGATCCGATCCCGCGTAATCCCACGGGCTGTGCTGTCGCTTTGGCTGACAAGCTCGATTCCATCGTGGGTTGTTTCGCCGTCGGTGTTGTACCCACGGGTTCGAGCGATCCCTATGCTCTGCGCCGCGCGGCACTCGGGTTCGTAATAATCGTCCTTGAGAAGAAGCTTCCGATTTCTCTCTCGATGGCGGTGGGTGCAGCAACCAGGGCCTTGTTGACACATCCCCCAAAGCGCGAAGTGAAGCCCGAACAAGAAGCGCAGATTCTCGAGTTTCTCGTTGATCGCGTGCGCTTCATTTTCCGGGAAAAACTAGGCTTCGGCTATGACGAAGTAGCCGCCGTCCTGCGTGCCGGTGCAGACGACTTGGTGGACGCGCAGAAACGCCTTACCGCGTTGCGCTCCATCCGCAAATCCAAAAACTTCGAGCCGTTGGCGGTGTCATTCAAAAGGATTCGCAAGATCCTCGAAAAGTCAGACTTCCAAGCGGAGGGTTCCGATCGAGTGCATCCGGACATGTTTGAGAATCAAGCCGAGTGGGGATTGTTCACGGCCGTCCGTGAAGCAGCCGCAAAGGTTCAGGTGGAAAAGCGGGCCGGGCGTTATCAGGAAGCGTTGGAAGTGATAGCCGGACTCCGCAAAGCCGTGGATCGTTTCTTCGACGAAGTGTTGGTGATGTCGGAAAATCCCGGCGTGCGGAAAAATCGCCTCGAACTGCTTGCGGAGCTCCTGCGGGAATTCACCACCATTGCCGATTTCTCGGAGCTGGGTGGGGAAGAGAGTGGATAGTTATCTCAAGTAATGCTTTACATTGAACAGCTAGAAATTCCCGCTGCCTGTCGGCGCGCCGACAGAAAAACCAGAATCTTTGAACCTATTGCAAATGGCGTCGCAACAAGAATTATTCAAGCAAAAATCCAATCGCGAGGGCACTAATGAAAAAGTGGGTTTATTTTTTTGGCGGGGGCAAGTCAGAGGGCGGCGGCGAGTGGCGCGATTTGCTCGGTGGCAAGGGCGCCGGGCTCGCGGAGATGACCAAAATCGGTCTGCCCGTTCCCGCGGGTTTCACGATTTCCACGGAAGCCTGCGACTACTTTTATAAGAACGGAAAAAAGTACCCCGCCGCGCTCAAGAAGGAAGTGGCCACCCATGTTGCCAGACTTGAAAGAGTGACGCGCAAGAAACTCGGGGACCCAAAGAACCCCCTTCTGGTCAGCGTCCGCTCCGGCTCTGCGCGCTCTATGCCGGGCATGATGGAAACCATTCTGAATCTGGGCTTGAATGACCGCTCGGTGGAAGGTCTTGCGGCCACAACCAAGAATGACCGCTTCGCCTACGACGCTTACCGCCGCTTCGTGCAGATGTACTGCACTGTTGTAATGGAAATGTCGAAAGAAGATCTCGAGCACCGGCTTCGCGCGATGAAAGCGCGTTTGGGCTTCAAGGAAGATACCGCCGTGCCGGCAAGCGGATGGAAAGAACTCGTTGCGGAATACAAGAAACTCTTCCAGCAAAAAACTGGGGGGACATTCCCCGAGCATCCTATGGATCAACTCTGGGGTGCGATCGGAGCGGTCTTCGGTTCTTGGATGGCGGAGAAGGCTGTCACCTACCGGCGAGTCGAAAAGATCACTGGACTCCTTGGGACCGCCGTCAACGTCGTTCAAATGGTGTTCGGGAATACCGGAGACAATTCCGGCACTGGTGTGTGCTTCACGCGTGACCCCAGCTCCGGCGAGAAAATATTCTATGGCGACTACCTGGTGAATGCCCAAGGGGAAGACGTCGTAGCTGGAATTCGCACTCCCATGCCCCTAAGCGAAATGAAAAAAGCCATGCCCAAGGTATACGGTCAGCTCGAGAAAGTTCGAGTAAAACTTGAAAGGCACTATCGCGACATGCAGGACATGGAGTTTACCGTCGAGGACGGCAAACTCTACATGCTGCAAACACGCACAGGAAAACGCACCCCAGCCGCTGCATTCCGTATCGCAGTGGACATGGCCGATGAAAAACTGATCACCAAGGACGAAGCACTCCAGCGCATCAAACCGGAGGACATCGAGCGCCTCTTCTACCCGGTCATCGACTCAAAAGTGGATAAGAAGTCGCTTCAATCTCGAGTTCTGACCACTGGCATCAACGCCGTTCCCGGTGCAGCCGTGGGCAAAGTGATTTTCAGCGCCCGCGAAGCCGAGGAGTGGACTGAGCGCGGCGAGAAAGTAATCCTCGTGCGCCGGGAGACCAGCCCGGAAGATGTGGGTGGCATGGCCGTGGCACAAGGAATCTTGACGGCCACCGGCGGCAAAACAAGTCACGCGGCCGTCGTCGCGCGCGGCTGGGGAAAGTGTTGTATCGTCGGCGCGGAAAAACTCGATATTGATTACGCAAATCAAAAGATGAGCGCCGGAGGAAAAGTCGTAAAGCAAGGCGAGTGGATAACCCTGGATGGTGGAGAAGGCGTGGTCTACGCAGGGGACATGCCCCTTGTGACGCCGGAACTTCCCAAAGCCTACGCCACGATCATGAAGTGGGCGGATGAAACGCGCCGCCTCGGCGTGCGCACGAATGCCGACACTCCCCAGGACGCACGCAAGGCCAGGGAGTTTGGCGCGGAAGGCATCGGGCTGGTCCGGACAGAACACATGTTCTTCACGGATTTTGAGCAGCCCGAGAAAAGCCACGAGCGCCAGCGCGCTATCCAGGAGATGATCCTCGCGGACAACAAGGAAGCCCGCGTCCGCGCCCTCGACAAACTCTTGCCGTTCCAACGCCGTGATTTCGTCGGAATCTTCCAGGCCATGGACGGTTTCCCGGTTACCATTCGCCTGATCGACCCGCCCCTGCACGAGTTCGTTCCTCACGAACGTCCGAAACAGGAAGAGCTGGCGCGGGACTTGGGCATAGATGTCGAGACCGTGGCGCGCCGCGTGGAGCAGTTGCACGAAGCGAACCCCATGCTTGGGCACCGCGGCTGCAGGCTTGCAATCACGTATCCCGAGATTTTAGAAATGCAGGTCAGGGCGATCATCGAAGCCGCCATTGAGTGCACGAAGGCTGGCATTAAAGTAATACCTGAGATCATGCATCCATTAACTCTCGATCGAAAAGAATACATGATTCTCGACCATGCTTCTCGGCGTATCGCGGACGACCTGATCAAGAAATCCGGCGTGAAATTGCACTATCTGGTAGGAACGATGATCGAGTTGCCGCGGGCGGCACTGCTCGCTGGAGAGATCGCGGAACTCGCCGAGTTTTTCTCTTTCGGCACGAACGATTTGACCCAGACGACCATGGGGCTCTCCCGCGACGATGCCGGACGATTTTTGCCGGATTATGTGGATGAGAAAAAGGCCGGGATTTTCGCCGCTGATCCCTTTCAGACGCTTGATGAAAAAGGTGTGGGGTTTCTGGTGCAATGGGGAATCGAACACGGACGCAAAACAAGACCGAAACTGGAGGTGGGCATCTGCGGCGAGCACGGAGGGGACGCCGACAGCGTGAAGTTCTGCCACAAAGTGAAAATGGACTACGTAAGCGCCTCGCCGTTCCGCGTGCCTATCTCCAGGCTCGCCGCCGCACAAGCTGTCGTTGAAGAAAAACTAGCGAAGAGAAAGCGGCCCTAGAGCTACTCGTGGTCAGCGCCCGTACATAAAGTATTACTTTAATTCCACAGCTCGCCGCCAATCACTACCGATTTGGATATCGGACGACCTGTTCTTCATTATGTTGGCATCTTCAAGTAAAAGTAGAGGCCGAGAAAAAAGAAAATCAAGTCCGGCGACCATCCGGCGAGGAATGGCGGCAGTTGCCCAACTCCTCCCATCGCATCCAGCAGCCGTGCCAGAGTCCAGTAGACGATCCCTATCGTGAGTCCGATCGCTACGCCGCCGATTGCGCCCCGGGTTCCTACCAAAAATGCAAACGGTATCGCCAGCAGCATGCTGATGGGTGCGATCAGGGGAAAGGCGATCTTCACGTGCCACTGTACGGTCAGGTTGGAAACGTCAAATCCGGCGCGGTGTAAATCGTTGATGTAGCGGCGAAGCTCGCGCCAGCTCAGCTGAAATGCCTGGCGAATCTCGCGATTGAAGTAGCTCGGAGGTTCTTTCAGCTCCGGCAAAGCCGTGGCGCTGAATCGCTCATATCGCGCGATCGTGCCGTCAGAAAAGTCGCGGACCCACCCGGACTCCAGCACCCACAGTTTTTGCGATTCAGACCACCGCGCGCGGTTCGCAAAGATGCGTCGGCGAATTTGGAAGGTCGCCGGATCCAGCTCGACCACGCTAAGCCCCCCGAACAGGTTCTCGGCTGGATCGAAAAGATCATAATTGTAGATCTTTGAATTTTCTCCAAAAATCCAGCGTTGCGGATGCGTGTAGGTTTGCGGCGGCCGGCCTTTGATTTGGTTCCGCAAAGCATCCTGCCTCTGGTTCGCGTAGGGGAGATAGGTATCATCCAGAACGAGCATGGTCGCCGCCAGAGCAAGCCCCGCGAATAGGAGAGGTACGGCCAGCCTGTAAAGACTGATTCCGCTCGCCTTGAGCGCCACGACCTCGTTGTTCTTGCTCATGATCCCGAGCGTCACGAGTACGGCCACCAGCGCCCCGAGCGGCGCCAGGTTATAAACTAAGTAAGGCGTCAAGTAACGGAAATAATCGACGACCGTCAGGAACGGCACGCGATGCCGTGCGATGTCATCGAGCAACTCGAAGAATGTGAATGTTTCAAAAAGAAAAATGAATACGGCCATCATCAACCAGAAGTGATAAAGGAATCGGCGAAGGAGATATAGGTCGATCAATAGTGGAAAGCTGCCGCTCGACAGGACGCTGCCGTCCCGTTGTTCGGCATTTCCATTGTTTGCCCGTTCGGCATGTGCGGCGGCAGCCCGCGCCCGCGCCCTCAGCAAGCGTCGCAGCCGGATCCACCTTCTCATGCGCCCCATCGGGCGCAGCCAGCGGCTCTCGCCGCGGAACTGTTCCATGCGAGGGAGGAGCATTATTCCAAGCGCGGCAAGCAAGGCATCGGCCATCCAGATACCCATTGCCGGCGTGAGCGTGCCCTCGCGTGCGAAGCCAGCGCCTGTCACGAAAAGCAAATAGTAGCTTGCGATGAGCAGCACGGCGATGATCGATCCTGCGGCTCTTCCACCTCGGCGGGGTTGCGCCCCAAGCGGGACGGCAACCAGCGCGAAGACAAAACACGCCATTGGAAATGCGAAGCGGCGGTGGAGCTCGACGCGCGCCTCACGCCAGCCGTCGCTCTTGTCCGCAAGGAGGTCGCGGACAGAGCGCTCCTGGTTGACGAGTTGCCGGGCGTGCGCCGGAACAAGGCCACTCACCTCGATGGGCCAGTCGCTTTGTCCGAAACCCGTCACGCTGTAATGGTCCGGGTCTTCGCGCGAAAGTTCGTGGGTCGTTCCACCCTGCAGATGCAGCTCCAGCTTGCCCTGCTTCGGTTCGGCGATTACAATCGCGTTCTCCGCAAGCGTGAGTCGCGAGCCGTTCTCTCCGCTGGCGTCCGCGAGGAACACACCGTGCCATTGGGTACCGGTGGCCGAGACGTCGTTGACGTACAGTACCATTCGCGGAAAGCGTTCATCGAAGACGCGCGGTTGCACCTGGAGAGAGATTTGTGAAGCGAGCAGGTCGGCCTCAATCGCCCGGAAAGTGCGAAGTGCCAGGGGGCCGAGCCAAATGGTCATTGCAAGTGTGACGCCCGCGCCAACCGCCGCGAGCACTCCGACGGGTAGCAGGATCCGCCGCCGGCCGATGCCCAGCGCCGTCAGCGCAATGATCTCGCTGTCCGCTGACATGCGTCCAAGTCCCAGAAGGACGCCGATCAGAGTTGCCATGGGAACGGTGAATGTCAGAACGCCAGGGAATAGACACAAGAACAGCTTGAGGATCTGTCCGCCGGAGCCGGAATGGCGGACGAACAGCTCCATCAAGCGGACAAGTTGCGGCACAAAGAAAACGAACGTGAAGACCACGAGGCCGAGGAACGCATGGCGGAAAACTTCGCGGACGATGTAACGGTCCAGGATGCGCATGGCGCGAACGGTGAGTGTAACACGCCCGCAGACCTAAGGCCGGAGAGACGCGCTCCATGAACCGCATACATCTTGTACTGTTGTGGCACATGCACCAGCCGCAGTACCGCGATCCGGAAAGCGGGCGCTACCTCCTCCCCTGGACGCGGCTGCATGCCCTCAAGGATTACTGGGGCATGGTGCAGGTGCTCGGTGAATTCCCGGGATTTCATGCGACGTTCAATGTCGTCCCCTCACTTGGCATGCAGCTGGAAGAGTATGCCAGCGGAAAATTCGATGAACCGCTCTTTGCCTTGACCGCGAAGGCCGCGGATGAGCTGACCCGCGAAGACAAAGCCGAGCTTCTGGCCCGCGCATTTCAACTGAACCATGAGCGTTTGATGTCGCGCTGGCCGCGGCTGGCCGAATTGCACGAATGGGCTCAGCCTGCCAGCGGTGCGCAGGCTCTGGTCACCTACACGCCGCGGGATTGGCGCGACCTGCAGTTGCTTTCGCAGCTTGCGTGGATGGACGAGATCTGGCTCGCGAAAGACGAAATCGTCAGCAGCCTGGCGGCGAAAGGGAAGGAGTTCACGGAAGGCGATAAAGTCGCTCTCAAATCGAAACAGCTGGAGCTGCTGAAGTTGGTCCTGCCTGCCTATCGCGAAGCCGCGCAGCGCGGCCAGATCGAAATCAGCACAACGCCCTTCTATCACCCGATTTTGCCGCTGTTATGCGATTCGGATATCGCCAGAGTAGCTAATCCTGCCACGCCTCTTCCTCGCCGCGCCTTCCGGCGGCCGGAAGACGCCCGCGAGCAGCTACGCCGCGCGCGAATTTACCATGAGCGCGTTTTTGGAGCGCAGCCCGCTGGACTCTGGCCTTCGGAGGGTTCGGTTTCCGATCAAGCGCTCACCCTCGCTGCGGAGGAAGGCTTCCAGTGGTTTGGCACAGACGAAGGCGTGCTCGGGAAAACGCTCAACGTCGGATTTTTTCGCGACGCCAGCGGCATTCCCGCGAATTTTGAGAAACTTTACAAGCCCTGGCGCGTACAGCTCGCCGGGAAGGGAATCACGGGCCTCTTCCGGGATCACCATCTTTCCGACTTGATCGGATTCGTTTACAGCCGAATGGACGGAAAAGCCGCGGCACAGGATCTGCACGGGCGTTTGCGTTCTCTCGGAGAGCGCGCGCAAGGCTCCCAGCCACTGACGGTCTCTCTCTTTCTCGACGGTGAAAATGCCTGGGAATACTATCCCGGCAACGGGCGCGAATTTCTGCGCGAGTTCTACAAGCGCATCCAAGCTGACCCGGATTTTCGCGCGCTCTCCGCAAGCGAAGCGCTCGCGGCGGCGGGCGAGGTGCCGTCCACGGGTGGAATTTTTCCGGCCTCGTGGATCAACGCGAACTTCGATGTGTGGATAGGGCACAGCGAGGACGTCGCAGCCTGGGAGTTGCTGTGGGATGCCAGGGAAGCGTTTGCCCGCGCCGAAGACTCGCGTGTGAAGGGCCACGCGAATGCGCCCGGCGAAACCGCGCTGAGTGAAGCGCGCGAATCTCTGCTGGCCGCGGAAGGCAGCGATTGGTGCTGGTGGTTTGGCCCGGAGCACAGCACTGCCAACGACGCGGAGTTCGACGCGCTTTTCCGCAAGCACTTGACGGCTGTCCACCTTGCCCTTGGGCAGGTCGCTCCGCAGGAACTCGCAAAGCCGATCAAGCGCAGGCCGGAACACGCTGTGAAATTGGCCCCATCCGCATTCTTGAAGATCACTGTCGATGGACGCGACACCTCCTATTTCGAATGGTTGGGCGCGGGTCTCTATTCGCCAGAGCGTCGCGGCGGCGCGATGCACGGACGCGTCTTCTACCTGCACGAACTGCGCTACGGTTTCGAAGAAGAACGGTTCAGCGTACGAGTGGATCCTTTCCTCGATGCGCTGAGCGAATTGGAAGATCCCGAGTTTCGGATCACCATTCACGGCGCAGAAGAGCTAACCATCGTGGTGAAGCTGACACGCGGACACTTGCAGGAATTCGCAATCGAAAAAGAGCGCGTCTGCCTGCTAA
>Ga0307477_10002402_pt1 | contig 14551 bp, 12 predicted proteins | sample atmos_gasesECM2C_FD_203316 | JGI IMG/M metagenome (GOLD analysis project Ga0307477, IMG submission 203316) | Hardwood forest soil microbial communities from Morgan-Monroe State Forest, Indiana, United States - atmos_gasesECM2C_515 | ecosystem: Environmental > Terrestrial > Soil > Temperate...
CCGGCGCGTGCTTATCAACGACATCGTCGCCAAGCCGGGGGAATGTTCTGCGCTGGTCAAAGCGTACACCGCGGGCGCGGTGTGCGTGGCGAACAACTTCCGCTGCAAGATCCCGCACGTGAAGGCTTTTTTTGCGGTCCTCACCGACGAGCAAAACGGCGCGCTTTTTTCGCTGAGCGAGCGCGAATTGATCCGCAAGCACATTCCCTGGACGCGCGTGGTTGCGGACGTAAAGACGGCGCACTACGGCCGGACCATTGAGCTGCTGGCATTCGCCCGCCAACACCGCGAAAACCTCGTGCTCAAGCCCAGCGATGAGTACGGCGGTTCGGGCGTGACGCTGGGCTGGGAAACAAGCGAAGCCGGGTGGGATGAAGCCATCGAGTACGCGCTCACCGCGACGAACGGCGTGTGGGTCGTGCAAGACCGCATTCCCACGCGGCGCGAAGTGTTCCCCTACATCCTGCCGGCGGGTCGCGTGGACTACCGCGAGATGCTGGTGGACTTTGCGCCGTACTTGTTCCGGGGAAAGCTTTGCGGGTTCCTCACGCGGCTCAGCTCAACGGGGCTCGCCAACGTCACGAGCGGCGGCGGGCAGGTGCCCGCGTTCTGCGTCAGCCCAAAAACATGACCTCGAGCGTTCGAAGCGTCGGCGGGCTTCGCTCCGTCCTCCCGGCAGTTCGAGAGAAGCCACCGAACAATGACAGGTTTAGAAAATCGTTGTGATTCAAGTACACTAATTTGCATGAGCTTCGGCGCTCCTGATCCGGAACTGATGCCCGGCGCGCGCAACGCCGTGGAAACGTGCCTCGGTGTGCGTTCGGGCGAAAACGTCGCGTTGATCGCCGATGAGACGAGCCGCGCCGTGGCCGCGAGCATGGCCGCTGCGCTCGATGAACGCGAAGCCCGCGCGACGCGACTCTTGCTGGAGGAGTTTGGGCCTCGGCCGATGGCGGCGGCGCCAGCGGAAGTCTTGGGCGCCCTGGAGAGGGCAGATGTCGGCGTCTTGTGCATGGCCCCGCAACCGGGCGAACTCGCGGCGCGCATGGCCATCGTCGAAGTCGTCGAGCGCCGCCAGATTCGCTACGCGCACATGGTCGGCGTGACGCCCGAGATCATGCAGCAAGGTATGCGCGCGGACTATCGCATGGTGGACCGCTTGAGCGAGAAGCTGCGTGAACGCTTGCTCGGCGCCGAGACGCTGAGGGTAAAAACCGAGGCGGGCACGGCGTTTGCCGCGCACTTTGACCGGCGGCTCGATTGGGTGAAGACCAGCGGGCTGATCGACCCGCGCTTCTGGTCGAATCTGCCGGCAGGCGAGGTTTTTACAACTCCGGCAACCGTGGATGGCACGTTCGTCTGTGATGCGACGGTGGGCGATCACTTCTGTGGGAAATACGGCGACTTGCAGTCTACGCCGCTCCGGCTGGCGATCAGGGCCGGGCGGCTCGTGGACGCAGCCTGCGAGCGCAAGGACCTGCAGCAGGAGTTCTGGGGGTATTGCCACACCGACGAAAACAGCGACCGCGTCGGAGAGCTGGCCTTCGGAACGAATCTTGGATTGACCGAAATGATCGGCGTGCTGCTCCAGGACGAAAAGTTTCCCGGCGTGCATCTCGCCTTTGGCGATCCCTACGGCAGCCAGACTCACGCGGACTGGAAATCCACGACGCATGTGGACGTGCTCACCCGCAAGTGCGACGTCTGGATCGATGACCAGCAGGTCATCGAAAAGGGCCGGTATCAGCTCGCACACCTCGGGCTATCGTAATTCTTGCTTGGGGATATTCCGGTAATCTCAAGCCCGGGCAGTGCGTAGTTCAGTTCAAAGAACGACATTCCCGTAAGGAGCCAGTCATGCGGAACCAAATTGTGGGCACGACCATGCCGGTCCTGGAGTTTACGCTGGATCCGAATGATTCGATCATTTCCGAAGCAGGCCAGCTCTCCTGGATGGGCAGCTCGATCGAGATGACCACGCATACTCAGTTTGGCGGCGGGGGAGGCGTGTTGGGCGCATTAAAGCGCGTTGTGGGCGGCGCAACGCTTTTCATGACCGAATACCGCGCACTGGGAAGGCCGGGCGAGCTGGCCTTTGCCGCAAAACTTCCGGGACATATTGTGCCCGTCGAAGTCGGACCCGGCCGCGAATACATGATTCACCGCCACGGATTTCTCTGTTCCACCTCGCTTGTCCAGCTTGGCGTGGGTTTCCAGCAGTCACTGGGGGCGGGGATTTTTGGCGGAAGCGGTTTCCTGCTGCAACGTGTGAGCGGACAGGGAACGGCGTGGCTAGAACTTTCCGGGGAATTGATCGTGAAAGACCTCGAGGCGGGTGAGACGCTGCGGGTCCATCCGGGGCATGTCGGGGCGTTCCAGACCAGCGTGAATTTCCAGATCACCACGGTGCCGGGAATCAAGAACATGATTTTTGGCGGGGACGGAATTTTTCTGGCGTCCTTGACGGGGCCGGGCCGTGTTTGGCTGCAGACCTTGCCGATCGCCAAGCTTGCCCATGAGCTCATGGAGTATATGCCCATCGAGTCCAATAAGGCCGTTCAAGGCGGGGTAGTTGGAGGAATTATAGGCTCCATCCTGGACCGAGACTGACAAGCAAGCGTTACGCCCTGGTTAAGCGCGGTAAATTCAGAACAAGCTCGCGACATATTCGCGCATCTGGTGCTTCCAGTAGGGCCAGTCGTGCCCGCCTTGCGGGCCCCAGTTGTCGAGCGAGTGGCGGATGCCCTTGCCGGATAGAACCTCGGACAGGCGATACGTGGGCCCGCTGTTCTCCCAGGGACCCGTGCCGGTCGAGATGTGGATGTCGCAAGTCGCGATCTGCTGGTAAAACCACGGGTCGCTCATGTTTGCGAGGTAATCGACGGGATTGTTGAAATAAAAGTTGTCGTCGTACATGCCGTCCATGAAATTGCGCAGATCGTAGACGCCGGACATGGCGAAGCAGCGCTTGATGACGTCGGGATGTTTGAAGAGCGAATTCGCCGCATGATACGCGCCAAAAGATGCGCCCATCGTGGAGATGACGATGCCCTGCGTCTGGCAATTGTTCCAGATGAAGGGCACCACCTCTTCGCGCAAATAAGAGTCGAACATGGCCTGCACGTAGCTGCGGTGGAACGCATGCGCGCCTTTGTTGTAAAAGCTGAGCCCGTTGATGGAATTCACCGCATAGAATTTGATTTTGCCGCCGTCGATGAAGTCGCCGAGCGCGCCCACCATGCCCTGGCCTTCGAGTTCCCATTCATCGCCGGCGCTGGTCGGAAAACCAAGCAAGGGCGCGCCCCAGTGGCCGTAGACCACGACGCCAAGCTCCAAGCCGAGCCGCTGGGAATACCAGCGCTGGTATTCGCGTTTCATTGGTCGCCTCTTGCTTGCTTGCCGCGGGGAGAGAAAGTATGCCAGCATGAGCGGGTCCTGGGCAACGACGGAACGGAATTTGCCGGTTCGCCACAACATCTCCCAAAAGGCGAGCATCTTTGCCGGCAGAAGCATCGACCTTCAAGAGTAGGAGCCAAAGTTCATGGCCGCATCCACAGCGAAATCCAAGCCAAGCCCGGAACGCATTTTCAATACCATGGTCGCGTTTCAGGAAACCGAGGCGCTGAAAGCGGCGATTGAGCTGGACATCTTCACGGCCATTGCGGAAGGCGCGAACACCGCCGAATCGCTGGCTGGTAAAACCGGGACGTCGGAGCGCGGCATGCGAATTCTGTGCGATTACTTCACGGTGAAAGAGTTCCTGACAAAAACAAACAACCAGTATTCGCTCACCGAGGACGCCGCAACTTTTTTGAACCGCCATTCGCCGGCCTGCCTCGCCTCGATGATCAACTTCCTGGCCAGTCCATGGAGCCGAAAGAATTTCGCAGCGCTGGCAGAGGCGGTGCGCAAAGGCGGGACGGCCGGCGAGACCGGAGACCATACCAAGGCGCATGAAGAAGTATGGTTAAACTTTGCGCGCTCCATGGCGCCGCTGACGATACCGGCGGCAGAGTTTATCGCCGGACTGACCGGCGCCGCCGAAGCCAAGCCTTCGAAAGTTCTGGATATCGCGGCGGGGCATGGAATGTATGGCATCACCGTGGCGAGGCGCAATCCGAGAGCAGAGATCGTTGCCGTTGATTGGCCCGGCGTCTTAGAAGTTGCCAAGGAGAACGCCAAAAAACTTGGCGTGGCGGAACGCTATACGACGCGGCCGGGAAGCGCGTTTGAGGTCGAATTTGGCAACGGTTACGACTACGTTCTGCTGACAAACATCTTTCATCATTTCGATGTGCCCACTTGCGAGAAACTGATGCGCCACGTCCATCGAGCGCTGAAGCACGGGGGCCAAGCCTTGACGCTCGAATTTGTTCCGAACGAGGACCGCGTCTCCCCGCCCATGGCGGCCGCTTTTAGTCTGGTGATGCTGGCGGGTACAGACAGAGGAGACGCCTATACCTTCGCGCAATATGAGAGGATGTTCGGCAATGCCGGGTTCGCAAGAACGACCTTGCATCCCGTTCCGGAAGTACCGCAACAAGTTCTGCTTTCAGAGAAATAGGAATCCCATGAGGAAAAGTGCCAAACCGGCAGGCAAGAAGACCACTTCGAGCAGCAACGATCGGGCATTGCGCGAACACCTCGTCTATCTTTTGAAAGGCGGCGGCGCGCACGTCCATTTCATGGACGCCGTCGAGGGCTTCCCCGAGGCCAAACGCGGAGCCTTTATCGCGGGACTGCCGCATACCGGCTGGCAGCTCCTGGAACATTCGCGGATCGCGCAATGGGACATCCTGGAATTCAGCCGCAATCCCAAGCATGTTTCCCCCGGATTTCCCGAAGGGTACTGGCCGACAACGCCGGGGCCGGCGAATGAGGCCGCGTGGCACAAGTCCGTGGAGGCGTTTGTGCGAGATCTCGAGGAAATGATCAGTCTCGTGAAGAATCCGAAGACCGATTTGTTCGCCAGGGTTCCCCATAGGGACGGCCAGACGATCTTGCGCGAAGCGTTGCTCGTGGCGGACCACAACGCCTATCATCTCGGCCAACTCGTCGATCTCCGGAGGGCGCTCGGAGAATGGCCAACCCCGTGAAAACCCCATGATGGCCCGTGATTCGCTCGAACCTCGGGAAACCGGGAATGGTGTTAGCATGGTGGGCTGACGCTTGACCGCTTTTGGACTCGTTTTCATTCCTTTGGAGGGCGAGCAGCCATGATGCACATCGAAAATATTTCCCTAAAAACGCAAGAATTCTCGGGCAGCCGGCGCGGGTTTTTGCAGGGCATGCTCGGCGCTGGCGCCTTTGTATTGAGCGTGCGCTGGATGCCCGACCAGCTGTTGGCCGCCACCGTGAATGGCAACCCCGCCGACGCCATGAGCAAGGCGGCGCTGCACCCCGGCGTTTACTTGGCCGTCGATACGGACGGAACGGCCTATATCGTGGCGCATCGCTCGGAAATGGGAAACGGCGTGCGAACGTCCTTGCCGCGCATCGTTGCGGACGAACTCGACGCGGACTGGGCGCGCGTAAAGGTTGTGCAGGCGACGGGCGATGAGAAATACGGGGACCAGGATACCGACGGCTCGCACTCGGTCGTCAGCTTCTTTGTGCCTTTGCGCGAAGCCGGTGCGACGGCGAGGCTGATGCTGGTCCGCGCGGCCGCCAAGCAATGGAATGTTCCGGAAGCGGAATGCTCCACGGAATTGCACATGGTGGTCCACAAGAACTCCGGGAAGAAGCTGGGGTACGGAGAACTGGCGGTCGCCGCAGCGAAACAGGAGGTGCCTAAGAAGGAGGAACTTAAACTCAAGCCCCGCAGCGCATGGCGGTACATCGGAAAAGATACCGCCGGTTACGACCTGAAGGACTTGTGCACAGGCAAGGGCGTCTTTGGGCAGGACACCCACATGGCGGGGATGCTATATGCGAGCGTGCTGCATCCTCCGGTGTTGGGCAGTGCCGTGAAATCGGTGGACGACAAGGCGGCGCTGCTCGTCGGCGGGGTCAAGCAGACGGCGACCATCCCTACCTTCAAGCCTCCGGTTCTGTATCAGGCCCTCGGCGGGGTGGCAGTGCTCGCCGACAACACCTGGGCCGCCATGCAGGGCAGAAACAAATTGCAGGTCGAGTGGGAAGAGAGTTCTCACCGCGTCTTCAATTCCGGCGCCTATCGGAAACAGTTGCAGGAGACCGCGCAAAAGCCCGGAAAAGTCGTGCGTGAAGTAGGAAACGTGGACGCGGCGTTTGCCCAAGGCGGCAGGATCATCGAAGCCGAATACTACGCCCCGCTGCTCGCGCATGCTTCGATGGAGCCGCCGGCGGCGCTCGCGGTTTACCGCGATGGAAAAGTAGAAGCCTGGGCGCCCACGCAAAGCCCCGTGGGCGCGCGCGATGCCATCGCGGCAGCGGTGGGTGTGCCGAAGGAAGACGTGACGGTGCACGTTACTTTGCTGGGTGGCGCGTTTGGGCGAAAATCGTTCCCGGACTACGCGGTGGAAGCAGCGGTGCTCTCGAAAAAAACGGGGAGACCGGTGAAGGTCGTCTGGAGCCGCGAGGACGACATCAAATTCGACACCTACCACTCCGTTTCGGCGATGTATATGAAGGCTGCGCTCGGTGCGGATGGAAAGCCGACCGCCTGGCTGCAGCGCACCGTGTTTCCTCCGATCGGCTCGACCTTCAATGCCGATGCGGTCTATTCCGACGCCGGGGAACTCGGGCTGGGTTTCTCCGATCTGCCGTTCGCGATCCCCAATCACCGCTCCGAGAACGGACCGGCCACGGCGCATGTGCGCATTGGATGGTTCCGGTCGGTGGCTAACATCTATCACGCCTTTGCGATTCAGTCGTTTGCCGATGAACTGGCGCATGCGGCCGGGAAAGACCCGCTTGAGTATTCCCTCGAGCTTCTGGGAGCGGACCGCATTATTCCGAAAAGCGAGTTGCCGAAGGACTATGAGAATTACGGGCAGCCTTATGAGCAATATCCCATTGACACGGCGCGGTTCCGCCGGGTGCTGCAATTGGCGGCGGAAAAATCCGGCTGGGGCAAGAAGAAACAAGGCCAGGGATTCGGGATGGGCTTGGCGATGCACCGGAGTTTCCTGACCTACGCGGCGTCGGTCGTGCAGTTGCAGCTAAACGATGCGGGCAGAGTCGAGATTCTGCGCGTGGACACGGCCCTCGATGCGGGGACGGTGGTAAACCCGGACATGGTGCGTAATCAATTTGAAGGCGCGGCGGTGATGGGAACCAGCATCGCCTTTTACGGGGAAATCACCGCGACGAATGGCGCCATTGACCAGTCGAACTTCAACGATTACCCGGTCGCGCGCATGAATACCGCTCCGCGGGAAATCCACGTGCACGTCGTGGAAAGCGACGCGCCTCCGGGGGGTATAGGGGAGCCGGGCCTCCCCGCGATGGCGCCCGCGATCTCGAACGCGGTTTTTTCGGCCAGCGGAAAGCGCATCCGCGAATTGCCGCTGTCCAAAGCGGGATTGGCTTAACAACTCTCTTTGAAAAGCAGGCGGCGCACACCGAGCGCCACAAATCTATTCGACCAGTTGCAGGTTGAGGGCAATGCGCACGCCGTTGACGAGCACGACGCTCTGGTCGAGCAACTGCTGGTTGGTGATTTCCGCATTGACGAATTTCTTGAGCTCGGCGCGCGGGCAGATGAACTCGACGGCTTCGGAGGTTTCCTTGGCCGTCGGCGAAAGCTTGTTAAGCACGGAAAAGTCGAACAGCTCGAACTCCACATCCGGCGAAATGCGCTCCGAAATGTCTTTCAGCAGCGGCGCCAGGAAAAGGTCGAAGCTCTCGGCGGCCCGCTTGTAAATCGAGCCCCTCGCGGACGCGAATTGCCGCGAATTCTTCAGGGTCATCTCGAGTGCGATCTGGTCGTGGAAAAGCACAAAGGTAGGCGGCGCGTACGCGACGAAATGAAATTTCGCTGCGCCTTCTTTCGCGAGCGCGCTCAACTGCGATTGATATTTTTCTTCGAGGCGGTCCGCGCCGGCTTGCGTTAGCCGAGGAGTTTCTGGCGAGGGATCGGCCGCTCGAGGTGCAGCGGGCTTGGCGCCGGCCGGGGCTGCGGGAGCAGATTCCGCGGGAACCGGCACGGCCGGAGGCGCGGAAGCAGCCGGAGGAGGATTCACCGGCTTCAGCAGCACGGAATGCGAGGCTGCCTCAACTGCCCCCACCACGAGGAACGCCTGTTCTGCAATCTTCCCCCGGCTGCGTTGAAGCATTTGGAGACGATCACCGCCGCTGCCAGTTATCCCAAGGGCGCGACTTTGTTTGTGGAAGGCCAAAAGCCAGCTTGGTTGTCGCTACCTGAATTGCCCGTTACCGGAGCGGCTGATGGGCGTGATCAGACGGCCACCTCGGTCATCGCGGCGATGAGTGTGACCCGGCTTCTGCGATTGGGTTAGCGGACCGATGTGGTTAGGGGGGAATCCGGCGAACTGTACACGACTTCCCCGTCCAGCAACGTCATCAGGCATTTCAGGTCTTTGATCTGGTCGGTGGGAATTGCGTAGAGGTCGCGATCCCAGATCGCGATGTCGGCTTTTTTGCTTACCTCGAGCGTTCCGATCTTGTTTTCCAGGAACATCTGCCGCGACCCCCAGGCTGTGTAGCTGCGGAGGGCCGTGCGAATGTCCACGGCTTCCGTCATCCCGAACGGGTGTAGGCCATAGGTGCCTTTGGCGGCCTGGCGAGCTGCGGAGGCCCAAAGCCCGTAGCGGGCGGCAACGGGCGTGACGAAATAGTCTGACCCGCCAGACCACAGAATGCCGAGGGCCTGCAATGTCTTGAACGGCTCCAGGTGCAGCCCACGTTTCGCACCGTAGCTGGCCGCGTAGATATCGCCGATCCACCAGAGGAATCCCGGCTGCATCTCGGGGTAGCCGGCATCGTATTTCTTTTGCAGGTTGGCCATTACTTCGAGCGCATGCGGCGTGGGCAGGTTGGCGTGGATGATGCTGTGGCGCAGGCCAGCATGCGGTTGCTCCTGCTCGACCAGCGCGTAGGTGTCCACAATCCAGTCCATGGCGCGATCGCCAACCGCATGGGTTCCCACCGGCACGCCGTTCTGGTGGAACAGGCGGACCATTTCTCGATAAACCGCGGGGTCAACTTGTGGGTACCCGCGATTGCCCGCCCCCGAACTTGTAACGTCCGGCGTCGCGCCGTTGCGCAACCAATCGTCATAAACCCATCCGGTGCGCGCGCCACCAGAGCCATCCATGTAAATCTTTACGCCACAGGAGAGCAGGCGGTCGTCGCCGAGACTCGCCGGCACGCGCGGAACAGCCGTGATCTCGGACAGCGCTTTGCGCGCGGACTCAAGCGTTGAGCCGGCATGCCAGAGAACGCAGATGCGCTCGTTGAGCTGTCCCTGGTCGAGGAGCGATTTGTAAGCATCCCAGTGGATTTGTTGAATGTCCGGGTCTTTGACCGCGGTCATGCCTTCACTGTGCAGCACCTTCTGGATATACAGGATGCCTTGCCGCATCTGCTCGGGAGTAGTAGGAGGGATGAGCCGCGTGACGGGCTCCATGGCCGAGTCTTCTTTGAGGACGCCGGTGGGGTTGCCGTGGGCGTCCCGGTCGATGGTGCCGGCGGTGGGGTCGGCTGTGGCCCCAGTGATGTGCGCCAGTTTGAGGGCAAACGAATTGGCGACTCCATAATGGCCGGTGGTATGCACGAGCCAGACGGGATTGTTAGGGGCCACGGCATCGAGATCGGCGGCGGTGACATAGCGTCGTTCAGCGAGCTTGCCCTCATCCCAGCCAGAGCCAGTGACCCATTCGCCGGGCTTGACCAGCGCGATCTTGGCCTTTACTCGCGCCACGATTTCCGCTACCGAAGTGGCATCAGAAAGCTTCACGCCGTAAAGTTCTTCCACGCCTCCCTCGGCAATGTGCGCGTGCGTATCAATAAGCCCAGGCGTGGCCGTGTGCCCGTGAAGGTCGATGACCCGCATCCCGGGAGCACTGCCCGCGAATTCTAGAACTTCCGCGTCGGTCCCGACTTTCACGATGACGCCCTGGCGGATGGCTATGGCCTGGGCTAGGGAGTCCGTACCATCAAGGGTGAGGATGTGGCCGTGGATAAGGATGAGGTCAGCGTTGGGGCCTTGCGCGAGCAAGACACGAGTCAGGAGCAAGGTGGCAAGCAGGGCCCAGGCTAAACTGGTCTTGCAGTTCCTAGACATCGTCAAATTCTCTTCTCCTCGCCCGGCAGTTTCACCCAGATTCCGGCATCGCCCCCAACTGAGGCGATCCACGCCATGCGTGTGGATTGGAGTAAGGAAGGGCCGGCTGGCGCAGCTCCCGATCAGCCCTTTTGAGAGAGCTTCGTGCAGTTGAGACCGGCTGTCCGCGAATTGTGGAACATATGTAAAGCAAGAGTGCACCTGGTCCTGTCGGTGTCTGTGCAAACAACAGGTAAGTGCTGTGCCAGCCATTTTGTCGAACGGAAATGGCTGGGTCAATAACCACGACGGTGCTGATCTATACCCACGTTAGTAGCGGAGGCGCAAAAAGGTGCGGTGATGCAGCTAGCCGCGCAGTTGTTCCCAGGTGCTCCCAGGTTGTTTCCTTCTGCCGTCAGCGCCGGGGCAGCTTGTTGCGGATTCTGTGATCTTCTAGTGGGCCCGGTAGGATTCGAACCTACGACCAACGGATTATGAGTCCGCTGCTCTAACCGCTGAGCTACGGGCCCCATGCTACTGCAACATCTTACCGTGAAAGAGCTTACTGGACACGCCCCACTTGCGTTTCATTCTGCTCGGATGTGCCAGTGCTAGTTGTGGTGCCAGTTGCATTTCCTGGCTCGGTCACGGTAAGTCGCTCGAGTGCGGCGAGAGTGTGCTTCGGAGCAAGATGCGAATAGCGCACCGTCATTTCGATGGTTTTGTGGCCCATAAGTTCTTGAACGGTGAGCAGGGGAAAGATTGCCAAAGAGGGCGCATAGTCTTCATATTGCACACCCGGTGCCAGTCAGGACTCAGCAACAAGATTTCAAGACAGCGGAGCTGCTGAGAAACAACACCGGCAACACGCCGTGTTGCCTTTGGTTTTCCTTCCCTTCCGTATTCACGGCGGGATATCCACAGCATTTGGTGGGTTTCAAGATTTTCCCCCAGAGAATATGGGCATTTCGCCGGATATCGCCTTTCGTTTGGCGAGACTACAGTCGCCAAAGAATGCAGCTGCAGACTGGCAGATTCGAGCGCCGGATGGCAAAGGCGGAGGTCATAGAGCTTCTGCACTTGGGGGAATCGCCAACTCCAAAAGTCGAGGCAATCACGGAAAACGTAAGCCCTTCAGGCGTGCGGGTGATTACCAATTCAATGTGCGCTCCAGGGGAGCTTCTGCGTTTGGGGGCACCGAAGGACCATCTGAGTTTGTCAGCCCGCGTGGTTTACTGTCAGCGTGTGGAGGAAAGCAAATTTGCTGTTGGCCTTGAACTTGCCGTGCGCGTTGAGGAGCGGCAAAAGCCACCGAGGCCTTGACGCCGTTAGGGGATGTTGTTCACCAAGTTTTCTTCGTTCGTCCGGCTCGCATTGCATTGCGGGCATCGCCACAAACGGAAGGCTTTTTTCTCTCGATTAATTTCCGCAAGATACATCGGTTGACCGTCACGGGGACACGTGATGCGAGGCATCATGTCCAATTCAGCGTGTTCCTGGTTAGCGGAGATGAAGTATCCATTTGAAACGGCGTAGTACACGGGGCAATCTGCTACCGGACAGCCATACGCTGATGTCTGCGCCGTCAGGCCCTCCATTGTTGGGAAACTTTCAGTCACACTCATCTCAACGTGATGTTCGTGGCAAAGCACGTGAAGTTGTTTGTCTGGCTGAGGTGTGGGCATCCAATGCTCCCGATCATGCGCCGCAGGGCAAGCCCTGAGACTAGCCGGAATGGCAATCCAGCTTGTTGCCCGTGCTCAACAACCCTGTAAATTCTTCGTAAAGTTTATTTGACAATCCGATTCTTATCCGATTGCGGATGCCAACATTTTGAGGAAAGAGGAACGCGTCAGTGGAAACACAAGCAACCAAAGAGCGCGATGAAATCGCCGCTGCGATGATCCTGAACGTACGATCCGACGAGCTTACCCGCGCCGCCGATGCGCTTCGCTTCGTGGAAGAACCCATCGCTCGCAGCGTTGTGGGTTTCGCGGATGCGTTCGCCGCCGACGTGCGCAATCAAGTAAGGAATCTCATCCGCCGGCATCCCGATTGCCTTCTTGCTGACTGACGAGCGATGCCTTAATTTTGGAATCGAAGTCATTCTTGTGGCCCTGGTAGCTGTGGGCCTCCACTACAAAGCGTGGCTGGGTGAGCTAGAGAGAAGCCTCGTCCTCGGGTTTGGCTGTATTCCACCCTTCAGGTAATCAGTGACGCTTTCATGTAGAAGGGATAATGATGTATTCCCATTGGTGGGTGTCGGCCAGCGTGGTTTCCTTTGAGGTTTCCATGCTCATTTGGATCGTTCCGCGATTGCCACCGTTGCCTGCCGCTGCTCCGTCGCCCGCACTGTTGTCCGAAGAAGAAAGCGTGGCGATCCTGAAACAAATCCTCGAACGAATGCGTAGGATCGCCGAGGAGATGAAAGGCATAGGGCGGTCCAGATGGAAATAGCGCGGTCCCAGATTCGAAATTACTGGATGTGGATCAGGCTGATGCGGCTTCGACAATCGGGAGCCACGTTTCAGGACCATTGACCACGGCGTTGTAGTCTGCACCGGGCAGTTCTCGACAATCAGGCGAATTCAACGCGACGATCTGAACCTTGGGGTACTTGGCTTTCAGCCAAACAACCATTTCCATCCTGGTTTGTTCAGCCGCATCGTGGCCGACAATAAAAAGATCAACGCGTTGCGGCAAGCCTAGAACCGCTTTCGCACGTTCGCTGCCCATCACAGAAACCACTTCGTAGCCATGAGATTTGAGCAAATCGGCTCTCTCCGCAAGTAGTCGTTCCTCGTAAGCGATCTGAAAAACCACGCGTTTGGTGTGGGCTATATTCGCAAGGGCAACGACCTGGCGGGTTGGCACGAAGATTACGGAGCATTCGTTGGTTGTGGTTCCTGAAAGCTGTTCAAGCTTGCGGCGGGCGTTCTCCAGTCCGTGCACGGAGCCACGCCAAACCAGGGAACCACCCTGAGTGCGCTCGAAGAGATCATAATCCTTCTCCATCCGGGCAGTGCCGTCCTGTCGAGAACACCCAGCGGCGAAAGCCGTATGCTTGCAAAATGCAGGTTAGTTCGAGGCCCCCGCTGTGGTGGGGACTCATTGCAGGAATTCTTACCTCTGGCTTATCCAAATGTCAAGACTCGCTTCGAAAACCGACGCGGCCATGTACTCGCGGCAGCAGATTATGAATTCCTCGGCCCGTCTCAAACTGGCTTCCGGCCCGGCCTTCGCCCGTCTCCGAGGAATTTTGAGTCATTTCGAGACCAACGGCGAATCTCCGGTCCGGCAATTGTTGACAGCAAACCACCCGACTTTGAAAATTGAATTTCAGCAGTGCGGAAACGAACTTCTAGCATTCCTCCTGGTCGCAGCTTAGTTTTCGTTACGATGCGGGCACCCCGCGTACGTAAGTCTCCGTGAACGTACCTTCAGGCAGGCTTGACCCATCGGAGAGACGGGCCGTTACTCCTACTGCCTTGAGTATGCGTTTTTCACTCCTCCCGGTCGGAACTTGCATAACGATCTTCCGCCCTTCTTTCCTTGGTCGGCGGAGTCCTCATACCCGGGGGCTGGACGGTTGGAGGCAAATCAGATTGAGGCCAACGAAACGGAATTCTCAAATTGTTGTTAGCGACCTCCGCGCAGACTCGATTTCGAAGCAAACCGTAGCCTACCGCGCCAGACATGTCCATTAGGAATTACCCTGCAAAACATCGAGTAATGTACTTTTCTACGATGGATTGAACCGTTAAGCCAGTAAAGACCTGAATAGCCGCTCGGGTGGTCTCCTAGGGGCAGCTATCACCAAGGCCCCGTGAGGTCCCTTTGTGTTGGAGGCCATTTCGCCTACCCCTGCTCCAATCCCGAGGAGTGTGTGATGTTCCCATTTCAAAAAAAGGAACTACAGCCGTTTTGCTTTGAGCATCTGAGCGAGATGATGGCCTATGGTGATAGCGCGAAGGCCGAAACCGCGGTCGCGTTTGCCTGCTCGCAGTTGGACTGTCTTATTAACTACAACACTTCCAGCGGGTACTTCATCGCCACCAAGGAAGGGGACAGGGTTGAGCAAAGGACGATGCCGGGCATTCATTGTCCAAACGACGGGACGCCCATGTACCTCGCTGAGATTAACCCAGACCACAAAAGCTATCGGCTTTGGAAATGCCCGCAGTGCGGCAAGAGCGTCACGAATTTGGAGTCCATGCAAGCCAGGGGACAATCCGCCTAAAAATATATCCCCTGCGGCATCCTGCTCTCTATCCTGTTCGCTCGTCAGCATCGTGCGGATTGCGCGGGGCTTTGGAGATCACTCATGCAAAACTGTTTGGGCCG
>Ga0307477_10002403_pt1 | contig 14545 bp, 14 predicted proteins | sample atmos_gasesECM2C_FD_203316 | JGI IMG/M metagenome (GOLD analysis project Ga0307477, IMG submission 203316) | Hardwood forest soil microbial communities from Morgan-Monroe State Forest, Indiana, United States - atmos_gasesECM2C_515 | ecosystem: Environmental > Terrestrial > Soil > Temperate...
ACAAAATTGTCGAGACCCGCTTGTGTCTTGAGCAGCAGGGCATCGAGCGGCATCTGGGAACGATAGTGAGGGTGCAATTGAAAGTCAGGATTGGGTGAGGCTTGAAAACTGAAAGCGAAGGCAGGAAGAAAGCCGAGACTGCGAAGCCCTGCTGGAACCAGGGCCGCGGAGGTTGCCTGACAGCACCGGATGAGGAAGTCGCGTCGGTCTGAATCTAGTGGATCACGATCGACTGGATGACGCGTCTTCGGCGACCGACTCAGAGCGATGACCCCAGGATATTTACGTATGGAACCCGCAATCTAACAGCCGGCTCGGCGACAGTCAAGGTTGGGAGAGCCCTGGGAGTCCGGCCGTCACCCACCCTCTCGCAAAGAACGCGAGAAGGGCGGGGCACCCTCGCTCGTTGATGGCAAGGGGAGCTTGCCCCTGTGGTAGCCTTGCGTTTCTTAATTTGTCCAAACTCATCTTTCGGAGATTTTGTTGTTGAGTGCTCCCCAAATCACGGTCGTGGGTAGTTACGCGACTGGCCTGACCATGAAAGTTCAGCGGCTGCCGAGCACCGGTGAGACGCTCTTAGGAACGGGTTATCGCGTGGACTATGGCGGGAAAGGCTCCAATCAGGCGGTGGGCTGCGCCCGCTTGGGAGCAAAAGTCAGCTTCGTCGCCAAGATTGGAAAAGACAGCTTCGGCAAAATGGCGCTGGGTCTTTTTCGCGACGAGGGCATTGACGTCGCTCATGTAGGACAAACTGCCGACGCTCCCACTGGAGTGGGATTTATTATTGTGGAGGCAGCGAGCGGCCATAACTGCATCACCATTGACCCCGGAGCGAATGAGCTGTTGACCGCTGCCGACATTTCACAATCCAAAGCCGCTTTCGCTTCGCCGGCCCTGGTACTCACTCAGCTTGAAATTCCAGTCGTAGCGGCTGAGGCGGCGCTCGTGCGCGGACGAGCGCAAGGCGCGATAACGATTCTAAATCCGGCCCCGGTGCGACCTCTGCCCCCTTCAGTGTTGCGGATGGTAGATGTGCTTACCCCCAACGAAGCTGAGGCCACGGTGCTCGCAGGTAGAAGTCCGAGTGCGGTGATCGAACCCGTGCAGGTTGCGCAAGAACTGATTCGACGCGGTGTGAAGCAAGTTGTCATGACTCTGGGAGAAAAAGGCGCGCTGATCGTGACCTCCGTGTCTTCCGTTCACGTCCCCGCGATATCGGTTTCGGCGGTCGATACGACAGGCGCAGGCGATGCCTTCAACGCTGGGCTGGCAACGGCGCTCGCATACGGCGCGGGCCTCGAGGCTGCCGTGCAGTTTGCCGTGGTCGCGGGCGGCCTGGCGGTTACCAGGGAGGGGGTTATTCCATCGCTACCACACCGCGATGACGTCCTGGAGTTTTATCGGCAATATGCCGTGAAGCCTCCGACTTGGTTTGCCGATCCAGTGAGCAGAGGTTGAATTTCTCGCTGGACAGCTTGCCATATACTGCAGACGAGGGCCGCACAATGAGATTGACCGGTGCTTGATGGCTTTGCTATGCGCGACGGTCTTGCTCGTCCCGGCGCAAGACGATGCCAATTCTGGTGTTCAATCATTCCCTTGCAGAAGGCCTGGAACCAGGCTTATAAGCTCGGCGACCGGCAGGCGCTGGACACCATCCTCGACGATCAGATTGTGCTAATTAACGGGTGATGGCACCGTACAAACCAAAGGGAATTTCTAGCGAGCGTAAAGCCAGCCAAATCCCAGGACCAGCAGGTCGCGCCCGAATCGATTACCGTGCATGTGTTCGGAACGAGAGTATTTCGGCCGAAGGGAGTGGAAGCAAGGAAGCCCTACGTGCGGCGGGAGCGCTTCGTTGACACGTGGGTCTATAAAAGCGGAAAGTGGGTGGGCATCGCCACGAATGCAATGCCAGTCCTGCGCTAAATGAAGGGCTCACTTCCAGATGTAAAAAGGAGAAGCATGCCTGAGCCTTCCTCGCTCCTGTTGAGTCGGCAGCCGCGCGCGCGCTGGATGCGGCTCGACACGGCGCAACTTCTCAAGCGGTTTTTCTTTTGCGAGCGGTCGCTTCTCGTGAGTCAAGCCGGATGGATCCCCGCGATCGCTCCCCTCGAAATCAAAACCGGCATGGCTCGTTTCATCTGGCAAAGCGCTGAAACCGCCCAAGCCCTGCGCGAGCGCGTGTTCGAGCTTCGTTTCCCGAACCGTTTGTTGGAAGAGGAAGGAGCAGACCGGGCTCTGGTCGAACTCTTCAGCGCGGTTAGTAACTCCCCGTCGGCTCCGGCATTCCTGCTGAGCGTAGGAAAGGTCCTGCTGCCAGCGCTGCGCGATACCTACCAGGCATACCTTGAGTTGTCGGATTCGATCGCCGATGGACCCACGCACCGCTTCCTATCTCTTGCTCTCTCCGAGAAGGAAGAACAGGTCAGCTCCTTTGAACAATGGTCGGAATCCGCGTTCATCCATAATCCCGATTTGCGCAAAGGCGCGCTGGCATGGACTCACGCAGTCGCGAATCGTCTTTCACACGTGGGTGGCGTCGGAGTTGGGCCGTCACCATGCGCAGCCCCCGTGGGACTTTTGCCGGGGTCAAAGACTTACACGATTCCCCGCCGGCCTGCCCGGGATCCACGCTTTTGGCCGTGCCGCTTCTACTGGCCTGATGTTGTTGATCCCACTTATCCCTACGGCGAGGGGATGCAACTGCAACTCCGCTCGGCGATCAGCCACCTGAATGAAGTTTGGGCGATCGAAGCCGGAGGCGTGATTTTGAGCGCCTTTGCCGACGTCCTGCCGTGGGAGTGGATCCACAATTCTGCTCGCTGGACCTACGATGAATCGCGGCACTGCCGCATGGGCTATGAGCGCCTGATGGCATGGGGTCTCGATCCGGCGGAGATTCCTCTGGGGACGTATATTTATGAGAGCGTTTCGGGTGCAGACCCGGCCGAAGTCCCACTGTATCTCCTGGGAATGCTCTACTTCTTTGAAACCAAGAATATCCGTCACAAGCCTGCCCGTGCCAAACTCTTCCACGGCTACGGCGATGCCTTGAGCGAACACGATATGGATTTCGACTGGGCCGACGAAACCATGCATGCCGGCTACGGCAAGCATTGGCTCAAGGAACTGCTCGCCGTTCGAGGTCAGGACCCTGCCGCTTACGATCAAGTCCGGGAGCGCTGCGAGAAACTGGTGCACGATTTTGTGAGCACTGCCACGCCAACTGAAGCGGCCAGCATAAAAAAAGTGGCAAGCAGCCTTGTGGCGAAAGCAGCCTGCAGAACGTGAGTGACGCAACGCGCGCCGGTCCGTTTTGTGCTCGGGGATTCGACTTGTAGCCACCGTTTGTATTCCATATGATGGTGCGGTTTCTGTCTGCTCAAATTTGCAGGAGGAAAAGCCATGAGCACCTCACCGGTTGGGCTTTTGAAAAGAGCAAGCGGTTGGGCTATTGCTGTGTCGATAATCCTGATCTTTTTGGGGATTCTCGCGATCACCCTTCCCCTTGTAGCAGCCATCGCAATAACCGCGATCGTCGGTTGGTTGTTCATATTCGGAGGAATAACCCATATTGCCGCTGCGTTTCACGCGCGCAGGGCGGGTGCGGTTGTCTGGGAGCTTCTGATAGGGGTGATTTATGTGGTCGGGGGTGGCTACATGATTTACCATCCCTTGCTCGGCGTCGCCACGCTGACTCTCTTTCTCGCGAGTCTATTCCTAGCGGAAGGGGTGTTCGAAATTGTCGCTTTCTTTGGGATTCGCGGCCAAACCGGAGCTGGGTGGATGCTGCTGGATGGGTTGGTCACAATCCTCCTGGCAGGACTCATTTGGCTGCACTGGCCTTCCAGTTCGGCCTGGGCGATTGGCACAATCGTTGGTATCAGTTTGCTATTTAGCGGCGTCAAGTGGTTGATGATTTCGCTGGCTTCCCGCAAAGTATTTGGTTTGGCCGATAAAGCGCCTCAAAGCAAATTAGGTTCGGCCGCCTGAAGACGCGGTTCTGTTCCCAAGACGCGACTTGGACTAACCCGCTCATCGACCCAAACTTTGTAGAGCGTGGGGTCCTGTTTTATTTTTGGGATGGGGGTCACTAGCCTCCAGATCGCCAGCAAGGGAAGCGCATGCGGTCCGGTGATCGTCCCGGTCTTCAAAACCGGCGGTCGTCGTCTTTCGGCGGCGACGGTGGGTTCGACTCCCACTCGCTTCCGCCATGTGATGGCTGCGGACGCTTATTCCGGCACCAGTCGACCGTCTGGCGAGAGTCTCAGTTCCGACTGCTTCCCATTTCTTTCAAACTGGACCCGGTATGCTGCAATTACGCCTGACGGCAATTTTATTGATTCCAATTTCTTGATCTTGCCGTTTGCCACCGAACTTTCAATCGCTCTTCGCGCTTCCGGGGGAACGCGCGGCAAGGAGATCGCTTCGTCGATTTCCAGAACTGCACCGCGCTCGTCGACGACAATCGTCTCGCGCGAAGCACCACCACTCTTAAGGTGGGCCTCGTACAATTCATGACCATCACGCAACGTGTTTTTTAAGTGAATAATAGTTGCATGCTGAGTTTGCTCGAGGATAGTTTTTCGCACTACGTCAGGAAGATCTGCCAGTTGCACGTCCGAGGCGGTGGTAGCGGGTACGATGACGCACAGCAAAATTGTCACAAACCACGATTAATTCCACTCCTGGGCGTCCCGAGACTTCCATCATGGGCCTGCAAGACAACCGTATACCCCAACAAAGAGACCACACCCTCGTTACGATGATTGTCCCATGTGGCGCCACCATCCTTCGCGAAGAACCTACTGAGGAGGACAAGAGAAGGCTAGTTCTTCTCCTTGGCTACCTTGAGCCGTGTTTCCGCGCGCTTCAGCGCGTCTTCAGCGTGGGTGAAATCATCTTCGGTCTTGCCCTTCCCAAACTGTTCTTCCGCGCGCCGCTTCGCCTCCTGGGCCCGCTGTACATCGATGTCCTCAGCCCGTTCCGCAATCTCCGCCAAAACAGTCACTTTGTCGGGCAGTACCTCGGCGAAGCCCCACGCCACAGCCAAGTGATGCGTGCTACCGCCGTTACGATAGCTGATTTCGCCCACCGCCAACTCGGTGACCAGCGGCGCATGGCCAGGCAGGATCCCAAGATATCCATTCTTGCCCGGAATCTGAATCTCCTCGGCGGTATCGCGCACCACCATCTTTTCTGGCGTGACGATTTCAAGTTGGAAAGTGTCTGTCATGTGTCAAAACTGGCGTCCGACCACGCCTGTGTGACTTCAGGAACTAAGCATGAGGTCAGGTCCGAGGCCCAGCGTCCGTTTATGCTGCTGCTTTCAACTTCTCGGCTGCCTCGAGCACCTCATCGATCGTGCCTTTCATATAAAAAGCCTGCTCGGGGATATCGTCGTATTTGCCTTCGGCAATGTCTTTGAAGCCCTTCACTGTGTCCGCAACCTTTACATAGCGGCCCGGAGCTCCTGTAAACTGCTCGGCCACATGGAAGGGCTGCGACAAGAATTTCTGGATCTTACGCGCCCGTGCCACGGTAACTTTCTGGTCTTCGCTCAACTCGTCGATGCCGAGAATCGCGATGATGTCCTGTAAATCTTTGTACGTCTGAAGGGTCTTCTTCACCAATTGCGCAACGTCGTAATGTTCCTGGCCCACAACTCGAGGATCGAGAATACGGGAGGTGGAAGCCAACGGGTCGACTGCGGGATAAATCCCAATCTCAGTGAGCGCCCGGGAAAGCACGGTGGTGGCGTCCAAATGGGCAAAAGTTGTGGCCGGCGCGGGATCGGTCAAGTCGTCCGCTGGCACGTAAATCGCCTGTACCGATGTTACCGACCCTTTCTTGGTAGAAGTGATTCGTTCCTGCAACTCGCCCATTTCAGTCGCCAGGTTCGGTTGGTAGCCGACGGCGCTGGGCATGCGCCCCAACAACGCGGATACCTCTGAGCCGGCTTGGGTAAAGCGAAAGATGTTGTCGATGAACAGCAGCGTGTCCGCGCCCTCGACGTCGCGGAAGTACTCAGCCACGGTAAGTCCAGTCAGGGCTACGCGCAGACGAGCGCCGGGCGGTTCCGTCATCTGACCATAAATCAGCGCCGCTTTGGATTTTTCCGGATCGCCGGGCTTGATGACACCCGACTCTGTCATCTCCAGCCACAGGTCATTGCCCTCACGCGTGCGCTCACCCACTCCCGCAAACACCGAGAAGCCGCCGTGTTGCTTGGCGACGTTGTTAATTAGTTCCATGATGACGACGGTCTTGCCGACTCCTGCGCCGCCAAACAGGCCGATTTTGCCGCCCTTCAGAAACGGCTGGATGAGGTCGATAACCTTGACGCCTGTTTCGAACATCTCGGCCGTGGTAGCTTGTTCATCAAACAGTGGCGCGGGACGGTGAATGGGCATGGTTTGGGTATGCTGAATCGGCCCAAGCTGATCTACTGGCTGGCCGATGACGTTCATCACGCGGCCGAGCGTACCGCGACCGACAGGCACCGAAATTGGACCACCCTGGTCGATGGCTTTCATGCCGCGCACCATGCCGTCGGTGGCTTCCATGGCAATACAACGCACACGGCCCTCACCCAGGTGCTGCTGCACTTCGAGGATGACATTGATGGGCGCCGGCACAGTAAAGCCGTCGCTGACCACTTTCAATGCCTCGTAGATCGGAGGCATCGTGGCCTCAACGAACTGAACGTCCACGGCAGGGCCGGCGATTTGAACTACGTGTCCAATGTTCTCTGGCATAGACTCCTTTGATTGTCACCGCGAGCGAAGTCGACGGATCCCTAATGTAGACAGTACACTGCGGCTATAGGGATGCTTCGACTCGGAACGAAGTTCGCGCAGCGAACCTCGTTAGTCGCTCAGCATGACAACAAAAACCTAATCTACTGTGCTGCCGCTCCACTCACAATCTCGATAATCTCTTTCGTGATTTTCGCCTGACGGGCGCGGTTCATGGCCAGGGTCAGCGAATCGATCATGTCGGTTGCATTGTTGGTTGCCGCGTCCATGGCGGTCATGCGGGCAGCGTGTTCTGCCGCGACGGACTCCTGCAATCCACGAAAAATCTGAATGCCCACATACTTCGGCAACAGTGAGCGAAACAATTCTGCTGCTGGCTGTTCGTAGATGTAATCCACCGGAGCTGATGCGAACCTAGCCGCCTCGGCGTCGATTTCACGAGTATCTGCCGGGCGTATGCCCACGCCCGCGCCCTTTGCGGCTTCCAGCGCCCGTTCTTTTTCCTTTTGAGTCATTCCCTCCGCTTGTCGTACCTCAGGCGCGCCGATGTGCTCGATCGGTAGAACTTGTTCGACAAGCAGACGCTGTGCGATTACAGACTTGAATTCGTTGTATACCAGGTACACCGAATCAATCTCTTCCCTGGCGTATCGCTCAATGACGCGCTCCGCCAATTCGGAAGCCATTGAGTATTCCACCTTATTCAACACGCCGACGCGCTCACCAACCAGCGTGATCCGTGCCGGCTCCGGCGATTCGGCCGTCCGTGGCGCAGCCCCGGGATAGCGCCGGCGCAGGAAATCGCGACCTTTCCGTCCAATAGCTTCGATTTCAATGTTCTTGCCAGCCTTCGACTCCAGAAAGCGGATGGCAGCCTTCAAGATATTTGCATTAAAAGCACCGGCCAAACCCTTGTCGCCAGTTACGACGATGAGCAGCACGTTCTTTTCCGGACGCTGTGCCAGCAAGGGATGCCGCGCTTCGCCTGTCTCCGGATCGTAGATTTCCGCCCTCGAAACCAGCGATTTGAGCACATTGGTCAACATCTGGGCATACGGACGCGCCGCCAAGGCTTTCTCTTGCGCCCGGCGCAATTTCGCGGCGGAGACCATCTTCATGGCCTTGGTGATCTGCCGCGTGTTCGTCACGCTGCGAATGCGCCGCCGAATATCGAGAATGTTTGCCATGAATCAGTTGTTGGTCGTTAGTCGTCGGTCGATAGCCAAAGTCTTGTCATCCTGAGCGAAGCGAAGGACCTATGCATTAGCTTCTAGCAGCAGCTAGAAGCTACTTCGCCACTGCCTGCCGTTCCGCCACAAATGCTTCCTTACATTGTTTGATGACCTTGCTCATCTCAGCCTTCAAGTTGTCATCGAGAACCTTTTTCTCCATGATCGTGCGCAACAGGCCGGGATTGGTGGCATCGGTAAACTTGTAAAGCTCAGCCTCAAAATCGCGCACCTGGTCGACTGGAAGATCATCAAAGGCCCCGCTCGTGCCCGCAAAGATAATCAGAATCTGCTTCGAGAATGGCAGGGGCGAGAACTGCTTCTGCTTGAGTACTTCGACCAGGCGCTGTCCACGATTAAGCTGTGCCTGCGTAGCTTTATCGAGATCGCTGCCGAACTGCGCAAATGCCGCGAGTTCGCGGTACTGCGCGAGTTCCAGCTTCATGCTTCCGGCCACCTGCCGCATAGCTTTGATTTGAGCGCTGCCGCCCACGCGGCTGACCGAGATACCTACGTTGACGGCGGGCCGCACACCGCTGTTGAATAAGTCGGTCTCCAGGAAGATCTGGCCATCGGTGATCGAAATAACATTGGTCGGAATGTATGCGGAAACGTCTCCAGCCTGAGTTTCAATAATCGGCAATGCAGTGAGCGATCCGCCACCGTTTTTGTCACTCAGCTTGGCCGCACGCTCCAGCAAACGAGAGTGAAGATAGAAAACATCCCCTGGATAAGCCTCGCGGCCCGGGGGACGTCGTAGCAAAAGCGAAATCTCTCGATACGACGCGGCATGCTTCGAGAGATCGTCATAGATCACCAGCGCGTGCCGCTTGGAATCGCGGAAAAACTCCCCCATCGCGCATGCGGCGTAGGGCGAAATATACTGCATAGGCGCCGGTTCCGACGCCGAAGCCGCCACCACGATGGTGTAGTCCATGGCGCCGTAGTCTTCCAAGATCTTCACTACCTGCGCGATGGAAGACCGCTTCTGCCCAACTGCGTTGTAAATACAAATTAGATCGTTACCCTTGTTGTTGATGATCGTATCCAGCGCGACGGCGGTCTTGCCGGTTTGGCGATCGCCAATGATCAATTCGCGCTGCCCGCGGCCGATCGGGATCATGCTGTCAATGGCTTTCAGGCCAGTAGCCATGGGTTCACGCACCGGTTGCCTGTCGATCACACCAGGTGCTATACGCTCCAGTGCGATGAACTTATCGGTTGCAATGGGCCCCTTGTCATCAATAGGCTGGCCCAGCGAATTCACGACGCGACCGACCAGAGCGTCCCCCACCGGCACACTCATGATGCGCCCGGTGCGTTTCACTTCATCGCCTTCCTTGATCTCGGTGTAATCCCCGAGCAGCACCACGCCGACCTGATCTTCTTCCAGGTTCATAGCGATTCCGGCTACATCGTGCGGGAAAGAGAGCAGTTCGCCAGCCATGACCTTGTCCAAGCCATAGACACGAGCAATGCCATCGCCCAGCGTGAGGACTGTACCCACCTCGTCTACAGCAATCTTGGACTCGTAGTTCTCGATTTGTTGCCGGATCAACTGCGTGATCTCATCTGCTTTGATTTGCGCCATAAGTTCAGCTCTTGGCTTCCAGCTTTTAGCTCCTCTCGTTCTTTGCGGTTCTTCTTTGCGGTTAGACGGATCTCGATCTCAAGCTAGAAGGCATTAGCTAAGAGCTAATAGCTTCTCTGATCCTCTCCATCTGTCCCTTCACCGAGCCGTCGTAGATTGTGCTACCCACTCTCACCATAGCTCCGCCCAGAACCGACACATCACGGGAGTAGCGGGCACGCACTTTTTTGCCTGTAAGCTTTCCGACTTGCGCTTCCAGCGCACGCCGCTCTGTGTCGCTTAGCTCACGGGCACTGGTGATTTCCGCCTCGGCAAATCCCAGGCGCCGGTCCAGTTCATGTTCGAACTCCTTCACGATCGGTCCTAGGAACTGAACTCTCCGGTGATCGATGAGCACGGCCATGAAGTTCCGCACCGGACGCGAGATCCCACTCTGGACGGCGATGGCATCCAGCACGCCTCGTTTTTCCTCCGCAGGAATCGAAGGGGTTTCCCAGATTTCCCTCAATACGCGACTGCTCGTCACCAGTTCGACCAGAGATTGCGCTTGCTGCAGCGTCTTGCTCGGGTCCAGGCGTTGATCAAACACCACATCAGCGAGGGCACGAGCATAGATGCCGGGGACAGAAGCCATGCGCTAATGCCCGCCCTTCCCGCCGTTCGGGCCAGCACCGTCAGGCTCGGTCCGCGACAGCTGGTTGGCAAAGTTGCGTATCAATCCCTGATCGGTAACGGAATCCACTTTAATCTGCTTGATTGCCATCGAGACGGCGAGATCGGCAGCGTACGCCTTGAGTTCGCGGCGAGCAGACTTAGCCGCTGCCGCGATCTCCCGTTCAGCCGATTCCACAATCTTGCGCGCGTCTTCTTCTGCTGCGGCCTTTATCCGCGCCTCTTCGGCGGCGGCACCCGCTTCTGCCGACGCCCGCATCTTCTCGATCTCGACTCCCAGTTGGGAAAGCCGGGCATCGATATCTGCCAACCGCCGGTTGGCTTCTTCGCTAGCCCGTTGCGCCTCCTGCATCGCCTTCTGGATGGAGGTCGTTCGGTTGCGAAAAAACCCAGGCAGGTTTTTCTTGGACAACCAGATGAGCAAACCCGCCACCACCGCAAAATTCAGCAGAATGCTTAGCCAGTAAGCCTGTTCCAAGCTGAGGCCCGTCTTTCCCGCCAACCAACTCACTGAGGTCGACCTCTTGAACTGCTCCTGATCATCCTCGCCTGCGGCCTCTCGTGTTTCGTGTGCGAGTTGGGAGCCTATGCCACGACCCGAATCACGTTTTTCCTGGCGTGCGGAGGAATTTGGATTAGGGGAGCTAGTAGGCTGATCCTGGGCGCGAGTGGCACTCGGCAACAGCAGGCAAATAAAAAGCGCAAGACTTAATATCTCAGCCGCACGCTGAATCCTCGGTCGAGGTCGCATCATTGACCCCCTGCCCGGCTTGGCGCCATTGCCGGTCGTAGCACAGTACGAATGATCTCCGAGGCTAGCCTTCCGATTTCCGCCTGCAGGCCTGCCTGCGCCGCCTGTTTTTCGTGCTCGATGACTGCTTGCGCCTGCTTTAACTGGGTCTGCGCCCGGGCTTGTGCTTGCACCAGCGCTGCGGCGCGAGCTTGTAATGCCGCCTGCCGTCGCGCCTCCTGGCTCTTGAACAGCGCCATGCGAGCTTCCCGCAAGCGCTGCTCATACTCTGCCGTTCGCGCTTCGGCCGCCGCAATGTCCGCGCGCGCCTTCTCGATTGCGCCTTCGGTTTTTGCGTGTCGCTCTGCCAGAATCTTGACCAAAGGCTTGTGGACAACCACGTTATAAATGGCGAACAGCAGCACCACCAGGATGATGGTGGGTATAGAACCGAGCAGTAATCCGCCTAGTTGTCGCAGTATCTCGTCCATTTGGGTGCTGATGTTAGTCTAGAGCGAAAGAGGGCTTAAAACCCATGAAGTTAACATTTTACAAGTATCCTGTCAACGCGGAGCAGGGGCTGTCTTGGCATAGACCTCTCGAGTTCAGGCTGCCTCCAGCCAAGCTACTCATAAAATAAGACGAAAGAGTCCTTGACTTCTGAGTTAGGGAGTCTAGGATGAAGACATCACCTCCGATCCAATTCAGGATCGAATGGGCCGATAGCCAAGGACTGTCACCGCTTCTTGGTTGCCGGCCCATTTTAATTTTGGTACCAGTAATCGAAGGTCGTGCGGAGGAAGTTAAGCACTTTGAGCAAACCCGCCTTTCGCGTCAGGACTTTGTCGGACAAAGTGCGGCTGGGAATCTCCTAAACTCTTACTTCTCCGGAACGTAATAAAGGCGAATAGTTTTCCCAACCAGCGCCACCGGTTGGTAGCGATCGACCCATCTGAGTGCCCCCGGGGGATAAGTACTGTGAAAGACGTCGCCAAAGCGCATGGATCGCATGCTTATCGCGATCCAGCCTGGGGTTGGCTGGAAGGGTTGCAGGACGTCGAACATAGGTAAGTTCATTTGCGTCATATCGGCGCTGCTCCAAAGCGCTACGCTGAAGTGGGAGACGCCTCTATCGCGGAGCGCCTGGGACAACCGAAAGAGATCCTGTCCGCAGTCGAGGTCACAACCCGTTACCAGCACCCTGCTGGGATCATGTCCAGCAAGCTCATTAAAATAGGAGACAAAATCAGTCCCCGCGCTAAGACTCGAAAACGTTTGCCATAACAAAAGGCCCGCTAGCACAAGTCGGCCCCAAAATCGTGCCTTGCCTGGCGCTTGCCAAAGATACGATGCGCCGCAACCTCCCATGATTGCGAGCAAGGGAAAGACCACGAGCACGTGGCGAACGCCAGCGTCGTACCTTACAGGCATTGTCACGATCAGAATGGCGAGAGCGCATGCCGGGGGAGCCAGGGCCGTCCATTTTTTCTGGCGAGCAAATCCCACGAGTGGAGCCAGGCCGAGGAGGCATAAAACGAGAAAAGGCAGCGGAGTCTTCACACCGACGCCCAGGAGAAAGAAATACCACCATCCGCCGTTCTTGATATTTCCGAGAAGATAGGCCTGAGGCGACTCCTTATTGAGAGCCCAGATGGTGGCAAAACCCTTGAGCAACGCCGGAGCGGGAACTAGCGAGTTCCTAAGCACCATGTTCCGTGCAATACTTCGCATGGGGGAGGGAAAATGTTGAAAAGACGGCATAGCATCGGGAAAGAGTTGCATACTTTCGCGGACATGCCCAACCGAGAATCCGTATCCGCCCCAAAGGACAACTGCTCCCACAAGTAAAGCCGTCGTGAGCCCAGCTGCGTACCTCATTCCGGTGCTCTTCGACGTTATTTCATTACGACCGGCAACTATCCACTTACATAGAAATATCCCGGCAACCCCGGCTGGAAAAAACAATAAAGTCGTCATCTTCGATAACAACGCAAGGCCGAGCGTAACCCCGAGCAGAAGTGTCGGTCGCAGGCTTGGCTTCTCCAGCCAATTCGCGAAGGCAAAAAAAGCTGCAAACTGCATGCAAGCGGTGGGCACATCGGTATATGCCATACCGGCGAAGGCCAGAACAATGGGCAATGTCGTAAACAGAACTGCCGCCGCTAATCCAGCAAAGTCGCCGAATTCGCGGCGTGTCCAAAGAAAGACGACCACTGCCGTGATCGCAAAGAAAGGAAGAATCGCAGAACGGGCCAGGGAGAGATTCCGCAAGTAATGCCCGTGGTCGTAAAGAATGCTGTCACCGATGTCGTTGTAGTTGTGACTTCGCGGATCGTCCGGCGACCACTGTGGAAACCGTTCACCGGCTAGATAGAGGGGCAGCCCAATGGCAATCCGGCTCAAGGGCGGATGTACCGGATCGAGCAAGTAGGTATGCTTGTCGAGAAGCTCTATCGCGGCAGCAACGTGGCAAGGTTCATCGAATCCCTGGGAATTCGCTCGATAGGTCAGGAGAATTCGGCCCACGGCAATCAGAATCAGAACTGCGATCGCCGCGATGATCGAGCTCTTCCGGTTCAGGGCGATTCTCCTCGGAGCTTATCGCACCACCCATTCCTTCACCCTTCTCAACACTGATTCGGGTGCCTCGGCTTCCAACTCCACCAGGCCGTCCTTGTAGTGACGGGCGTAGATCCGCGAACGGGCCTCGAGCAGCGCCAGCATCTTTCCTTCTTTCTGAGGCACGCGGAGTCGAACTCGACTAAGAGGATCTTCCTCCAGCATCTGATCGATTCGGTCCAACAGCGTGCTCATCCCGATGCCTTTTGTCGCCGAAACTTGCACCGTCACCGCGTCGTCCCGCAGGGACTCTCGCTGCCGCGGAGGCAGCAAGTCAATTTTATTCATCACATGCAGCCGCGGTTTTCCGTCCGCTTCCAATTCCTTCAACACCTTTTCCACCTGCGCATCTTGCTCCGCGGACAGGGGACTGCTGGTATCAGAGACGTGCAGAACCAATGCGGCGCGTTGCACTTCTTCTAGAGTCGCGCGGAAAGCCGAAACCAGGGTGTGAGGCAAGTTGCGGATGAAACCCACCGTGTCCGACAGTAACACCTTCCGCCGGGAGGGTAAGTCGACAGAGCGAATTGTCGGATCCAAAGTGGCAAACATTCTGGGCGACTCCAGAACCGCAGCTTGGGTCAGAGCATTGAAGAGCGTTGACTTTCCCGCATTGGTATAGCCGACTAACGCCACGGTCGCCACCGGAACCGACTCCCGCCGCTGCCGCTGCTGCGCTCGAATGCGCCGCACGTTCTCAATTTGCCCTTTGACGTGACGGATTCGCCGGTAAATTTTCCGCCTATCGGTTTCCAGCTGAGTTTCGCCCGGACCACGGGTACCGATGCCGCCGCCCAGTTGCGACATCTCGATACCGCGTCCGCCCAACCGTGGCAGCAGGTACTCGAGTTGCGCCAACTCCACCTGTAACTGGCCTTCACGGGTGCGAGCGTGCCTGGCAAAAATGTCGAGAATGAGCTGAGTGCGGTCAATCACCCGCGTA
>Ga0307477_10002406_pt1 | contig 14532 bp, 11 predicted proteins | sample atmos_gasesECM2C_FD_203316 | JGI IMG/M metagenome (GOLD analysis project Ga0307477, IMG submission 203316) | Hardwood forest soil microbial communities from Morgan-Monroe State Forest, Indiana, United States - atmos_gasesECM2C_515 | ecosystem: Environmental > Terrestrial > Soil > Temperate...
TTTAGCCTTTGCTCGAGTTAAGCACGGACGTCAGGCCTTGGCAGGTATCGGCGCCAATTTTTACGGTCGTCCTGCTCAGAAGCTAAAGCTTACCGGCGTGACCGGCACAAACGGCAAGACGACCACCGCCTTCTTGACCGAACACGTTCTGGTGAATGCGGGACGCTCTGTAACCATGATTGGGACCATTGAATACCACGTCGCCGGACGCATTCTGCCGGCGCCGCATACGACGCCGGAGTCGCTGGAACTGAATGCGACGTTTGCCGATTCGGTGCAGGCTGGCGCAAACGAAGTCGTAATGGAGGTCTCGTCACATGCTCTGGAACAAGGACGCGTGTATGGTTTGCATTACGACGTAGCGGTTTTCACTAACCTCACTCGCGATCATCTCGACTATCACAGCACTATGGACGCCTATCTTGCTTCGAAGTTGAAACTGTTCGCGGCGAACGGCGCCGCGGCTCCTCGAGTTGCCGTGCTGAATGCGGATGATGCCAACGCTTCTGCCTTTCGTCAGACTGCAATCAGCAGCGGCTGCGAAACCTTGAACTATGGATTAAAGTCCGGTGCGGACGTGAGCGCCGAGAACATTGAATATCTTCCAACCGGCACGCGCTTTCGTTTGCGGCTGAAGACGAAGAGCATAGCCTGCGAGTCGCGCCTCATTGGCGAGATCAATGTGTATAACGCCCTGGCGGCTTCGGCCGCAGCTTATTCGCGAGGCTGCTCGCTGGACCAGATTCGCAATGCAATTGCATCGTTCGAACGAGTTCCGGGAAGGTTTGAGTTGGTGGATTGCGGTCAGCCATTCATTGTGGTGGTCGATTACGCGCACACCGACGACGCTCTACGCAATCTCACGCGCATTGCGCGACAGATGCTGGCCCAAGAGAGATCCCACGGCCGCGTGATTACGCTGTTTGGTTGCGGAGGCGATCGCGATCGCAACAAGCGGCCGCTCATGGGGCGCGCTGCCGGCGAGGGAAGCGACTTCGTTGTACTGACTTCAGATAATCCGCGCAGCGAGGATCCGCAAGAGATCATCGCCGACGCGCTTCCCGGACTGCAGAAGACGGGTACGCGTTACCTGGCCGAGGCCGATCGCCGGAAAGCTATTGCCACGGCAATTTGCGAGGCCCGCAGTGGAGATATCGTCCTCATCGCCGGTAAAGGGCACGAGAAGTCTCAGATCACGCGCCAGGGGACATTCCCCTTCGATGATGTGCAAGTTGCCCGGGAAAGTCTGCAGACGCTAGGTTATCGCGCGGCTGCGCGCGAAGGAGCGCCGGTCGCATGAAGTTGCCGCTATGGCGGGTTGCGGAATTCGTTGAGGCATCGGGCAGGTTCATCGGCGAACAGGTCGCCTCCGGCTATTCCATCGATTCACGCACGCTTCAGCCTGGCGAGCTCTTCTTTGCCATCAAAGGTGACCGGCTGGACGGCCACACTTTTGTGGATGCAGCTCTTAAAGCTGGCGCTGTGGCGGCAGTGATCGCCGCAGAGCATGCGCCTCACTTCGCCGGCGAATCGCGAATTCTTGTGGTCGAAGATACGCTGGTTGCCTTACAGCGGCTGGGAGCTGCAGTTCGCAGGTTGTGGGGCAAGCGACTGGTTGGAGTTACAGGCTCCGCCGGTAAAACTACAACCAAGGATGTGATTGCGGACCTCATTTCCACTCGTTTCCGCGTATTGAAGTCGCTGGGGAATCTCAACAATCATTTTGGCCTTCCTTTGCAGTTGTTGAAGCTCGAGCCGGAGCACGATATCGCCGTGATCGAGATGGGTATGTCTCGAAGCGGGGAGATCGCGGCGCTTTGTGAGATCGCAAAACCGGATTGGGGAGTGGTGACTTCGGTGGCCCCAGTCCATTTCGAGAATTTTCCCGACGGTATCGCCGGGGTTGCGCGCGCCAAGTACGAATTGATTGCCTCTCTTCCTGCGGGGGGAGTGGCATTTCTGAACGCCGACGATCCCTACGTCTCACAGTTTGGCCGAGACTTTCACGGGAAGGTAATTCAGTTTGCTATCGAGCACCCCGGGGACGTCTGTGCGCAAGGCATTAAGGACCTCGGCGCCAGAGGATCCAAGTTCCAACTCGTCGCCGGCGGAGTGAAGACACCGGCCGAGTTGCCGCTGCTTGGGCGTCACAACGTAATGAATGCATTGGCAGGAGTCGCCGTGGCGCTCGAAGCGGGCATCACGCCGTCGGAAGCGGCTGCTTCGCTGGCGTCATTGAAGGCTCCAGACAAGCGCGGACAACTTCTTGAGATTGCCGGAGCGACCATCATCAATGACTGTTACAACTCCAATCCCAAGGCGCTCGAGGCGATGTTTGACGTATTGGCTGCGTTTCCGGCACAGCGCCGAATCGCCGTAATCGGCGAGATGCTGGAACTCGGACCTACCTCCACCGCCCTCCATCAGCAGAGCGGGAATCACATTGCGCAACGCAAGATCGACATTCTCATCGGAGTGCGTGGGCAAGCGAGCTTTATAGTGGAAGGGGCGACGGCCGGAGGCGTGGTTGGGATGTTTGTCGCGCAGCCTGAGGACGCGGGAGACTGGCTGGCAGAGAATATGCGGCCCGGAGACGTCGTTCTGCTGAAGGCCTCGCGCGGAGTGAAACTGGAGCGCGCACTGGAGCGCCTGCAGCAAAAGGTTGAAGCGAAAAAGCAGCTAGTTTGACGGAGGAAGATTGCTTTATTGGCTCTTGTTTCAGAAGCTGCATGCGTTCTTTCCTCCGTTTCGCATCTTTGGTTACATCACCTTTCGTACCGCCTTCGCCAGCCTCACGGCAATGTTCATGGGCATGATCGTAGGGCCTGCGATCATCCGCCAACTCCGCGAGTTCCAAATCGGGCAGTACATCCGGGAAGAGGGACCGGCAGCGCATCAGAAAAAAGCCGGCACGCCAACCATGGGCGGTGTGCTGATTGTAGTTGCGATCGTCGTGCCAACGCTGTTGTGGGCTGATCTGAGCAATCCATTCGTCTGGATGGCGATCATCTCCACGCTAACGTTCGCGGCAATCGGATTCGCCGACGACTATCTCAAGATCGTCCATCATCGCAATCTTGGGCTGACTGGACGAGCCAAACTGGGTTTGCAGATTGCCGCAAGCGTGGTCATCGCCGTGGCGCTGGTGACCATGCAGGCCGCCGGACAATATTCCACCCACCTGATGGTTCCATTCGCTAAGAGATATCGTCCCGACCTGGCTTTCGAGGCGTTGCTGCGGCTTCCACATCTCTGGATCATCGCGTTCCTGCCGTTCATCGCTTTTGTGGCGCTCGTTATCGTCGGATCGAGCAATGCCGTGAACCTCACCGATGGCCTCGACGGTCTCGCGATCGGATGTACCATCATTGCCGCCGCCGCGCTCACCGTACTCACCTACGTCAGCGGTCATGCGCGCTTTGCCGAGTATCTCGAGCTGCAAAAGATGCCGCAAGTGGCGGAGCTCACGGTGTTCTGCGGAGCTATGGTGGGATCGAGCATCGGATTCCTCTGGTACAACGCTCATCCCGCGGAGATTTTCATGGGCGACGTAGGCTCGCTCGGCCTCGGCGGTGCGATTGGCACAGTGGCAGTGATCATCAAGCAGGAGCTTCTGCTGCCGTTCATTGGTGGAATTTTCGTGATCGAAGCGCTTTCGGTGATGATCCAGGTCGGCTCTTACAAGCTGCGCAAGAAGCGCGTCTTCAAGATGGCCCCGATTCATCATCATTTCGAGCTGATCGGATGGTCGGAGTCGAAAGTGATCGTGCGCTTCTGGATTGCCGCGCTAGTGTTTGCACTCTTTGCTCTTACAACACTGAAACTGCGGTGAAGTCCACGGCGAACCGTGGCAGAATGGCGGATGGCAATGGATGTAAACGGCAAACGCGTGCTGGTGGTGGGACTGGGCAAGTCGGGCATTGCGTCGGCACAATTCCTTGCCACTCGCGGGGCGCGCGTCACCGTCTCCGATACCCGCACTCAGACCGAGCTGAAGGCGCAGATTCCCGCGCTCCTCGATCGCGGCATCGCGGTCGAAACCGGTGGCCATGGCGAACGAACGTTTCGCGATCAGGATCTGATCGTCGTCAGTCCAGGAGTTCCGTCAGATCTGCCTCAGCTTGCGCGTGCTCGGGCGCAGGGCATTCCCGTCATTGGAGAGATCGAGCTTGCCGCCCATTTCCTTAAGGGCAAGGTCGTCGCTATCACTGGCTCCAACGGAAAAACCACGACCACGACCCTATGCGGAGATCTCATTGCGAGTTCCAGTCAGCGAACCCTGGTTGGAGGCAACATCGGGACTCCAGTTATCCTGCTGGTCGATGATTCGACCGCCGAAACCGTCAACGTAATCGAGGTATCGAGCTTTCAGCTTGAGACTATCGAGACTTTTCATCCGCATATCGCAGTGGTGCTGAATATCACCCCCGATCATCTCGATCGTCACGGCAGCATGGAGAAATATACTGCCGCCAAAGCTCGCATATTCGAGAACCAGACTGCGTCCGACTACTCGGTGCTGAATCTCGACGATGCGGGCAGTGCTGGACTCCAGTCTCGCACCAGGGCTCGTCTGTTCTGGTTCACGCGCAAGCAGCAGTTGACCGGCGACAAAACAGGTGCGTTCGTCCGCAATGGAGAGATTTGTTTTCGTAGTGGCGGTCGCGATGAGCAAATCATGCCGGTCTCAGAGATTTCGCTCAAGGGTGCTCACAATCTGGAAAATGTTCTTGCTGCCGTTGCCGTGGGTCGTCTCTGCGGATGCGATGCAGTGAGCATTCGCAACGCTGTGCGCAAGTTTAAAGCGGTGGAGCACCGTCTGCAGCACGTGGGCACGATCGCCGGCGTGGAGTACTACAACGATTCCAAAGCCACCAACGTCGATGCCACCATCAAGGCCATCGAATCGTTTCCCGGCAATATCCACCTGATTCTCGGTGGGAAAGACAAAGACAGCGACTACACGCTGATGAATCATCTACTGCGCGAGCGAGTCAAACGCGTGTACACAATCGGCGCAGCCGCGGAGAAGATTCGCTCGCACGTGCAATCAGCGGTCGAGGTGCTGCCTTGCCGAACGCTCGACAATGCCGTGGAGCGTGCCCACGATCTCGCTCAACAAGGAGATATCGTGCTGCTGGCGCCTGCGTGCTCCAGCTTCGATCAATTTGAGAATTACGAACACCGCGGCCGCACCTTCCGCTCCCTGGTGGAGCGCCTGGCTGCTCCGGCGCCGGCCGGTCAGGAGCGGTGCTGATGGCCAAACGCGTCAGCGCTGACCGCTGGCTGTTTGGCGCGACCCTTCTTCTTGTTCTTTTGGGACTGGTAATGGTCTTCAGCGCCTCGGCGGTGATGGCTAAAGAGCGCTTTGGATCGCCCTACACGTTTGCCCTTCGGCAACTCGGATGGGCATGTGCAGGTGCGCTCGCCATGTTGGCGTTAGCTCGAGTGGACTATCGCCGCTACAAGCATCCTGCTGTGGTCTTCATTCTCCTGGGCGTCACCATGGTGTTGTTGGTTGCCGTCTTATTTCTCGATCGCTCGCATAACACTCATCGCTGGATCCGTTTCGCAGCTCTTTCGTTCCAGCCATCCGAGCTAGCCAAACCCGCTCTCATCCTGTTCCTCGCATACTTCCTTGAAGCCAGAGCAAAAACGATTGACGATTGGCGGAGGACGCTGCTGCCTGCGGCGCTGCCCAGCGTCATTTTTTCGCTGCTGATCGTGAAACAGCCCGATCTCGGCACTGCTATGGTCTGCATGGCCATGACAGCATCAGTGCTCTTCGTTGCCGGAATGGAATTGAAATATCTCGGATACGGCGTGCTGGCCAGCCTGCCGTTTCTCTATTACCTGTTGTTTCACGTCGGTTTTCGCCGGCAGCGCATGCTGGCTTTTGTCAATCCGTGGGCCGATCCTCAGGGCGCCGGCTTTCACATGATTCAGTCGCTAATCGCGGTTGGCACCGGCGGAATCACCGGACTGGGCTTGATGGAAGGGAAGCAGAAGCTCTTCTATTTGCCAGAACCGCACACCGACTTCATCTTCGCGGTCATCGCCGAAGAACTCGGACTCTTGGGGACGGTTGCCGTGGTCGTACTGTTCGCCATCGTGTGCTATCGAGGCATGAGGGCAGCGATTCGAACCTCCGATCTTTTCGCCCGCTTTCTTGCGGTTGGCATTACCAGCACGATTGCCATCCAGGCATTTTTCAACATCAGCGTCGTCCTGGGCTTACTACCGACTAAGGGCATCCCGTTGCCTTTCATCTCGTACGGCGGCACATCGCTCTTCATCACCCTGGCCTGCGTAGGTGTGCTGCTGAACATCAGCCAGCAGACCGACTAAGAGCGAAATTGCGAGCTACTGCCTGGGTCTTGCCGCGATTATTGAGCGTCTAACCTGTGTTATGGCAATTCGCGCTGTGAAGAGGCTATTAGTCTGTTTGTTTTTCGCCGCATTGATGGTGTCATCGGCGCAGGCGCAGCGTGGTGAAGGAACATTGCTTCAGCAGCAGCCTACAGGCATCAGCGTCGAAGAGATCATCGGCAAGTTCGCGGCGAAGGAGAAGCAATTCCAGGAAGCGCGCGAGCACTACACCTACCATCAATCAAACACTATCCAGACGGTCGAAGGCGGCAGCGTCGATGGCGAGTACCGCCAGGAATGGGATGTCAACTTCACTAATGAAGGCAAGCGGACCATTACTGTGACCTATGCTCCTCAGGACACTCTGACGCGTATATCGATGACCAAAGAAGACACTAACGATCTGCAGAACGTGATGCCGTTCGTGCTGACCACAGATGAGATTCCGGATTACAACATCACGTACGCCGGCCAACAGCGTGAAGACGAGCTGCAAACATACGTTTTCGATATCGCCCCAAAGCATGTAGACAAGAACCATCGCCGTTTTGAAGGACGCATTTGGGTGGACAATCGGGATTTCCAGATCGTGAAGACCTACGGAAAATCGGTGCCCGATATTCATAGCGGGGGCGGCGAGAATCTCTTTCCGCGATTCACTACTTATCGCGAACAGGTGGACAACGTGTACTGGTTCCCCACCTATACGTCGGCCAACGACGTTCTGCATTTCAAGAACCAGGATGTGCAAATCCGAGTGATTATCAAGTACACCGATTACAAACGCTTCGGCTCGGAGAGCAAGATCCTTTACAACGGTCAGCAGTTGCCGGATTCGAAACAGCCGAAGAAATAGCAGACAAAAAACCTCCATGTGTTGCTGGATTGATCCACGCCACTATGCAGTAAAGCCTCCGGCAGATAATATCGTCTCTCCTGCTTTGCACTTTCTCAATTGAAGACGAACCCTCAAAGAGGCTCAAAGGTACTTCGCACCATCGCCGTCTTCAAATTCGTGAAGGCAGCTCTGCTTATTGCGACGGGAGTCGGGGCGCTCCATCTGGTCAACAAGGACGTGGCGCAGTATGCACAGAATGTCGTCGCCAGATTTCATCTTGACCCGGGCAATCGTTATGTTGGACAGGCGCTTGCTCGGGTAAGTGACGTCACTCCAAAGCGGCTGCATGAGGTCGGAGCAGTGGCATTTGTCTATGCAGCGCTGTTCCTGGCGGAGGGCATTGGTCTATGGAGTCTGAAGCGCTGGGGCGAGTGGATCACGGTCATCATCACAGGCTCTCTGCTTCCATTCGAAATTTTCGAGTTGTACCGGCACGCTTCCTGGCCGAAGGCCGGAGTGCTGGTTCTGAACGTGATTATTTTCGCGTATCTGGCTTCACGCCTACGAACGCGCAAATAGGGATTGTTTAAAGTGCTCTTGATCGTTAGCGCGAGGCGCGCTGTACCGTTCTGCGAACAGTTCCATAACTGAGCATAAGACCAATGTTGGTGACCTTAGCCCCGGTTAACTTGCCCTTGACCGACAGTCCCCACAACAAATTAGGATCAAAAATGAGTTGGTCGTTCTCGGCTCTGATTCCTTTTTCTGAACTATCCCCGACGGTATTGGCAGGATCCATTCCCAGCATTTTGGCCAGCCCTTTGAAGGGCAGCTTATCAACTTTCATCGTGGACTCGTGCAGGGCCAGCAGACCATCAGGTCGGACGCTGACAGGTCCTTTGATTTCGAAGTGAACCGGAATCGCCTTCTTCAACTTTCCCGACAACTTCAATTCATTGTTTTCGGTTTGGACCGCCAACTCGGTGATCTTGTCCGGCGGCACGTGCGATTTCAGCAATCTGGCCAAATCCGCAGCTCGGACGAACACGGTTCCGGAATCTACCAGCACTTCCTTGATTTGCTTGGCATCGGTCACGCTGGCCCCCTGCGGTGACTTGTCGGATTGGATAGTGGCGTCGAAACTGGAGAGACTGATCGGGACTCCTTCTTTGGTGAACAGAGTTCCCGTCCGAATGTAAAGCCTTCGTTGCTCAAGGTTTTGTGCGACCGTTTTGGCGGGCGTAGTGTTGCTGGATGTAGCCGGAATCAGGCTGCCGACGGTGACAACCGCCAGAGCTGCACACCATATCCATGATGTACGCTTTCGTTGCATCGGATTCCTGCTCTCATTATCGGGACTAGAGAATCTTTGATGAGCAATTGATGCGGAATCGCTGCCCGCGAAATGAACTCTGGGGAGCTCTGGTCGCCGCGAATGCAAACGGATGGCGGGGTTAGAAGCCGGGCCGCGATTAGCGGCCCCTTGAAACACTTAGTTTTCCAGGCGCTTGCGCAAAAACGCCGGCACGTCGAGGTCGTCGCCGTCGATGTTGTGCACGCTGTTGCGGACTGAGTCCAGCGACGCCCCATCGCGGGTCGGCGCTGACGTGCGAGTTGCGGTTGACGACGCTGCTGCTGCTCCGACTCCTACAGGCTCCAGCACAGGTTCGTGGAATTCCGAGCGGCCATTGCCAACCGCCGCCTGAGGCGGGGGAACCGTCCGCATCACCACTTCCGGACCGGGGACAGGGTTAACTGCATTTCGGGCAGCGGAAACTGAGGCCGCCACGCCCGCAGGACGCTCGCGCCGCTGCGGATGTTCGTTCTTGAAGCCGGTGGCGATGACTGTAATCTTCACATCGTCTTTCATCTTCTCGTCGAGAACAGCGCCGAAGATGATATTGGCATCTTCGTGAGCTGCGCTCTGGATAATGGTGGAGGCTTCGTTCACTTCGGCGAGCTTGAGTGTGCTTGATCCAGTGATATTGATCAGGATGCCGCGCGCTCCATCGATAGCGCCGTCCTCCAGCAGCGGTGAAGCGATGGCTGCCTGTGCCGCTTCCAGCGCGCGCCGTTCTCCACGCCCAGTGGCCGTTCCCATCACCGCATAACCCATGCCGGCCATGATGGTCTTCACGTCGGCAAAGTCGCGATTGATGATGCCGGGAATGGTGATGATGTCGGAGATGCCCTGCACCGCCTGACGCAGGATATCGTCGGCGACGCGGAACGATTCGAAAAACCCGGCGTTCTGCGCCACCGCGAGCAGCTTCTCGTTGGGAATGACAATCGTGGTATCGACTGAATCGATCAGCTCCGCTAGTCCGCGATCAGCCTGAGACAGGCGGCGTTTGCCCTCGAAGGCGAATGGCTTCGTCACCACTGCCACGGTGAGCGCGCCCATCTCACTGGCCAGAGACGCAATAATCGGGGCAGCGCCAGTGCCGGTGCCTCCGCCAAGTCCGGCAGTGACGAACACCATATCCGCGCCTTCGAGCGCTTCGATAATCTGATGCGCGTCCTCGAGCGCGGCCTTACGTCCCACTTCGGGATTGGCGCCTGCTCCCAGGCCGCTGGTGAGCTTCACTCCCAGTTGAATTTTTACCGACGCCTGCGACATCTGCAGCGCCTGCAAGTCGGTATTGGCGACTACGAATTCGACGCCTTCGAGCTTGGCGTTGATCATGCGATTGACAGCGTTGCCTCCGCCGCCCCCTACGCCGATGACCTTGATCTTTGCATTGTTGCGCGGATCTTCGTTAAAGCTGATGCGGATGTCCTCTGAGTTTCCCTCGGCTTTGCCTTTTGTCATGAAGCTTCTCCCTTAAAAATTTGATCACGCTCTTGAGAATCGGGTGATCGGATGATCGGGCCGTCGGGTGAAGTCATAGGCAGAGTCGCTGTCGGCCGAACGCTGCCAAGACCTAGCTGAGAAACCTGACTGCACTTCACCCGATCTCCCGATCACCCGATTCCTACGCTCCTACGAACAGTGCCCTAAGCCTTGCCTTGATCCCTTGTTGCTCGTCCCGAATGCGTCCTACTCGCGCCCGGTGCGTGTACATCAGCAGTCCAACGCAGCTCGCGAAATCGTTTTGCGCCAGGCTAGCGGGCATGCGGGGAACGCCGCTCACGCTGCTGACCCGCGTTGGACATCGCATTACCTGCTCGCCGATCTCGGCCATTGACGGAAGCCGCGAGGCGCCGCCCATAAGCACGCAGCCTGCCCCTAATGCCTCAAGAACTCCGCCTTGGCGAAGCTGATCACGGACCATCTCAAACAACTCTCTGGCACGCGGTTCCAAAATCTCGCCCAACATTCGCTGGGGGGTCAGTCGTGAAGGACGGTCGCCGACCGACGGAACTTCGATCTCGTTTCCTTCGGGAATGCTGGTCACGACAGCGCATCCGCACGTGCGCTTGATCTTCTCGGCGTCCGCCAAAGGAGTTCGGAGTCCGACGGCAACATCACTAGTGAAATGGTCGCCGCCGATGGGAATTACGCCGGTATGGGCAACCGCGCCTTCGTAGAAGACCACCAGCTCTGTGGAACCTGCTCCGATGTCGAGCAGGCACACACCCAATTCGCGTTCATCAGGATCGAGAGCTGCGTCGGCGCAGGCGAGCGGTTCGAAGACGATGTCATCGACGTGAATGCCCGCGCGATTGGCTGCCGTCACCAGATTCTGCGTCGCTCCCGAAGCGGCCGTCACCACGTGCGCGTTCACTTCAAGGTGCATGCCGATCATGCCCGCCGGATCCTGAATGCTGCCTTGCTCATCGACGATGAATTCCTGCGGCAGCAGATGGATCGTCTGCCGATCGGCAGGAAGGGATACCGAGCGTGCCCGTTCGACTGCCTGTCGGATATCGTCGCGATTGATCTCGCGCGGACGCGACCCGAGCGTGACGCCTCCCCGGCTGTTAAAGCCGCGAATATGTGGACCTCCGATTCCGACTGTAGCTCGCTCGATGGGCATCTCCGCCGCCGCTTCCGCGCTCTCCACAGCCCGCTGGATCGAAGCTGTTGCCTTTTCCAATTCGACGATCACGCCCTTGCGCGAGCCCCGCGAGTCGGTAACACCGTGTCCGCGATAGCGAAGTCCGCCTTCCGTGATCTCCCCAACCAGGACACAGGTCTTCGTGCTGCCTACGTCCAAAATGCAGATCGTGTTTTCGTTTACCTTTGGCATTCTTTCTGACTTCTTCGCTTTAGATTTCAGTTCAAATTACGTTCACCACGGAGGCCCGGAGGAGAACAGAAAAAACCTAAATTGTTGTACCCCGATCTTGCGGTCCTCCGTGTTCTCCGTGTCTCCGTGGTGAAATGGGTTTCAAGGTCTCCGCCCACCTCGATTTAACTTCGGCTGCGGCGCGCCCCCATCCGGATTCACGATGATCTGCCCTTCAAAGCGAAGATCCACCGACTCGAGCTTCTGGAATTGCTGCCGCCAACTCCCGACCCGCGAGAGATAAATCTTGAAGCGCTCCAGGAACTGTTCGTTACCGAGATGCACAAGCACGGCTCCGTTGGGATCGGCGACTGTCACCTTGATGTCCTCGGGATCGCCGAGGTCGACTTCACTTAGATCATTGGAATAATGCGTGCCGCCGGCATCGAGTTCGCCGACCAGGCGGCCATAGATTTTCATCTGCGCGGCGCGCGTGGAGAGCGGATCGGAGTCGCCGAGACCTAAAACTGCCGGAAACGAGAAATGAGTCTTGCGCGGCAGCTCCATCAGAACGCCGTGGCTGTCCACCAGCTCGATGCGGTTATTGATCTGCGCAAAGGCGACAGGCGTGCGCTCCTGAATTTGCACAGCGATGCGATTCGGCAGCAGCCGCATCACGCTGGCCGATTCGATCCAGGGAATCTCTTCGAGCTGCTTCTTCCGCTGCTCCAGCGGAATGAAGAAGACGTTCCGGCCGATGTCTGCAGCGAGCACTTCCATCACTTGCGCGCGTGATACTTTGTCGAGGCCGCTCACCGTGACGTCGTCGCTCGATTCCAGACGGAAATGCCAGTTCCGCGTGCCATAGCGATACAGGCTGCCATACGCGACGGCGGCGACGGACAGTGCAACCAGTCCGAGCAACGCGATGCGAATGCGTCCGGCGGTCTTTTTGGGAAGAGCGCCCTTGCGCACAATCACGCGTCTATCGGCTCGGCGGAATTGTGGTTCGCTCGAGGTGTCGGCGAGGGATAACTCGCCATCGAACTCGGAGCCGAGTTCGTGGTCGCCAGCAGAAGCGACAGCGACGCGCGTGGGTAATTCCACTTCCTTAATCTGAGCGTCGTCTCGCGGCATTAATTCAGTTGTGAAGAATCGCCGTACTCGCCACTATAACCGCATTTTGGGAAATTGCAGAGGAGGAAAACGACGTCGAGAGATTTTTTTTCGTTATAGCGTTATCTCAGGCGGTCAGCATTCGGCAATCAGCATTCGGCCAACAACCAGTGTCGATGGATCAATGCCTACCTGAAAGTATTGTGGCAACTGATCCTACAAAGAGACCTTTGGAAGGGTTGAAGACTGTTTCCTGGCCGAATGCTGATCGCCGAATGCCGATAGCCCTTGCATTGGCTCAACAACTAGCATGGCTTGCGATTCGCTTGTTCAACTCTTCCATCACCATCGGCCCAATCTGGTACACGCTGCCTGCCCCGAGCGTCAGCACGATGTCTCCGTCACGGGCCAACGACGCGGCTCCGCTTGCAGCTTCGGCGAACGAAAGGACGTATTCTGCCTTGGTTCCTGCAGCACGAATTCTGCCCGTCAGCGTCTCCGCGGTCACGCCCGCGATCGGCTCCTCGCTGGCGGCGTAGATGTCGAGCACCTGAACGGTGTCGGCGGACTGGAAGGCGGTGGCGAATTCATCGGCCAAATCGAGCGTGCGCGTATAGCGATGCGGTTGGAAGATCACGTGAATCTTGTCGAACCCGCACTGGCGCGCGGCCGCCAGCGTTGCGCGAATTTCCGTGGGATGATGTCCGTAATCGTCCACCACGCTAATGCCGCCAATCCTACCCTTGAGTTGGAAGCGTCGATCCACTCCGCGAAACTGCTTCAGAGCTTCCGCGATCTTTTCCGCCGAGATATCCAGACCGACTCCGGTGGCGACGGCTGCAGTGGCGTTCAGCACATTGTGCTGCCCAGGCACGTGCAGGTCGAAATCGCCGATTTTCCGGCCGCGATTCGTAACCTCAAAGCGGCTGCGGGGGCCATCTTCTGCCGGACTGGAATCGCAGGCGAGCATTCGCATCCTGAAGTCGGCTCCGTCCGACACTCCGTAAGCGATCACACGGCGTTCCAGCCGGGGAAGTAGTTTGCGAACGCGCTCATCGTCAAGGCACACGATCACTGCGCCGTAGAAAGGCACGCGATTCATGAAATCGACAAACGCCTGCTCCACATCTTCCATATCGCGATAACAATCCATGTGCTCGCGATCGATGTTGGTGACAATCGACAAGATCGGAGAAAGCTTGAGGAAGGAGCGATCGCTCTCATCGGCTTCCGCAACCAGATACTGCGACTTGCCCAGTCGTGCATTGGAGCCCATGGCGTCCACGCGTCCGCCAACCACAACCGTGGGATCGAGCCCGCCAGCGGCAAGCACGGCCGCGACCATCGAGGTGGTGGTCGTTTTGCCGTGCATGCCCGCGATAGCGATTCCGTATTTGAGACGCATCAGCTCCGCCAGCATTTCAGCGCGCGGAATCACGGGAATGTGCTGAGCACGAGCAGCCTGGACTTCCGCGTTCTCGCGCGTCACGGCGGAGCTGGTCACAACCGCTTCCGAGCCGGTCACGTTCTCAGCACGGTGTCCGATGAAGATGATCGCTCCCAAGCTGGCGAGCCGCTGGGTCACCTGCGACTCGCGAAGATCCGAACCAGAAACCTTGTATCCCAGCGTGAGCAGCACTTCGGCGATACCGCTCATGCCAATCCCGCCGATACCTACAAAGTGAATCCGTTGAACCTTGGCAAACATGGGAAGGGAATAGGTTACAGGGAATCGTTAGACGGTGTCGCGGCTTTGGTCGAAACCATAGGAGATCGAATTGAGTGTTTGATCATCGGGTCGCCTCGCCCGCCACAGCCAACACCTCAGCATAGAGATCAGGGCTGATGAAAAATGAAGCTTGTATCAGATTGTCCAGCTCCGAGCGAACATTGCCAATAAAGCCACGCCGTTTCGCAGCCAGAAGAATGCCGATCGTGCCAATGACGTTTAGACCCGCCGCATGAGCAGTTCTTCGGGCAGGCAAATCATCAAGAACGATGGTTTCTGTGCGCATTTCAAGGGCTAAAGCTATAGCC
>Ga0307477_10002407_pt1 | contig 14531 bp, 17 predicted proteins | sample atmos_gasesECM2C_FD_203316 | JGI IMG/M metagenome (GOLD analysis project Ga0307477, IMG submission 203316) | Hardwood forest soil microbial communities from Morgan-Monroe State Forest, Indiana, United States - atmos_gasesECM2C_515 | ecosystem: Environmental > Terrestrial > Soil > Temperate...
GTAGTTCTTCGTGCGCTCGGCGACAGTGCCGAGCAGCTGCGCTTCCGGGCTGTTCCTGAGTTCCTCGGGCAGTTTTTCCAGGAGACCCGCCAACGTGTGCCGAAGTTTTTGGATGTGTTTGAACTGGTCGGTGCCGGCGCGGGTGCGGCTCGAATAGCGGATCTCCTTCTCCCGCATCATGACATCAAAGATGTTGCGGGGAAATTCGCCGCGTGCGCTCCAAAGGTCGACCTGGAAAGCGATCGTGTCACGCCGTGGCTTGGTCTCGACCACCCATTGCAGCGGTGTGTTCGAAACCAGTCCGCCGTCCCAGTAATGCTCGCCTTCGATTTCGACGGCGGGAAAGCCCGGCGGCAGCGCGCCACTCGCCATGATGTGCTCCGGCCGGATCGTATGTGTTTCGTTATCGAAGTAAGCGAAGTTGCCGCTCCGGACATTCACGGCGCCGACGCTGAAACGTGTCGCGCCGGCATTGATGCGATCGAAGTCGACCAGGCGCTCCAGGGTCCGCTTGAGCTCGTTCGTGTCGTAGACGCTGGTCGCATCAATTGTTCCGGGTGGCTGAAACCACGGCGGCATCAGGCGCGCCTTGAAAAATCCCCGGGCGCCGCTTGCCATCGCAAATCCGGCGCTCATCTGATTGAGCAGCTGACGCATGGCGTCGCCGCGCGCGAAATCGACGCACGCGTTGCCGGCGCCCGGCCACGGCCCATCGGACGTTACTTGGGTCCAGAATTCTCGCAGCCGATCGACCCGGTCATTCGGCGCATTGCCGGCGATGATGGCGGTCATTGATGGCGCCGATCGACATGCCGGCAATCCAATTCGGGTAAATGCCGGCGTCGCTCAGCGCCTCGTAGACGCCGGCCTGATAGGCGCCGAGCGCGCCGCCGCCCTGCAGCACCAAGGCGACAACTTCAAAAGGAAGGTGTTGCGCCGCTTGCACGGCACGCGGCTGAACCTGAGCGTCCATGACAATCTCCATTCAGAACTTACGGAGTTACTGGTTCCCGAAAGCGCTATCGCCAGGTGATCAGATCATTGAGCGCGTAGACATAGGGGCCAAGGCAGACGGCAATCCAGCTGACAGCGGCCCAAGCAAGGATGCGATACCTCATTGTTGCTCTCCATTCTGCGTGGATCAATAACCTCAATGACCGGCCGGCGCCGGGCCGCCGAGCTTCACCTTGCGCAGCGTGAGCGCGAGCGGGACGGCCGCCAGGGAAATCAGCGCCAGCGTCCAGAACACGTCGACATAAGCGAGGTAGCTCGCCTGCGTCTGCACCTGCTGGCCGATCCAGGCAAAGGCCTGTTGCTTGGCTTGCGCGAGCGAACTGCCGTGCGCGGTGAAATAGTCCATCATCTGCTGCAACGTGTTCTGATATTGGCTCGTCGATGGATTTGCGAGTTCGACCAGCCGGCTCTGGTGAAATTGCTCGCGATGCGCGAGCACGTTGTTGGCGAGCGAAATGCCGATCGAGCCGCCGATGTTGCGCGCAACGTTGATTAGGGCAGAGGCCATGTCGGTCTTGTCGGGTGCTACCCCGTCGTAGGAGGCGGCGATGATTGGCAGAAACACCAGCGGCAGTCCGATGCCGATATAAATGCGCGAGGTGGCGAAAAACCAGAAGCCCAGGTCGCCATTGACCTTGGTCATGTCGTACATTGCGAATGCGCAGATCGCCGCGCCGGCTGCGATCAGATAGCGGGGCTGTACCGTGCCGGTCAGGCGGCCGACGAGCGGCATCATAAAGACGGTGACAATGCCGCCGGGTGTGAGCACGAGGCCGGCCCACGTCGCGGTGTAACCGAAATTCTGCTGCACCAGTTGCGGCAGGTATTGCGTGGTCGCCAGCAGGATGGCGCCGGCGCCAAGCATGACCAGGAACGACGCACCGAATTGCCGTGTCGCCACCATGCGCACGTCGATCATCGGATTGCGGTGGCTAAGCTCCCACGGAATCATCAGCGCGAAAGCCAGCGCGCAAACCGTCGCCGCGACGATAATGAAGTTCGAGGAAAACCAGTCGTCCTCGAGGCCGCGGTCAAGCGCGATCTCGAGTGCGCCGAGAAAGGTTGCGACCAGTACGAAGCCGACGAGATCGAAGGCGCGGCCTTGCTGCAGGAAGCGCGTGCGCACGGCGAGCGCATTTGACTCGCGCAACAACGCACCAATGAGCCCGAGGGCGACTATGCCGACCGGGCCGTTGATGAGAAAGCACCACTGCCACGAGACATTGTCGGCGATCCAGCCGCCGAGCGTAGGTCCGACCACCGGCGCCACGACCACGGCGATGCCGAACAGCGCAAAACCCTGGCCGCGTTTTTCCGGGGGAAATGCGCTGGCGAGGATCGACTGCGCTACCGGCACCATGCCGCCGCCGCCGAGCCCTTGCAGGATGCGGAACAGCAGCAACGACTGTAGATTGGGCGCAAAACCGCACAGCACCGAGCTTGCGGTGAATAGCGCCAGGCAGATCAGAAAGAAGCGCTTGCGGCCAAGGCGCTGGGCGAAATAGCTCGACCCCGTCAGGCTGACGGCATTGGCCACGAGATAGGTCGTCACCACCCAGGAGGCTTCGTCCTCGCTGACACCGAACCCGCCGGCGATGTAGGGCAACGCCACGTTGGCGATGGTGGTGTCGAGCACTTCCATGAAGGCGGCGAACGCGACCAGGATCGCGATCAGCCACGGATTGCCGCTCGCAATGGCGGCGGAGGCACCCGCGCGGCCGGCGGCGGCGCTCACAGCCACGCCCTCAGCCGCTCATAGAGCGATAGTGTCGGATCGATGCGCACGGTTGGGACCACCGACATGCCGGGGCCGAGCGCGACGTCGACCGGCGGAGCGTCGATGACGATCTTGACCGGCACGCGCTGCACGATCTTGACGTAATTGCCAGTCGCGTTTTGCGCCGGCAGCAGCGAGAACGCCGTTCCCGATCCCGGCTGAACGCTGGCGAGGTGGCCGCGAATCTTGCGGTCCGGATAGGCGTCGATCGCGAGCGTCACCGATTGTCCGGGCCGCATCGCATCGAGCTGCGTTTCCTTGAAATTCGCCGTGACCCAGATCTCGTCCGGGACGAACATGGTCAAAGCCGTGCCGGCCTGCGCGTATTGGCCGACCGCCGCGGTGAGGCTGACGACGCGCCCGGGCTCGGCGGCGGTGATTGTCGTGTGGGAAAGGTCGAGCTGCGCGGCGTCGACTTTGGCCTGATCGAGCGCGACCGTGCTCTCAGTCTGCGCGACCAGATAACGCTGATCGTCGGCTTGTTGCTGGGCAATCGCGTTACGCTGGACGAGGTATTGATAGCGGCCGAGATTGGTCTTGGCCTGTTCGAGCAGCGCCTGGTCGTGCGCCAATTGGGCCTTGGCCTGATCGAGCGCGACGCGGTAATCGCGATCGTCGATGCGCGCGATTACCTCGCCCGCGCCGACATGCTGGTTGTCGGTGACCGGTACGGCGGTGATGTAGCCGGAGACCTTCGGCGCCATGGAAAAGGCGCGCGCCGCAATGAAGGCATCATCGGTCGATTGAAAGTGGCCCGCGTAATCCCAGTATAGATAGCCGCCTGCCGCCGCGGCGACGAGCAAAGGCAACGCGAGCGCCAATATCAGGCTTCGCCGGCCGAGGAATCCGGCGCGGGGGCGTTCTCGGGGTTCGTCCTGATCTTGGTGGTCATCCTCGCTCGCCGGCGGGAAATCGACGACGCGGCGCTCTTCGGAAGGCTCCGGTTGCGGCGCCCGCATTCGGGCGCGCACAAAATCTGTCCCTGCGTCCGCCGACAGGGCTTTGTCGCTGACCGACGAGCGCGACCAGGTTCGTGCGGATCGCAGCTCGGGATATTCGAGGACCGATTGCTCGTCGCGGTCGATTTCTGCCTGGAGAGTCATTATTCAGCCCCTGGCGTTGCGTTGCCCGGCGTGGTCGAACATGGTCGGCGCCGGCGATAGTCGCGAACGGTCTGTTTGCGCCATTCGACTTTCTCGAAGATTGGGCTGGCCAGGATTTGCCCGAGGATTTGGCCTGGCTGCGTTCGCTTTTGGCTTCGAGCCGCAAAGCTTTACAAAGCCGGCCAAAGAGGTGGGCCCGCCTTGCCGTGTGGCGTAGCACTCGATAGCGCGCTGCACGCCGTACAGCATCGTCCTCAATTCAGTTGGGTCGACCCCGTCCGCAGCCATCAGGTCGCGAACGATCGGATCGGCCAGCAACTCGTCCACTGAGGCTTCATCCCATCCTGGCATTGCAAACTCGTCGATCCGGAACTAAATAGAACGATACTGTTTCGTTCGATATAGCCTCAGGCCCACCCCTGTCAAGGTTTTTATACGGTACCGTTTCGTTTCTTTACTTTTGCCCTGCGCCACATTAAATTAGCGAGACACCAGTGTGGTTTACGGACATCGGGGGAGGGCCGAGACGGCTCAGGAGGATCGAGCGATGGGCAGAGTTACAGCAACGGCGAAGCCTCTGCAGAAGCGCCCGACAGTGCGCAGCGGCCGCCCCCGCCGGGAACTTGTCGGGGAAGTGGACGAGCGCATCCTCAATGCGGCGCGCCGCGTGTTTCTTGAGCGCGGCCTGTCGGGCGCCAGCATCGACCAAATCGCGAACCTCGCCCGTGCCGGCAAGCCGACAATCTATGCGCGCTTCCCCGGCAAGGAGGCGCTTTTCACCGCCGTGGTGATGCGCAACGTGTCCGCGGTTGTCGGCAGGTTCGAGGGTCACGCCCCGACCGGAAGGACAATCGAGGAGCGTCTCACGCGGTTCGGCGTCGCTCTCCTGACGTGGGCCTTGGCCGGCGACACCGTCGATTTGATGCGCGTCGGCATTTCCGAGGCGCGCCGTTTCCCGGATCTCGCGAACGGCATTCAAGGAATGGCGCGCCAATGCGGCGAGGGCACCGTCGGCCGGCTGTTAAGCGAGGTCGCGCAGTCCGACGGGCTCGGCGCCTTGCCGGCCTTCGCGCCGGAGCGGATTGCGGCGACAACGCAATGCTTCATGGATTTGGTCTTCAAGCCGATGATCATGCGAGCGTTGTTCGGCGAGAAGTTGGAAACGCTGCGCGCCGAAATCGAGGCCCATGTAGCGGGCCGCGTCGCCTTCTTTCTTGCAGCTTGCCGGAACGAAGCCGTTAACTGAATTCCTACGCGGCACCGGCCGCAGTTCGCCGCCGGTAGGCTTCGATTGCCTCGCGCAAGCCATCCGGTATCGCCACCGCTTGCTTGGTCTCCAGCGACATCATCGCCGTCACCATACGTGCGCGCAGCCGCTCGATATTGTCGCGGTGACAGACAATCGCAATGGCAAGCGAGGAGCGGCCGATATCCTCGATCAGCAAAGTCAGGTCGATGACTTCGCCGATCCGGCTCGGAATCTTGAAATCGCATTCGATATGAACGAACGGAAATCCGTAGCGGCGGCCGGTGATCAGCTCGGCGTAATCGTAACCGAGCTCTTGCCCATACCAGTCTTCGATCAGGCCGTTGAACATGTCGAAGTAATGCGGGAAGTAGACGATGCCGGCCGGATCGCAATGCGAGAAACGAATGGGAACGCTGCGCGTGAACACTCCGCTCGGCGGCACAAATCGATCTTGACGCATGGGATGGCTCTTTCGTGTTTTTTTTGCGACCGCGGCAACGGCGAGATGGCAACTGGCAAGCTTAGGTCCGTAATATCACCAAAGAAGTCACACGCTTGTCCGTCGCCAATCCGTGAAATTCAGTTTGACTCAAATCAAAGTCTTGCGGTGGGAAAAGTCTTTAAGTTGGTCCCCGAGGGTGTGATGGAGTAACGGTCATGAAAAAGCTCAGCGCACTTGGCGTTGTTGTTGCCGCGGGGCTGCTATGCTCGGTTCCGCTTACGCTTGATTGGTCGCCCACCAAAACACCATTGTTGTCCATCGATACCGCGGACGCGAGACTCGGCCGCCCGCTCACGCCGATGAGCGTCGCCGGCGTCAATCGCCGCGTCCATCGCCGTGCATATTATGGTGCCGCGGCGGCGGCCGGCGCCGCCGGCTACGGTTATTACAACTATGCCCGGAGGTGTGGCTATTATCCCTATCCTGCGTGCTAGTCTTCAATGAAGCGAAAGAGCGCCGCCCGCCGGGCGGCGCTTTTTTTGCTCTGTCGTCGCGCACCAAATTCAGGTTACATAACTATCGAGAGCGGTCGCAGAACAGATTTGGCTTTCGATGATTGTCGCTAAGCGGGCGGGTTCGCCCGTCGAAGTTCTGCTCATTTTCCTCAAACTCGGGCTGAGTTGCTTCGGCGGACCGATCGCCCATATCGGTTACTTCCGTGATGAGTTCGTCACGCGCCGGCGCTGGCTCGACGAACAGGCCTATGCCGACCTGGTGGCGCTTTGTCAGTTTTTGCCCGGCCCGGCGTCCAGTCAGGTTGGTTTTTCGGTTGGTCTTATGCGCGCCGGCTATCTCGGCGGCGCAGCGGCCTGGACCGGCTTTACCCTGCCTTCGGCCATCCTGCTCGTCCTGTTCGCCTACGGCGCCGGAAATCTTCACGGCGCAATCGGTGCGGGCTTGCTTCATGGACTCAAGCTCGTTGCCGTGGCGATTGTGGCGCAAGCGGTGTGGGGAATGGCGCGGACGCTCTGCCCCGACCGCGAGCGGGCCTCGATCGCGGCGATCGCGGCACTGATCATCTTGTTCAGCGGCAGCTCGATCGCTCAGATTGGCGCGATCGCCTTTGGCGCGCTGGCCGGCCTGTGGCTCGGTGGCGACGGGCAGCCAGTCCAATCCGGCCATGTTGTGCTCCCGGTATCGCGCACGGTCGGCGTTGCGGCGCTGACTATTTTTTTCCTCTTGCTGGCAGGCCTTCCGTTCCTGCGCAATCTGGGAGCGGGCTCCGGCGCCGCATTGTTCGATGCGTTTTACCGCTCCGGTGCGCTGGTCTTTGGCGGCGGCCATGTGGTGTTGCCGCTTTTGCGCGAAGCCTTCGTGACGCCCGGCTGGGTCAGCGACGATGCGTTTCTCGGCGGCTACGGAGCCGCGCAAGCCGTTCCGGGGCCGCTTTTCACCTTCGCCGCTTATCTTGGCGCTGTCGCCAATCCGTCTCCGCATGGCGTGCCGGGCGCGGTGTTGGGTTTGATCGGCATTTTTCTTCCCGGAATTCTGGTGCTGCTGGGCACGTTGCCATTCTGGGATGCGCTTCGCAAAAAGACTGGCGCGCAGGCGATGATGCGTGGCGTCAATGCCGCGGTCGTCGGTCTGCTCGGCGCGGCGCTCTACAATCCAGTGTGGACCAGTTCGGTGCAAGCGCCGGGCGATTTCGCCGTCGCACTTACGGGCTTCGTGCTGCTCACCGCTTGGCGCACGCCGCCGCTCGTGGTCGTTATCGTCAGCGCCATCGGCGGCGTTCTGCTCGCGCTCATAAACGACTGAAAGCATGACTTTCGCCGCGCGGTTCTGCGATAAGGCTCCCGGACCTATGCAGGGACCTGCAAAGGAACCCTTGCGAAAATAGACCCCCTCGCGAATCAGTCCCGCGACGATGGCTCAAATCGCACACCGTTTATAGGCTCACCGCATGGCAACTTTGGTATTCGTCGCGGTTCTGTTTGCCGCCGCCTGCCACGCGGGGTGGAACGCGCTCATCAAGGTCGGCCTTGATCCCCTATCCACCACCATATTGATTGCCATCGGCGCCGCCGCGGTCAGCCTCGCCGGCTTGCCATTTGCCGGCATGCCGGCGTCTGCGGCATGGCCGTGGCTTATTGGTTCGGCCGTTATTCATCTTCTCTATTTCGCAGCCTTGATCGAGAGCTACCGTTTCGGCGATCTCGGCCAGGTCTATCCGCTGGCGCGTGGCTCGGCGCCCTTGATGACCGCAATCGCCAGCACTCTCTTGATCGGCGAGCATTTGAGCCTGCTCGGGTGGACCGGCATCGTCACGCTCGGCGTCGGCGTGCTGCTCCTATCGGCGCGCGGTGGGCGCGACATCATGCAGCTTGACCGCCGCGCCGTCGGTTTTGCGCTTTTGACCGCGCTTGCGATCTGCGCCTATTCGGTCACCGACGGAATTGGGGCGCGTGTATCGCAAAATCCGCAGTCATATGTGCTCTGCTTGCTGGTCGCCAACGCAGTGGTGCTGGTGCCCTATGGGCTGCGGCGCGATCGGAAGGGGGTGAGCGTAACGGTGCGCCGGTTCTGGCTGCGCGGGCTTGTCGGCGGCGCGCTGCAGGCGCTGTCCTATGGCATCGTGCTCTGGGCCATGACGCTCGCGCCGATTGCCATCGTTGCCGGCCTGCGCGAGTCGAGCGTTCTATTCGGCGCCATCATCGCAATTGTTGCGCTCAAGGAGCCGCTGCGTCCGGCACGCATCGTGGCGGCCACGTTGATTGCCTGCGGGCTGGAGTTGATCCGATTGCAATGATTGAACGCACTTTTCCACCTGGCCTGGAGCGTCATTGCTCCGAGTTGAAGCGATTGTCGCCATAGATTTTCGTTGGAGCACGATCTTTTCGGAAAGCCGGTATCCACCCCGGATCGATTCCGGAGCAGGCTTTTCCGGATCATGCTCTAATGCGTGCGCGCGATGCAGAAGTCGACGGTCTCGGCCAGCGCCGTTTTCATTTTCGAATCGGGAAATAGCGCCAGCGCGTCGCGCGCGATCGCGCCGTAATGATGGGCGCGCCCGATCGTGTCCTCAATGGCCCGGTGCTTGACCATCAGCCCGATGGCGTGATCGAGATCGCCGTCGGTCGCCTCGCCGCGCTCCAGCGTGCGCCGCCAGAATTCGCGTTCGGCGTCGCTGCCGCGGCGGAATGCGAGCACGACCGGCAATGTAATCTTGCCCTCGCGAAAATCATCGCCGACATTCTTGCCGAGCCGCGACGACACCCCGCCATAGTCGAGCGCATCGTCGACAAGCTGAAAGGTGATGCCGAGATTCATCCCATAGGAGCGGCTCGCCGCCTGTTCGGGCTTTTGCCGTCCGGATATTGCCGGCCCGACCTCGCATGCGGCGGCGAACAATTCCGCGGTCTTGGCGCGGATCACCGCGATATATTCGTCCTCGGTGGTCGCGGTATTCTTCGCCGCAGCGAGCTGCATGACCTCGCCCTCGGCGATCACCGCGGCGGCGGCGGAGAGAATCTCCAGCGCTTTGAGGCTGCCGACTTCGACCATCATTTTGAAAGCCTGGCCGAGCAGAAAATCGCCGACCAGGACGCTGGCCTTGTTGCCCCACAGCATGCGGGCGGCCAGCCGGCCGCGCCGCAGCTCGCTCTCATCGACCACGTCGTCGTGGAGGAGCGTCGCCGTATGCATGAATTCGACGGCAGCCGCGAGCTTGATATGGCCGTCGCCGCCATAGCCCGCGAGCCGTGATAAAGCCAGCGTCAGCATCGGCCGCAGCCTCTTGCCGCCGGAATTGATCAGATGATTGGCGACCTCGGGAATCATCGTCACTTCGGAGCCAGTGCGCCCGATGATCGTGGCGTTGACGCGTTCCATATCGGCGGCGACCAGATCGACCAATGGGTCGATCGTCGGCTCACGCGCGCTTTCGAATGGTACGATGACGGCCACTTCAGTCATTTCTCCGATAGGACCGGACAGGTAGAAAGGCTATGGTCGCATCATAATGGGAAGGTGATACGCGCGTATATAGATTGAGGCACGCTCCAGTGCCAGCGCCCGATGTCGCCTCCGCGGGAGGCCAAGACGCATGTCGCGCATAGCTGCGTCCTCTGAGCATGGCCGGCCTGTGCCGGCGTCGCGGCAAAGCTGATCATGCGCGAACTCGTTCGTACCACCGACGCCGTGCTGATCTCGGCCATTGAAGCGCTCTTGAACAGCGCGCGCATCAAGCATTTGGTCGTGGACCAGAATATGAGCGTGCTGGAAGGCTCGATTGGCATATTTCCACGCCGTATCCTGGTCGACGAGGACGAAATCAACATGGCGCGCCGCTTGCTTGAGGACGCGGGCTTCGGCCACGAGCTGCGTCCCGACGGCCGCTGATGGCCGCCGTAGCGGACCCGACCAGCGAAGACGCGCTCCTTGGCGGCAAACTCACGTTGCGGCAGCCGCTGCGCGGCCACCGCTTTGGCCATGACGCGGTACTGCTCGCCGCGGCAACGTCGGCGCGGAAGGGTGAGCACGCGATCGAGCTCGGCGCCGGCGTCGGCGCGGCCGGACTGGCGCTCGCGCGTCGTGTCGGAGGGCTTACTGTCACGCTCATTGAACTCGATCCCGACCTCGCCGCGCTGGCGCGCGAAAACGCCGCGCGCAATGCGCTCGCCGAGCGCGTAAGGGTGGTTTGTCTTGATGTCGCGGCGCCGGTCGCGCAATTCGCCGATGCCGGCCTTGCTCGGGACTCCGTCGATCACGTTTTGATGAACCCGCCGTTCAACGCGCCGCATAATCCGTCGCCCGATCAGGCGCGGCGGCTGGCGCATGCCGCTTCGCCTGGCACGCTGTCGCGATGGATCGATACCGCCGCGCGGCTGTTACGGCCGCAAGGCGTGTTGACGCTGATCTGGCGCGCCGATGGTCTAACCGGTCTGGTCGTGGCACTGGCCTCGGGTTTCGGCGCGATCGCGATTTTACCGGTTTACCCGAAACCCGGCGCCGCCGCGATCCGCGTGCTCGTAAGCGCGGCAAAGACGAGCAACGCACCGCTATCCTTGTTGCCCGGATTGGTCCTCGCCGACAGCGACAACAAGCCGAGCGCGCAGGCCGATGCGATACTGCGCGACGGCGCGGCCCTTGTTTTGACCGCACCCTGACGCGCGACTTTTACTATCTTGTGATCAACGCTGCGGCGGATCGCTGCTTAAGCCTTAGGCATTAGGCCGGTACTGAATCGGGTGGCGCCGCCGGGTTTTGCTTCGGTTCGGCCCGGATGGGAATATACGAAAGAGCAACAAAGACGCTCACAATCATCAGGAGGAAGTAGATCTTCATTCGTCCTTCGCCTCTGCCGCAGGTGACCGGCACTATCCCTTCAAGCAAGAAGCGTTCCATTGCCTTAAAAAACGGTTACTTGAGGGCTGCCAAGAGGGTGCTTATTTGCGCAGCATGAGCGACAGTTCCCCCGGTACATCCATTCGCGAGCTTTCCACCCGCGCGCTCGACGGCTTGCGCGGCCTCGTCCCGCAACGTTTTCGGCGCGACCGTCCGGTGGTGCCGGTAGTGCGATTGACCGGCATCATCGGCTTTTCCACGCCGTTGCGCCCGGGGCTCACGCTTGCCGGGCTTGCCCGCACGCTCGATCGGGTCTTCACGATGCGTCAGGCCGCCGCCGTTGCCCTTGTTGTCAATTCGCCGGGCGGATCGGCGGTACAGTCGCACCTGATCTTCCGCCGCATCCGCCAATTGGCCGAGCAGCATAAGCGCCAGGTGATCGCGTTCATCGAAGACGCCGGTGCATCCGGCGGCTTCATGATCGCCTGCGCGGCGGACGAAATAGTGGCCGATCGGCATTCCATCGTCGGCTCGATCGGGGTGGTCGGCGGCTCGTTCGGCCTGGATAAAGCGATTGCCAAGCTCGGGATCGAGCGTCGGCTCTATACGTCGGGCGAGCACAAGGCCATGCTCGATCCGTTTTTGGCGGAGAATCCCGATGATGTGGAGCGGCTGAAGAAATTGCAGCGCGAAATCCACGACGACTTCATTGCGCTGGTGAAATCGCGCCGGGCCGGCAAGCTTACTGGTGCGGAAGACGATCTGTTCTCCGGGGCCTATTGGACCGGCCGACGGGCACTGGAACTCGGGCTCGTCGATGCAATCGGCGATCTTCGCGGCGTCTTGCGCGAACGATTCGGCGACAAGCTCGTTACGCCGCTAGTGTCCGCCGATCGTGGCTGGTTCGGCCGGCGTCTGTTTGGGGCGGCCGGTGAGACGGCTTTGCCAGTGCCGACCCGCCTGGCCATTGCCGAAGACCTCATCTCGGCGCTTGAGGCCCGCGCCATTTGGGCGCGTTTTGGGCTCTAAAGCGAAATGACTTTAGGTCGATTCGGTATTTCGCTTTAGATTGTTGTTTGAGCATGATCTTTTCCGAAAACCGGCGTCCACTTTTCGGGATCATGCTTTGGCGTCTGCGGCCATAATTCGGCTGGCTGCTGGCACTAGGATCGTGCACAGTCGGGCAGGAGATAAAGAGCATGCCGCCACTGGTGGTTTTCGCACTCGGCGTTATCGGTGCCACGGTGCTGGCGCGCTGGTGCGTCAAAGAGGTGCGCCGGGTCAATGCCGAACTTGATGAGATGCGCGCCAAAGCCGCGCCGCACGACCGCAACAGCATGCCGAAGCTAAAGCCCGATCCAAAGACCGGCGAATACCGGCCGGGCTGACTATCCCTACGGCGTCTCCTTGATCCCGTGTTCGGCAACGACGCGGCCCCATTTGTCGTATTCGGCGCGCATGAATGCAGCCAGCGCCTCGGGCGTGCCGCCGACCGGCACCGCGCCCGATTTGACGATTTTGCCACGCACGTCGGGATCGCCAAGCGCGGCATTGACCGCGTCGTTTAGCTTTTTGATCAGTGCCGGCGGCGTCTTCGCCGGCGCCAGCAAGGCATACCAGTTCGACGCGTCGGTATTGGGATAACCCTGTTCGGCAAGCGTCGGCACGTTCGGAATCGTTTGGTTGCGTTGATCGGCCGCGGCGCCGATCGGCACGACCGTCCCAGCCTCGATCTGCGCCATCAACACCGTGAGGTCGGCGGCCACTACCTGCAGCTGACCGCCGAGCAGATCGGTCAACATCGGCGCGGCGCCGCGATAAGGCACATGCAAGAATTGGACGCGCGCGGCGTCGGCGAGGAGTACCTGCGCCAAATGCGTCGTCGATCCGATGCCGGTCGAACCGAACGTGATCGCGCCGAGTTTTTGTTTGGCGAGCGCGACCAGCTCCTTGGCGGTCTTGATCGCCATTTTTGGGCCCACGACCAGCACCGTCGTATTGGTGACCACTTCGGCGATGGGCGCGAAATCGCGCAATGAGTCGTAGGGCATATTCGCCATGACGTGCGGCGAAATCGTCACCGCACCGGCGGTGGTGAGGAACAGCGAATAACCGTCGGGATCGGCCTTGGCGATATTGTCGGCGCCCACGGTGCCGTTGGCGCCCGGCTTGTTCTCGATGTAAACGCGCTGGCCAAGCAGCGTCGACATTTTGTCGGCGAGGAGCCGGCCGACAAAATCGGTCGGCCCGCCCGGCGGAAACGCGATCAATACGCGAATCGGCCGGCTCGGATAATCCTGCGCCCGTGCCGGCCATTCCAGGCCGGCGAACTGAACCGTGGCCAGCGCCAGTACCGCCGCAAAGGCCGCGAGATTGCGAATTTTGCCCACCTTAAGCCTCCATTCGGGGAAGCCAAACCGCGATCTGGTATCAGGAATCGGCTATCACGTCTTGATCACGATCCGATCGATGGGTTTTTCAAGCATGATCTTATCCGAAAACTGGTGTCCACTTTTCGGGATCATGCTGCGAGCGGCTTGACCTTGCCGCGGCCTTCCCCAAGAACGGGGCTCTGATGACGCAGACATCGAACGAAAATCTGCCGCTTCATATGCGGCCGGAGCGGTCGTTCCAGGGCCTCATTCTGGCGCTGCAGCGCTATTGGGCCGACTGGGGCTGCATCATCCTGCAGCCTTACGACATGGAAGTGGGCGCCGGCACCTTCCATCCGGCGACGACATTGCGGGCGCTCGGGCCGCGGCCGTGGAATGCGGCCTATGTGCAGCCGTCGCGCCGGCCCAAAGACGGCCGCTATGGCGAGAACCCCAACCGCCTCCAGCACTATTATCAGCTCCAAGTCATCCTCAAGCCGTCTCCAGAAGATCTGCAAGGGCTCTATCTCAAATCGCTTTACGCCATCGGTATCGATCCGAAGCTCCATGACATCCGCTTCGTCGAGGACGATTGGGAGAGCCCGACGCTCGGCGCTTGGGGGCTGGGCTGGGAATGCTGGTGCGACGGCATGGAAGTCTCGCAATTTACCTATTTCCAGCAGGTCGCCGGCTTCGAATGCGCGCCGGTCTCCGGCGAGTTGACCTACGGCCTCGAACGGTTGGCGATGTATGTGCAGGGAGTCGAGAACGTTTTCGAGCTCAACTTCAACGGCCGCGACGGCGCACAGAAGGTGACCTACGGCGACATATTCTTGCAGGCGGAGCAGGAATATTCGCGGCACAATTTCGAATTTGCCGACACCGAAATGTTGTTCGAGCAATTCCGCATGGCCGAGGCGGCGTGCCGCAAATATCTCGAAGCCGGCTGGGACGGCAATGGCAAGCATGCCAGCAATCGCGCGCGGCATTTGATGGCGCTGCCGGCTTACGATCAATGCATCAAGGCGAGCCACATCTTTAATCTGCTCGACGCGCGCGGCGTGATTTCGGTGACCGAGCGGCAGAGTTACATTTTGCGGGTGCGCGAACTCGCCAAGGCTTGCGGCGAAGCATGGCTCGCAACTGAGGGGGGAGGAAACAACGCATGAGCGATGAAGGAACAATGCCCAAAATCGGCGGCCGGCGGCCGATCCCGATCATGCTGGAA
>Ga0307477_10002408_pt1 | contig 14523 bp, 12 predicted proteins | sample atmos_gasesECM2C_FD_203316 | JGI IMG/M metagenome (GOLD analysis project Ga0307477, IMG submission 203316) | Hardwood forest soil microbial communities from Morgan-Monroe State Forest, Indiana, United States - atmos_gasesECM2C_515 | ecosystem: Environmental > Terrestrial > Soil > Temperate...
AAGCACACGATCACCGATGGGCCGTTTGCCGAGGCGAAGGAATTGATTGCGGGGTTCTGGCTGTGGCGGGTGGAGTCGATCGAAGAGGCGGTCGAGTGGTTGAAGCGCAGCCCGTTTGACGGCGGAACGGAGATCGAAATTCGACAGGTGTTTGAGGCGGCAGACTTCGGAGAGAACTTGACGCCGGTGCTCAAGGAGAACGAGGAGCGGCTGCGAAAGCAGGCGAGTGCGAACAAGTAGAGTGGTCAGTTTGTCCGGGGTGCTCAGCTGGGTCAGGTTTATGGGTGAGAAGAAATAAAAGCAAAAAAGACAGGAAGGCAAAAAGCAGAAGCAAATCCCTCAAAACCCCGCGGACGACGCGGTTCGGAATGACAGCGTAAAACCTGACATTGGAATTGGGCTGCTACGGACGTTAACACCTGTTTGATCCAGAGACAATTCTGGTTTGCCCAATTTATTGTTTGGTGAGGCTGCCCTCATTGTGGACCGAGCCCATGCTGTTATCTTTTGCCGCGGTGAAGTGGTAGTCGGTGACGTACTTCACCAGGCAGGGTGCGTCCTTGGTGATCCAGACGGTACCGGTGACGCTCAGATCGTTCGCCCGCATCAAATGTTCAAAACGGAGCTTTTCAGCTTCGGCTAGGCGCGCGGTATCGAAGGTGTATTTAATGGCGTCGTATCCACCGACGGGATCTGGACCTGCGGAAATGGCAGTGGACGGCGCCATTCTTAGGTCGCTGACGACAGACTGAGTGAGCGGAGCAGCTAGAAGCATGATGGTGGCGTCCCAGGCCTTGGCGTCACTGTGGACGCTGCTGATCTGCTGAGCGTCCTGGCCAGAGCGCCAATTTGAGGTTCCCGTGACATTGTCCGGGGTGAAGTCTGCCTCGGAGATGTAGGGAGCCGGGCGATCGTCGTCTTTCCGCGACAAGGAAAGATGAAAATGCTCTTTTGGATCGTTCATGGCGGTAGAAACCGTGCAATTGGCGGCACTGACCAGGTCCGGGACAACGTCCGCTGCTTTGGGCGTGGCTGTGCCGGCCCCGGATAAATTTTGTTTCGCTGAACTACCGCAGCCGAAAATTCCGAGAAGCGCAACCAGAGCCCAGGCCGCCGGGCAGCGAATCGTCGCCGGCGATGCGATGTGACGCCTCATTTATACCCTCTTCGGCCAACGGCCGGGATTTTGATTACTCTTCGATGACGGAAGTGGTGCAACGCCGTCGATCAAGCGCTCGGCAGCGCTCGAACTTTAAAATTACAATAATATACGGATTTGCGGAAGCGCTGTTGGCGCGACCCATTGAACAAAGTGTTATCGTCTTAAGTTATGGGAAGGCAGGGCATGAAGGTAATTATTTTTGGCGCGACAGGGATGGTCGGACAGGGAGTCTTGCGCGAGTGTTTGCTCGATGGTCAGGTTGAGCGTGTGCTCCTAGTGGGGCGCAGCTCTATTGGTGTGAATCACGGAAAATTGCGGGAGATCGTGCACCGGGACTTTTTTGACTTTTCGAGCATCGAAGAAAGCCTTTCTGGATACGACGCATGCTTCTTCTGTCTGGGCGTGTCTTCCGCAGGGAAGAAGGAGCGGGACTACACGTGCGTCACCTATGACGTGACGATGGCCGCGGCGGAAGTGTTGGCGAGAAAAACTCCGGGTATCACGTTCAATTATGTTTCGGGAACAGGGACGGACAGCTCAGAGCACGGCCGGAGGATCTGGGCGCGTGTGAAGGGCAGGACTGAAAATGCGCTACTGAAAATGCCGCTGAAGGCGTAGATGTTTCGCCCGGGGTATATTCAACCGATGCACGAGATTAAATCTAAGACGAAGTTGTACAGCACGCTGTACATGGTTGTCGCGCCGATGTACCCGTTATTGCGGCGGCTGGCGCCGACGTATGTGACCACGACCGAGCAGTTGGGGCGCGCGATGCTTTGCGTAGCCAAGCGCGGCGCGCCGAAACGAGTATTGGAGAGCGAGGACATCAATCGGTGTTGCGATGAGGTGCCTTGAGCGGAGCGCCGGTCAGGTTACCTGACTTGCGGATGATAGGCCGGTGCGAAGCTGAGCGAGATATAATCGGCGAACTATGGCTGTGATTATTTCGATGTTGCGCGGAGTGAATCTCGGCAAGCGCAGGGTGAAGATGGATGCTCTGCGGGCGCTGTATGAATCGCTGGGGCTGCGCGACGTGCAGACTTTAGTGCAGAGCGGGAATGTTGTGTTCAGGACCGAGCGGAAGGACATGGCCGCGCTGACTAAGAAGATTGAGAGCGCGGTGGAACGGGAATTTGGGTTCCACTCCGATGTTATTTTGCGCAGCGCTTCGGACGTGCGCCGGGCGATAGAGAGAAATCCGCTTGCCAAGCGGTCCGATTTGGAGCCGCGCAAATTCTTGGTTTGGTTTTTGGTCAGCGATCCGGGCGAGGAAATTCGAAAGCGGGTTCGCGCGGTGAAGACGGAGCCTGAAGAAGTGCGCATTGAAGGGCGCGAGGTGTATATCTACTTCCCCAATGGGATGGCACGTCCGAAAATGAAGTGGCCGGCGATTGAAAAGGTTATTGCCGTTCGTGGGACAGGAAGAAACTGGAACACCGTTAAAAAATTGCTGGAGATGGCGGAAGGGATGTAAACCTCCAGTAAATATTTGCTAAGCGGAGGGCGGTCTCCACACCGCGTTTTGAATCGGGTTGCTAGTCTTGAAGAACTAGAAGACTGTGCTTGCAAGGTACCTGGCCCGGGATCGGGCTGGGTACACGATCAAAGTTGGTAATCCACCGGAAGGAAAGGGCGAAAAAAACGGGCAAGACAGGGCCTTGACCGTTTTCTGACAAAGAGGCTCGGGCGGCTAGCCGTTGATCGCAACTGTGTTCGGTGGGCACTTCCTTTGCATCGGTGGGGTGGAGTGCCGGGGGGTGGAAACATGCGGCGGTTACGGTAAAATGTCGTTGGATTGAGAATCCAAGGAGGGATCGATGGCGAAGAATGATGGAGCGCAACTGAAGGGACGTGAGAAGGAAGCATTACAGACTCCGACCGATCTTGCTCGCAAAGGCGTCGAGGAAATCACAATTGAATTGCGAAAGTTGCTTGCGGATACCTTCGCGCTTTATGTGAAGACCAAGAATTTTCACTGGCACATGAGCGGGCAGCATTTCCGGGACTACCATTTGCTGCTCGATGAGCATGGCGACCAGATTTTCGCCATGACGGATGACCTCGCGGAGCGCGCGCGCAAGATCGGGGGAACGACGATCCATTCCATCAGCGAGATTTCGAGGAATCAGCGGATTAAGGACAACAACGAGGAATTTGTTACGCCGAAAGATATGCTTGCGGAACTTTGCGAGGACAACCAGCAGCTGACTCGGTCATTTCGCGCGGCGCATGAAGTTTGCGATAAGCATGGAGACGTGGCTGCGACTAGTTTGATCGAAGTTTGGATCGATCAGACGGAACGGCGAACGTGGTTTCTGAATGAAACCGTGAATGCTCCGGAAGCAGAGAGCGTGCCGCTGCGGAAGGCTGCGTCTGCGTGATTCGCAATCTAGAGTAAAGGCAAGGTGCCGCGCTGAAGGCGGCTAAAAACATAAGGTCGATCGAGCGGAACGGTGGACGTAGTTCCCTGGGAACCGGGGCTAGTCGGTGGATTCGCGGAGCAGCTCTTGAGGGCGGCAACTTGTTTTTGTGTGAGCTTGGCGCCGAGCAAATTTACTTTCCTGCAGTGAGCCGTACTCGGCTTGTTTATTTTTCGCCGGGTACATGGCGGCGATGTACGCGTCGCGGTAGACGAGCCAAGCCTTTTGGACGGCTTTGATTTTTGCCAGGGCTTCGGGCTGAGATTCGGTTTTTGATGACAGACTGTTGTAGAACGTCGTCCATCTGGGCTTCAACGCTCGTTGCCCGCACAGGCGTTCATTCCCGTTTGAGTCTTGGCTTTTCGTTGCGGGTTCGCAAGGCTTGCGTGTTTTGTGCAAGGCAGGGGGAATGCGCTTGAGGTTACAAAGAGTCCAAGCGCCAGGTACTTCAGCAAGGCTATCCTTCTTGTTGTTGGTGGCCTAGTCAGGACTCTTGGGACCAGAAGCTTTCCCCCAGGGCCAGAGCCCAGTCAACTACCGGAGCTTTATCTCCGCGCTGACGCTTCAACTTCTTAAAATATCGCACATCGACTAGCAGGCGCGAGATTATTCCTCTTCTTCGGCGGCCTGGGCTTTTGCCAGGCGGTCGATCACCGTCAGGTCTTCCAGTGTGGTTGTGTCGCCGGAGATGCCGCCGTTCTGGGCGAGTTCGCGGAGAAGTCGGCGCATGATTTTTCCGCTACGTGTTTTAGGAAGGCCTTCGGCGAAACGGACGTCCGCAGGCCGGGCGATGGAGCCGATATTTGAAGTCACGTGATCCATTAGAGCAGACTTCAGCCCGGGGCTTGGAGAATGCCCGGTGCGCAGCGCGACAAAACAAATAATGGCTTCGCCCTTGATTTCGTCGGGGCGGGCCACTACGGCGGCTTCGGCGACGGCGGCGTGGCTGACCAGAACGCTTTCGATTTCCATGGAGCTTAGGCGGTGGCCGGCGACTTTGATGACGTCGTCGACGCGGCCGAGAACCCAAATGTAGCCATCTTTATCGCACTGGGCGGCATCGCCAGCGAAATAGACCCCGGGAATTTTCTTCCAGTACTCGCGCGCGTAACGTTCGTCGTCACCGTAGATGGTGCGGAGCATGGATGGCCACGGCTTTTGGATGGTGAGGTAGCCGGTCTCGCCCGGGCCCACCGGCTCGCCTTTCATATTCACGACGCGCGCAGCGATTCCGGGCAGCGGCAAAGTAGCGGACCCGGGTTTCGTGGGCGTGGCGCCAGGGAGCGGAGAAATCATGATCGAACCGGTTTCGGTTTGCCACCAAGTGTCGACGATGGGGCAGCGATTCTTGCCGATGGCTTCGAAATACCACTTCCACGCGGCGGGATTGATGGGCTCGCCGACGGTACCGAGCAGGCGAAGGCTCGATAGATCGTGCGGCTTGATCCAGTCCATCCCCCAGGCCATGAAGGCGCGGACGGCGGTGGCGGAGCTGTAGAAGATGGAAACTTTGTAACGGTCGACGATTTCCCAGAAGCGGTCGCGGCGTGGAAAGTCGGGGGCACCTTCGTACATAACGATGCTGGCGGCGTTGGCGAGCGGCCCGTAAACGACGTAACTGTGGCCGGTAACCCAGCCGATGTCTGCGGTACACCAATAGACATCGTCATCGCGCAAATCGAAAATCAACTTGGTGCTCCACATACACTGCAGCAAGTAACCGGCGGAGGTGTGCAAAACGCCCTTGGGCTTGCCGGTGGTGCCGCTGGTATAGAGGATGTAGAGAGGATGCTCAGAATCGAGTTCGATGGCGGGAAAGGCCTTTTCAGCTTTTTCTTCCAGCTCATGCCACCACAGGTCGCGTCCTTCTTTCCAGGCTACTTCCTCTTTGGTGCGTTGCACGACGATGGATTTTTCGACGGTGTAGCATTTTTTCAAAGCTTCGTCGGCGGTTTCTTTCAGCGGGACAATTTTTCCGCGGCGGTAGCCACCGTCCGCGGTGATCAGGATTTTTGCCTTGCAGTCCGCGATACGGTCGGCGAGGGCAGTGGCGCTGAATCCACCAAACACGACGGAATGCACGGCGCCCACGCGCGCACATCCCAGCATGGCGACGGGAAGCTCGGGAACCATGGGCATGTAAATCGCAACGCAATCGCCCGGCTTCACGCCGAGTGAACACAACACGTTCGCGAACTTGCAGACGCGTTCGTATAGTTCAGCGTAGGTGTACTGCAGGCTGGAACCATCTTCCCCCTCCCACATCAGCGCGGGCTTGTTCGCATTCTTATCCAGATGGCGGTCGAGGCAGTTGTAAGAGACGTTCAGTTTTCCGCCGCTAAACCATTTCGCGTGAGGCAGGTTCCATTCCAGGACTTTCTTGGGTGGCTGGAACCAATGGAGCAGCTTCGATTGCTCGCCCCAGAATTCTTCGGGGCTGTCCGCGGCCTTTTGATACATCTCTTGATATTCTTTGAGCGATTTGACGCGAGCCTTCTTGCTGAAATCCTCGGGCGGAGGAATGGGCTTTTCTTCCAGAACGTGCGGATCGAATTCTTGCATGGCTCCTCCGGTGGTCGGGCGCGCGCCGAAAGCCTGCCGCGGCCGTCGCAGGAGTTTCGAGGGGCCCGCTCGCCCATCCCTACGTTATTGAAGAGCGGCGGTTTGGTCAAGAACTGGGAATGCCGCAAGGAGGTGCTTGCGCAGACGGGATGAGAACCGCACGGAACGGGGAATCTGGGAAGCCCGGTTAGATTTGGGAACTTTTTGGACTGGGCGGGGGAATATGTAACGTGAGTTAGCGCAGGCCGTCCAATTGACGAGATGAAAAGCGAGACAGATTCGATCGATGACGGTCTGTTGCTGCGGCGGGTGATTTCCGGCGACGAGGAGTCGTTTACGCTGCTTTACCGCCGCAGGCATCCGGCGATTTATCGTTTCGCACTGCATATGAGCGGAAACGTGGCGGTGGCGGAAGACGTGACGCAAGAGGTTTTCATGACTTTGATTCGAGACCTGAAAAAATTCGATCCGGCGCGCGGCACTCTGAGCGGATTTCTTTTTGGAATAGCGCGGAACCATCTGCGCAGGCGGTGGGAACAAGACCGGCGCTCGGTGGCTCTTCCAGACGATGCAGACGAGCTTGAGACACTTCTAGCCGCCTGCGCAGGGGCCGGAAAGGGTTCACCTTCGAATGGAAACGGCAAAGCCAACGCCCCATTCTTGGTGCGTCGCGATGAATTCACATCGCTGGAAACTGTGGCCCGGGTCCGCCAAGCCATCGCGACGCTGCCGGAAAACTACCGCGAGGCGGTAGTTCTTTGCGAGCTGGAAGAAATGAGTTACGAGGAAGTTGCGTCGGCGCTGGATTGTCCCGTGGGTACGGTAAGGTCGCGGCTGCATCGCGCGCGGGCTCTGCTGGCAGAGAAATTGCATGACGAGCAGCCGTTGCGGCGGGTTTCGGCGGTGGGCGAATGAAAGACGAGGGAAAGTTAATGGATTGCGCGCAATTCAAGGAAATTTATCACGAGTTGGATCGCCCCGGGACATCGGGATACAGATTTCGCGAACGTGCCCTGTCACACGCGGAGACTTGCCCGCGCTGTGGTGCATTGCTCACCGAGGGTGAAGCGTTAGATTTTGCTTTGTGGAATTTGGCGGAACGCAGCGCGGACTGGAATGCATCGCCGAGGATTGAAGCCAACCTGCTTGGTGAGTTTCAGCAGGTAAAGCTTGCGGGATCGCGGAAGAGAATTCGCAAGCAGTTTGCCATTCTGGGTGTCGCGGCTGCGGTCTTGCTCGCACTGGGGATCGGGGTGCATCAACGGATGGAGTCAGGAGCTCCGACCGCTTGGCTAGAGGCCGCTAACCTAGCTGGAAATCCTGCGGCGGGGACCACGACGGCTGCTGTAGCCGGTGGTTCGACGCCCCCCGGTGAATCCACTTCGGCTGTAAGTGCAAGCGCGAATCCAACCGATGAAAACGAATATGCGGAAGAATTTGTTCCGGTCCCTTATGCGGACGATCCGGCTGCGTCAGAAGGCGGAGCCATTGTGCGAGTCACGCTGCCGCGTTCAGCACTCGCGTCGTTTGGGCTACCGATCACGGCGAGCGAAGGGACCGATAGAGTGTCGGCGGACCTGATTGTGAGCCAAGACGGGACGCCGCAGGCTATCCGGCTTGTGTCGCAGGAGAATGCAAATTCCGATTTTTGAAACGAGCGTCAGGAAAAGCGATTGGGAGGAAGTTCAAATGAAAATCAGCAGAAAGATTTTTAGTCTTGCTGCAATGACGGTTTTGTTTGTGATAGCGAGCGGTGACGTGTGGGCGCAGTCTTCGGATCAGACCGAACAGGCTCCTTCCCCACCGCATCGCGGTGGCGGGCACATGTTCGAGCGAATGGGGTTTGATGGGATGGGGTTTGTCGGGTTCCAGGCAGGCCTGGCAGGAAAGACGGTGACGGGTGCGCCTTTTTCGGCGAGCATTTCAACGCAAGAGACGGAAACTCTGACGGATGGAAATAGAATCGAGCGCAGCTCGACGGGCTCGTTCGCACGCGACACGCAGGGCCGAACTCGCCGCGATATGACGCTTCCGGCAATCGGGCCGTGGGCGGCTTCCGGCAAGACTCCGCCGAAGATGTCATTTATCAACGATCCCGTGGCGGGAACAGGATACGTATTGGAAGCGAACACAAAAACGGCACGCCAGATGAAAGCTCATGATCATAATGCCGATGGTGCGAAAGCATCGAGCATGGCGGCTAAGTTTCAGAAGAACACAACTACGGAATCACTGGGCACACAGACGATCAACGGAGTGTCGGCCCAGGGCACTCGCACGACTCGCACGATTCCTGTGGGCGAGATCGGCAATGAGAAGCCAATCGTTATCGTGACCGAGCGGTGGTACTCGCCTGAGTTGCAGGCTGCGGTGATGATTAAACGCACCGATCCGCGCACCGGCGAGTCAGTTTTTCAGCTGACGAATATCCAGAAGCAAGAACCGGCTGCCACGCTATTCCAGGTGCCGTCCGATTACACAGTGAAGACGGGCCACGGCGCCCACAACCGGACTGCGGCGCCAGCGCCGGCAACCGAACAGTAACCACGTCTGCTTTGCGTTAACGAGTAACCTGCACTAAATGCTTGCGGGCGCAAGCCAACCACACGCCGCCCGCAAGCCCTCTCTTTCCGAAGGTAAACTCCGACTTCAGTTGATGACGAAGAGTTCGTCAGGATTTGACCAGGGCGCGGTCGAGGAGTTCCACTACGTGCAAGACTTCCTGGCCAGTCTTGTGAATTGCAGCGCCTGCGCGAAGCTGGAGCAGGCATCCGGGATTTGCGGTGAGGATGGCTTGCGCCTTGGTGCGTTGCGCGTGGTCCATTTTGTCAGACAAGAGATCGAGCGCTGCTTCGGGTTGGGTGAGGTTGTAAACCCCGGCGGAGCCGCAACAGAGATCGGAGAGCGTCATTTCGACGAGTTCGACTGAGGGGATCGCGCGGATCAGTTTTCGCGGAGCTGTGCGAATTTTCTGTCCGTGAACAAGATGGCAGGAATCCTGGTAGGTTACGCGCATCGGCAATGCGCGGAGCGGAGCTACCAGGCCGAGGTCTGCGAGAAATTCGGAAATGTCGCGAACCTTTGCCGAGAATTTGCGAGCGCTTTCATGGCCGGCTTCGTTTTCCAGAAATAAATGCGAATATTCTTTTAGCGTGGAGCCGCAGCCGGCGGCATTGGTGATGATGGCATCGAAATCGTCTGCGTGAAATGCGGAGAAATTTGCGCGCGCCAAATTGCGGGCCACGTCACGCACGCCGGCGTGTGCCGCAAGGGCGCCGCAGCAAACCTGTTCGGCAGGGACTACCACTTCGCAGCCGTTTGCCTGCAACACGCGGATGGTTGCGCGATTGAGTTCGCTGAAAGTAACTTGGGCCACGCAGCCGGCGAAGAAAGCTACTCGAGCGCGCTGCTGTCCGCGAGCAGGGAAAGTTTTGCCTAGCTCCGTGAAGAAAAAATTCGAGTCAATCTTTGGAAGCAAACGTTCGCGGTCCTGCAGCCCAAGCAAGTACAGGATTCCCGTTCCGCGGGCCAGCGACTCGAGGCCCGAGCTTTGATAGACGCGCAAAAGCCTGGCAGCCAGGGCTATTCTTTTCGGGTGCGGAAGCAGACGGCGATAGACCAGGTCGCGAAGAACACGTGAAGCGAAAGGCCGTTTGTATTTTTGTTCGATTTGCGCGCGCGCGAGCTCGAGGATTTTGCCGTACTCCACACCGGAAGGACATACGGTTTCGCAATTGCGGCAGTTTAAACAGCGGTCGATGTGCGTGACGAAAGTCTCGCCAATTTCCAGGCGGCCCTGATCGACCAAGGCCATTTGGCGAATGCGTCCGCGCGGGGAATCGGCTTCACGTCCCCACAGGCGGTAGGTGGGGCAGTTGTTCGAACATAGTCCGCAGTGCACGCAGCGCGAGTAATCCTCATATTCCGGCTTGTCCGTGGCTGAGAATCCGCTAAGTGTGAGGGCGAACTCGCGTTGGGCATCTTCGTGGGACTGCGGAGGATTCGCGGACATGATTTAAATTCCTCCGACGAAGCGGCCGGGGCTGAGGACGCCGGCGGGGTCAAACACTTTTTTTAGTTTCAGCATTTGCGCGAAATCGGCGCGAGGAAGTCCCCAGACCTTCAACGCGCTTTTCCACTCGGTGGGGCACCACGGAATGGTGGCGTGTCCGCCCAGAGCTACGCAGGCGGCGAGAGTGTTGTCCGCTGCCCGGATAACTTGTTGCCTGGTTGCCTCGCTCGATTCCGGCGGGAGGACGGCGAAATAGATCACGCCCAAGCCACGAGCCATGGCAACCCAACGCAAGCGGTTGTTATCGGCTTCCCGCGCGGCGTTTGCTAACGCTTCCGACATCTGCCGCGGTTGAACATTGATTTTAACAATTGTGGTGGCCGGAGAAGATTCCAGCGCGATGGGTATGAATTCACGTTTGAGCGCGAAAGCTGAGGTAAGGTCAGCGGCTCCCAGAACGGCTGCATCCACGGCGCCACATTCTTCCGCCATTTTACCGAGCTCAGTTTCGTAGCGGGCTAGCGTGTTGGGGTTTCCGGAGAATCCTGAAGTGAATGTCCAACGCGAGCCAGCTAGCGCATTCGACGTTGGTGTGGCCGCCGGTGCAATGCGCGAGGCGGCTTCGCTGGAAAATAAAGCGGAGGCGCCTGGGCTGAAAACTTCCATGGTGATGGGCGTGAGGTGCGATTGCGACACGCGATTGCGCATACCACAGGCGCGTTCGACGGTTTGGAACGTGGCTATGAACGCGCGGCTGGAGGTGAGCATGGGAAATGTCTTGAAATTCAGGCGAGTGATCACGCCAAGGGTCCCGAGCGCGCCAATCATTAATTTGTGGATGTCGTAGCCGGTGACGTTTTTTACCACGCGGCCGCCACTTTTTGCGGCGACGCCTTCACCGGTGACAAATTCCATCCCGAGCAAGTAATCGCGCGCGGTGCCGTAAAACTGGCGAAGAGGCCCGTCCACGCCCGAGGCAACAGCACCCCCGATTGTGGTCCGATGGTAATAAGGCACGGCGAGCGGCAGGAATTGATGATGCTCGGCAAGAATCGCGCCGAGTTTGTGAAGCGGAATTCCAGCTTCGACGCTTAAGGTCAAGTCGCCCGGATCGTAGGAGACCAGGTGGTCGAGACGGGTCATGTCGAGCGCGATATCGTACTGGCGCGGCGGCAGGCCCATTCCCAATTTTGTGCGAGCGCCGGTTGCGGCCATGGTCAGTTTTTCTTTCGCCGCGAATTTTACAACATCAACAATTTCCGCAGTGGATTGGGGGCGCGCCGCTGCGGAAGGAACTTTCTGGTCGATCGCATAGGCCGCGAGTTGACCAGGATCGGTGATCACGTTCGACGGCCCGACGATATCCGCCAATCGAGATCCATGGATTGCGCTCGTCGTGCTCATGCGCGGGAAGCACCAACCGGCAGTGGGCGCACGTGAATTTCTCCGCACCCTTTGGTGCTGGGGAAAATTTTGCCGGGATTCAGCAGACCCGTGGGGTTATATGCGTCACGAACGCGTCGCATCAAATTCAAATCGTCTTCCGTGAACAAAAACGGCATGAAGCGATCTTTTTCCATGCCCACGCCGTGTTCGCCCGTGATGGAGCCGCCCATTTCGATGCAGAAGCAGATGATTTCTTCGGCGGCGGCCACGGCGCGTTGAAATTGTTTTTCTTCGCGGGCGTCGAACAGAATGATGGGATGCAGGTTGCCGTCGCCGGCATGGAAAATATTGCCGATTTCGAAATTGTATTTCTTTCCGATTTCGTTGATCCGGCGCAGCGTGGCGGGCAGTTTGGTGCGCGGGATCACCCCGTCCTGAACGTAATAAGTCGGCGAGAGGCGTCCCACTGCGCCAAACGCATTTTTACGCCCTTTCCAGAGCAAGGCTCGCTCGTGCTCGTCGCGGGCCATGCGAACTTCGCGCGCATGATGGAGACGGCATACTTCCGCGACATCCTCGGCCTGCTGTTCGACTGCTTCGCGCAGGCCGTCCACTTCCAGGAGCAGGACCGCGGCGCAATCGACGGGAAATCCGGCGTGCACGTGAGCTTCCACGGCGCGTATCGTCCATCCGTCGAGCATCTCGCATGCTGCCGGTGTGATTCCGCGCGCGGTGATGTCGACAACCGTTTCGGTGGCGTCGTCCACTGTATGGAAAATCGCGAGGAGCGTTTTCACCGCCTCCGGCAGGCGCGTAAGCTTTACGGTGACTTCCGTGATCAGCGCGAGGGTTCCTTCGGAACCGACGAAAAGGCCGAGAAGATCGTACCCTGGCGAATCCAGGGCCGGGCTTCCCACGCGGACGAGTTCACCGGTGGGCAACACGACTTCAAGCGAAAGGACGTGGTTCGTGGTGACTCCGTAGGCCAGCGTGTGCGGGCCGCCAGAATTTTCCGATACGTTGCCGCCAATGGTGCTCGCTTTTTGGCTGGAAGGGTCCGGAGCGAAATGAAGCCCCAGATGCGCGACTGCAGCGCTCACATCCGCGTTCACAACTCCGGGCTGCACGGTTGCGCGCTGATTCTCAGCGTCAATTTTCAAAATGCGATTCATGCGCGAAAAAACCATCAGGATGCCGCCCTGGCGAGCGAGCGCACCCCCGGAAAGGCCTGTGCCGGCGCCGCGGCCGAGGATGGGCGTTTGATAACGATTCGCGATTTGGACGATGCCGACGACGTCTCTGGTATTGCGCGGGAAGACTACGCAATTCGGGCGCGCGGTTTCGACCGATCCATCGTATTCATAGAGCAGCAACTCTTCGGGACGATGCAGAACCGCGTCGGGTCCCAAGAGCTTTTTTAGGTCACCGATAGCGTGCGTGTCCATAAATTGGGTATAAGATGCGTTCGACCGTTCAACGTCACTATAGACGCGTGCGTGCGCGAATTCAACGTGAGCGGAGCAGGCGTATGATGGGTTTGGGCCAGGGTTCAACCGAATGAAGCATGTTGGGCCGGACCGTTCTATCAAGTCGAAGAACTGAATCCCTGGAATGGAGCGGGGCATCCAAACCGGGTAAACGCCACGAGGAGTGATCAATGGCCAATTCAAGCGCACCTGCAACTGTAAAGATCGTCCGCTTTCACGGATGCGGCGGGCCGGAAGTTTTGAAATTACACGAAGTTCCCACACCGGAGCCGGCCGAGGGCGAGGTGCGACTTCGCGTGGAGGCCATTGGCTTAAATCGCGCGGAGGTGCTTTTCCGGCAGGGCAAATACGTCGTCCGGCCAAATCCGCCATGCACGCTTGGTTATGAGGCTGCGGGTGTAGTGGAGGCGGTTGGCAGGGGCGTTGACGAAGGATTGATTGGCAAGCGGTTCAGCACCGTGCCGTCGTTTGCGGCCGACAAGTATGGAGTGTATGGGGAAGTTGCCATTGTTCCGGCGTATTCGCTGGCGGCATACCCGGCTAAGTTTTCACCCGAGCAGGGAACTTCGATCTGGATGCAATACCTGACGGCGTATGGCGCCTTAGTCCATCACGCGAAGATCACACGGGGCGACTTTGTGGTGATAACCGCGGCCAGCAGCAGCGTGGGTGTCGCGGCTATTGAAATAGCAAAGGCTGAGGGGGCGGTGAGCATCGCGACTACGCGGACCTCGAAGAAGAAGGCGGAATTATTGTCGATGGGCGCCGATCATGTGATCGTCACTCAAGAAGAGGATCTGGTGAAGCGGGTGGGAGAAATTACGGGCGGCAAGGGTGCGAGACTGATTTTCGACCCGATCGCCGGTAAGGGTGTTGAGTTGCTGGCCCAGGCCGCTGCGCCCGGTGGAACGATCTTCGAATACGGCAGCTTGGCGATGGAGCCAACTCCATTTCCTTTGCTGATTGCGCTTCCAAAAGGATTATCGCTGCGCGGGTACTCGATATTCGAGGTTGTTTCGGTGCCAGCGCTCAGGGCCAAGGCGGAGAAATACATCATTGACCATCTGGAGAAGGGAGATTTCAAGCCGCGCATTGCCAAGAAATTTCCGCTGAGCCAAATAGCGGAAGCGCACCGATATATGGAGTCGAACGAGCACATCGGCAAGATTGTGGTGACCGTGTAAGCCGGCTCGCGGCCGCTTGAATGAAGCGTCTATTTTCGCGGAGATGCGTTGTCGGTGTATGCTACTCGTCGTGCACAAAATATTTCCGCGAGGTGTGCGGTGAGCAAGCCGGCCATCCTTTCCACGCGGCCATTATTTCCCCCCGCTCGTGCCATCCTGAACCAACACTTCGATGTGGACTATTGGAAGCCGTCCGAGCGCATTTCGCGTGAGGAGTTGCTGAAACGTGTGGCTGATAGGGACGGCTTGGTCTGCTTGTTGACGGAAAGAGTCGATGACGAATTGCTCTCTGCGGCGCCGAAGCTGCGAA
>Ga0307477_10002409_pt1 | contig 14520 bp, 10 predicted proteins | sample atmos_gasesECM2C_FD_203316 | JGI IMG/M metagenome (GOLD analysis project Ga0307477, IMG submission 203316) | Hardwood forest soil microbial communities from Morgan-Monroe State Forest, Indiana, United States - atmos_gasesECM2C_515 | ecosystem: Environmental > Terrestrial > Soil > Temperate...
TCGATCCAGCGCACCGCCAGCGCCTCCGCCCTCGGTGCCTGATACTTGGCTTGATCTGTAAGATAAATGACCGCGCGGAATCCGTCCTCCGGACGTGGAAGGATGCGCACTCTCGACGGTGGTCCTAATCGAAGATCCATGCTTTCGCTGCCGCGCTCAACTTTGCGAGGTCTTCCCTGCTGCGCGCTTCGCTATAAACGCGCACCACTGGCTCCGTGCCCGAGAGCCGGTAGCAAACCCACGATCCGTCGGCGAGGACGAGTTTCAGTCCGTCGGTCCTCACCACTTTGGCAACTCTAATGCCATGGAACTCGCTCGGATCGTGACGTAACTTATCAGTAAACTTCTGTTTTACTTCCGGCGTCAAGCGGAAGTTATCCCGCAGCGGATAGAAGGAACCAACTTCGGCAAATAGGTTGGCCAGTTGTTTGCCAAGCGAGATGCCACGGTGAGCGACCATCTCGCAGCAGAGCAGTCCGGCGAGCACGCCGTCTTTCTCCGGGACGTGCTTGCGGATGGAGAGGCCGGCGCTCTCTTCACCGCCGATGAGGATCTTGTCCTGCTTTATAAGTTCGCCAATATATTTGAAGCCGACCGGGGTCTCGTGGAGCTCGATCTTGCGTTTTTCGGCAAGCGCGTTGATGAGATTGGTGGTGGCAACCGACTTGCCCACTCCATTTTTCCAGCCGCGGCTTTCGACCAGGTAATCAAAGAGCAGCGCGATGATGTAATTGGGCTGGAGGAACGTACCGTCTTCGTCGACAATCCCAAAACGATCGGCATCGCCATCGGTCGCAACGCCAATTGCCGCACCGATTTCGCCCATCTTGTGGCGCAGGTCATCGAGCAGGTGATCGTCTGGTACGGGGGGTGGCCTCCGAAGAGCACGTCGCGGCTGTCGTGGACAGTGGCGACAGTTACGCCCGCCTCGCGCAGGAACGCGTCAGAATAGCCTCGGGCAGCACCCCACATAGGATCGAAGGCAATCTTGATGGCGGCTTTCTTGATGACGTCGAGATCGACGATTTCGCGCAAACGAGAGAGATACATGCGGCGCGGGTCAATCGATTGAGAGGGCGTTTGTGATTGCGATCCCGCCTCAGCTTTTTTTACGTCGGGCGTTTGCGGATTCGCGTCAAACGCCGCAATCTCGGCCTCGATCGCCTGTGTAGCTTCGGGGAGCGCCGGCGCGCCATCGGGCGTTGAGAACTTGACGCCGTTGAATTCCGGCGGATTGTGCGAGGCAGTGAAGTTGATGGCGCCGTCGGCTTTGGACTGGATCACGGCATAAGAAATGGCGGGTGTGGGCGCAGGCTCCGCGATGACCAGCGGCGTAACGCCGTGGCTCGACAAGATGTCGGCGGCCACGGCGCAGAAAATTTCGCCCAGAAAGCGCGGATCACGGCCAACAATAACTCTTGCTCTGTTCGATTTCTGCGACGCCACGTAGCGCGCAATGCCCTGCACGGCCCGGTGGACATTGGCAAACGTGAACTCTTCCGCCATCACGGCCCGCCATCCAGATGTGCCAAACTTGATTTGCGTTGCCATCGACCGCCTCGTATCCTTCGAGTGAAACACGAATCCTGATTCGAAAGCTCTGATTCGAAAGCCTTGATTCAGTACGACCGATTTTATATGACCGACAAAAGGCTTGTTCTCACCACTTGCGGTTCGCTCGAAGAAGCCCGGAGCATCGCGCTTGCGCTGGTTGAGCGCCAACTCGCAGCCTGCGCCAACATCGTTCCCCAGATTGAATCGGTATATCGATGGCAAGGCGAGGTCGAAACGGCAACCGAGTGGCTGCTTGTGATCAAGACGACGGCGGCAGCTTCCATTGGCCTGCGCGAGGCTCTCACCGAACTACATTCCTACGAGGTTCCGGAATGTATCGAGATTGCCATTGAAAGCGGGAGCCAGGCCTACCTGAAGTGGATCGGAGAGTCAGTGCGCTAAGAGTCTGTGGTGAACGGTTCTCCGCGTCTCGGCGGCGGGATTATCTCCGTCCCACTTTTTCCGGCCGCAGGAACATCTCGACCTCGGCGGCGCCCTTCTGCATTTTCTTCTTCTGTCCGTGCTCATACGAAGCGCCCACGAACGACTTAAACAGAGGATGCGGCTCCAACGGCTTCGATTTGAATTCCGGATGGAATTGACACCCAATGAAAAACGGATGACCCGGAATCTCGACCATCTCAACGTAAGTGCCGTCGGGGGTCGATCCGGAAATGCGCAGCCCGGACGCCACCATGGGCTCTTCATACTCACGATTGAACTCGTAACGATGCCGGTGTCGCTCGCTGATCTCGGTCTGGCCATAGACTTTGTACGCCAGCGTCCCCGCCTCGATCTTGCACGGCCATGCCCCCAACCGCATAGTGCCGCCCAGCTCTTCCACGCCGCGCAACTCGCGCAGCTTGTAGATCACGCGATGCGGAGTCGCCGGATCGAACTCGCTCGAGTTAGCATCCGCCAATCCGCAGACGTTGCGCGCAAATTCAATGCAAGCCGTCTGCATACCGAGACAAATCCCAAAATAAGGCACATGCTTCTCGCGCGCATACTGGATCGCCTTCAACATGCCTTCGATGCCACGCTTGCCGAACCCGCCGGGCACGAGCAATCCGTCGTACTCTTCTAACTGCGCCTCATAACTCTTGTCGGCAGTCTCCAAACCTTCGGCTTCAATCCAATTCACTTCCAGCTTCAGATTGTGCGCCAGCGCGCCATGCACCAGCGCTTCTTTTAGCGACTTGTAGCTGTCCTCATACTCCACGTATTTTCCGACAATGCCAATCCTGACCACATCTTTCGGGTTGTAGACGCGGTGCACCAGATCGTTCCACTTTGAAAGATCGCGATCTTTGGCCTCCAGGTGCAGACGCCGCAGGATCAGCGTGTCCACCTCTTCATGCGCAAACACCACCGGCACTTCGTAAATGGACGCGACGTCCTTCGCCGTAATCACTGCTTCTTCTTCGACGTTACAGAAGAGCGCAATCTTCGACTTGATTTCTTTCGAAAGGAAGCGGTCGGTGCGGCACAGTAGGATATCCGGCTGAATTCCGACGCTGAGCAATTCCTTGACGGAGTGCTGGGTGGGCTTGGTCTTTAATTCCTGAGCCGCCGCGATAAACGGCACCAGCGTCACGTGGATGAACAGCGTATTGTCACGGCCCAGTTCCTGCCGCATCTGGCGGATCGCCTCGATGAACGGCAGCGACTCAATGTCGCCCACGGTGCCGCCGATTTCGATTATCGCCACGTCGACGTCCTGCGCCACCTTCTTCGTCGCCGCCTTGATTTCATTGGTGACGTGCGGAATCACCTGCACGGTCTTGCCCAGATAATCGCCCCGCCGTTCTTTGGCGATAATCTGCTCGTAAAGACGCCCGGTGGTCCAATTGTTATCGCGAGAAAGCTTGGCGTGGGTGAAGCGTTCGTAGTGGCCAAGGTCGAGATCGGTTTCGGCTCCATCGTCGGTGACAAACACTTCGCCATGCTGAAACGGCGACATCGTCCCCGGATCCACGTTCAGATACGGATCGAACTTCATCAGGTTGACTTTGAGGCCGCGGCTCTCGAGCAGGCAGCCAATCGAAGCCGCCGCCAGTCCTTTTCCCAATGATGAGACCACACCGCCGGTTACAAAAATGTACTTGGCCGACATCGCTTCCTCGCTCTGATTTTGATTGGAAAATTGTGCGGGCTGGGGTGCACGATCAATTATGACAGAAGTCTTTCTGGAAGGGAATGTGGAAAATGCAGCTGTCAGCCGTCAGCATTCAGCGGTCAGCTCGAACCCGTTTCACCCTCTTCCGCTAAAATATCCCATGGCTGACAATCCTCTCTGGAGCGATGGTGCTCAGGCCACCCGTCTGGCCGAATTGACGGCCGCCACCGCCGATCCCGCAAAAGAACTTCCCCTGCGGCGCGACGTCCGTTCGCTGGGCATTCTGCTTGGCCGTGTGCTGGTCGAGCAGGAAGGCGAAGCTTTTCTCGATGTTGTCGAGCAATTGCGCCACCTACTAATCCAACAGCGCGAGCAGCCACCATCAGGCCCCGCTTCCGAACTCGGCCATAACCTGATGAGCCGCACCCGTGAAATTATCAGCCGCCTATCGGTCGAAGACGCCTATCGCGTTACCAAGGCCTTCGCCATTTATTTCGAACTCACCAACCTTGCCGAAACCAACCATCGTAAGCGCCGTCGCCGCGCCGCCCGCATGTTGACTGGTAAGACGGCCGGCAAAACGCCCGTGGACGGCTCGTTCCGCGGCACCCTCGTCCGCATGAAGTCTGCCGGAGTCTCCGCCGACGCCATGCTCGAATCCCTGCGCAAGGTCAAAGTGACGCCCGTCTTCACCGCGCACCCGACGGAAATCACGCGCCATACGATCCGTCTGAAACGCCGCCGTATCGCAGCCTATCTAGAGCGCCTCGACCAGTTACCGCTTTCCGATTCCGAGGCCCGCGAATATGAATCGCTGATCCTCGCTGAGATTACCGCGCTCTGGCAGACCGATGAGGTCCGCCTCAACAAGCCAACCGTGCGCGATGAGATTCATATGGGACTCGACTACTTTCCCATGGTTCTCTTCGAAACTCTTCCTCGCCTCTACGCAGAACTCGAAGAATCCCTGCGCGATGTTTACAACACCGACGCCGAGCTTCCCGAAGTGCTCTCATTCGGTTCATGGATCGGAGGCGACCGCGACGGCAATCCCTTCGTCACCGCCGACTCCACCCGCGAAGCGCTCGACATGGCGCGTCACGTCATCATCGATCACTACATCGCCGAGACCGTGCGCCTGATCGGGCAATTGAGCATGTCCACGCGTCGCATCGGTGTGTCAGACGCCCTTGCCCAACGCGCTCGCGCATACGAGAAAAAGCTCGGCGAGAGATATTCCCGTTGGAAACAGATCACCACAGCCGAACTCTACCGCCACTTCCTCGAGTTTCTGATCGCCCGTTTGCGTTTTAGCCGCAGATCGTCAAAGCACGAGCACTCCTACAAGTCGCCGCAGCAATTTGAAGAGGACCTCGGCATCATTCGCGACAGCCTCTGCGCGAACCAGGGCCAGCGCTTGGCGGAACTCGTTTCGCCTCTCTTACGCAAAGTTCAAACTTTCGGCTTCCATCTGCATACGCTCGACATTCGCCAGCACGCCCGCATACAGTCCCAGGCCCTCATTGACGTGGCGTCTGCGGGAAGGCCATCGGCTGGAACAGCTCAGTCTCCGCCAGAGATCTCCGCGCAATCGGCCGAGCTTCTCGAAACTTTCCGCTGCATCGCCGAATTGAAAAAGACGCATTCCCCGAGAGCCATCCGCAACTTCGTGATCAGCAACACGCAATCCGAACATGACATCTTCGCGGTGGTCCGCCTCGCCGCGCTCAATGGTGTTTCCGTCGCGGCCAGTACTGGCGATCCCGGCCTGATGCCGGTGCCGCTTTTCGAGTCAATCGACGCGCTGCGCTCCTCGCCCTCCATCATGCGCCGCGTGTGGAAGGCTGCCGAGTTCCAACCGCTCCTCAACTCCAGGGGGCGCAAACACGAAATCATGCTCGGCTACTCCGACTCCAATAAAGATGGAGGCATGCTGACCAGCACCTGGGAATTGCACAAAGCGCAGCACCGCCTGCATGAGACCGCGCGCGAGTGCGGAGTGAATTTGCGTCTGTTCCACGGTCGCGGCGGCACCGTCGGCCGCGGAGGCGGCCCCACCCATGCCGCCATACTCGCCCAACCCGCCGGCGATTTCTCGGGAGAAATCCGCATCACCGAGCAAGGCGAAGTCCTCAGCTGGAAGTATTCCGACCCCGTACTTGCCGAATGGAATCTGGAAATCATGATCGCGGCCTGCCTGGAAGCGGTAACCATGCCCAGGCAAACCGAACCCGAAACCAAGCAGCGCTGGGACGACGCGATGGAAGCAATGTCCGCGGACGCTTTCGCGTTTTACCGGAAACACATCGCCGAAAATCCTGAAGTCCTCGAATACTTCGAGCAGGGCACTCCGGTGAACGAACTGGAGCACGCCCGTATCGGCTCCCGCCCCGCCCGCCGCAACCAGAATCGAAGTCTCAGCCTCGACCTCAATGACCTGCGCGCCATCCCCTGGGTATTCGGCTGGATGCAAAGCCGCCACGCCATTCCAGCATGGTTCGGAGTCGGCTACGCCATCGACCGCTTCGCCGCGCGCGGCGCCGGACACGCCGAACTCCTGCGGGAAATGATGCGCGGCTTCCCGATATTCGCGAGTCTCGTTCGCAGCGTGGAAATCGCCATGGCCAAGGCCGACTTCGCCATCGCCCGCCTCTACGCCGATCTTGTAACCGACGCAGCCCTCCGCGATCGCGTCTTCGAAATGCTGCGCCAGGAATTCGAGCGCACCCGTCGGACTATTCTCACCGTCACTGGCCAACAGCAATTGCTGGAAACGAATCCCGTCATCTTGCGATCCGTGCGCCTGCGCAACCCGTATGTCGATCCGCTCAGCCTAATTCAGGTTGACCTGCTCGGCCGCAAGCGCGCCGGCGCAGCGGATCCATCCCTCGATTCGGCTCTCGCCTCATCTCTGGACTATGCCATCGGCGCCACCATGAACGGCATCGCAGCCGGCCTGCACAACACGGGATAGCCGCGCCCGCATCTATTCAAGATGGAGAGACGGGCGTCCTCGCCCGTTCTGCGGAGCCCCTTATTTTTGGCGCCAAGCAAACCGGACCGCCCGCATCTAATCTTTTCGGAAGCACTGGGACTAGAAAAGACTGATAATGTTCCGCGGCATGAAATCATTCTTCGCCAGAACGGGGCATCTCGCGACCCTGACCACAGCGATGGTCTTTTTCTGCCTGGCCCAGGTCCCCGCGCCCGCCCAAACCCAGGCCCACCGCCTCATCCTGAAAGACGGTTCCTACCAGTCCGTCACCAAGTTTGAGATTCACGGCGAGCGCGTCCGCTACTTCAGCGCCGAGCGCGGCGAATGGGAGGAAGTCCCGAAATCGCTGATTGACTGGGACGCAACCGATAAGTTTGAGCAAGGCCGCCTGCAGGGCAAACTCGCTCCCGAAGCGGTCGAACTCGACAAGGAACTCGATGCCGAACGGAAAGCCGAACAAGCCCGTTCACCGCAGGTCGCGCCTGGTCTGCGCCTTCCCGACGAGGGTGGCATCTTCCTCCTCGATACCTACCAGGATCAGCCGCAGTTGTCCGAACTGCAGCAATCGGGCGGCGAACTGGATAAGAATACCAAGTCAAATATTCTGCGGTCGGCGATCAATCCGCTGGCCGGCGTCAAGCAGACGATTGAACTTCCAGGAGCGCACGCCAAGATTCAGTCGCACACCGCAGTGCCTTCGCTCTACATCAACATCGATACGGACGCGAACCAGGGCGCGCCCGCAACCGCGCAGACCGCCAGCGGCGAGCCTCCGCCGCTGCCAGCCAATAACAGCGACCGCTTCAAGATCATTCGCATCCAGGCCAAGGGCGACAAACGCGTTGCCGGCACACTCAAGATCGCCGTTACCGGAAAGTTGAAAACCGACGAACGTTTTGTCGCGACCACGGTCACCCCCATGACGGGAGGCTGGGTGAAGGTCACGCCCACCGAACCTCTGGCAGCGGGCGAATACGCCGTCGCCGAGATGCTGGGAAAAGAAGGAATGAACCTCTATGTCTGGGACTTCGGCGTCAACCCTTCCGCACCCGCGAACCTGTCAGCATGGAAACCAGACCCGAAAGAGGCGCAGCCGAAAATAGACAACCCTGCGGACCTACAGAAGCGAGACAAGCACTAACGTAACGTAGGGACAGCCGCCCTCGGCTGTCAGCTGCGCGAAGCCCTGCGAGGGAATCACCAATCAGAAAAAGTTTTCTCGGCGCACTTTGCGTCTCGGCGGTAGATTGCCTTCGTCCGCCGCCTACGGATCCATCAGCCCTTGCGACGCGATGCCGATATTGTCTCGGCTCGAATTCTTCACCATATACATCATCTCGTCCGCCTGCCGGATAATGTCGTGCGGCGTCTGCGCGTCATTCGGAAAGGTCGCCAGCCCCATACTAGCGCGCACGTTCAGGTTCAAGCCCTGCTCGATGCAGAAGGTCCCCGCGCGCAGGGAATCCTGCAAACGTTTCGCGACCACCACCGCCTGATCTTTGCTGGTCTGCGGCAGCAGAACCACGAACTCGTCCCCGCCGTAACGGAAAGCAAAATCAATCAGCCGCAACTGCGCCTTAATCAGGTAGCCGACTTCGGCCAGCAGCCGGCTTCCCACCAGATGTCCATGCGTGTCGTTGACCTGCTTGAAGTGATCGAGGTCGATGAAAATCACGCTGAACTGGTAGCCGAAACGCGCCGAGCGGTAGACTTCGGTTTCGAGCGTTTTGTGCAGATGGCGCGCATTGAACAGGCCGGTGCAATCGTCGGTGATGGTTAGTTCCTGAATCTTCTCGACCGACCTCGCATTCTCGATCGAAATCGCCGCGTAATCGCACAACGCCTGCAGGAAGAACAGTTCCTGTTCACTCTGCCCTACGTCGGCGTTGACCAGTTGGATCACGCCCAGCACCCGGTGTTTCGAACGCAACGGAACGCAGATGACGGAGTGTGTCTGCAACCGAGTCATCTCGTCCAGCCGGGCTGAGAAACGCGGGTCATTCTGCACGTCCGGCACGATCAATGCCTGTCCGTTCTTGGCCACCCAACCAGCAATTCCCTCGCCCACCTTCAGACGCGCCTTCGACAGGACCTCAGCCGCAGCTCCCACCGCGATGGCGAAATAGAGCTCATCTTTTTCCTCGTCCACCATCAGCAGCGACCAGGTATCCGGACGGAAGTATTCCGCCATCTTTTCCATGATGGTCTGCAGGATCGAATCGAGGTTCAGCGATGATGTCAGCGCCTTGGCGACATCATGGAAGATGGTCAGCTCTTGGGACAGGCGAATTGGGGACGTGCCCGCTGCCTCCGACATGAACTCCTCTAGTTCGAGTGGTTGGATACGAAATTATAGGTTTGGTCGCGCCGCTCGGGCAACGAACCGAGGTAACCAGTACGGGTCGCGCCAACCCACCGCTACAATCCTACGCCCACACGTTACCGCCGAGACGTCGAGGGCACATGGAAAAGAATTGGCAATTGAAACTCAGATCGGGCCGTAGGATCGGCCTTAAATTACCAAGTTAGAGACTACACAATCACCAATTTTCTATGATCTTGCTTCCAGGCAGAGTAGAATCCGTTCGCCGTCCGGCGAAAGCGGGAGACTAGTTTGCCGTCCTTTGGCGCAAAACTGAAACTGGAGCGCGAAAAGCGCAAGATCACACTGGAGCAGATTTCCCTCTCCACCAAGATCGGAACCCGCATGCTCCAAGCACTGGAAGAGGATAACTTCAACCAGTTGCCTGGGGGCATCTTCAACCGGGGCTTTGTCCGAGCCTATTCCCGCTTCCTCGGCCTCGACGAAGATCAAACCATTGCTGACTACATGCAAGCCTCCGGCGACGCCCCGCCCGTTTCAACGGAAATCGTATCGCACGAAGACGGATCTCGTGAAAATGCAGCGCGCGAAGACGCAGCCCGCGAAAATAGAGATAAAGATAGACATAAAGATAAAAATAAGGTCGGCCGCCTGGAAGCCAGCGCCGACGCCCCTCCTCGCCAGGCACCCTGGGGCGTGTTCGCGGGAGCTCTGCTGGTCGTCGCTCTGGCATTGTCGTTCTGGAGCCATCGCCGTCGGGAGCAGGCGAGAGAGGGAGTGCGGCCGACTCCAGCCACGGCCGCGACCCAGGTATCCGGCCAAGTATCAGCTTCTGGTTTGCCGACAGCTAGCTCGCCGACAAATGGTTCGCCGACTGGGGTATCTGCCCCCTCCGTCGTCCCCAAAACATCTCACGACTTAGCGCCTGCCTCCCCCGCCGCGATTCCGGGCGAGTTTACCGTCGTAATCCAGGCGCGCGAAGAATCCTGGACCACGATCACCGCCGACGGCAAAACTATCTCGTCCGAACTTTTGCCTGCTGGCAGCGAGCGCGTGGTCCGAGGCCGAAAAGAGATCACCGTCAGGACCGGAAACGCTGGCGGCGTCGACTTTCGATTCAACGAAAAGAAAGTCGACGTCGGCGGTGACTATGGCGAGGTCAAGATCGTTACTTTTGGTCCTCGAGGAATCTTACCGAATGCCCCGCCACCGCCTTCGACGCCTTAGGTTTCTCTCTTTCTTTTCTTCCTTTTACCGCCCAGCCTCCACGGTTCAATGTCAACTGGCTGCCACTCAATGTCAGGTCCCTCCGCCACTGGCCGGTAGTGTCCTAATTTGAACTTTTCACGCCTCGAGACTGGCATGAATCGTGCTCCGTATCCACTCTGAGACGTTTTGATTGCTGGCCTTGGCCCGTGCCGCGATAGCCTTTAGATCGTCTGGCGCGAAGCGTACAGGCACGATTCTGCCTTTTGCCGCTCCCTTGGGAAGTTTAGGCCGTCCGATTTTAGCTTTCTTCTGTGCCAAGATTCCTCGTCTCTTGCAAGATCGCAGCCTTAACCGCATCCTCAGCCGATGTGATCGGATGTAGATGAAGCACTGTGACGTGCCGAATCGGTTTGTCCGAGTCGTCTGTCTCATGCGCCCACGCGTAAACTCGATGCGCCGTGGGATGCCCGACTAAATCAAAGACTTCAACAATCCCTTCCCAAACCGTCTGTCCATGAAATGTCTCTTTCACTGGCACGCTCTCAATGTGCGTAGCCTCAGCGTCATGCAGCCGCCTAATCACGTCGCGCAATTCCTCGATATAACTCACGCGGTAGCCTCTATCAGATCAGCCACACTCCAAAAGTCGCGCTCAACTCCCGCTGCCATTGCCGGAGTGCAGCGCAGCGTATTGTGACGCCGCACGAAGTTGTAGTACGCGAAGTGCAGCGCTACGGCTGCTTGAAAGTTCTCGAATTTCTTGCTGAATGCCAGCGTGAGACGCGAGAGCCGTTTTACGTGCAAACGAGTGGTAGCATTCAACCGCTCGACATAGCTGGTAGAAACCAACTCCATCTCAGGATTGCCAGCAATCGGCCTACGGTATGCAGAGGCAAAGGTAGGAGCGCTGTATTTCCGCTCTGGATGCTGTGCAGCATCGTGAGTATACACTTTCACGATCTGGCTATAATCAACGTCCGCGCCAAAGGCCCGCTCTACAGCCTCGCCGTATGCGCCTAGCGCATCGGTTGAGATTTGCACGCGATTGCGAACACGATTGGCGATGTCCAGCACAAAGGCATTCGCCGTTTCTGCATTGCGCTTTCCGCACTTGAACGCTGGCACCAGCTTCGTCTCAGAATCAATCGCGCAGAACGTCCAGACATCGCCGTACTCAGGGTTATCGTCTATGCGGCAGTGGCGTTCCTTCTTTCCGATGAAGCCCCATACCTCATCCAGTTGCAGGTAGTTGCAGCCCAAGTCCTGCATCTTGGAGTCAAGTAGCATCTCACAGCCCTTGCCGACGCGGACGCCTAGCCGCACGATCGTATCGCGGTGAACGCCAGTAATGCGCTCAATCGAGCGAATGCTAGAACCTTCGGCCAAGGCTGCGATTATCGCGGTTTGCTTTTCGGCGCTAAGTATGTTTGCCATGCGATTAACTGTATTACAGAAAGTGTAATCTGTCAAGAACTTTTTGTGATACACTTTCTCGCCATGAAGTTGACTCTCCTTGTAATGACAATACTCGTCTTCTCCGTACAGCAGCCACCGCAGCCCAAAAATAGCCGTGGGACTGCCCAGAACGATGTAGCTGCCATTACACAGAAGTCCCAAGAAACCAATGACAACACCAACAAAGGCACTCCTGTTGTGTCCGTCACTGTCAACAATTCGCTGCCCACTCAGAATGGCGAGGAGGCTAAACAGGACAGCGCAGAGAATCCCGATATACAGCAACGGCTCGTCAGGTACACATTCTGGCTCGTAATTGTTGGCATCCTCACGGCTGGATTTATTTGGTGGCAAGCCTTTGAGACTCGCCGATCCGTAAAGGCGATTCGAGACGGCGTCCCGTTTCAGCGACAAAGCTCGGAGGCTGCGGCCGCCAATGCTCAGGCTCTCATAAATGCAGAACGAGCATGGGTGGTTGTAGAGATTAAATTGCAACCAGGACCGCGTATTTTGGAGGGAAGTGGAACGGAGGGCGAGAGCACGGGCATATTTGCTGAATATATCTGCCACAACTTCGGAAGGTCTTTCGCCCAAATCAGCGAGAAAGGCTACGTCTTTAAGATTGTGAATGCCCTCCGCGAAGACCCCGATTTTTCCGAAATGGACGTGTTTCACCGTGCCGTTGAATATGTTAAGGCCGGTGAAAGCACGACTCCATACAAGCTCACGCTCATCTGCAAAGGACGTAGTAAATCCGACAATCTTCTTGTTTTGTACGGGCGGGTCCGGTATTGGGATGTGTTCGGCGAGCACGAAGCGACTTTTGGGTACTCCGTGAGCGGAATGGGCAACTTGGAACGGCTGCCAGCCGACCACTACAAGAAGTACAACCAGCACACTTAACGCGGCCATGCTTCGGTAGATGCGCCCTGTGGAAATCAAATTAGGACACCACCCCCTGGCCAATTCCGTTGCGTTCAGGAGGCAATCTCTGTTACCGTTTTGATGAAGATTAAGCCAAACTCCGGTCAAGAGCCTTGGGCTCCCTAAGCCTCGCTTATCGGACGTAACGGCTCGAAGTTACCTTGAGGAGATACCAGCTTGACAGCAATCAATCGTTTTCTGTTTACCTCGGAATCCGTAACCGAGGGACATCCGGACAAGATCGCCGACCAGATTTCCGATGCCATTCTCGACGCTTGCCTTCGCGAAGATCCGAACAGCCGCGTCGCCTGTGAAACCCTGACCTGTACCGGCCTGGTCGTGATTGCCGGCGAGATCACAACCAAAGCTTATGTCGACTTCCAGAACCTGGTGCGCGGCGTCGTTCAGTCCATCGGTTACGACAACGCGGTCTACGGCTTCGACTCCAACACCTGCGCCGTAATTTCCAGCATCAACAAGCAGTCCGGAGATATCGCCATGGGCGTCGATACCGGGGGCGCCGGCGACCAGGGCATGATGTTCGGCTTCGCCTGCAACGAAACCCCCGAACTGATGCCCCTTCCGATTTCACTCGCCCACAAGCTCACGCAGAAACTTTCCGAGGTTCGCAAGAATGGCACCTGCCCCTACCTCCGGCCCGATGGAAAATCACAGGTCACGGTCGAATACGACTCCCCAGGTAAAGTGAAGCGGGTCGATGCCGTAGTCGTCTCCACCCAGCACTCCGAAAATGTTGGCAACGACGAACTGCGTGCCGACATTTTGAAGCATGTGATCCAGGCCGTCATTCCAGCCCACCTGCTCGATGAGGACACCAAATACCACATCAATCCCACCGGACGCTTCGTCATCGGCGGCCCCATGGGCGACTCCGGTCTGACCGGACGCAAGATCATCGTGGACACTTACGGTGGCATGGGACGTCACGGCGGCGGCGCATTCAGCGGCAAGGATCCGACCAAGGTCGACCGTTCGGCCGCCTACATGGCGCGCTACATCGCGAAGAACATCGTGGCCGCCGGCCTGGCCGATCGTTGCGAAGTGCAACTCGCATACGCTATCGGAGTTGCTGAACCCGTCAGCGTCTTAGTAGATACTTTTGGAACCGAGAAGATTGACGCCAAGCTGATTCCAGGTCTGGTGCGCGCGAACTTCAAGCTCAAGCCTCGCGAGATCATCGATTCGCTCAATCTGCGACGTCCGATTTACCGCAAGACCGCAGCATACGGACACTTCGGCCGCAGCGACGCCGATTTCACCTGGGAGGCAACCGACAAGGCCGCCAAGCTGGCCGCCGATGCCGGCCTGAAGCGCGACCCGGTCGGGGCAAGGAAATAAGGTCAGAGGTTCGAGGTCAGAGGTTAAAAAACCCGAACCGCAAAAAGCAGCAACGATCCAATCGCAAATAGACAGCAAGCAAGGAATGAGATTGAGGTTAGAAGTAACCTCTGCAATCTGACCTCTAACCTCTGACCTTGCATCCGGGAGATCAATGGCTACGACATCAATCAGCAGCGACATAAAAGGTTTAGAACTGGCCGATCTGGGCAAGAAACGCATCGAGTGGGCGAACCAGTCGATGAAGGTGTTGCAGATCATCCGCAAGGAGTTCATCAAGAACCAGCCGCTCAAAGGCATCCGCGTTTCGGCCTGCCTGCACGTGACGGCCGAAACCGCAAATTTAATGATCGCGCTACGCGACGGCGGCGCGGACGTGGCCCTGTGCGCCTCGAACCCGCTGTCAACTCAGGATGATGTGGCCGCCAGTCTGGTTCGCGACTACAACATTCCTGTTTTCGCCATCAAGGGCGAGGACAGCGACTCCTACTACTCGCACATCATGGCGGCCGTCGATCACAAGCCGCAGTTCACCATGGACGATGGCGCCGACCTGGTCTCCGTGCTGCACACCAAGCGCAC
>Ga0307477_10002410_pt1 | contig 14514 bp, 12 predicted proteins | sample atmos_gasesECM2C_FD_203316 | JGI IMG/M metagenome (GOLD analysis project Ga0307477, IMG submission 203316) | Hardwood forest soil microbial communities from Morgan-Monroe State Forest, Indiana, United States - atmos_gasesECM2C_515 | ecosystem: Environmental > Terrestrial > Soil > Temperate...
GAGTGCCCCCGCGGAAGTCGATTCCGTATCGCAGCCCGCCGTTACGAAATATCGATATCCAGCCCAGGGCTAGTAGGATCAGAGAAAGCGTGACGAAGTACTTCGCCTTCCCCATCCAATCAACGTTTACGTTCTTGAAAAGTTCCATCGAGTCCTATCCGCTTCTATTTGACACCGCCGGGTCAACGTTTGTTCCCGGCCACTTATGCTAGATACTCAGCTCCGCCTGTCGCTCCATGTGCGACAGGTGATAGTCGAAAATGGCCCTGGAAACATAAATCGAAGTAAACACATTAGCGAGCAAACCGATCACCAGGGTGACGGCAAAGCCGCGCACGGGTCCAGTTCCGAAGAGGAACAGGAAAACGGCCGAAACGATGGTAGTTACGTGAGTGTCAATAATTGTTAGAAAGGCGCGGTCGAAACCGACAGAGACGGCCGACGCTGGAGCCTTGCCGCTGCGCAATTCCTCGCGAATGCGCTCGAACACCAGCACGTTCGAATCCACGCCCATACCGATGGTCAGAATCACGCCGGCAATCCCCGGCAGCGTTAGTACCGCCCCGGCATACGCCATAAAGGCGACGAGGATAATCAAATTGAGCATCAGCGCCACAACCGCATTGACACCGCTTAACCGGTAATAGATCACCAGAAAAATCATCACCACAATCAGGCTCACCAGCGAGGCGCGCACGCCCTCGCGGATCGAGTCCGCGCCAAGCGACGGGCCCACGGTGCGCTCCTCTAGATATTTGATGGATGCGGGCAGTGCACCGGCGCGCAAAACTAGCGCCAAATCTTGTGCCGACTCCTGCGTGAAACTTCCTTCAATCATCCCAGAGTCTTCGATTTTGCCGTTAATCACCGGCGCGGTGTACACCCGATGATCCAACACGATGGCCATACGCCGGCCGATATTCGTTTCCGTGAACGGGCCGAAGCGTGCCGCGGCCGAGGTGGACAGTTTGAAATCAACCTGATATTGCCCCGGATAATTCGTGCTGGGCGAGGTGGTGGCGCTTCGCAAGTCCTGCCCGGTAACGATGGGAGCGCGATCGAGAATGTAGAACGCCTGTCCGGGCGTCGGGTTGCCTGGCGTGCTTTCACCCTTGCCCGGAACGATTTCCGTGCCGGGAGGCATCACACCGCCATGTGCGCCGAGTGCCGCAATTTCGGATGGATACGATTGATCGTCGGCCACGCGCTTTAATTCGAGTTGCCCGCCCGCCTGAATCACGGATTTCGCGCGCGTGGGATCGCCCTCCCCAGGAAGCTGAACCAGAATTTCATTGTCGCCGCGGCCGGTGAAAGCAATGGTCGGCTCCGTAAGGCCAAGCGCATTGATGCGGCGGGTGATGGTCTCGAGCGCCTGGTCCATGGTGTTCTTGCGCAGTTCGGCCACCACGCTGGGCTTCATGGTGAGCAGGTAGCCGTTGGTTTCGCCTGCAGCGGGCGCCATGGTCCAATCGGGGAACTGCGTGGTGATGAGATCACGAAAACTTGCCGAAGTGGACGGGTCAACATTGAGGACGTGGATGTGCGTGTTGTCCTCGCGCCGAATTTCACCGAAGAGAATATTTTTCTGGTGCAGTTGTTTGGTGATTTCATCTACTGCCTGGTCGCAGCGCTGGCCGATGGCTTCATCCACCTGCACCTGCAGAACCAGGTGACTGCCGCCCTTCAAGTCCAGCCCCAGTTTGATGCGGTCGGCGAGATTCTTTTTCACCGCGGCGAACGAAGTGGGAAAATCCGGCAATCCCACCAAACCAAATATGCAAAGCAGGATGACGATGAGGATAAAAATGAATTTCCATCTGAGCTGAGGATTCATGCGGGTTGCCTAACTCTCCTTCGGTGGTTCGGCCTGCATGCCCGCGATCGCATTGCGCGAAATTTTTATCTTTACCTGCTCGGCGATCCGTAGCTGCACGGCTTCGTCTTCCAGCCCCACGATGGTGCCGAAAATTCCACCGTTGGTAATCACTTTATCGCCGGTCTTCAGGTTCTTCAGCATCTCATTGACTTTTTTCTGACGGGTCTGCGCCGGCCGGATCATCAGCAAATAGAAAATCGCCATGATCGGGAGCATTACGAAAATGGGGTTGGCAAGGAATCCGCTGGGCTGCTGGGCTTGCGCCACAGCGGCCAAGTGGGCAGCACTCTTCCATCCGATTATCGCGATCATGAGCGCCTTTTCCGCCATTGCGGCCGCGCGCCGCATATTGCACGCCCGCCAGGGCGGGGAAGCCTGCCGTGGCCGGCAGACTTTTCTGCTTCTTCCGAAACTCCTGCCCTGCCTTGGTCCGGACCCAACGCCTGCTTAGGTTTGCCTATTTGAGGCGTGCCTGAAGGTCAGAGCGGAAACTTTCGAGCTTCCCAAAACGAATAGCCTCGCGAATTTTGCGCATGATGTCAAGGTAAAAGTACAAGTTATGATGAGTGTTCAAGATGATCGCGAGAGACTCTCCGGCGGAAAAAAGATGCCGTAAGTATGCACGTGAATACCGCCGGCAAACACCGCATTGGCACTCTTCGTCAATGGGCCGAGGGTCGTTCGCATACTGTGCATTCTTAATAAGCACGCGGCCTGCCGAAGTGTACAGACAGCCGTGGCGCGCGCTTCGAGTGGGTAGCACGCAGTCCATCATGTCCACTCCCAGCGCCACATAATCTGCGAGTTGTTCCGGCTTGCCCACGCCCATCAAGTAGCGCGGGCGGTCCGCGGGAAGTCGAGCGGATGCGATGGATGCGATCTCGCAGGTCACTGCGTGCGCTTCACCAACAGCGAGGCCACCGATGGCGTAGCCGGGAAAATCCATTTCGACAAGCGCGTCGGCATTCTCCCCCCGAAGCGCCGGATGCGTGCCGCCTTGTACAATTCCGAAAAGCATCTGGCATTCGCGATCACCATGTTTTGCAAAATAGTCGCGCGATCGCCGCGCCCAGGCCAGAGTGCGCGCCGCCGCGTCACACGCGCGGGATTCTGACGAGGGCGCCTCAATGCACTCATCGAGCACCATGATGATGTCGGCGCCCAGCGCAATTTCGATTTCGAGCGCCTTTTCAGGTGAAAGGAAGTGCTCTGAGCCATCGAGGTGCGAGCGAAACGTGACGCCTTCGTCATTCACTTTGCGAAGATCACTCAGGCTGAACACCTGGTAGCCGCCCGAATCCGTGAGAATCGCTCGCGGCCACGCCATAAATTCGTGCAGGCCACCCATTTCGCGGATGAGCTTGTGGCCGGGACGAAGATAAAGATGATAGGTGTTGGCCAGAAGAATTTGCACATCGAGTCTTTCAAGGTCCGTCTGCGTTTGGCCTTTCACCGTCGCGGCAGTGCCAACGGGCATGAACGCAGGCGTTTCGATGGCGCCATGCGGTGTGGTCAGCCGTCCGAGCCGTGCACCGGTCGGGTCCGTCGTCAGAACCTCGAATTTAAAACTCATCCGATGGAGTGTATCAGGAACACAAGGGCGGCCCGAGTGGGGACAACACAGCGAAATCACGCGGGAATTTGTGGGACGGCAGCCAGCAGCGTCTGCGTGTAGGTATGCCGCGGGCACGTGAGCACCTGCTCGGTCGGCCCTATCTCAACGATTCGGCCCGCTCGCATCACGGCGACGCGCGTCGCCAGTTGCGCAACCACTGGCAAACTGTGCGAAATCAGGATCAGCGTGAGCGAAAATTCGCGCTGCAGCTGGGCAAGCAATTCCAGAATTTGCGCTCCTACGGAAACATCCAGAGCCGAAACCGGTTCGTCAGCAATCACCAGCTCGGGACGCAGAATCAGCGCGCGCGCAATACCGATACGCTGTCGCTGCCCGCCTGAAAATTCGTGCGGGTAGCGATCGAGGGCCTCGGGGCCGAGCCCGACTGCGGCGAGAATTTCAGCGGCACAGGCACGGCGCGCGGCGCCAGAAAGTTGCGGCTCGTGAATTGCCAGCGGCTCGCCCACGATCCCGCCGACCCGCAGCCTCGGGTTCAACGAGGCAATCGGATCCTGAAACACCATTTGCATGCGGCGCCGTAGTGCGCGCAATTCTGTGCCCCGTGCACCCAACCAATTCTTACCGCGGAACCGGATCTCGCCTCCATCGGGTTCGATCAAACGTAGCAGCATGCGCGCGAGCGTCGTCTTCCCGCACCCAGACTCGCCGACGATTCCGAGCGTCTCGCCGCGAACCATCTCGAAGCTCACGCCATCCACTGCCAGCGCACGGCGCGAGGATTGTGCGAAAACGCCGGACCGAACCGCGTAGGATTTTCGGAGTTCACGTACTTCGAGAAGAAGCTCATTCTCCATGTTCAGGGTTTCTCGGCTGCCAGGAACAGCGCAGTGTTCACCATATGGATGTCCGGTGGTTCGCCGGGCGATTTTCCACTCGCGGGCGCGAAGCGTGGATGGAAGCCGGCGAAATCGTCCGCCATCGTCGCTTCCATCAATTCGCGCGTTTCGATGTATGCGGGGTCTCCCCGGCTCCAGCCTGCAACTTGCATCCAGTGGTCAAACATGCGCGGAATTTCGTGCACTTCGCTCGCGAGAATTCGCAGGCCGGCATCGGCAATCATGTCATCGAAATCTTTCCTTCCGAGCGAGCGCGTGTGCGAGACGTCGCGTGCAATTTCGATGCGGTTTGCCGCTTCGGCCCGCGCAGGATCTTCCGGCACTACAATATCAATGATGCCCACGCGGCCGCCGCGCTTCACCACGCGCGCCATCTCCCCGACCACTCGGCTGGGATCGGGCATGTGATGCAGGCTGTAGCTGGTCACGGAAATGTCGAGCGAGCCATCGGCAAACGGGAGCGCTTGCGCATCGCCCAACGTGAACGCGAGATTGTCCAGGCCGTCAGCCTGCGCAGTGCCCCGCGCACGATGGAGCATAGCCGGGGTTAGGTCCACCCCACACACCCATCGAACCTGGCGCGCAAATTGCAGCGCCAGGGTGCCAGGTCCGCAAGCGAGGTCAACCACGCGATCACCAGGCCCGGCCAAAACAAGCTTCGCGAGAGTGTCTGCGAACTGAGCGCGATACGAAACCGCGTAGTCGCCAAATACATCGACTGTGCGCGTGAAGCGGTCGCGTATGAGTTCTTTCTGTTGCTGGTCGGATTTCGTACTCATGAGATTAGGATACACCGCGCGCGATGGTCCGGCGCAATCGTGCGGAAATCCGGAACAGCAGCGTCGCAATCCGCCAGATGATGCGAGCACCGTGGCGCGAAGGCGCATCCATCCGGACGTGCTTCGAGCGACGGTACGGTGCCGGGAATCGGAATCAGTTTCTCGCGCTTCAGCCGCGGCGCGGCCCGCAGCAGGCCTTCGGTGTACGGGTGGCGCGGCCGCCGAAGAACTTCCATCGCTGGCCCTTCTTCCACGATTCGACCGGCGTACATCACCACAATACGGTCAGCGATTTGCGCCACCACTCCCAGATCGTGCGTGATGAAAATAAGCGAGAGTTGAAGTTCTCTGCGCAACTTCGCCAGCAGCTCAAGAATTTGCTTCTGCACAGTTACGTCGAGGGCAGTGGTCGGCTCATCTGCAATCAGGATGCCCGGCCCGGCAGCGAGTGCCATGGCAATCATCACGCGTTGGCGCAGCCCGCCTGAAAGCTGATGCGGATATTGGCGCGCGCGGACTGCAGGTTCGGGAATCGCTGCGCGTTCGAGAGATTGTCCCGCGCGGCGGCGAATTTCATTTTCTTCGAGCTCCGGCGAATGAATACGGATCGATTCCTCCACTTGCGCGCCGACACGCATCACGGGATTGAGCGCGGTCATCGGTTCCTGAAAAATCATGGCGATTTCGCGCCCGCGAAGTGCGCGCATTTCCCCCGGGTTCGCGGCCACCAGATTCGCGCCACGACGATCTGCGGCTGGATCGCGCTGCTGCAGCCACGCCTCGCCCTTCCGCCGCGCGCCGGGTGGCTCAAGCCCCATTAGTCCAAGCGCCAGCATCGTCTTGCCAGAGCCGGACTCGCCGACAATACCGAGTGTTTCACCTACGCCCAGTTTGAACGAAAGATCGGTCACCGGGCGCACCCACCCGCCGGCCGTAGGCAGCTCCACCGAAAAGCCGCGGACGTCAAGCCTTGTCAGCATGGAAACATGATAGCCGCCCTCCGCTTGGCAGGGCCAACATTTGCGGAGAAAATTGCTCATGACATCTCCCCCGTGCCCTTCATGTCACGCGGCGACTAAGCTCGCTGGCAACCAGCGCTATTGCCCGTCCTGCGGCTGGAATCGTGATGCAGCCATGGCGTCTCTCCGAGGATCCCTGAAAATGATGCCTTTCGGGGCGCTCATGTTTGCAGGTTTTCTGGCGTTTATGGTTCGTGGCTGGCATTTCCGGGACCCCCGACAGATTGCGATCTTTGCTGTCGTCCCTGTGGTCGGAATGCTTGTGAATTATATCTACGCGCGAAAGAGTCTGGCGACGCTGGAAGCGATCCCCATGCCAATCACGCGACCTAGGCCGGTGTCGGATGACTTCGCATCTGGCAGCAGTACGCGCGAGCCTGGCACGGACGCCGACCTGCAACCTTCCGCAGACGCCATCGCGCAGTATCAGGCGCTGATGCGTACGTCGCGCCCGCGACAGATTCGCATGTCGTCGCAGGGCAAGTTCGGTGTCATCGGCGCGCTGCTGATGTCTGTGGGATTCGCAACGGTGATCGGCATACAGCTCCACACCAAATGGATGTTGCAACAATCCTTCATCAGGTTTCAGTCGAGCGATTGGTTCATGGCCGCTATTGGAGCGCTCCTGCTCCTGGTTCCATATGGAATTTGGCGCGGGCAGAAGACAGAGTGCGACCTGCTCGAAAATGGCGAGGTAGCACTGGCTGAAGTGACGCGGCAATGGACCGGCGACAAAAACGCCTCGTCCATCGAATGCGAGTTCAAGGATTTTTCAGGTCAGGTGCACAAGTTGATCGCTGCCGACAATACCAAGAAGCTCTTCCAAAGCATGGCTGTCCCTGTCTTCTACGACCGCGACAATCCGACCCGCCAGGTCGCCTACTGCAGCACGCTCCATGAAGTCATCACCTGAAACGCTCCATCTGCATCTCGCGTAGTTCAATTCAACGATTTGCGAGCGGGATAACAAACCGTAGAGCGGTGTGCGTGGCGGAAAACCCGACCACCTTGTTGTCCGTGAAGCCCGCAGCTTTTCCTGCTGCGATTACGTCGAGTTCGCGAATGTCCTTTCGCCCCTTCGGATAAATCACCCAGATGGCACCATTACTGACGATCGCTTTGCGCAAGGGCGCAAGCCGCCCGAGATCTTTTTTCTGCGCCGCTCCGAAAAATATGATTTCGAGATCAGCGGCAGGCTTGCGCTCGGTGAACATTGGCGAAAATGCCTGGATTTCGTTGAGGAAGGAAGGGTCATCCACGCCAAGGATCAGAATTTCTTGCCCCGGTTTGACGCCGAGTTTGTCCAGCAGGGAGCGGTGGGAATAATCACGCTCGCCTTCGCGTGGCTTTTTCCTTTTCTTGTGTGGCATGGATGATTCCAGGCGCTAGTTTACGACAGGGTACGCTTGGAAGATAATGCGCAGGAATCAAGCGCGGCCGCGCCGTTCCCGCGCACGCGCAAGGAGATTTCCCCCATGCTTCCCGGCTTTAAAGCAGCGCTGAACTTTCATCCCGTGTTTGTGCACTTCCCTATTGTGCTGTGGTTCGCCGCATTGTTGTTTGAACTGCTCGCAGTCCTGCGCGCGAGCGACGATATGCAACGCACTGCCGCGCGAATGCTGTATCTGGGCACGCTTGCCGCTGTGGTCACGTTGCTGAGCGGATGGGCCGCGGAAAATTCTGTTCCGCCGGGGGAAGCCCAGCGCGTGGTGGGAATTCACGAAACGTTGATGCTGATTTCCACCAGCCTGGCCTTGGCGCTTTGCATCTTTGCTTTTTTCGCGCGCAGGAATTTCACTCCGCAATTGCGCAAATTGATGTTGCTTGGACTTATTCTTCTTGCCCTGTTCGTAACCATCGGCGCAGACCGCGGCGCCCAGCTAGTCTACGGCTATGGCTCCGCCGTCAATTGGTCCACCGCGCAGCAGCAGAAATAGTCAAGGAGGCAGGGATTTATGGCCGATCCATTGGAAATTCTTAAAAAAGGCGTGGATATTCTGAACCCGCTTCTGCTCTTAAATGGTTTCCTGTACGTTGCGGGCAAGTCAGGCCCAAGCAGTGGAGGCAGCTACGCGTGCGGCGCATACATAAAGAGGGGCGGAAACTCGAAATCCATGTTCGGCACGGGTTGGGTCTGGTGACGTATCACGTCGGGACCGACTCACTCCGCCACGAAGTGTTTATGCGGGCCTTGCTAGGCCGTGATGGCGGCAATCAGTATCCTAGTTACTCTGAAGATCCGATTGACGCGTTTCTTGGCTTGCGTCACGACCTCGAAAAGTTTGAAGAAGATTTCTTGAGCGGTGTGGGTAATACTTTTAGGAACTGTGTGGAGAATGCACATGCAGCCCAAATACTCACGCCCATCGAACGCATGGAACAACGCTGGCCGACTTTGACCGAGGAGACATAGTTTCAATTGCTGCAGCAGATTTACGAGCTACTCCAGCAAATCTTGGATAATCCAACTACTAGTAATCGTTGGCGGAGCCTTCCAGGAAAGCGCGGAGCTTGCGTGACCGCGACGGGTGCCGCAGCTTGCGCAGAGCTTTGGCTTCGATCTGGCGGATACGCTCGCGCGTGACAGCAAACGACTGTCCAACTTCTTCGAGCGTGTGCTCACTGCCATCGTCCAGCCCGAACCGCATCTTGATCACTTTTTCTTCGCGCGGCGTCAGCGTCTTCAACACCGAAGACGTCTGCTCTTTCAAGCTCAGATTGATCACCGCGTCGGACGGGGAAACCACGGCCTTGTCCTCGATGAAATCGCCGAGATGCGAATCTTCCTCTTCGCCGATTGGAGTCTCGAGTGAAATCGGCTCCTGCGCGATTTTCAAAATCTTCCGGACTTTCGCGACCGGAATATCCATGCGCTTGGCGATTTCTTCCGAAGTCGGCTCGCGGCCAAGTTCCTGCACCAACTGGCGCTGCGTGCGCACCAGTTTATTGATGGTCTCGATCATGTGCACCGGGATGCGGATCGTTCGAGCCTGATCCGCAATGGCGCGCGTGATCGCTTGGCGAATCCACCATGTCGCATAGGTAGAAAATTTGTACCCGCGGCGCCATTCGAATTTGTCCACGGCTTTCATCAGGCCGATGTTGCCTTCCTGAATCAGGTCCAGAAACTGTAAGCCGCGGTTCGTGTATTTCTTGGCGATGGAAACCACAAGGCGGAGGTTCGCTTCGATCAGTTCTTTTTTCGCCTGCTCCGCTTCCGCTTCACCCCGAAGTATCACCTGCAGCGCGCGCTTCAATTCCGTGGGGCTGACTTCGCTGGCCAGCTCGATCTCGTTCAGTTCCTGGCGGCGCGCCCGTAGATCTTTGCGTGCTTCGGCCTGCACCTCGGCTTTCGATGCCTCCACGCGGCGCTCCAGCTTGGCCGTCTCGCGCTCCAGAAAATGTACGCGCTCGACCGTCTGGCGAATTTTGTCGATCAGCCGTTTTTTCTCGAGTGGGTTGAAGTCCAGTTCGCGGAACTTGTTCGACATCTCCACGCGTGTCCGCGCCAGCGCATAACGCGCGCGCAGATACGGCCGCTTCTTCGACCGTGGCACTTTTTCGAGCTTGGCGGCCTGTTTCATCGCCTGCAGGTAAAGTTTGGCCACCTTGTCGATCTGTTTCAGCGTTTCCTTGGTCTTCTGCTCGATTTTTTCTTCGGTCAGTTCTTCGTCGTCGAACTGCACGATTTCTTTGATCGAGCGCGAACCGGTTCGCAGATCTTCGCCAACCTGCAGGAGCTCTTTCAGGATCAGTGGCGCGCGCGTAATGGTTTTCAGCACCAGCAACTGCCCGCGCTCGATGCGCTTGGCAATGGCTACTTCGCCTTCGCGCGTCAGCAGCGGCACTGTTCCCATTTCGCGCAGGTACATGCGCACCGGATCGTTCGTCTTTTCGAGTGTTCCGGGCGTCAGGTCGAGATCGCCTTCTTCCTGGGCAGGTTCTTCTTTTGTAATTTCAGTGGGCTCACTCGAATCGGCCGCAGCGAGCGCCGCTTTTGCCGTCGAGAGGTCTTCGTACACATCAATTCCGTATCGCTCAAACGTCGAGAGCAGGTCGTCAATCTCTTCTGACGAATGCACCTCGGCCGGCAGGATGTCGTTCACCTCATCGTAGAGCAGGTAACCCCGCTCTTTGCCCATAGCGATGAGCTGTCTTACCTGATCGTATTTTTCCTCAAGAGCCAACGTCACGCTTCATCTCCCTGGTGAGGCAGAGCGGTGCGCAGAAAAGCAAAAACAGCCGGAAGTGAGACACCCCGGCGAAGCTCTTCGCAAAACGCATGTTGACGGATAATTAAGAAGTTCCCTCGAACTCGTTCCCGGTTTCCGCGCCACACCCGCTCGCCCGCGCCCATTCTCAGACACCTATAAGATGCGGCACACAGGCCGTGCGTTTCATCCAAAACCCATCAACTTTACACTAGCGGCCGAGTTTGCGTCAATCAAAATGACCCTAAGTCACAGGTCTTCCAGTGACTTCTGGGCTTGCAGCAATTCCTGCTTGCGCCTCTGCAGCCGAAGAATTTCGCCCATGGACGGTCCCACGCTTATCTGCCGTTGGATTTCGGCAAGTTCCTGATCCACCAGGCGCTTGCGGAGGACGCCTAAACAGCTTTCGGCTGACTCCCAGGTGGGATCGGCAGACGAGTCGAAAAGGATTTCAAACAATGTGCGGCGGTCTCTTTCTTCGAGTGCCGCACCTAGCGCGGCTGCGTCGGGCCGCTCGCCAACTTTTGTAATCAGGGCCTCGAATATCTTCTCGGTTTCGAGGCCGCGATGCAGCGAGTTCGCAACAATCTCGCTCGCGATTCTTTCCCGAAGGCCCTGCCCGTCCGGGAGGCGAGTTCCCGCCTCGACCAACATCTGGATCAACTGCCGCTCCGCCGGTTTGACGGCCGGCCCCACAAGCTCCGGCTTTGCCTTTACTTCACCGCGCCGCTCGTTCGCAGCTCGGCGCAACGATTCGCGCAGCACAGGCTCATCCACGCGCAATTCGGAAGCAATGCGTGTGGCCCATTCGGAGCGCAGCAGACGATCGGGAAGGCGCTGGACGTACGGCATCAAGAAATTGAGCGCCGCCACTTTGCCGGTGGCCGTCGTGCGGTCCATCTGGCGTGCGCGGCCGATCAAGTAATCGAGGTACGGTGGCGCCTGTGCGAGCAGCTTGCGGTACGCGTCCGCTCCCTGGTCCTTCAAGAACTTGTCGGGATCGGCACGGCCCGGCAGCGCGAGCACACGAACGTCAAATTCCTTCTCGAGCAGAAGCGTAAGCGACCGCTCTGTGGCCGCCTGCCCTGCGGTATCGGGATCGTAGTTTACGATGACGCGTCGAGTGAAGCGGCCCAACAACTTGATTTGTGGCTCGGCAAGACTGGTACCGCAGCTTGCGACCACGTTGGCGATCCCGGCGCGCGCGACCGCAATCGCGTCCATGTAACCTTCCACAAGCACCGCGAAGTCGCTTTGCCGCAGCGCCTCCTTGGCGCGGTCGAGATGATAAAGGACGTTGCTTTTCAGGTAGATCGGCGTTTCGGGCGAGTTCATGTACTTCGGCATGTCGTCGCCCATGGCGCGTCCGCCGAACGCGATCACTTTCCCCGATTCGTTTGCGATGGGGAACATGATGCGTCGGCGAAAACGGTCGTAGAGGCGTCCGCCCTGCCCGTCCGGCAGGCGGGCTTGATCACGCGAAACGAGGCCGGAAGCTTCGACCAGCTTCTCCGGGTACTTCGATTTCAGTTGACGCAGAAGCGCGTCACCGGCGGATGGAGCAAATCCAAGGCCGAAACGCTTCATCGCGTCGCGGTCCAGGCCGCGGTCTTCCAGATACGCGAAGGCAACTTTGCCTTCCGGGGCTTCGTGCAGTTGGCGCGCGAAGAACGTCGCGGCTTCATGGTGCATCTCGACGAGCGCGGACCGCTGCTGATTTTCGCGCCGCTCTTCCGGAGAATGCTCGCGGGGCTTGGGAATTGCGATGCCGCATTTTTCGGCCACCGTGCGGATCGCTTCCGGGAACGTACACTTGTCCAATTCCATCACAAATTTGAAAACGTCGCCGCCCACACCGCAGCCGAAGCAGTGGTAGATCTGCCGCACCGGATGCACGTTGAACGACGGCGTTTTTTCCTGGTGGAACGGGCACAGGCCGGTAAAACTCTGGCCACTCTTCTTCAGGCGCACGTATTCGCCGATGACGCGGACGATGTCCGCCTGCTGCTTCACGCGCTCCGCGAATGAACCGGCTTCAGCCATGGTTGGAAAAAGCTCTTCAAGGAATCAGTAGCACTTTGCCATTACGATTTCAACTCCGCGATCGTGACAGCGGTGCCGCCGTGATCTTCGGCTTCGTGGCGAACGCTTTCGACCAACGGGTGCGACGCGAGAAATTCGGCCAGGCCGCGGCGGAGCGCACCCGTTCCATGGCCATGAACGATGCGGACGCTCGGCTTTCCCGCGAGTGCAGCTTCGTCAACGAATTTGTCCACGCGGCGCGTGGCCTCTTCCACGGTGCAGCCGATGACATTGATTTCGTCCGCGGCGGGCTCGTCGCTTGGTTGCGCGTGCACGGTGACACCATGGGGACGAGCAGCCGCGGGATCCGCCTTCGCAGGCTTTGCATTGTCTTCGATGCCGACAATATCGGCGAGCGGGACGCGCATGCGCATGATTCCCGCCTCCACTTCCGCGGTACGCCCGTCATGGCGGCGGAAAATGGCCGGCTGCTTGAACCCCTTCACCACCACGCGCTGACCGGCGGAAAGCTCGTCCGGCTCGACGGGTTTCGCTGGGGCTTGCGCCGAGACGCCGAGGTCCGCCTGAGACGTAGAGAGCGTTTCGACAACAGCCGCGTCCGCATCCGCGCGGGCTTCCGATGCGAGCTTGCCCATGCGCCGCCCGCTTTGCTTTTCAATCTGAGCGCGCACGGCGCGGTCCTTGATTTCAGCCGTGAGCCGCGAGACTTCGCCCTCCAGACGCTTTTGCGTCTGCTCGAAACTCTTTTCCAGTTCCGCGATCCGCTTTTTCTGACGTTCCACCCATTCGGTCTGCAAAGCGCGGCGTTCGGTTTCGAGTTGCGCCAGCTCCTCGCGCGCCTGCCGTGTGATTCCTTCCATTTCGTCGCGGCTGCGATGCAGATACGCGATTAGATCGCGGGCTTCGCGCGATTCAGGAGAAAGACTTTCGCGGGCGCGATCCACAACCCGAGATGGCAGCCCGAGGCGGCGTGCGATTTCGATGCCGCTCGACGTTCCCGGCACGCCGACGAGAAGGCGATAGGTGGGTCGCAGGTTCGCTTCGTCGAATTCCATCGCGGCGTTGACGATGCCCGGCGTGATGGAGGCGTAGGCTTTCAGTCGGTCGTGGTGCGTGGTGGCGATCGCCAACGCGCGCCGCGCACGAAATTCTTCCAGCAGCGCAACAGCGAGTGCCGCACCCTCTTCGGGCGCCGTCCCCGTGCCCATTTCGTCCACCAGAATCAGCGAGCGGTCGGTGGCGACCTCCAGCATGGATTTCAGATTCAGCATGTGCGCGGAAAAAGTGGAAAGATCCGCGGCGATGGACTGCTCGTCGCCGATATCCGCGAGGACGCGATCGAAAAGGGGCATCTCGGCGAGGGCCGCGGCCACGGGAATCGCGGACTGAGCAGAGAGGGCGGCGAGGCCGACCGACTTGAGCGCGACGGTTTTTCCTCCGGTGTTCGGGCCGCTGATAACCATGATTGTTCCGGAGGTGCCGGAATCTTCGCCTTCGCCCCCGAGCGCGAGCGTCAAAGGAACCGCTTTGCGCCCCTGAGGCTTGAGCGTGTAATCGAGCACCGGATTGCGAGCGGATTCCAGGCGTAGGGTATTGCTTGAAGTGAATGAGGGCATCACGCAATCGAAGTCGCGTGCAAAGCGACCGCGGGCGAGAATTGAATCGAAATGCGCGACGGCAATTGCAGCGGCTGCTAGCCGGCCCCGGTCGGCTCGCAGGCGCTCCGTGAGTTCCTCGAGAATGCGGAGGACTTCCACTGCCTCATCCTCGGCGAGCTGAACGAGACGATTATTGAGGTCAATAGCCTCCAGCGGCTCGACGAAGACCGTTTGCCCGGTGGAACTGGCACCGTGAACCACGCCCGGAACCGCGCGACGATCCGAGGCGCGCACGGGAATAACGAAGCGATCGTTGCGCAGGGTGATGTAGTCCTCGCCAGCCGGCTCGCCGCGGGCGCGAAGAATATTTTCGAGCGATTTATGGATCTTGTCGCGCGCCTGCCCCATGCCGACGCGGATGCGCTTCAATTGGGGAGAAGCATCGTCGCTGATTTCGCCGTTGGGCAGCACGGCGCGGCGGATGGCCACGGCCAGAAAACGCAAATCCGCGACGGC
>Ga0307477_10002412_pt1 | contig 14506 bp, 16 predicted proteins | sample atmos_gasesECM2C_FD_203316 | JGI IMG/M metagenome (GOLD analysis project Ga0307477, IMG submission 203316) | Hardwood forest soil microbial communities from Morgan-Monroe State Forest, Indiana, United States - atmos_gasesECM2C_515 | ecosystem: Environmental > Terrestrial > Soil > Temperate...
CCGTAGCCTTTGAACGGATTGTACACCGGATACGAATAGGTCAAGTTCGGATTGCCTGCCGTCGTCGACGCTCGGCCCAACGCGGCGAAGGCTGCATCGAACTGTTGATTGATGCCGAGATTGCTGGCGAGGCCGTAAAAGTCTTCCTGGTACGGTAGATGGTAGAATGCGAACAGAGCCGGGGCGTTGCCGAAATACCGGAAGGGGGCGCCGTCGAGAAAATTCGGACCGACGCTCGAGTACTGTACGCTTGCGTCGATCTTGTTGATTCTTAGCTTGAGCCCGATGACGCCGGCGGAATCGCCTACCGCCGCAACATTCCGGTAATCGGCAGTAAACTTGCTGCTCGCAGCCTCACCGAAAGGGATCAGCTGGCCGCCGGGCCCAAGCGCCGCGACTGGGATCGGTAACTGAAAGTCCACGCCGAACACGGTGTCGCTGACCGAGCCGATTCCGGTTGCCGCGGCTTGCTGAATGGCGGTCAGATCCCCCGTCGTTTGAAGGTCGTCGAAGTCGAAGATGCGGTTGAAGGTGAATCCGATCTCGGCGTTGCCCGGCAAACGATGGTTGATGCGCGCATTGATTTGATAGCGCTGCAGCTGCGTGTTATTGGTGTTGGTGAGGCCGTTGAAACTTAGGGTGACGGTCGCGCCCGCGGGCAGGGGCGGGCTGAAAACGACCGCGTTGAGAGCCTCGTCGTAGGTAAACGCAGGCGCCGGTATGGCGGGACCGCCCGTTATCAGGCCGGCGTTATTGTATGTCGTACCGTTGTAGAACGAAACGTACACCGAGCCGTTCACGGCTTTTTTCGGCAAGAAGACTTGGGAGAGAACACCCGTCCCAGAATTGAACGTCGCCGACGTCGGCGCACCCGCCGGCGTGGTCTGCGTCAAGCCGGCCTGTGGGGGAACGACCGGGAAAAGGTAACTGGCCGTTCCGAACGTGCCGGCCGGATCGAGCAGTGAAAGGTTCGTATCCAGCAACGTGTCGTCGATGCGCGTGAATGCGACCCGCACGTCCGTCCGTCCGTTGAGCGTTGCGCTGGCCAGAACGCCGCGCTGAAATGGTTGCTCCGGGTTTTCGTAGGGAATGTACGGCCCCGTGCCGCTTCCGCCGTCGGGCGGCCGATAGGCGAGACCGGTACGTGAAGGCGCCAGATCGTCGATGATGCCGAATTTCAGGTGGAGGCGGCCGAGGTTGCCGGCTTGCGGGATGTCGACTTCGACTTGCGGGGTAATATCGATCGAGGTTTGCTGCGTGAACTCGCCGCCGAATTCGAAGTTGATCAGTTTCACGGGTAGCGAAATTTTCAGGTTGTCGCTGATGTGGTAGATGAGCGAAAACTGATCGTCTTGCCGAATGCGCAAGCCCGTGCCGTCGGCCGTCAACGGGTTGTTGGTTTCATTCGTCGGGAGGTACGCCGAAACGAACGGATCGACCGCCGCGGTGCGGCCCGCAGCTACGGTTCCGCCGAAATAGAGGTTGACCGGAGCTCCGGTCGTGTTCACGATCGTGCGCGGTATCACGACGCGCTGGCGATACGACTCGTTGGGCAACAACGTCCCGTGCATTTCCAGCGACTGCGCGAATTTCGTGCGTTTGTCGAGCGAACTCAACGAATCTTCGACGTTCGTCACCCGTACGCCGAGCCCGTCGAGTTCGTCCTTGAGAGCGTCGATCAGTTTTTGGAGTTTCTCGAGATCGGCTTTGCTCGGACCGGTATACGGCGGCGCCGGCTTGACGTTTTCTTGGAGTTTCGCGATGACTCGGGCGATGACGACGGCCATCTCGTAACGCGTCAAGGGACGGTCGCCCTTGAAGAGGCCGTCGGGATAACCGTCGATCAAACCGTCTGCCGCCAAACTCTGAATGTATTGGTAGGCCCAATGATTGGCCGGAACGTCTGAAAACGGCGTCGCGCTTGCCGGCCCGGCAACGGTCAACGCCGCGCCCGCGAAGGACGCGGCAATCAACAAACGATACGGGCGGAACATTCCGAACCCCCTAACACACGCGAACATAGGTGACCGCCGCGGAGCAAGCCCTCGGCAGTCGTTACCTAGTTGGTACGCGCGAAGGCCGTCAACGGATTACCGTTCGAGAGAAAAATTCGTGGCGAAGCGATAGCCGCAGCCCCGTAGCGATTCGATCGCATCGTAGCCGAGATGTTCTCGGACGATGCGCCGGAGCGCACAAAGATGTACCGCCAGCGCGTTGGAGCGAAACACGTATCGTTCACCCCACGCGGCGCGGCGCAGGGCATGGAAAGAGACGGGCTTGTCCGCGTTGCGTACCAGCGCGAGGAACAAGAGCGTGCGAACGCGGCCCAAGCGCAGCCGAGTGCCGCGCAGCGTGACGCAGAATCGTTCGAGGTCGAAGGCGACGGCGTCGGTCGAGAAGCGCGGCGAACCTGCTTCCGCGTAGCGCAGGAACCGTGGCGCGACGCGGGGCCGTCGCGGCTCACGCCATGTGAGGCTGACCAGAGGTGATTGCAGCTGCATCCCGACAATCGTACGCGTGACGAACGTCGGTGGATTACACTACGCGACGATCTCCCGGGCGATCGTGACGATCTCGTCGTCGCTGACATCGGCGGTCGAGTCGCCGACGACGAACTCCCATTTCCAAACCTCCGGCATGACCGTCGGCGCCAAACGCGCGAAGGCCCAGATTCCGCGGTCGCGCGCGATCCCGTGCGCACGCCCTTCGAGCGTCTCCGCTTCACCGTGCATGAAGACGTGAAAGGTGTTGGTGTGAGGTGGGCTTGGAACGACGATGATGCCGCGAATCTCATCGAGTTTCGGGCCGAGCACACGCGCCCGCTCGCGATAGGCGGCCATCTTGGGCAGCCGTTGTTCGAACCCGCGCTGCGCGGAGAGCGAGAGCGGATAGATCGAAATGAGCCGGCCGCCGTGGCGATGCTGCCAAACGCGCGCTTCGCGGATGAAATCGGCGTCGCCGGCGAGCGCCGAACCGGCGATCGCGCCGAGGCCCTTGTAAAAAGAAACGTAGACGCTATCGAAGAGCGCAGCGATCTGGGCGTGCGACTTTGCATAGTGCGGCGCCGACTCCCAGAGTCGCGCACCGTCGAGGTGGAGACGCGACCCGCGCGCTCGCGCGAGGTCGCACAGCGCGAGCAGATCGTCCCACTCGGGGAGTTGCGCGCCGATCTCCCGTTGCGGCAACTCGACCAGAAGCGCGGCGATCGGATCCGCCAACGCTTCGAAGTCGGCGACCTCCATCAGCCGCGTCGGCGCGCCGACGTGCAGCGCGCGCAAACCGTGCAGCATCGAGAAGGCCTGCGATTCATGAAGGTTCAGGTGCGAGAGCGGATGGTACGCGAACGTTTTGAGGCCGCGCCGGTCGGACCAGATGCGCAGCGCGATCTGCTGTGCCATCGTCCCGCTCGGCATGAAGACCGCGGCCTCTTTGCCGAGTTCCGCTGCGATGCGCCGTTCGAAGCGTTCGACGATGTCGCCCATTCCGTAGCGGTCGGCGTCGAGGGCCGGGTCCGCGTACTCGGCTAGCTCGGCGAGCGTGCGCTGCGCCTTGAGCGGCGGATGGTGCGTCAGCGCGCGAGTGCAGGAGGCGCGCAGGGACGCCAGTTCGGCGTCGCTAAGGCTCGAACGTGGCGCGGTTGTCGCTATCGGCGCAACCCGAGTTCGGCGATCAGCTTGCGGTATCGCTCCAAATCCGTACACTGCAAGTACGCGAGCAAGCGCCGGCGCTGTCCGACCTGCATCAACAGTCCGCGCCGGCTGTGATGGTCGTTCTTGTGATCTTTGAGGTGCTCGGAGAGCTTGTTGATCGACGCGGTCAGAACGGCGACTTGGACGTCGGCCGAGCCGGTATCCCCGGCTTTGCGGCCGTACTTGCTCGAAATCTCTTGTTTTTCAGTCTTGGTCAGCGGCACGTTGAGGCTCCTTGTTCAGGAAAGTCTCGCTCGGATCCAGGTCGCGCGGCCCGCTGCGGCCGCCGCCCGGTCCGGCGACCGCCGCATCATAGCAGAGCGCTCCGGGACGGTCAACCATGCGGCGCGCACGTCAACTATGCCGCTTTCCGCACGAACATGAAAACCGCCACGACTGCGATGCCCAGAAGGATGCCAACGCTCAAGCCAAGGCCGATGTCGTTCTCATGAGGAGATCGGAGCACGGTGAGCCGCAGCACGATCAAGACCGCACAGAGTGGCGGTAAGATTACTAAGAGGCGGCTTCTCTTGAGCATGCGGCCATTTCACTATATCTCATCGGGCGGGTGATTCAACGCTCCTTGGATGAGGGTTAGCTGGGTCGCCCGGGCTTCGACTGATGCAGCCACACCTTGTTCCCGTCGGGATCGCTCACCATTGAAATCCAACAGACTTCCGTTTCGAACGGCTCGGTGGACTCGAAGCCCCGCTCGGAGAGCATCTTTCGAAAAGCGGCCATATCGGAGACTTCGAGCCCGAGCGATTGCGCCGTCCCGGCTTTACCGACTTGTTCGAAGTTCCCGATTCCGAACGTTCCATCGCCCACGCCGAACTCGACCCAGAAATCGGTATCCATACCCGCCTTGGTCAGGCCGAGCACGTCGCTATAGAACTCGACGGCTCGCGGCAGATCCGTGACGGGATACATCGTGAACGTCATACCGGTAACCGACATCAGCTTGCCCTTTTCTGCAACGGGAACGTGTGGCAACATGGTCGACGAAGCTCACGGAATCCTTGCTTCATGCTCGACGCGCTTCGGGTCAGGATCCGGTGATGCAGAGAATCGCAAACGACATCCAGCGTCCTGAGGCGGGTTTCAGGCGGCTCGTTTCATGCCCCACTTGATGACGGTGCGACGCTCGATGAAACCGAAGAGACCTTCGACGAGAATGCCGAGCACCGAGATCATGACGAGGCCCGCGAAGATGTTCGAGGTGTTCAAGTAGTAGCGGGCGTTGTTGATGTACCAGCCGAGACCGCCGGCCGAGCCTGCGACACCGAAGATGAGTTCGGCGGCGACGACGGTGCGCCAGCCGAACGCCCAGGCGGCTTTGACGCCGGTGATAATCGATGGGAGCGCGGCGGGCAACAGAACGCCCGTAACCAGGCGCCAGCCTCGCAGCCCGAGATTACGCGCCGCCAGCTGCGTCGTCTGGCTGATGGTGCGAAAGCCGTTGTCGGTATTGAGCGCCACCGGCCAAATCGTCGCGAGCGCGACGACGAACACAATCGACTTCGGCTGCAAGCCGAACCAGATCATCGCCAACGGTAGAATCGCGATCGAGGGCAGTGGATTGAAGACGGAGGTAAGGACGGTCAGCAGATCTTGACCGATGCGCGAGAAGACGGCGAACGAGGCCAGAGCGAATCCGACGAGCGTTCCGATGACCATTCCCACGATGAGGTTGAGAAGCGTGTTGTACGTGGCCAGTTCGAGGTGGCCGTCTTTGAGATCGGCCCAGGCCGCGCGGGCGACGTCGAGCGGCGACGCAACCAAAAGCGACGGGACGTGTCCGAACGTCACGTACGCTTGCCAGATGACCAAGATCGCGAGGACCAAAAGCGCGTAGCGCACGACCGCGGGCAGTTGAACTGGGCCGCGCGACGGCGTCGCCATCAAATGATTGCGGCTTCAGGCAGGTCGAGTTCCTCTTCGCGATGGACGAGCAGCCCGCGCAGTTTTCCCGTCAGCTCCGCGAAGCGCGGAGACTCGACGTCGCTCTGATCGGCCGTGTCGACGATTTCGCGAATCCGAGCCGGGTGACGCGACATCACCATCACGCGATCGCCGAGGTAGATCGCTTCCTGGATGGAGTGGGTCACCAATACGATGGTGACGCCGGTGCGCGCGTGAATGTTCTTGAGTTCGATCTGCAACTGGTTGCGCGTGATCGCGTCGAGCGCGCCGAAGGGCTCGTCCATCAAGAGCATCGTCGGTTCGAGGGCGAGCGCGCGGGCGATCGCCGCGCGCTGTTTCATGCCCCCTGAGAGCTCGTGGGGATACTTGTGAGCCGCGCGAGCGATATCAACGAGGGCAAGCATCGCGTCGGCCTTTTCACCCGCCGCCCGCAGCGGCGTGTTGCGCGCGACCCGCAACGCGTAGACGACGTTGTCGCGGACCGTTCGCCAAGCGAAGAGCTGATCGAAATCCTGAAAGACGACGGCTCGGTCGGGGCCCGGCTCGCGTGCGGGCTGCCCTTCGACGAGCAGCGTCCCACGCGTCGGCCGCATGAAGCCGGCGATCGTTTTGAGCAGCGTCGTCTTGCCGCAGCCGGACGGTCCGATGATGACGAACGTCTCGCCGCGGCGAACGTCGAATGAAGCGTGTTCGATCGCAGTCGTCCGGCCGTGATGCGACGGATCGAGATAATCGACGGCGACGTCTTCAGCGACGATCAGCCGATTTCGATCGTCGATCAGTCCCCGGCGCCTTTGAGCAACGGCAACTCGATCTCGCGAATGTTCGCCGGCGCCTTGTTCAACATCCCGATCTCCTTCATGAACGCCGCCGTCCGCAGGAACGCGTGCGGCGTCATGTCCCAAGACACGTCGCGACCAGTGATCCATCCCTTGAACTTCGAGGCCGGCGTCTTGCCGTCGGTGTCTTTCGAAAGCAATTCGGCGGCCTGATCGGGATTCTCATTGAGGGTTTTGGTCGCCTTGCTCAGCTCGCCGTAGAGATAGCTGACGAAGACCGGATACTGCTTCGCGAACGTCTCGGTCGTGTAGACGCTGTTGAACGTGCTGCGGCCGAACGCTAAGAAGCTGCGGAAGACGACGTGTCCCCCAGCTTCGACTTCTTGCTGCTGAAAGGGCGGCGAGCTCATGTGCAGTTCGAGCTGCTTCGAGGCCAGCGCGACCACGCCGAGCGGATGCTGGATCGCGACGATATTATTGTCGAATTTGTGCGGATCGCCGAAGAGCTCTTGTGCGGCTTTGCGTAGCGAGATCGCCTGAACCGCGTCGGGCGAAGGCATGCCGATCTTCGCATTGGGTGGGATGTCTTTGAGCGTTTTGATGTTCGGCTCGTCGGCACGCGCCACCATCCAGAGGTTCATGACGTTCATAGGCGCGATCAGCTTATAGCCGACGCCGCGGTCCCAGCCAATCAGGAACGGACCATTCCCGCCTGCGCCGATTTGAATTTGACCGGCGATGATGCCGTCGCGGATCGCGTCTCCGTTGGTCAGCACCTTCCAGTCGAACTTGGTTCCGGGGAAGCGCTTTTCGAGCGTTCCGAGCTGCTTGATGACGATCAGCGTGCTGTAACCGATGCCCGGCTGATACGCGATCGTTACGGTCGGCGGCGCGTCGGGCGCTGCGGGTGCGCGGCCGGGCGCGGCGAGGAAAGCGAGCGCCACGGCACAGAACGCGGTAAATAGGCGGCGGAAGACCATGGGCAAACCCTCTCGCGATCGGCGGCTGAACGGAAGAGAATTGTTTCGGGAGTTGCGAAGGCCATCCTCGATGAGTGCGATCTTGACGGAGCCGGTCGTCGGAGCGGTTGCTTGGAGCGGTCGGGAACTCAAACCCGACGACTCGTGGAGTTACCGGCTGAGCGGCGACGATCTCGACGAGTTGGCGGCCGCGCTCGCTATCTCGCGTCAGCGCCGTCCCGTCGTCGAAATGGTCGCTCGCGACGACTTTCCGCTGCCGGGACTGACCAGAAAGCTGTCCGAGATCGGCAGGCAACTCGAGGATGGGCGCGGTCTGTTTTGGATCCGCGGCTTCCCGGTCGAACGCTGGAGCGAAGATGACGCGGCGCGCGCGCTTTGGGGAATCGGCACGCACCTCGGCCGCGCGATCCCGCAGAACGCACGCGGCGATCTCGTCGGCCACGTGCGCTACGAAGGCCTCGAACTCAGCGATCCGCACGCGCGCGGTTATCAGACCCGCGCGGCTCAAAGCCTGCACGTCGACCGTTGCGACGTCGTCGGCCTCTTGTGCATGAGGAAAGCGAAGTCGGGGGGCCTTAGCCGGGTCGTGAGCTCGGTGCGCGTGTACAACGAAATGCTGGCGGCGTGTCCCTGGCACTTGGGGATTCTTTACGCGCCGTTTGCGATCGACATGCGTGGCGAAGAGGAGCCCGGCGAACCGCCCGTTTACTACCGCCCGGTGTTCAGTTATTACGGCGGCAAGCTGAGTTGCGGAGCCAATCGCACGTACATTCGCTCGGGTCAGGAGCGCGTCGGCCGGCCGCTCAACGCCGCCCAGTCCGAGGCGCTCGACGCGTTCTATGCAACGTGCGAGGAACACGTCCTCTCGATGGATCTCGAGCCGGGCGATTTGCAACTGCTAAACAGTTACGTCACGCTGCACGATCGCACCGAATACGTCGACTACCCCCAGCCCGAGCGGATGCGGCACATGCTGCGCCTTTGGCTCGCGACGCCGGCGCCGCGCCCGCTCGCGCCCGACTTCGGAACGTACGATTTCGCGACGCGGCGCGTCGTCGGAATCCGATAGTTGCGCGTCGTCTATAGCGATCCGCGTTGGGCCGTGAACGGAAACGGCTCGCTCGATCCGGCGTTGGCGGATATCGAGCGCGCGATCTACCGGGACGACATCGAACTGCGTTTCGGAATTTATGAAGACGGCGCTTTTATCTTCGACGGTCCGCGCTTGCACGAGCGCGTCGGCGGCGCCGACGGGCTGATGGTGCTGCGGACGCAGGTCGGCGCGCAACTGCTCGATGCGGCCGGCCCGTCGCTTCGCGTCGTGTGCCGGCAGGGCGTCGGCTTCGACAACCTCGACCTTCCGGAACTAGAACGCCGCGGCATCTTCGCCTTCAACGTTCCCGACTATTGCACGCCGGAGGTGAGCGATCACACGCTCGCACTCACATTGGCTCTCGAGCGGCGCATCGTCAAGCAAAATGCCCACGTCAAAGGCGACCGTTGGCGCACCGAAAGCGGCGGCGAGCCGCGGCGTCTCGGGAGGCACACCTTCGGCATCATCGGACTCGGCCGCATCGGACGCGCGGTCGCGCGGAAAGCCGCGGCGTTTTACGGAAAAGTTCAGGCCTACGACCCGTTCGTCTCGACCGATGCGATGGCCGGGTTAGGCGTCGAGCGGCGTGCGACGCTCGAAGAACTCTTGGCGACGAGCGACGTCGTGAGCATCCACACGCCGCTCGACGAGTCGACTCGAGGGCTGATCGATCAAAAGACCCTGCCCGCAATCAAGCCGGGCGCGTTCTTGATCAACACCGCGCGCGGCGGGATCGTCGAACCGCAAGCCGTGCTCGAAGAGCTCGAGAGCGGCCGTCTTGGCGGTTACGGTTCCGACGTGTTCGATCCCGAAGATCCCAACGCGGATCCCGTCAATCGCAAAATGCTTCGGTTCGAGAACGTCGTGGTAACGGCACACTCTGCGTTTTGGTCAGCCGCTTCGATCCGCAGCATTCGCACGCGCATCGCCGAGGAATTTCGTCACGTACTGCTCAGCGGAGAGCCTCCGCGTTTCGGCAGATTGGTTTAACTTGTCATCCTGAGCGAAGCGAGCGCAGCGAGCGAAGTCGAAGGACAAACGGTGCTCGACGTCCCGTCGGCGCTTCGCGCCTTCGCTCAGCGTGACACTGAGGCGCTACACACCGGCCAGCGCATCGGCGAGGCGTTTGCGCAATGCGGCGAGCGAAGGATCGAGGTCGCTCGCGGCGGCCAGCGCTTCGAGCGCTGCAAGGATCGCGGCTGCTTCGCTGCGTTCGAGCAGCAGCGCGATCTTGTTCGCGAGTTCTTGGTCGAGGCGTTCGATCGCGCGCTTCGCCATGTTGGCTTGACCGAACGAGTACGCGTGATGACTCGCGTTGCCCAGAAGTTTGAGCTCCGACTCGAGCCAGTTGCGGTAATCTGAGAGCATCGTTCACCTCAAGGAGAAGGTGTATCTTCGGCGTGGCGAAGCGCACAGGCTGCCATGGACTTCGTACCCGTCGCAACGACCGACGAGATGCCGCCCGGAAGCCGGAAGACCGTCGTCGTCGGGGAGCGCGAAGTCTCACTCTTCAATGTCGGCGGCACGTTTTACGCAATCGAGAACACGTGTCCGCACCAAGGGGGGCCGCTGGGCGAGGGCTGGCTGGAGGGGACCATCGTCACCTGCCCGTGGCACGCGTGGTGCTTCGATTTGCGAACGGGCTGCATGACGCTCGGAGAATATTCGACGATCGATACGTTCGACGTTCAGCTCGACGGTTCGATTGTCTCGATCGCATCCTCGCCGCGGCCGCCGCGCGACCCGAGATAGAGTGCCTCGGGAAGATCACCGACCTTCCGGCAGCCGCTCGCGAACATCGCGATTCGCAATCCGGCTACGACCTGAGCCAGGGCTTCGCCGACGGCTTCCGCCGAACGCGTCGCCGGCTCGAGCAATGGGAGCCCGATCCCGGCGAGGTCGGCGCCGAGCGCGAGCGCCTTCGCAACGTCGACCCCGCTACGAACGCCGCCGCTGGCGACCAGCGCAGCGACGGAAATGCGGCGCGCAGTGCGACGGTCGCCTCGACCGTCGGATATCCCCAGCCCGCGAAGGTTTCGGCCAGCGCTTCGCGGCGAACGTCGCCCGAGCGGCGACCCTCGACGCGAGCCCACGACGTCCCGCCGGCGCCTGCAACGTCGATCGCGCCGACGCCGGCCTCGAGGAGGCGCGCAGCCGTTCGAACCGAGAGGCCCGATCCGACGCTTTTCGCGATAACGGGTACCTCGAGTCCGCGGCACAGCGCCGTTATCTTTGGAAGCAGGTCGCGAAAGTTCGTGTCGCCGCTTGGCTGCAGCGCTTCCTGCAGCGGATTTAGATGAAGGTAGAGCCCGTTCGCGGCGATCGAGTCGATGGCGCGCCGCACGTCGTCAACCTCGATGCCGTAATTGAGCGAGACCGCGCCGACGTTGGCGAACAGCACCACGTTGGGCGCGATCTCGCGCACGCGATAGGTCGCGAGCAACGACGAGTTCTCGATCGCCGCTTTCTGGCTACCGAGTCCCAGCGCAACGCCGAAGCGGTCGGCCGCCATCGCAAGATTGCGGTTGATGGCCCAGGCACGCTCCGTCCCGCCGGTCATCGAAGAAATCACCAGCGGCGCGGAGAGCCCCCGTCCGAGAAAGCTCGTGCCGAGATCGACGTCTTCGAGCGCACATTCGGGCAACGCTTCGTGCCGCAAACGCACGCGGCCGAACCCAGCGTCAAGCTTCGAGGCGACGTCTTCCTCGAGACAAATGTCGAGATGTCGCGACTTGCGCGCTTCGGTCGCGCGAGGCGGCGGAGTCAGCTCGTTAGACAGGCTGCCCCAGCACCGCAGAGGTTAGTTTTTCGATCATGGCGCGATTGAACAGCATCATGTCTCCCGCGCCCCGCGTCGTGATCCAATGGCTATCTTGCACGGTCGGTTGGTCGCGATAGAGTCCGCCGGCGTTACGAATATCGTCGGCGATCGAGGGCGAACCGGTCATCGTGCGGCCGCGTGCGATCTGCGCCGAGATCAGGACGTGTGCGCCATGGCCCAGTGCGAAGATCGGTTTTTTCGCGGTGTCGAATTCTCTGACGAAGCGCTGCACCTCGCGGCCGGCGCGAATGCGGTCCGGCGATATTCCGCCGGGGATCAACAGCGCGTCGAAATCCTCGGCGGTGCAGTCGGCGACGACTTCTTCGGCTTTTACGGGTTGCCCGTCGTCGAGACCGCGCTTCGAGCGGATACGCTGACGCGCTTTGTCATCGACGCCGACGATCGTCACGATGGCGCCCGCCTCTTCGAGCGCGCGGCGCGGGTCGGTCAATTCGGCTTCTTCGAATCCGTCGCCGACGAGTGCGGCGATTCGCTTTCCTTCTATACCTTGTTGCATGCGCTTCTCGTTCCGCCCAGACGTGGTTCCCGCCTTCGCGGAGACGTGGTCCCCGCCTTCGCGGATCAGTCGAGTGGGTCGTAGCGAGCGAGCGTTTCGCCGAAGGCGCGCAGCGCCAGGAAACCGAGCAGGGCGGCCAGCGCGAACCAGCTGTATGTAGGAAGCCCGCTCTGTGCGAGCATCACAATAAAACCACCGGCTGCGAGCGAGAGGGCTGCGTAACCGGCGGCGGCGGCTCCCTGTCGCAGCGTACCGGATAATGCGACGAGCGCGACGACGCTCGCCGAGGCGAACGTCGCGACGACGTTCGGCCACGGCCACGCCGCGTGGCGAACGAATGCGACGCAGACGATCGTCAAAGGAGCCGCGACGGCGACGCACGTTGCGGTGAGGGCGTGCGCTCGGGCGAGCTGCCTGCCGTAGAGTGGTGCGGTGAAGTACGTCAGATCGCGGACGCGGATCTCTAGTCCGGCGGCCGTCGCTGCAAGGATGCAATAAGCATATACGAGGATCGGTGCGACGACTTCGAGATCGTACGATGCCAAGAGCACGCCCAGCAGTATTCGCGCGCCGATTGCAATCAGCGACGAGGGTCTGAGGTCGCGGCGCGCGATCGCAAGCGTGGCGCGCGTCCCGTTCATCGTACGGTCTCGCGAACCGGCGACGAGAACGCGGGACCGTCGAGTGCCGGCAGCGCGGTGCACGTCGACAAGAGTGCGGCTCTGGGGCGTAAGCTTACGAGTACGTCGGCGATTCCCGGTGGCGGCTGCTCGAGGACGATTGCGGCGACGTCGGGAGCCAAAGCCAAGGCGACGGCGCGCGCATAGGCTGTTGTCGCGAGCGGCTCGAGTGCGGCACAGACGATCTCGGCATTGCGCCGTAGGGTCGCCGCGTCGAGATCCCAAACGTCCGCGCGAAATCGCACCTCGCGTTCGAGGTTGCGCGTCCCACCCGCGAAGCCACACGCGGCGACGAAGCCGACCAGACGTTTTGCTTGCGCCGGCTGTACGCGTGCTTCGAAATCTCCGACGACGACCGAACCGCAGGTCGGCTTGACGATCGCCGCTGCGATGCGCGCTGCGATCTTCGCCGCTTTATCGTTCGGTTGAATGATGGTTGCGCGCTCACCGGCGCCGAGAGCGATCGAAAACGGCGCGACGAGTTCGCATCCGTCGCGGACGAAGCGCGCCTCCGAAACGCGTAAGACGACGTTCACGTGACCGGCACGAGCCGTGGATTGGGTCGCTCGGGGCGGCCGACCTTGTGGCACTCCGTCCAGCGCCCGGCGCGTTCGAGTGCGACCACGTCGGCGGTGAAATCGAAGCGTCCCGAACCCTCGAAGAAAGCGCTCCCGACCGCGTAGGCGTCGACGGGCACGGCCTGCTCCTCGAATTGACCGATCTTGCGCGCATCGAAACCGCCGCTGGCGACGATTTTGACGAAGTCGTAGGCGCTTTCGTCCAGCGCGGTGCGCACGTTGCGAACCAGAGCCGGGACCACGCCGGTCGGAACGAACGTCCCCATCCGCGACCAGAGCGACTTGTCGACGAGCGTTCCCGACGTGTCCAGACGTACGCCCCACAGCCGTCGGCCCAGCGCGCGCGCGACCTCGAGGCTCGTGCGGACGCAATCGTTGTCGAAGTCGACGAGCGCGATCACGTGGACGCTGGGATCGATGTGCTCCGCAAACTTCTTCGTGGCCAGCACCGTATCGCCGCCGTACGCGGCGATCAGCGCGTGCGGTACGGTCCCCATCCCACGCGCGCCCCACCATTCGGCGTTGGCGTCGGTCGAAACGCCGAGCGCTCCTGAGATGTAGGCCGCGTAGCCGTCGCCGGTCTGCATTTGATGATGGTCGAAGCGCGCCGGAAAGAAGAAGACCTCTTTTCCGTTCGCCGCCGCGACGATCTCGCGCGCGTTGGTTGCGATGCGGGTGCGGCGCGAGAGGACGCCGAGATAGCAGGTCTCGAGATGCGCGAATAGCTGGTAGTCGCCGTCGATCGTCATCACCGTTTCGTACGGTCCGATCTCGTCGCCGTCGAAGAGCGCGCCCACCGCCAAGTGACCCCAGCCGTCGACCCAGGCGCCCGATTTTCGGTCGACGCGACCGCTGCACAACTTCAAGATCGCGATCGCTTCGTCGATTCCGCACAAGACCGAACTGTTGCGTTGGAAGACCTGCATGCGTACGCGCGGACGATAGCCGTCGCGCTCCAGGATCTCGCGTGCGCGATTGAAGTACGTGTCGGAATAGTAACCGGCACGCATCTTTTCGACGGGAAGGTGAAAGATCTCCGGATTCAGCCGCTCGACGCGCAGCATGGGAGCTTCGTACGGATTGGCCGAAGCGTCGTCCTTTATCCCTATGCTTCATGCCTACATAGCGATCGGGATGATCGCGAGTATGCGCGCCGGGGACCCACGGAATCCCTGAAAGAGGCCGTGGGGACGAGCAGCGTGCAGGCGAAGCCGGAATGCGTCGCTCGCGCGAGGCGATTTTTTGTGGAGGGCGCACCAGTGTGCCACCCAGTTGGCACACTCGCACGTCATGATGTCTTCGATGAAACGCATCGAGCGCATCCGGCTGTATCCGTCGGCTTGGCAACGCGCGCGCTTGGCCTTCGCGCTGGACGTGACGCGAGATCTCTTCAATGCTCTACTCCAGCAACGGCGTGACGCCTGGCGCATGCGGCGGCACGCCGTT
>Ga0307477_10002413_pt1 | contig 14502 bp, 8 predicted proteins | sample atmos_gasesECM2C_FD_203316 | JGI IMG/M metagenome (GOLD analysis project Ga0307477, IMG submission 203316) | Hardwood forest soil microbial communities from Morgan-Monroe State Forest, Indiana, United States - atmos_gasesECM2C_515 | ecosystem: Environmental > Terrestrial > Soil > Temperate...
GTCTCGATCGGGCGGACGTTGAGGGTCACCTCGTGCCCGATGTTGGTGATCGTCGCAGTGCTCAAGGGCGGTAGAGAGCCACTGGACGGTGCCACTGGGACTGCGAACGGCACTGCGGAGGACGCGCGATAGTAGGTGTAATGCGCGTCGACGGGTTCACCAGACCACAGCCCGAAATCGGCTCCCCCTTCGATCTCGCTCATGCGGTCGGGCAGGTAGGGGGTCGGGGTCACTGGTGCACCGGGGGGTGGGGGGGGCACGAAAGCTCCGAAGGACCCCCCGCCGGCAAATCCAAAAGGCCCGTATTCCGTCCCCGTTTCACCGTACGCCACCCGGACTCGGCCTACGTGCAGCACCCCTGCGCCCTGCCCGGCGTGTAGCGGCTTGGTGAACTCCCACGCGACGCTCGCCTTGGGGAACCAGCGCCCCGGCCCGCTGGAACCGGACACGAGGTCGGTGCGGGCGCCCGCGGTCAGATAGAGCTGGTCGTACAGATCGGCGGTTCCCTCGCCGAAGAACCAGCTCGTGTGGAGCGAGCCGCTCGAGTCGCTTGGGGAGCCCGGTTGAGCCGTGTTCGCGAGCGTGAAGGGCGTCGGTGCGATCAGGTTGCTCCCCGTCTGCGCGACCTGCTCCTGGGTGCGGCTGCTGAGCCCGGCGCCCACCGTCACGGTGCCGCTGAACGTCGGGCTTGCCCTGGTCGCGGCGGTAACGGCGAAATTGTCATCGGACTCCCGGTACTTGTAGGTCGCGACCGTGACCTCGCCCGTTGGGAAGGCCGAGCTGCTTTGGGCCAGCGCCTCGAGGCGGTCGTCAGTCCAGTCGTCGAACCCCAGCACGTCCTCGACCTTGAGCCAGCTCAGCGGGCGATAGCTCGCGTGCAGAGCGCCGTACCCGCGGCCCAGATGGCTGGTGGCGAGGTCGTTCGACAGCACGAAGAACGGGTTGTCATAGCCGCGGCTTGTGGTGGCCGACCCAAAGGCGGGGTAGGGATAGCGATACGAGCGCTGCAGCCCCGTGGCGGAGTCGCTGGAGATCGCATTGTTGAACTCGGCCGGCGTGCGCAGTGCCCCAAGCATAACCCCACTGATGGTCGAGCCACGCTCGAGGTAGGCGCCCCGCGTGTCGGCGTAGGAGAAGGTCCCGGCGAGGGTCAGGCTATTCAAGAGCCGCTGCGACACATTGAGTCGCACCACGGCGCGCTGCCAATAGTTGTTGGGACCCTGCAGGTCGCCCCGGTTGTGCAGGTACTCACCCGAGAGGTAGAACAGGGTCTTCTCGTCGCCGCCCGACACGGCCAGGGTGTTGTCGCTCACGTAGCCGGTCGTGAACAGCTCGTTGAAGTGATCGTAGCGGGGGACTCCAGGCGACAGGACCGGGCCCCAACTCCCCGGCGCGAGCTGACAGCCGCGCGCCAGGCACATGGGCGGCTCACCGGTCGTGCCGGCGGGGGGCAATGAGTCCGACCCTTGCCCGAACATGGTTTGCAGCGCCGGGCCCTGGGTAACGTGGTTCATCAGCAGTTCGCTACGGAAGGTGGTGCGTGTGGGCCCGGCCTGCCCGCTCTTCGTCGTGATCAGCACGACGCCTTGGCCGCCGCGCGCGCCGTAGAGTGCCGCCGCAGCCGGACCAGACAAGATCGAGACGCTCGCGACGTCCGCGGGATTCAGGTCCGCCGCGCGGTTGGGCGCGACCGTGCCGCCGATGTTGTTTCCTGAGCCACCCGTGATGATCGTGGAGTTGTCGATCGGCGAGCCATCTACGACGAGGAGCGGCTGGCCGTTGCCCGTGAGCGTGGTGGGGCCGCGGAGCTCGATGAACGACGACGCCCCGGGGTCGCCGGCCGCGGAAACGACCTGGACGTTCGGGGCCTTGCCGGCGAGGGCTTCGACGAGGTTCACCTCGTCACTCCGCTGGATCAGGCTCGAATCCACATCGGGGCGCGCCGTGCCAAGTTGCTCGATGCAGGCGAGTCCCCAGACCGCATACAGCCCGGACGGGCATGTTGTCTGAGCGAACGCGGCTTGGGGGCGGAGCGTAGCGAGTGCGAGAGTGCCCACGAGCCTGCCCGCCCGCGTCATGGCGACCTCCCGCGAAAGGCACGACCCTGCGTAAGCTGACCCGCCAAAGCGCGGAAAATAGTACTGCGTGGAGTGCGGGCTGCAAGTTCCTCGCCGTAATGCTCGAGCGTCGCTCCGGATCACACTCCTAACCGTGACCGTCATGCGACAGCCGGTCGCCGCCGTGTCGGGGAGTGTGACGACGCCACCCGGTGAGGCCTGGCGGGGAGCCGGGAGATCAGACGCGCTCTCATCACGTCCGTTCGCCTGACGCTATTCGGCGAGGGCGGATCGATCTCGCTGGCTATCACGACGCCGCGTGAATCAGCGCGGTGATTCTGTCGTCGAGGCCTCGGGGAGGTTGTGGTGCGGTGCCGTCGCCGGCGCGGGAGAGGTGCCGAAGGCGGGGATGGAGAATCGCGCGACTGCCCGTGGCGCCGCCGCCACGGATGCGGCGAGCACGCGACATCCCTGGACCGGAGTCATCGTCGCGGCTCGCCAGACACGCCGGTGCCCGGCGTCCACAAATGACTGCTCCGGTCGATGTCTGGGAGGAGCGCATCGGGATCGATGTCGACGCGCACGACAGGCGGGTCGCGTGCGACCCGGACCTGGGCACGGCGGCTTCCGGTGAGCCACACCGCTTCTGGCAGCGTGAGGCGCTGCACGCTGCCGTCGGCGCGGGTCACCACGAGCAGCACGGGCATCGGCGCGAGTCCGCGGTCTGCGACCGTGATGGTGACTGAATCGGCGGCGATCGACACGGATTCGATCGCCTGGTTCAACGGCCAGGGCTCATAGAACCACGTCGTCCAGAACCACGAGAGGTCGCGGCCCGCGACGTTGTCGATCGTATTGAAGAAGTCGTAGGGTTGAGGGTGCCGCCCGCTCCAGCGACGACCGTACTCGATGAACGCGCGGTGCCACAGCTCGGGTCCCAAGACGGCGCGGAGCGCTGCGAGGACCTGGGCGGTTTTGTCGTAGTACATGAGGAAGTACAGCGCCTCGGGATAGTCGTCGCCGGTCCCCGGAGCCATGAGTGGCGCATCTTGGCCGCGACGGACGGCGCCGAGATACAGCGCGCGCTGGCCGGCCTCGGAATCGTTTGGTCGCCCGCCCGAGCGCGGCTCGCCGTAGATCGCGCGCATCCCTTGCGCCACGTCGAACTGCACGAACCCCTCGTCCATCCACGGGAAGCGCGTCTCGTTGGAACCCACCTCCATGGGGAACCACATGTGTCCCGTTTCGTGCATCAAATCGCCGGCGAGCGAGAGTGTGTCCGCCCACGACTGCATCAGGGTCACCATCGGGTACTCCATCCCGCCACTCCCCAGCACGCCTTCCATCGAGGTCATCTGCGGGTAGGGGTAGGGCCAGAGGTACGCTGATCCCTGCACCACGGCGTCGCGGGTGAAGCGTGCCGCGCCCGCCCGCCACGCGGAGGCCTGCGCGGAGAGCCGGAAGAAGCTGTTGATCTCCACGGTGTCTGGCGCTCCCCTGGGTAAGGCTACGAGGGCTCGGGTCGCGTCCCAAGCGTACTGATCGCTCGTGCCCCAGGCGAAGTCGCGCACAGCTGAAGCCGTGAAATGCCAGGTGGCAACTCGGCCGCCAGGCGCCAAGGCGCGCCCCGCCCGGGGACCCGGTGTGAGGATCCGGATTACACGCCCGGACGCGCGCGCTCGGGCGAGGCTGTCGCGCGCGGCCGCCGAAAGGACCGCGTCGGGGTTCCGCAACGTCCCGGTCGCCCCCACGACCCAGCCGTGCGGCACGGTCACGCGGACGTCGTAATCGGCGGGGTCCATATAGAACTCCGCCTCGAGGAGATACGGATCGGTGACCCAGCCGTTCACGTCATCATAGACGGCAACCTGCGGGTACCAGTAGCCCATGAAGTAGACGTGGCCCTCACGCCCCTCGCGGCCGTCGGCGGGGGCCGGTGGCGGCGCGTAGGACCAGGCGAACTCGAGCTCGACACTATCGGCGGGACGGAGGGCCTGCGATAGCGGGATCCACATGACCGTGCCATGGATCGCATATTGGCCGGGCTCCGGAGGCTCCTTTGGGGGCGCGGGGACCGGCATCGCGGCACTGCCGCCCTCGGCAACGAGACGGCGTCCCTCCAGGGTGACGCTGCTCACCGTCACGCCGCCCGTGACGGGCGCGAACTCGCGGCGCGGGCTGCCAGCGGCGAACACGTTTTGACGCAAATAAACGGCGATTTGCCGCAGGGAATCAGGAGAGTGGTTCAGGTACACCACGTGCTCGCGCCCCTCGAGCCGATGGCGCGCGGGGTCGAGGGTGGCGGTGATGGCATAGCGTGCGTGCTGAATCCAATACGCGGAACCCGGGACGCCCAAGCGCGTGCGCGTGCCGCGAAGCACCGCTCGACTGAAGGCGGCTGATTCGTACACGGGCCCCGGAATGGGGCGCGGGGCGGACAACGCGGATGCGGGATCCTGCGATGGGGCGGGGCGGGTCTGCGCGCGCGCACCGATCGCGAGGAGGGGGACCGCGAGGATGGCGGCGGCGAACGTTCGGTGCCCCAGAGAGGCCTCGCGAGGCGATCGGCGTTGCATTCCCCAACAGTATAGCCGTCGCGCGCGCGTCGCGGTGGTGCGTGGATTGGCGAGACGCGCGTCGTGGCGTATCGTTGGGCCTTGCGCAGCGTCCCTCTTCCTCGGAGTTGTCGGATGCTCTGGCGTTTTTCGAGCAGCCACACGCGCGGCAGCGAGATCTTGGCCGCTGCGGTGCTGGCCGCCCTCTTTGTCGGCGCGCAGGCGACGGACCGCTGGTGGTTCCACCACTTCGCCTACCACACGATCTACGACCGGGAGGGGGGCCAGATGCTGCGGCTCGTCGGCTACGCGCCGGTGTGGATGCTCGGGGCATTCGTGCTCATCTTGCACGACCGGGTGCCGGGGACGAGACAGCGACAATGGGGCCGCCGGGGACTGTTGCTGATAGGTTGCCCGGCGGTAGCGGGGCTCGCGGCCGACGTCCTCAAGCTCCTCTTCCGGCGAGAGCGACCCTATGTCACCGATGGCCTGCACGTCTTCCGGCCCTGGTCTGTTCAGCCGTTCTCGACCGCTGAGCTGGGCTTGCCGAGCGGTGAAGGCGCGGTGGCCTTCGCGGCTGCGGCGATCCTCGCCCGCCTGTTTCCCGAGGCGAAGGTCGTATGGTACGCGCTCGCCGCAGCCTGCGCCCTGACGCGCGTGGCGGCCGGGGCCCATTTCATGAGCGACGTGGTTTTGGCTGCGCTCCTCGGGTACGCCGTCACGGTCATCGTCTGGCGGAGGTACGGGATCGACGTCGCGGCCCTGGCGTCCCCTGACGCGCGGTCGTAAGACGGAGAACCGCGACGTCCACACCGCCATACGCGCAAGGGCGGGCGGCGAGCGACTGTCCGCCCGCCGTCCCCGGTAAGCGCGGTTCGCTGAGCGATCGGCACCTGCCCAGGCGAGCCGGGAGACAGAGGCCACGCCTGCACTGGCGAACGCGTGCGGCACTGCTCCTTCTCTGCCTACGATTTCCGGTGGCGGCGGCGCAGGGTGGCCACAAGCCGGCGTGGCTGCCGCAACTCCTCGGCGCGCAGTTCACGGCCATCGGCCAGGACCTCCTGCCGTTTTCTGCGCCGTACAGCGGCGCACACAGCCTCGAGAACACTGGAGATATCGAGGCGACCCATACGTATGGAGTGTATCTCGGGTCTCGAGTGACCACATTGCTTCGCGTATATCTCGACTGCGAAATGGCTCGGGGAGGTGCGGTCAGTAATGCCTTTGGCCTGGCGGGTGTCCCGAACGGCGACGTGATTCGGCAAGGAAGCGTCGAGCTGCCGCAGAGCCCCTATGTGGCACGAGCCTTCGCTCAGGTGATCATTCCGCTTGGCGCGCCTACCGAAGACGTCGGGCGCGCCATGGACCAGCTGCCCGGGACGCAGGCCACGACGCGGCTCGAGCTGAAAGCAGGAAAGCTCGCGGTCACCGACGACTTCGATCAGAATCGCTACGCCAACACCACGCGGTCGCAGTTCATGAACTGGGGTCTCTTCAACAATTCAGCGTGGGATTATGCCGCCGACACCCGCGGGTACAGCTGGGGAGTCGTGATCGGTTGGGTCCACCCCTTCTGGATCCTGAACCTCGGGTCGTTTGAGATGCCCACGTTTGCCAACGGCAACACCTTCGATACCGACGTGCAGCGCGCGCGAGGTGACAACCTCCAGCTCACCCTGCGCCCCCGGGGTCGGGGCTCGATCCTCCGGCTGTTGGCCTTCGAAAACCACGGACGCATGGGCATCTACGCCGACGCGGTCGCCGCGGCCCGGGCGAGCGGGTCGATCCCGGACATTGTGGCCGACGATCGTCCGGGGCGCGTGAAATGGGGACTCGCCGCCTCGCTCGAGCAGCCCCTCGCGGACAGCGGCGAGACGGGACTGTTTGTGCGCGCCGGGTGGAACGACGGGCGCACCGAAGACTTCGTATTCACCGAGGTCGATCGCCACCTGAGCGCGGGCCTGCAGATCAGCGGCGCGCACTGGAAACGCCAGGACGATCGCGTGGGCGTCGCTGCACTGCTGCACGGCCTCTCGGCCGAGCACGAGGCCTATCTCGCTGCGGGAGGGCAGGGGTTTCTGCTCGGAGACGGTGCGCTCTCCTACGGCCCCGAAACGATCGTCGAAGGGTTCTATCGCCTGCAGCTCGGGCGGTTCGTGCAGCTGAGTGCCGATGGACAGGAGATCTGGAACCCGGGGTACAATCGGGCCCGAGGTCCGGCGACCGTCCTCTCTCTCCGGTTCAATCTGCGGTACTAGCGGACGAGGCGAGCCCACAGGGTTCCCACGTGCCCGCGGCAGTCGCCCGCGCCTCCTCGAAGCATTGCATGGCCACGGCCTCGGCCACGCCTCTGCCGGCCTCACAGGTAGGGCTGCGCCAGCCACGCGACACCATCCCGCAGTTTGACGGGCAGGCTGCGCCCGGCGAGGTTGGCGAGCGAGACCGGTCGGGCGGCTGCGAGCTTGGCGTCGATCAGTCCGTTCAGGCGCCGGGCGAGCTCGACTGAGTACCCCTCTACCGCATACTCGAAGTTGAGGCGCAGGCTGCGCGGGTCCCAGTTCCCTGATCCGATGAGGGACCACTGGCCGTCCACGACCATCAGCTTCGAGTGGTCAAACGGGGGGGCGGAAAGGAACACGTGGCATCCCCCCCGAATGGCCTGGCCGAGCTGCGCCGTCGCCGCCCATTGGACGAGCTTCAAGTTGCCGCGGGCCGGGAGGATGATTTCGATGCGCACGCCTCGCAGGGCACTGACCCGCAGGGCGTCTAAGAGCGGCGGGTCGGGGAGGAAGTAGGGCGTCACGATCCGCACGGATTCCGTCGCCTGGGACACGGCGCCGAGCAGGGTGAGTAAGAGGGTCTCGAAATCCTCGTCCGGCCCGTCGGGGATGCCGCGGGCGAGGACCTCGCCGGCGGGTCGCAGGGGTGGGAACCACGCCCGCCCGGCGAGGGTCTCCCGCGTCGTGAACCGCCAGTCAAACGCGAGCGCGTGCATCACCTGTCGCACGACCGGTCCCGCGATGCGGAAGTGCACGTCCTGGGTCGGCTCTGGTGGGGCGAGAGCGAGGAGGCAGGCGTCGCGAATGTTCATGCCGCCGCAGAACGCCACGGCGCCGTCCGCCACGAGCAGCTTACGATGATTGCGCAGGTTGACGAACGGGTGCAACACTGGCACGACGCTCGGCAGGAACACCGCCACCGGTACACCCCGCGCACGCAACGCGCCGATGATTGAAGGGTGGCTGTAGCGCGCCCCGACGCCGTCGATCAGGACCCGCACTGCCACGCCGCGCGCCACGGCGCCCGCGAGGGCGTCGAGGAAGCGGTCGGCCACGCGCCCGCGGTCGAAGATGTAGGTCGCGAGCGCGATGCTGTGCTTCGCCCCATCAATCGCCGCGAGCATCGCGGGGTACGCCTCGTCCCCGTTTACGAGCGGGTCGATCGTATTGTGATCGACGAGCGGGGTGTGCGTGACGGCGCCGACAAGCGTGGCAAGTGCTTGGAGCGGTGGGGTATAGGGAGCGGGGAGGGACGGCCGGGGCAGCGTGCGGACTCGGAACGAGTCCACGATGACGCTTCGGCCTCGGCGCATCCGGCCAGCGCGCCGCCGGATCCGGTTGATCCCGAAGGAGGCATAGAGGAGGGTGCCGACGACGGGGGCGAACCACACGAGGCCAGCCCACCCGATGGCGCTCCGCACGTCGGGCTTGGTCAGGACGATATGCGCCGACACGGCCGCTGCGAGGCCGACATGGAGCGACGCGAGGACGATCTGCCATACGCCAACGTGCAACGGGACGGCCCTCCTGACGGCGTGTGACGCCCCGTCCTTCCGCGGAGATCTGACGTCCCGATCTCGCGACCCGGCGTTGAGACGACGCCTGCGTTCGGGGGGCGCCGTCCGAGGCCGGGCTCGGCGCGTGCAGTTATCGCGCCTCGGCGTCCGTGGAGCTGCTGCTCGAGACGCACTCAGCACGTCGGACCAACGGGGTCGCCGCGCGGTGCCCACTGGCTCCGGAGGTCGAGAAGAGCCAAATTATACTGTGCTTCCAACTCCCCACGAACGAGCCGATATCCCGCACACCCGTTTATGGGCAGACCGACGCCGTGGCCTCGACCGGCGTGAAGCGCCGCGGCGGACCGTGCTCTCCGGCGGACCCCGCGAGCGGCGCTCCGTGGTGGACCGTCGGCGGGGACCCGAGCGCCGCAGCACCCTCGATCGACGGGGCGTCCCCACTCGGCGTCCCGAACTCGAAGCGCCGGGGGAGCATCTGCGAAATGCCCTGCAACTCCTGAGCGTCGCAAGCGCTCCCGAGCTGGGCGTTGAGGGGCAGGCAATGCTCGCGGCGGTACTCGCACGCATCGAGCGAGCGCTCGGTCTCCTCGAGCGTCGCTGAGGGGATTGCGGGCCCGGCTCGCGGTTCCGCGGTTCCCCAGGCGATGGGATCAAGGGCTGCGTCGCGGGCTCCGCAACAAATCGACTGAGCCGCAGCGCGAGCGGCGCTCAGTCGTCCAGTAGCGCAGGGCGGAAGCCCGTGCGAACTGTCGTCACGACACCCAATCCTCGCCAAGCACGGGCCGCGGTGCGGAAAGCTACGCGCCTGCCGCGTCGACAGCGACCCCGATGCCCGGACCGATGCATGCCTGCTACAATGCAGCGGGTGCGACGAACGCGGCACTTCCTGTGAACAACCCTCCCTCCCCGGGCGTATAGCGTTGGTCACGATGGCCCGAATCGGCTGCTGGTTCCTCGTCCTCGCGCTCGCGGTACCCTGCGCCCCGGCGGCCGCGCAGGAGCCAGGCGCGACGGCGACCGTCGTGGGCGTCGTGTCGGACACGATCTCAGGGCGGCCCCTGCACGTCGCCGTGGTCCGGGTAGCGGAGACCGGCGCGTCGACCCTCACCGATGAGGGGGGACGCTTCCAGATCGCGGTCCCATCCGGCGTCGTCCACCTCGAGATCCGCCGCATCGGCTACGAGCCCGCGTCGCTTGAGCGCACGGTGTCGGGCCCGCGGGTGTTGCGGGTGGATGTCGCACTTCATCCCCTGGCGATTGGCCTGCCAGCGCTCACCGTCACCGGGCGGGACGAGTTTGCACGACGCCTCATTGCCCGCGCGATCGCGCGCAAGCATGCGATGTATTCGAAGATTCACGACTATCGCTTCCAGGCCTATGTGAAGCTCGTCGTGCACAATCTCGACAAGCATCCCGACTCCGCATCCTCGGTCTTGTTGATCGCCGAGTCGCACACCTCGGCTTACTGGGAACAGCCCGACCACTACCAGGAAACCATCCTTGCCCGCCGCCAGTCAAACAACTTGAAGGCGGACATGAACATGGTGTCGGTTGACGAGATCGTGAATTTCAGCCGCGATCGCATCGATCTGCAGAAATACTCGGTCGTCTCGCCGATCGCGGACGACGCGTTGAACCATTACGACTACCGCGTCCTCGACACGTTGAGCGTCAACCGGCGTCGCGTCTACCGCCTTGCCGTCGAACCGCGGAGTGAATCGTCCCCGCTGTTCGTCGGCATGATCGACATCGCCGATTCGACCTACGATGTGCTCGGGATCGATGTGGGGACGAACGACGCCGTCCATTTCAACCTCATGAAGGATCTCCGCTATCGCCAGCGCCTCAAGGACGTTGGCGGGGGTCGCTGGATGCCGTATGAGATCCGGTTCACCGGCGAGGTCGAGCTCGGGCTGCCCATTCCGGGCCTGCCCACCCACATGGGCTTCGAGCACGTCGCGGCACTCGACAGCTTTCGTTTCGACGAGGGCAAGCCCCCGCCGGACGTGAGCGTGTTGCGGCTCGTGGTCCGTGACCTGGCGGACCACGCCGACAGCGCCACCTGGTCGGCGCCCGGTGTCGTCCCCCTGACCGCGGGAGAGCGAGCGGCGTGGGCACACATTGACTCGGTCGAGGCCCTGCCCCTCGACGTCCGCGACTGGATGCGCCGGGGCGTGGGCGCGGCGATCCGTGTGTCGACCGATCCCGAGTTCTTTCATTACGACCGGGTCGAGGGCGCGTACGTCGGGGCGGCGCACTCCTGGTTCGAGCGAGCTGGCGTCGGGCTGCGAACGAAGGTGGGGTATGCGGCGGGCAGCGCCGCCTGGGAGTATCGCCTCGCGGGTCTCGTGCGGGTCTCGGAAGAACAGCGCTTGTGGGTGGGCGCGTCCTACCACGATCAAGTCGTGCACCGCCCGACCCTCGGCGCCCTCGATTACAACCCGACCTACACGGCGCTCCTCTGGCGGCTCGACCCGCTCGATTACTATCGGGACCGCGGCTGGATCGTCACGCTCGATTCCAAGCTGTTCAACTTTACCGAGCTGGCGCTGCACTTCAACGACCTCCGTCAGTCGAGCCTCGGTGTCACGACGGACTATTCAGTCTTTACGACGTCCTCCCTTCAGCGTTCCAATCCCGCCATCGTCAGCGGGCAGCTGCGCTCGCTGTCGGGGACACTCGTCTACGATTCACGCCCGCTGCTCCGCTCCAAGGGGGACGACTACTACATCACGCAGCTCACGACCACCCGCATTACGCTCAGCGCGGAGGTCACCGCCCCACGACTCATCGCGAGCGACTTCGACTTTCAGCGCTTCGCGCTCCGAATCGAGCGACGACAGCGGACGCTCAATCTCGGACTCACGACGATCACCGCAGCCGCGGGTATCGCGAGCGGGCAGGTGCCCCCGCAGCGCTACTTTGTGGTCGACTTTGGCATGAAAGCCCCGATCGGCGTGGACTTCGGTTTAACCCCGCCCGTGCTCCAACACGGTGGCTTCAATACCCTGGATTCGAACTACGCCGGCACGCGGGCGGCGATGCTGACGGTGCAACACGACTTCGATCGGCTGCTCTTCGCGAAGAGTGGCCTTCCACTGGTCAAGCGCCTGCCGGTGACCTTCAGCCTCGACGCGGGCATCTTCTGGACCGACTTCGCCGACCATCCCGCCCAGCCCGGGGACCTGCTCCTCCACACCGCGCGCACGCCCTACAGCGAGGTGGGCTTCGGTCTCGCGAACCTCACGCCGTTCTTATCCCCCTTCGACTGCGCGGCCCTGTTCACCTGGCAGCTGTCCTCCTATCCTACCAACCGGTTCAATTTTCTCTTTCGGGTCGGGTTGCCATGACGCGCCCTCGACCGCCGCGCGCTCACCGCTCATATTGGCAGCCCGCCACGCGGGGGAGGAACGAGCAATGATCGTCTATTTGAACGGTGCCTATGTCGATCGGGCGCACGCCACGATCCCGGTCGACGATCGCGGCTTTCTTTTCGGGGACGGCGTCTACGAGGTTACCCGGGCGGTCGGTGGCCAGCTGTTCGAAGCCGAACGCCATCTGCGCCGGCTCGCCCGAGGGCTCGAGGGGCTGCGGATCGACCTTCCGGCGGACCTCGATGCGGCGCGCCTGATCGCGATCTCGGAGCGGTTGCTCGAGCACAATGGCTTGGTGCACGGCGATGCGACCGTCTACCTCCAAATCACCCGAGGGGTCGCGGAGCGCCGGCACCATTTTCCCCCATCCGGGACGCCCCCTACGGTGCTCCTCGGCGCGAGCCGCCTCGCCGTCCCCGACGACGTGCGCCGGACCGGCGCGGCGGCCGTCACGACGGCCGACCTGCGCTGGTTGCGCTGCGACTTGAAGACCGTGAACCTCCTCCCCAACGTCCTGGCGAAGCAGCAGGCGGTTGAAGCCGGGGCGTTCGAGGCGATTCTGATACGGGACACGGTCGTCACCGAGGGGGCGAGCTCGAACGTGTTCGCCGTGGTGGACGGCGTGCTCCGCACGCACCCCGCGACGCCCCTCATCCTCGCCGGGATCACGCGGGAGGTCGTGCTGGAGCTCGCGGCGGACTTCGTTCCCGTCGCCCTCGAGCCGATCCCGCTCGCGGTGCTCTTCCGCGCGAGTGAGGTAATGATCACCGCGACGACGGCCGACGTGATGCCCGTGGTCACCCTCGACGGCCAGCCGGTCGGCGACGGGCGACCGGGGGCTGTAGCTCGTCGGCTCCACACGGCGCTCCGCGCGCGGATGGCACGCGCCCCGGCGGGAGCGAGCGCGGCTGCGCGCCCCAGCTGAGTGGCTCCCGCTCCTCGTCGAGGTCGCTGACCGCGCCGACGAGATCGCGCTGCGATTCTTCCGATCCCGCGATCTTGAGGTCGACGAGAAGTCCGATCGCAGCCCGGTCACCGCGGCCGATCGGGAAATCGAGGCGGTCGCTCGGCGCTTGCTGCACGCCCGCCATCCGGAGCTTGGCATGCTCGGCGAGGAAGCGGGCGAGGCGCGGGGGACCGGGGGCCCGGACGAGGCGACCCGGCTCATCATCGATCCGATCGACGGAACGCGGAACTTCGTCCGCGGCATCCCGATCTTCGCCACGCTGCTCGCGCTCGAGGCCGAGGGGGAGGTCGTGGCGGGGCTCGCGAGCGCTCCGGCACTCGGGACCCGGTGGTACGCGGCCCGAGGGGCGGGAGCGTTCCGCGACGGGCGGCCGATCCACGTGTCGGCCGTGGGGCGCTTCGATTCGGCGCTCCTGCTCCACGCCAACCTCGGTCGGGGCGAGCCCGCGCCACCACCGGGTCTCCTGCGGCTCGCCCGGCGGGTCGAGCGCACGCGCGGCTTCGGCGACTTCTACCAGCACGTCCTCGTGGCGGAGGGCGCGGGCGACATCGCCGTCGATCCCGCCATGCACCCCTGGGACATGGCCGCCCTGCAGGTCGTCGTGGAAGAAGCGGGCGGGCGGGCCACGGCGCTCTCCGGCGAGCGCTCGATCTATGCCGGCAGCCTCGTGAGCTCCAACGGACCGATGCACCAAGCCATCCTCGAGACCCTACGGGACTCCGACACGGAAGACTTGCATGACTGACACCTTCGCCATCGCCACCCCTCATGCGCGGCCGTACCTGCTCCTCCTTCTCGGCACGCTGGTCTTCGCCATCCTGCTGTTCAGCGTAATGCTGCTTGGGGGAGCGTGGTATGGCTCGCGGCACGGGCGCTTCGAGATCTCCCCCGACGGCCTGCGTCTCCGGGGCGACATCTACGGCCGCCTCATCCCCGCCTCCGCGCTCCTCCCCGAGCAGGCCCGCGTCCTCGACGTCCGTGCCACTCCGGAGTTCCGACCGAGAGGCCGCACCTTCGGCACCGCCCTCCCGGGCTATAGCGCCGGATGGTTCCGTCTCGCGAACGGGGACAAGGCGCTCTTGATGGTGACGGATTGGAGCAAAGTGGTCTACGTACCGACGCGCGCGGGCTACGCCGTGCTCATCAGCCCCGCCGCACCGGAGGCCGCGCTGCGCGCGTTACAGGCCCTCGGACGTGCCTCCCCGTGAGCAGGCGCCCTTGACGCCGGGCGTTCCCCCCCGGGTATTGTTAGCGTGGTCGCGGGGAGGAGCCGTCAGCCCATGACCAGACTGCGCGTAGTCCCCATCCTATTAATCGCCATCGGCCCGCTGACCGCGGGCCGGGACACAGTGGTGTTCCCAACCGGAACAACCCTCCCGATCCGCTTCGTCCAGACAATCAAGAGTGGGCGCGACTCGGTCGGCGCCCGGGTAGCGGTCCAGACACTCGGGCCCTTGGTGCACAACGGATGCGTGGTCGTGGCCCCGTACACCCAAGTCGTGGCCCGTGTCACGGTATCTCGGGGCGGTCACCTGTTTGGTGGCCGGGGCACCTTGGCCCTGCGCTTCGATTCGCTGGAAACGCTCCCAGACCGTTGGATCGCCATCACGGGCGTCTTAGCCACACTCGAGTACGCGCGCGAAGGCGACCTGACGGAGACGGGCGTCCTCTACGCCTCCCGGGGATCGTTCGTCAAGCGCGCCACGCCCCTAGGCCTCGCGGGTGCCGTCGGCTTGGACCCCGCTCCGCTCGC
>Ga0307477_10002415_pt1 | contig 14501 bp, 9 predicted proteins | sample atmos_gasesECM2C_FD_203316 | JGI IMG/M metagenome (GOLD analysis project Ga0307477, IMG submission 203316) | Hardwood forest soil microbial communities from Morgan-Monroe State Forest, Indiana, United States - atmos_gasesECM2C_515 | ecosystem: Environmental > Terrestrial > Soil > Temperate...
CTCAACCAGGGAGATTGCTACGTCCAGGACCCGAGTACGGCGATCGCATGCGAATTGCTGGGCTCGAAGCCTGGCGAAAAAGTTCTCGACGCGTGCGCGGCCCCCGGCGGAAAGACAAGCTATCTTGCGGAATTAATGCAGAATGACGGGCTTATCGTGGCCTGCGATCGTGACGCAGACCGGCTTCGCCTGGTAGAGGAAAATCTGTCCCGCCTCGGGGTCGAAATTGGGAGAATTGTTCGACACGACTGGACGAAAAAGACCATACCCGATGAAATCCGCACCCTGGCCCCGTTCGATCGAATCTTGCTCGACGCACCCTGCAGCAACACCGGCGTCATGCGGCGCCGGGTCGATGTCCGATGGCGGCTAAAGCCGACCGACTTTCCGCTGATGCAAGCCCGACAAATGGGGATAGCGCACGCCGTCCTGCCGCTGCTGAAGCCGGATGGAGTCCTGGTTTATAGTACGTGCAGCCTGGACCAGGAAGAGAATGAAGGCGTTACTCAAGCGCTCCTTTTGGACATTCCGGTTCTCCAATTCGAAAAAGATCGGAGATCTTTGCCATTTAGTGACCAGTTCGATGGCGCCTTTGTGGCAAGATTCCGGCGAGAAAGATAATTGGGACTGGCTGCGGTTGCGTCCGATGGACTCAATGGAATTGTAGCATCCTATGCACGACTCGCGCTTCGATAAGCTGGCCAAACTTCTGGTGGAATATTCGACCAGACTCAAAAGAAACGAGAACCTCTTGATCGAAGCATTTGATATTCCCGATGAAATGACGATAGCGCTCGTTCGCGCGGCACGAAAAGTCGGAGCGGTCCCGTTCGTTCAAGTTCAGCGCAACCGGATCAGTCGCGAGCTGGCGATGGAGGCTTCCAACCGGCAATTAGATTTTGCGGCGTCCCATGAGCTGACTCGAATGAAAAAGATGCAGGCTTACATTGCGCTTCGCGGCAGCAACAACATTACCGAGTTGTCGGACGTTCCCGTCGCTAAAATGCAGTTGGTGGCGAAGAAAATGCGGCCGGTGCAGGACCAGCGCGTCAAGAAAACAAAGTGGTGTGTGCTCCGCTGGCCCAGTCCATCCATGGCCCAACTGGCGGGAATGAGCACCGAGGCCTTTGAAGACTTCTACTTTGAAGTCTGCACGCTCGATTATGAGAAGCTGCAACCGGGCATGAAAGCCTTGAAGGTGCTAATGGAAAGCACCGATCGTGTCCAAATCAAAGGCCCGGGAACGAACCTACGCTTCAGCATTAAGGGGATTCCCGCGGTGATTTGTGGCGGCGATCGAAATATTCCTGACGGAGAAGTTTTCACCGCGCCCGTCAAAAATTCGGTAGAAGGATACGTCACCTTCAATGTCCCGACGATTTATCAGAGCATCGCCTTTGACGGCATTCGGCTCGATTTTCGAAATGGCAAAGTCGTCAAGGCAATCAGCAACCAGACAGAAAAGCTGAACAAAATTCTGAACTCCGACGCCGGCGCACGTTACATCGGCGAATTCTCGCTCGGTTTTAACCCCTACGTTCTCGAGCCCATGCGCGACATTCTTTTCGACGAAAAGATTGCTGGTTCGTTTCATTTCACTCCGGGGCAAGCCTACGAAGAAGCCGACAACGGCAACCGCAGCCAGGTCCATTGGGACATGGTCAGTATCCAGCGAAAAAGCTATGGCGGAGGCGAGATTTATTTCGACGGGCAATTAATCCGTCGTGACGGCGAATTTCTACCGAAAGAACTGCGATCGCTGAATCGCAGCAGCTTCACTAAGGCCAAATAGCCGGCCGTACGCAAACAGAGCGACTCGGAAGAGTCGCTCTGCAGACAAATGTCGTTATTGACGACCGATTAAGCCGCTCGTCTCGGGCCCTGGCCCAGGAGATTCAGCTGCATCATTCCAATCTCACCACTGCCAGTGAGTTGGAGGTTCGAAATCTCGAACATCGGCGCTCCTTCAACCGGTGCGCCGCCGGCGCTCGGCAATTGGACCATCACTTGTTTCGAATTCGAATTGAGCACAATCGACGAAATCTCAAACGACGGTGAGAATTCAACCGTTGCGATTTGGAACGGAGCGACCACGTGCACAGCGGCCTGGCCCTGTTGTGACGGTGTCAACTGAAGTGGGGCCGCGGCGAAATCCGAAACGAGGTGCAGACCACCTACGGTAAACGATGGGGAACCGACCACGCTTGGCCGCTGCTGTTGAGAAGGAGTCAAGCGAACGCTGCCCAGAGTGCCGCCGGCGGGCTGAATTCGAGCAATCTCGAAAGTCACTTGTAGGTTCATCGCGGGCTGTGGCGAAGAGCCGGCCAAACGCATCGTCACGATCTTTGATGCCGGCCGCAATTGCAGCGCGCCCATCTTGAAGGTCGGAGTCAGTTGCATCGACGCAATCTCGAAAGCGAAGGTAAGTTGCACGGCGGTTTGCATGGCGCCGGCAGGTTGAGGTGAGCCACCTCGTTGAGCGGTTGGGATTTGGATCGGTTCAGGCATGATTACTGGTGTGGTTGGTTCGTAAATTGGTGTTTCGATGACCGAAATAAACGGTTCGCTTGGTTGACCAAGCGCCTCAAATCCGGCCGGTTCGGGTTCGGTGACTTCAATGATCGACGGTTCCTCAACAGGCGTCAACTGAGGAATCGGTTGACCCTGTCCGACGGGTTCAATCTCCGGTTCGACAACGCTCGATATTTGAGCAAAAAGCGGTTCCGGTTCGGACATCGCAACCGGTTCCGGTTCGGCCATCGCGATCGACTCCGGTTCGGTTGCGAAAACCGGTTCCGGTTCGGCCATGATTGGCTCAGGTTCCGTAACGATCGGCTGCGGCATTTCAAACGTCGGCATCTCAACTGACTGCGAAACCCATTCCGATGCACTAGTAGCCGCCACCGACATCGCACCTTGCTCGAGAACCGGCCCAACCGACTCCATTACTGGACCAAGGGATTCCTCCATTACTGGGCTTACGGATTCCTCCATTATTGGGCTGAAGGATTCGAACGCTTCTTCGGCGGGCGCTGGTTCGATGTGACGTTTGCCATTGCCTTCGATCGAAGGTTCAAGAACGGCGGCGCCACCGTTGCCATTACCATTGCCAAAAATGCGGCCTGGTTTGCTCAACGGCACCACTGCGCGACGCAACGATGGTTCGGAAGCTTTCAATTTCAACGAGACCTGTCGCGGTCCACCGGTTACTCGCGGCATCACTTTCATTTCCTTTTGCGGTGAAGCCGACGCTGCAAGTTCCATACCGCTCAGTTGCGGGCCGGTTGCGGACGCAGCGCGACGGAAATTTGGAAGATGAAATCCGCGGCGACGCACTTCAGGAACAATCACCCACGCGAGCAGACCCAGGCCGGCAAGAACCAAAGCGCCGACCAGGAGACTTTGCGCGTCGAAATGGCTTCGTGGTGTTTCCGCAACCTTGGAAGGCGCAAGAACCGTTGCAGGCGCAGATTGTTCCGGCGCAGCCGTGGGTTGTTGTTTCGTTGTTGCGACAGCCGGTGCTTCTGCCTGTGATTGAGAAGCGGATTTGCTTGTTGTGATCTTCGGCACCGCCGGCTGTTCCTTTGCAATTGCTGCTGATGCAGGAGCGTTGGCCGCAGTGACCGGTGTCTCTACGACTGGCGAAAAGGTAGGCGCCGCAGCGGTCGGTATTTCGTCAGGCTTAGCCGGGCTTCCCGCGGCGAACGATTGCGGCACGCGAGAGGAAGATTCCTTCACCGCAGCGCTGGCCGCGGTTTCCTCCGGCTTCGGCGCTGTGGCTTCCATTCCAGCAATCGCAGGAGCACCACCCTTATTCTTGGCCAAGGCAGCCCCTGGAATGGGGCTTGGCTCGATGGCGGGACTGGCTTCGGTTTGCGCTTCAGCCAGCGCGCTAGCGGCTTCAGCTGCCGGGGCTGGCGACGTTGCAACGGCCGGGCTTTGTAGCCAGCCGAGATCATAAAAAGAGTCCGCGAAAACGAGGTTCAGGGCGGGCGAATAAATTTTCTTCGCGGAGGTAATCCAGTCGGTCGCCTTGTTCGGGTTGTTGTGCTTAAACTCCCACGCCGCCTGTGCGTAATACAGAGCAGGCGTGTCGCCGGTGAACTGAAACTGTTCCATCATTTTCTGGGCGCGGCTTTCTTTGCCTTCCAGCAAGAAAGTCATGAAGACGTTAAATTTGATGATCTGGGCGGCCTCGCTCTTATCTCCGCCCGGAGTCTTACCCAACAGCGCTTCGAAGCGATCGCGCGCCGTCGTGTAGTCCTTTTTCTTCAACGGCACCAAAGCCAGGTTGAATTGCGCCTGACGGAACTTTGGATCCGCCTTCAGCGCTTTTTTGAATTCGGCCTCGGCCTGGTCGAATTGCTTTTGCTCCATGAAAATCTCACCGCGCAAATCGATGACGCCCGCCTGGTTCGGATCAGCCGCATCGGCGTCGTTCACGAATTTTAAAGCGGAAGCGAAGTCACGCTGCTGAAATGCCTGACGCGCCTGCTCGATTCGCGATTTGGCGAACGCCTTGGACTTGGCCGTGCGCTCTGCGGCGCTCGTCAATTCCAAAGCGGCGCGCTGTTGGCCGGCCTGTTTTTGCAGCCAGCCAACTTCGTAAAGAGATTCAGCGAAGAGTTTGTTTAGCTGAGGCGAAAAATTCTTTTCGGCCTGCGCCATCCAATCGCGAGCTTCCTTAGTGTTCTTTTGTTGCAGAGCGATGGCCGCATTGGAGTAATGGACCGCAGGCGTGTCGGGAGAAAGTTCGAACTTGGCCAGGATCGAATCGACCATGTTCTCCTTACCCTCGAGCAAATAAGTTAGCAGAATCTTGTACTGAATGAGCTGCGTCGCTTCGCCCTGCAATTCGGACGCATTACTGGAAAGCAATTCTTGAAAGCGATTCCGTGCTTCGGCCCAGTCCTTTCTGAGGAAGGGAATTTCAGCCAAATTGAAACGCGCATTCCAGAATTTCGGATCGATGCGCAAAGCTTCACGCAACGCAGCTTCCGCCTTGTCGTAAATCCCCTGCCGCATGTAAATCACGCCGCGTAAATTCTGTGACTCGGCAAGATCGGGTTGACGCGCGTCAATCGCGTCGAGCTGTTGTAACGCCTCCGGAAAATTGCTCGAATCGAAAGCGCGAAACGCTTTGTCATACATTGCTTCCAGTTCTGCCTTCGACGGAGCAACGTTGTCCGCCGCCAAAGACCCAAGTACGAGCACGGCGATAGCCGCGATTTTCCGGAATTTCATGGCCTCCCGATATGAAATCTTTTTGCGCCTTCGATTACAAGCCAAAACTTTGGTAGTTTTAAGAAGATTTCCGGGTTTGGAGGAGGCGCCCCCTGAACTGGACGACTTCAGCGTTCAGATTTGCCACAATCCGCAACCCTTCCAGGGTCAAATTTGGGTGAACAGCGTCGATTTCAGCCAGTTGGGCCCCAATCAGCCCGGCATAGCCGCCGGTAACGATCACGCGGACTTTTTGCCGGGGAAAGCGCTCGGCCTTGATCCTGGTAATAATCTCGCGCACTAACCCGCGATATCCAATGACGGCGCCCGCCCGCATTGCTCCGATTGTCGACCTTCCAACCGCCGATCGCGGCTCTTTCAACGACAGCTTTGGCAACAGGGCAGTGCGCTGATAAAGAAAATTCGTCATCGATTCCAAGCCCGGCGCGATAACGCCACCGACGTATTTTTGTTGTGCTGAAACGATGTCGAAGGTGACTGCTGTCCCAAAATCCACCACGATTGCGGGACAACCATAGAGCGCCACGACAGCGGCGGCATTTGCAAGCCGGTCTGCGCCGATTTTCTTCGGACTTGGATAATCGATTCCGACTCCGAGCTTAATTTTCGGCGTTAACCACAAAATTTGCGTCCGCCTAGCGACTGATCGAACGACCGCGTTTTTGTTCGGCACCACCGAGCAAACAACGATCACGTCAATCTTCCGCTTTCGAATGAAACGTTTGAGGAAAGCGTGATTGAATCCTGGAGTTTCGATGCGGGTCGGTTTTGAGATCCGTCGGCGCGTCGCGAACGCGAGTTTGGTAAACGAATTGCTGATGTCGATCAGGAGATAATCAGCCATTGGCTTGCGGGAGTTTATCCAAACAGGTAGCCTCGTCGCGTGCGAAAATTAGTCCATCGCCCGCGTCGACTGCGGCGTTCCCCGGCGCTCAGAAATCTCGTTCGCGAGACGAACCTGACAGCGCATGATTTTGTTCTACCGCTTTTTGTAAGTGATAAGATTGACAAACGCAGTGCGATTGGCAGCATGCCCGGCGTTTTCCAGTTCACCGTCAACGAAGTTGTCAATCAGGCGAAGCAGGCCGAGGACGCCGGGCTGCAAGCGATTCTCCTTTTTGGGATTCCGGACAAAAAAGACGAACAGGCAAGCGGCGCCTACGCCCAAAACGGCGTTATTCAAAAGGCGGTGCGAGCGATTAAAAAGAAATGTCCTGATCTCGTCGCAATTACCGACGTGTGCCTTTGCGAATACATGAGTCACGGGCATTGCGGCGTGACCCACATCGACGGCGAGCATTTTCATGTTCTTAACGATGAGAGCGTCGAACTCCTGGTCAAAACCGCTCTCTCACATGCAGAAGCAGGCGCCGATCTGGTTGCGCCAAGCGATATGATGGACGGCCGAATCGGTGCCATTCGTGAGGCGCTCGACGCAAGCGGATTTACGGATACGGGCATTATGAGTTACGCGGCCAAATTCGCCTCAGTATTTTACGGACCGTTCCGCGACGCCGCCGAAAGTCCACCGCAGTTCGGCGACCGGCGAACCTATCAAATGGATATCGCCAACGCCGACGAAGCTTTGCGGGAGGTCGCGCTCGACATCGATGAGGGCGCCGATATTATTATGATTAAGCCAGCCCTGCCTTATCTCGATATCCTTTGGCGCGCGAGAGAGCGCTTCGGTAAACCGATGGCGGTTTATCACGTCAGTGGTGAATTCGCGATGGTCAAGGCCGCTGCCGAAAAGAAAATCGTGGACGAGCGCTCGGCTGTGATGGAGATCATGACGTCGATCAAGCGCGCCGGCGCTGACATTATTGTCACTTATTGGGCCCGCCAAATGGCCGAATGGATCAACACCTGAAAAACGGCCGCGGTGAGACGGAGGCGCATTCCCAACTGAAACGGCTCGCCCTGATTTGGGCGCAGCGACAATGTTATTCAGCGTGCGCGCTGGAAGTCACTTTGCCACGGTGCCGTTACCGGGCGGATTTGGCGGCGTATCGCGCGAAGGGCAAGGGACCAGGCGTAACTGCAATCTTCGAATGCAAGCAGGCGTTAGTTGATCTCCGTCGCGATAACGTTTGCACTTCCACAACTCTCCGGCGTTTGCAGAAGGTTCATCAACGCCGGGAAATTCTTGAACGAAATTTGCGAGTCCATTATCCGGTTGCGCGTATTCCTGATTCGCTTTTTGCCGAGTTCGACTCACATAACTTCGAAGCCATTGATCACCGCGGATACAAGCAAGTGGTGCGTCAAACCCGCGCGCTTCAAAACCGCCTCTTCGATTGTACCAAGTTCGAGACGCTGATCCGTTATCGCTGCGCGAACTTGTTCTTTCTTGTTTTGCCTAACGGATTGTTCCGCGACGCAGAGATTCCTCTCGGCTGGGGGGCATTGATTGAATCGGGGGACGACCTGGTCCTTGCCCGCAAGCCGATTTGGCATGAAACCGAGCCCGCAAGTCAGGTCCAGTTCCTGGAAAGGCTCGCTCGCGCCGGCACCCGGGCGTTGAATCGAACTCTTGATATCAGCTTCGAAAACGTTGCCTCTGGCAATCGTCGATCTTAACCGTTCTGAACGAGCAAATTGCGGCCGGTCATTTCCTTCGGCTTTTCCATTCCAAGCAGAAACAAGAGTGAGGGCGCAACATCCGCGAGGATTCCATCTTCACAGCGAAACCGCGACGCATCTTTCGCGACGTAAATAAACTGAACGAGATTTGTAGTGTGCGCAGTGTTGGGTGTGCCGTCAGGGTTTCGCATCTGTTCGCAATTCCCGTGATCCGCGGTGATGACCGCTTTACCTTCGAGCTCGAGCAGCCGTGGAATGATTTTGGCACAACACTGATCGACCACTTCGACAGCTTTAATGCCGGCTTCCAGCACACCGGTGTGGCCCACCATATCGGGATTGGCGAAGTTCAAGACGAACAAATCGACCTTGTCGATCCGTTTTAGCAACTCGTCGGTTAATTCAAACGCGCTCATCTCCGGCTTAAGATCGTAAGTAGCGATCTTAGGCGACGGAACGAGTACGCGTTCTTCACCCTGAAACGGTTTTTCGACGCCACCATTAAAAAAATACGTGACGTGCGCGTATTTCTCGGTTTCAGCTATGCGGAGCTGCGTCTTGCCGGCTTTGCTCACCAGCTCGCCCAGAATGTTTTTAAGTTCTTGTGGCGCAAAAATGAACGGTGACGGATAGCGAACATCGTATTGAGTCAGTGACGTGAATTTCGTGTGCGGCCAAACTTCACGGTCGAACCCGTCAAAATCTTTAAACAAAAACACCTGCGAAAGCTGGCGCGCGCGATCGGCGCGAAAATTAAAAAACAAAACGACGTCGCCGTCCCGAACGCGTTGCTCGTTCGGGCGAGAAAAGACCAGCGGCGGCATGAACTCGTCCGTCTTGTCGGCTTTGTATTGGCGATCCAACGCTTCCGATGGCGCGTCTTTACAAATTTCGCCGCGGCCAAGAACAATCACGTCCCACGCTTTTTTGGTCCGGTCCCAGCGACGATCGCGGTCCATCGCAAAGTAGCGGCCGACGACAGTCACGATTTGTGCGCCGCTCGGGCGAAGTTTTTGTTCGCAAATCTTGAGGTATTCGCGTCCACCAGTCGGTGAAGAGTCACGGCCATCGGTGAAGGCGTGCACGAAAATGTCATCGACCCCGGCGGCCTTGGCTTCGTTAGCGAGGGCTATCATGTGATCGTAATGACTGTGGACGCCTCCGTCTGAAACCAGCCCTAACAGATGCAGCCGGTGTCCGCGCGCCGCCGCAAACGTTTCTTGCGCTACTCGATTCTTTTTCAACTCGCCGGCAGCAATGGCTTTATTTATTCGAGTTAGATCCTGATAAACAATTCGGCCAGCACCAAGGTTGAGGTGGCCGACTTCGGAATTCCCCATTTGGCCTTCGGGCAAACCGACGTCCGGTCCGCTTGCGCTCATTTTGCTGGCTGGATACTCGCGGTAAAGCTGGTCGTGAAACGGTGTCTGCGCGAGGAGCGTGGCATCACCATTCTCTTTTGCCTTCGCCCTCCCACCGGGGTTGATTCCCCAGCCGTCGCGAATAATGAGCATGACTGGCCCGGCCATGGCGCACTGTGCCGACGATTAAGAACCCGGACAAGGGCTTTCCTGCTCCAGCGAGTTTGACAATCATGACAGGTCCTTCTACATCGCGCTCGATGAAGTGGCGTAATCAATTACTCGCCCTTTTGTGTCTGGTGGCGTTTGCCGGCCTAGGCGTGCTCTACTTTCAGCATTGGGTGGTGCAAAGGGCCTTTGGAATAATTCTCGTTATCGGCGAAGGCCTCGGACCGGAACGGATCGCGATCACGCGGGATTACGTTGGTGGAGCAGATGGTCGCTTGAGCGTCGACACCATGCCACACGTTGCGATGGTCAAAAATTATTCGCGAGATTTCGCGGTTGCAGACCAAGCCGCCGCCGCCACTGCTCTGGCGACGGGCACCAAAGTCAACAATCGTTCTATCTCCATTGACTCAAACGGCAAACCAATCCCAACAATCGTCGAGCTGGCCCGGGATCGCGGCAGAGCTATTGGGTTGATCACTGATGGAAATTTAACTAACCCGACCTGCGCGGCTTTTTATGCGCATTCTAATAACGGCAGCGACACCGAACAAATCGCGCGACAATTTGTAGAAGGGGGCAGGATTGACATCGGACTCGGCGCGAGCACGGCCGAATTTCTTCCTGCAGAAAAACACGGCCGGCGGCAGGATCAGCGAGATCTCCTTCTCGAGCTGCGCGGCAACGGTTTCGATGTTGTAAGGAATCGCGCGGAGCTGGAGGCGATTCCGGCATGGCGCCGCTCGAAACTATTCGGAGCATTTGGCGAGAGCGACACTCCTCGTGATTCCAACCAAAACTGGAGCGACGAACCTAGCTTGTCCGATATGGTTCGCCGCGCAATCGAACTGTTGCAATACAACCAAGGGGGTTACCTGCTCGTGATTGATGCGGCCCGGATGCGGGAAGCGGCGGAAGCGAATGATGCGGAGAAAACGTTGAAGCAGACCGCCGAATTCGATCGCGCCGTAGCAACCGCTCATCGCTATGCTGGTGGGCGGTCGACAATCATCGTATGTGGCGACGTTGCCATCGGTGGACTGCACGCAAACGGATTTCCATTTCGCAAAGATAGCGGAATTGCGCTCCTCGGATTAAATCCCTCTGGACAGCCGTGGCTAACTTGGGCAACAGGTCCGAAGGGAATGCAGTCTTATGGCGCGGCTAACCTGCCCGATAATGAGCGCAATCTTGCACCAGATGGCGGGCCGCAAAAAGAGCAATCGCAGCCGGCGGCGTTTTACACAACATCCGCGCTGCCGACGGTTGAAGATGTCATCGCCTTTGGGTCCGGCAGAGGCAGCCAAGTCTTGAGCGGTACCGTAGATAATACGGATATTTTCAAAATTCTACGGGACGAGCTTTAATTCGCTTCCCGTGGCAAAAAGCCCATCCACCGGTCTGATGGATGGGTTTCGCGTTTAAACTTAACCCTTTAAGGACTGATCTCCGGGACAAACACGAACGGAGGAGGATCAGGAAGAGTAGGCGGCGGTCCTTCCCCTGGAGGTCCCTCGGCAACTTCCTTGGCTTCTTTCGCATCTTTGCCCGCGGCGAAATCCTTCGCATCCTTGCCATCGGCTGCACCTTCCGAGCCCCCGGCCAACGCTGTGTTCGCAACCATCAAATTCGGAATTGCCGTTGAAAAAACGCCCAAGTCAGCAATGCGACCAGCCTTGCTCACTTTGAATGTGAATTTCACATACTTCGCTTCAGTTGGGCCGACTTTTATCGTCGTGACATTAGGAGTGAGCCCTTGTCGTGCGACTTGATGCCATTGCGAACTCGCGGCGGCGAGCCTCGAATTCGAAGTGGAAACGGAAACTGTGCCGACGCTGTCCCGGTTCGCGAAAGTAATCACATCGAAGTTCTGGATTTTGGAAAGCGAGAGGACGAGTTCGCTGGTTCCTTCAGGAAGAGTGTAGGCAAAAGTCGGATGATCGGAGATCAGCGCGAATTGCGCAAGATTGTCGTCAATGCGAGCGCCAGCACTAAAACGCGCGAAATTGCGTCCGTAGGTCGGCGTTTGCTGTGCGAACGACTGTAGTCCGGTAAGGAGAACAATGCCGCAAACGATAGCCCCAACACGGTAAAACCGAGATGAATGTGCGTTCATAATTTCCATAGCCACAAAAAGGATAATACCTCGCCTACCCTGTTCTTGGCAATACAAATCTGGGCCAGGTACACACTTTTTTATCCGTCGCTGATGCGCCATCTCAACCGCCCAAAAAGAGCTCGGCCGGCCCTGGTGAGCCGGCCGAAAAACTGTAAGGAAAGGACTCCGATCCCTTGGCCGACTAAAGCCGGCTGGCAACGTGTTGCCCCGCATATTGAACATTGCTGGCGAGGAGCCCGCCGCTCTGTGCAGCACGAAACTTTTGTGAGCCAGCATAGGCATACAACGGAATATATGAGCTACGGCCCGCTCGCTCTGCCCGAAACGCGCTCCAGTTGATAGTGGGATCCAGAATGTAGGTGCCTCTGTTAGTGGTCCATTCAAGCCACGCATGCGTTTTACGACTGGTCCAGGAGCGTTTTCCGATGACGAGGCGAACATTCTCCGCACCCTGAGCATGCATCGCATTGTAGAGCGCGACCGCTTTACCCTTGCAATCTGCGTATGCGCCGAGACGGACTTCATCCGGTGTCTTCCATTCCATGGAAAACCCATACGGAATCGCACGTAGATTTCCGATCCAGTTATTTACCAAACCTATTGAGAGGTTCTGGTCCTGGTGCCCGATCGCCGAAGTCAGAATCGGCCGGATCCGCGTCATTTGCCGATCGTACGGGGTCGATTTAACGGTGATGTAATTGGATTGAGCGAAGGCGGAGAGGCAAGAGAGACAGAAGAGGACCAAACCGACCAGGCCGGCTTTGCGCAAGGTATAAGGGCGGATGCTTATTGTAATCATAGCTATTATAGCCACCATAAGCACAACTTATGCCACTGCGGCCGGTCCGAACTGTCTATTGGCAACGCCGCGGAATTGGGCAGACTAGGGCTGCTCGAACGTGCCGCCGTGAAGCCGAATGCCGCCTCCTACAGCCCCGCCTTGCGTGCTGCGGCTTGGATCCTATTCGCGGCTGCGGTTGTCGCGGTTCTGATAGCCAGGATTCGACTTTCCGGGTTGCCACTGGAGCGCGACGAGGGCGAGTACGCCTACGGGGGGCAACTGCTTTTACTCGGTATCCCGCCCTATAAGCTGGCCTACAGCATGAAACTTCCCGGTACCGCGGGCGCCTACGCTTTAATCATGTCGTTGTTCGGCCAGTCAATCGGAGCGATCCACATCGGATTGGCCTTGGCCAACCTAGTGACGATTGGGCTCATTTACTTGCTTGGCCGTGAGCTTCTGAGTGAACTTGGTGGGATACTAAGCGCAGCCTCCTATGCGGTGCTTTCCTTAATGCCGTACGTGCTCGGGACGGCGGCACATGCGACCCATTTCGTTGTTCTTTTTGCCACTGCGGGGGCCGTCATTCTACTGCGATCAGCGGATCGACAATCGCGCTCGTTAATTTTTGGGAGCGGCTTCCTCTTTGGACTCGGTTTCTTGATGAAACAACCGGGAATTCTTTTTGTGTTTTTCGGTTCGCTTTACCTGTTTTGTCACGATTGGCGCGCGCGATTTGGTTTAAAGGCCGTTCTTTTTCGCAATTTACTTTTTCTATTCGGCGCGGCTGTTCCCAGCCTTGTTACCGCGGTCCTTTTATGGAAGGCGGGCGTCTTCGGAAATTTTTGGTTCTGGACAGTGAAATATGCAACCCAATACGGGAGTCAGGTGTCGCTGGGTGAAGGCTTGCAGGTATTTATCGGCCACTTTCTCGGAGTGTTGGGAACAGCTTGGCCAATATGGGTGCTTGGTTTCGCCGGATTAATCGCACTCGCGACGAACAAGACACTGAGGCGTAGAGCAGGTTTTGTGGCGACGTTTATGGTGTTTTCAGCGTTGGCCGTTTGTCCCGGTCTCTATTTTCGTCCGCACTATTTTATCCTCTTCCTTCCGGCGCTGGCGTTGATGACCGGTTCGGCCGTTGTCGGGATGCTTCACATTCAAGCGAAAACTTTGCTTCCCCGGTTTGCTGTCTTACTCGTCCTCGCAATATCTCTGGCCTTTCCGGTGTGGTCAGAGCGAGATTTCTTCTTTCAACTTCCGCTCAGGCAAGCAAATATGTTGATCAACGGCACGAACCCATTTCCCGAATCGATAAGGATCAGCGATTACATTCGTGCGCAATCGGATCCTGAAGACAAAATTGCGGTGTTGGGTTCCGAGCCACAAATTTATTTCTACTCGAAACGCCTTTCAGCTACCGGATACATCTATACTTACGCATTGATGGAGCCGCAGCCTTATACTCACCAAATGCAAGAGGAGATGATTCACGAAATTGAGGCCGCCCGGCCTCGTTTTCTGGTTTTAGTAGTAATGAGCAAATCCTGGCTAGTCGGGCCTGACTCTGATCAAACAATTTTTCGATGGGCCGACAATTATTGCGAGGCTAATTACGAGGAAGTGGGTCTAATCAATATTTCCGACCGCGGAACCGACTATTACTTCTCGACCCGCCCGCCCGGTGTAGAACCGGCTCCGGACCGCATACTGATTTATCGCAGAAAGACGTAATTCATGGCCGGGGATGATGTCTGGCCACATTGACCAAGCGAGTGATCATTTTTTAGCGACGGCCAATAATGCCACCCCGAACGGAAACGAGCTTGTGCGCAGCAAGCATAGTTCGAGCGCCATGATTCGGTCGAATACGCGTTGCGAAAAGGACAGCTCTTCGGTTTCAAAATCGCGCCCCATCTGCGAGCCGCGGAGTGTGCGCGCTACCACTGCCAACGGAAACAGCAAGGTCGTCCAATAGGTCAGACGACAGATCGTAAATCCCTGCGTGAGAAGCAGACTACGCATCTCCTGCTTTCTAAAACGGCGCGCCGTCATCACGGCGTCGTCATGCGCACTGTGCAAGAACCGAAACGCCGGAACATTGATTATAAGCAGACCACCGGAGCGAAGGACTCGCCGCATTTCATGAAGAGCGGCTGCAACGTCGCTCACCCATTCGTGATACAGAACGCTCGAACAAATCACCACGTCAAACGAGCCGTCCGCGAAAGGCAATGCGCAAATA